>ERZ778024.2173-NODE-2173-length-18510-cov-62.373395_pt1 | contig 18510 bp, 15 predicted proteins | sample MGYA00375754_ERZ778024 | MGnify/ENA primary metagenome ERZ778024 (study PRJEB29350, sample SAMN05389827) | bioreactor metagenome | isolation source: Thiocyanate bioreactor | place: South Africa: University of Cape Town | collected 2014-02-18 ...
ATAAAATTTTTGTTCATTCTATTTATGGTTGATATAATTCTGCACTGCTGAGATATAGTGTTTAAAAAACAGCACAATAAAATTTTTGTTCATTCTATTTATGGTTGATATAATTCTGCACTGCTGAGATAGTCCAAGCCAGACATTCCACCACTAACTAAAACTTTTCCGTTTGTTAGCAGGACTGCTGCGGATGAACGTCGAGTATAATTCATACTTTGAAAAACTGTCCAAATGCCTGTTGATGGATCATATAATTCAGCGGTATTTAAAATTTCACGAAGAGCAGCTTTTCCACCAGTTACTAGCATTTGGCCATTAACTAATCGTATAGCTGTATGTAATTCACGATCGTATTGCATACTACCAGTAATTGACCAACCTAAATAAACGAATAATAATCATTTTTACGTTAAAGGAAGAGATTTTATATAATACCTCAAGGCGGTGTTGTTGTGGTTGTCGCAGCTAATTTATAGAGAAAATATTTATTTCAAAAGAATATTTAAAAATATACTCACTAATCTTGTGACTATTCATAAAGACTAGAGCTAAACCTATGCATACTTGCTTTTTCTTTATTTTCTTCTTCTTCTCGGTTTTATTTATATACTGCACAGGATTTGCCCATGTATCTCGACTCTAAAATTTGATTCAATAAAATGATCTATTTCTTGATTTTATTTGAAATCTTTTATTTACTGATGAATATATCGAAGATTTCAGGTCAAGATTTACTTTCTCCGATTGACTTTTCGCTGAATGATTTGTGGAATACTGAAAATAATTACTTTAGGGATAGAACTTGGTCGAACTCGGATATGAATGATTCTTGAAGGTTTTATTCTTTTTATCGATGCATGTAGACTGTTTATGTGTGTTTGCTTCTTTGACTTTTTTTAGAGAATTCGATCGATGAAACAATAAAAATCTTGTACAGTGCATAACTACATAAAAAATCTCATTATTAGAAAAAATTGAATTGTATTTTTTATTGTTTCATCGTTATTTCTATCCAACAAACCTTTAGTAAAAGACAATCATCCACAAAAAAATAAGCAAATAGTAACACACTTCAGATACAAGTAGTGTTAATTAAGAATTTTTGTATACGATTGTTACCTTGATCAGCAACATATAAATTACCATACTTATCAAACTTTAAATCTCTTGGAGTGTTCATTTCATCAGCTGCTAGTCCTGCTATTCGTGAACATCCAACAATACATGTACCACCAGCTGAATAGTTCGATGTCCATCTCATTATTCGATGATTACCACTATCAGCTATGTAAATATACCCATTATTATCAACAATTACAGCTGCAGGATATTTTAATTGATTTAGATCTGTACCAGGCGTACAATTAACACCTGCTACAATGGTTCCAACATTAGTTCCAGGCAAGAATTTCATGATACGATGATTACTTCGATCTGCTACGTATAGGACATTATTTTCGTCAATAAAACTCCCGAATGGACCATTTAACTGATTGTTATCAGAGCCTAAATCACCACCGGCTAAAACAATGCCAATTGTAGAATACGGTGTATATTTGACTACTCGATTATAATCCGAATCAGTGAAATAGATATTATTATTAACATCGATATGCAAATCACGCATTTGACCCATTAAATTCGATGACATATTTGAGAGTCGTGTTGAACCTTCGATAGAACCTGGCGTAAAAGTCTGAATTCTATAATTATCACTATCAGCAACAAGAACAACACCGAAACTATCAACAGCGATACCTTTCAAGCCACTTAATTGCTGTGAAGTTTTCCCAGGTGTACCATTCCCAGCAACAAGAATACCAACGTTAGAATTTGAATAGTATTTCACTACTCGACTGTTTGATTGGTCAGTAATCCATAAAGTATCGTTGTTGTCAATAAAAATAGTAGTTGGAAAAGATAACGATGCCAAATCTATTCCGATTGAACCACCAGCATTTCCAGCAACTGTAATTCCTGTTTGTTGCCATGTAGCACATGTCGGAATTCTTAATGCAAAAATACTCGATGTAACTGGATTTATAATACTTGTTGTAGTTGATGAAGGCTCGTTTGTAAGCCATAGACTAAGTACTATGGTTAAAAATGTACAACCTAGAAATATTCCTAATAGAATACCACAAATTAACGGGTGATTCGATAAGCAAGACTGTCGAGTTTGTTGTACACATTGATTTCTAAAATGAGTAGAGTGAAATCTTGAACTCGGTCGTTGAATGAATACAGGTTGATCAATATTCGTCGACATACTGTTTTTATGAAAATACATTTGATAATAATACTCTCACATACACTTTCGTCTCGTCATCTAACATGGCTATCAACATATAAAAAACACATTTATAAGTTATCTCTTGATTTATTATGCAAAGGAAAAAATGATGAAACGAGGCAGTATAGCTTTTTTTTAAAATAAATATATAAAATCCTCAGTAGTCAGCATGAGATTTTAATTAGTTTCTTTTTTTCTCCACGTGTTTGCCTCAGATGATTATTAACACCATCAGAAATAGAATATGAGTGTTGTTCACAACTGATTAAATGTATCAAGTACATATATTTATGATTGATATAATTCTGCACTGTTGAGATAGCCGGAAAAAGCCGCTCCTCCACAAACCAAAACTTTTTCGTTTGTTAGTAGAGCTGCTGCGGGTGAACGTCGAGTATCATTCATAGTTTGAACAACTGTCCAAATGCCCGTTGATGGATCATAGAGTTCAGCGCTTCTCACAATAGAACCACTTAGACCACCAGCAACTAATATTTTGCCATTCGTTAACTGTACTGATGCATGAAAACGACGAGCGACAGATAAATTCCCAGTGACCGTCCATTGCTCTGTTGATGGATCATATAATTCAGCACTATTTAGAACTGAAGGATTAATACCACCAGCAACTAGTATTTTTCCATTTGAAAGTATAGATGCAGTGTGGAACCCTCTACCATATGTCATATTTCCAGTGTAAGTCCATGTATTTGTTGATGGATCGTATAATTCTGCAGTGTTTAAACCACCAGAATTGTATCCACCTACAACTAAAACTTTCCCACTGTTCAATACAGTTGCTGTATGAGCATATCGAATGTCGTTCATTGTAGTGGTAGTTGTCCAAAGTCCTGTTGATGGATCATATAATTCGGTAGTTTTTAAATAAACATTGCTAGCAGTAGTTCCACCAGTAACTAATACTTTCCCATTGCTTAATAAGGATGCAGTGTGATAAGACCGAGGTGAACTCATATCACCAGTCATTGACCATAGTCCTGTTGTTGAATTATATAATTCAACAGTTTTTGTATAAACTAAAGAACCGATATTACCACCGGTAACAAGTAATTGTCCATTTGATAGTAAAGTTGCTTCATGTTTACTTCGAGGTACACTCATATTACTAGCATTTGTCCACAGCCCAGTTGCAGGATCATATAACTCAACTATATTTGTATAACTATTCGAACCTTGTTCTCCACCAACTACTAACACTTTTCCATTAGCTAATCTTGTAACTGTATGTAAGTCGCGTGGATATTGCATACTACCAGTTAACGACCAATCTTATGAAATACATCGAATAATTACATAAAAGAAGGCAATTTGTACGATACCTGGAAGTACTGTTGTTGTGATTATGGTTGTTGTAATTGTGGTTGTTGTGATTGTGGTTGTTGTGATCGTGGTTTTTGTGGTTATGATTGTTGTAGCTAAATTGTCGAAAATATTTTCGAAAAGCTATACTTTGACTTTGAAAAGAAGTAGATCTATACTCACTTGTTACTCTTGGTTGTAATAAAAGTAGAATCAAGGAGATAATAATTGCTATAATAGCGATTAATCCATAGAGTATCAACACGGTTATGCATAATTGCTTATACCTGAAATAAATTTAAAACAAATTTTACCAAAAAGAAATCAAAAAATAATGTTCACTTTTTCTTTATCTTGCGGTTCTCGTTTAACTTGTTTTTGTCTATATCATTAGTAAAATCGGTTGAGGTATCTTGAAACTATAAAGTTAATTGAAAAGAAAATAATTAATGATTTGAATTTCGAATGAGAAGTTTCTTCGTTACTGATGAATAAATTTTATTTGAATTAATTGATTGAATTGTATTATATGAAGAAGATTGTGACCAATGGCTCGTTTTCTTCGATGAATCAGATTTTGTAGATTTTTTTGAATAAGAACGATTGTTCGTAATTACGTTACGAATATTATCTGGTCGAATTCGAACATGAATGGTTCTTGGAGTTTTTTTCTTAGTTACTCGTGAATACATAAAATGTATGTCTTGATATAGATTTTTTTATTCAACTTTGTCTTATTGAAATTTCTTCTAACTAAGTTCGATGAATGAAAATATGAAAGTATAATTATTATGCTTATTTCATCCAAAAAATAATCACATCAATGTGATGCAAAAACATACAAAATCACATGATTAAAAATGTATCTATATATACACTTTGTTTTTTTAATCAGTTAGATTTTTGTGTGGCTCGATTTTGATTCGGGTTATTATTAGAACCAACGTAACAAGAAAAGAAACCTTTGAGTTGTTATCTAAGGCACACACACACACACACACACACACCCATGATTGAAGATTATATGTAGCAACTGTTTTTCTTGTTATGTCTGAAGGTGAATTCGTAAATATTTTACTAACATCTACACATGAAAATGATATTTTAGCAATTGCTTGTTTGAAAGGTTACATAGAACTGATCGATATGTTACTCACTCGTTTTACATCAGATTTTGAGGTTCTCAATGATGGGATATATTGTCTTTCACCGCAATCATTATCAAACAAATGTCTAGGTGATGGTACTTATCGTTTATCACCATTGAGTGCTAGTGATCGTGTTTTTGCTGCTTATAATTTGACAGCACCTGTTGGTGAAGTATTAACAATGAAAGATACGAATCAATATCGATTTGGACCACGGGGTGCTTGGGAAAGGGAAAAAAAACTGAATAAAAATATATCACCTGGTATACGCTCTAATTTCAATGTAATTTCAAAGGATTAATTCAATACCGCGTTTCTTTTTTATTATTTTACCTTACAGCGAAGCATTCATTCATTTTTTTTAAAGAAATGCTTCTGAAAATATTACTAACGTTAAGTCTTTTCTCACAGAATGTCTTAGCGATCGTAGCATTAGATCCAATCGGTCTTCATGTACCTGCCATATTGCGCGGTTTTTTAATGGGCACTCAAGCTGCTGTGAATTCATTACAGAATAATGTTGACAACGGTAATTATACATTCAATATCAAGAAAAACTATCAATTAATTGTGCCTGGATATGAAATAAAACCTCAATTTATTTGGAAGGGTGAAAATATTTATGATTGGAGTGCTGGCGATTGGTTAATAGGTAATAGTTCGAATACGACCGGTTGGATTCAACAAAATGGTTTACTATTGCGAGGACACAATCTACTTTGGGCTCGAGATCAATCCATACCTAAATGGTTGATTCAACAGGAAGCATCGATTACTCCCAACAAAGCGAAATCATTATTAAGTGATTATATACATGCAGTTGTTAGTCGATATCGTGGCAAAATTGCATGGTGGGACGTCGTCAATGAAGCTATTGACGATAAAAATAATACAAATCCATATAATCTTCGTGATAATTTTTGGTTTCGAAAACTTGGCGTTGATTTTATGAAATATGCGTTCATCTTTGCGCATGAAGCTGATCCAAATACTCAACTTTACTATAATGATTATGCGATTGAAGCAGTTGGTGCAAAATCTGCACATTTATTAGAATTAGTTCAATGGCTACGATCGCAACAAGTACCAATAAATGCTATTGGAATGCAATGGCATATCGATGTAGCGAAAAATGTCACTCCTGGTGATGCGCACTATCAAAGTGCACAGAATATTATTGATGCAGGACTTAATTTTACAGTTACAGAATTAGATATCAGCATTCCGATGAAAGATGGTCAACCAATCAGACCTGAAGATATTGAAAAACAAGGCGTGATCTACCGTTCAATCTTACACTATGCATTACACTTTTATCCGAGATGTCCGGCAATGTTAACATGGGGTTTCACCGATCGATATAGTTGGATACCAGACTTTTGGAATCATACTAGAGGAGAAGCTCTACCACTTGATAAAAACTATCAACCTAAACCAGCTTATTGGCAAATGCAAGAAGAATTAGCTCGAGTCCTCAGCGATGGGACATATCGTCTTTCACCACAATCATTACCAAACAAATGTCTAGGTACTTCAACTCAATCAACTAGTACAGTTCAATTGTATGATGAATGTAATCAACCAAATCAAAAATGGAACGTGACTTGGTTAGGTGATGGTACTTATCGTTTATCACCATTGAGTGCCAATGATCGGGTTCTTGCTGCTTATAATTTGACAGCACCTGTTGGTGAGGTACTGACAAGTGAATGGTCAGGTGATGCAAGTCAAGAATGGGTATTAACAATGAAAGATACGAATCAATATCGATTTGGACCTCGAGGTGCTTGGGAAAGAGTACTGGGATTATATGCAACAAACAATATCGGTATTGTTGATGATACGCATAGTGTTAATCAACAATGGATACTTGTGAATGCTAACTGATGTATAGAACAGCAAAAGAAATCAAGGTTATTTTCGAAGTTGATTTATTTTTAGCTTAAAACATGATCAATCCTGATCAAATATTAATAAAATCGACAGGATGACTTGTGTACGATTTAAATCAACCATTTGTCAATAAGACTTGATTCAATATTAGCGGATAAAATTCAGCCTAAAATCATAGAAAGTAATATTAGAACATCTGATCTTTGATCAATATTTTGGTAAACAGATCCATGATTCATACACCGAAAAGAACAGCGAAATTTAATATTCAGGCACACACACACACACACATATAAATATGGAAGCTCTGTCATTCAAAATCTAAGTTTTGTTCTCAACGACAATGAATGCGTATACACTCGATCCAACAAAACCGACAAACGATACAACCGCTCCAGCAGTGGCAGCAGCAGTAGCATCACCGCCGCCACAAGCATCAGCACCTAGTGTAAACTATGCACCTGTACCGTATTATGTGCCACCAAATTATCAATACTATGCTTATCAACATCCTCAATTAGCTCCTGCTCCTGTACAACAGCCTACAGCTGAAATCAAGGGAATTCGCGATTGGTTACCCTGGTCAATCATCAATTTATTTATTGGCGGAATTATTCTCGGTATAATTCCTTTGATATTTTCATTGATTTGTCGAAGTAAAAAATCAGCAAATGATGCAAAATCAGCTCGGACTATGAGTGTTTTGGCCTTAGTTTTTAATATTTTCATTACCATATTTGGAATAATCACGTTCGTTAGTGCTCTCATATACATTTTGGTTGTCTTACCACAAGTGCAAAGTCAATCATATCATACATTATACTAAACTACTTATTTATGTTTATTCTTATTTGAAATAAAATATGAATGTTTTTTTTTGTCTTCTCTATGCAAAAAGTTTATCTAATATTTGTATGCATTTATCGATTTCTTCTAGTGTATTGTAGTGTAGAGCAGATAGACGAACAACGCCATCGTTGATATCAATGTTGAGATCAGTAACTAATCGATAGGCATACATATGTCCATTTCGACAAGCAATTTTATGTTGATTAAGATGTTCAACAATTTCTTGCGAAGAAAATCGAGAAGATGTAAAACTAATTGTTGGTAAACGATTATCAATCGATTGCGGACCGAGAATTTGAATATGTGATTGCCTTAGAAGATATCGAACAAGTCGTTCGACAAGCGGTTGTTCCAATTGAGCGAACAAATGAAAAGCTCGTTCGATAGTTGTTCGAACTAATTGATTGCTTTCTGCATGAGTTATTCGTTCAAAATAAGATTTCACCCCTAGAATACCAGCACATGCTTCATGATTCACGCAGCCAAGTTCATATTGATATGAAACATCCGATTGTGAAATAAAGAAATGATTCGGTCCAGCACCAACATCAATCAATTCTTGCCAAGCAGCCTTAGATCCATAGAGTACTGCTATATGTGGACCATAGACCTACGTATATGGTTAAATTAAATGAGCATATCACTAAAAACATGAAAAGAAATCTACCTTGTAAAAACTGAACACATAAAAGTCAACATTCAATCGTTGAACATCAATGGCTCGATGTGGTGCATAAGCAACACCATCGACAATTATACGAGCTTTTGGACATTGTCGTCGAATTAATTTTACAATTGTTTCAATGTCCAATATTTCTCCAACGAGATTACTCGCATGTGGTATTGCAACAATTCTTGTTCGTTCCGATAATAAACTTGTTAATCGTTCTAAATCAATACCATCATGTACTTTCCATTCAATAATCTTGCCACGTAGTTTTGTCCAACCGCCATAATTCGCTTCATGTGCAAGATTTGTTAAAATAATTTCATCATTCGAATCAATAATAAGTTTATCGAAAGCATGTGCCAATGTATGAACTAATTGAGTTGTACTTGAACCGAATACAACTTCACCTAAACCATTCATCATTTCTCGAGCAAAATCATGTGCTTGTGCAACTATTGATGTTGCATGAATTGAATGTTCATAATTAGCTCCTAATTGAACATAATAGTTCGAATAGTATGTCGAAATCGAATCGATCACAGTCGATGGTACTTGACTACCGCCTGCATTTTCAAAAAAAATCCAATCGGGATACTGACGAAAGAACGGAAATTCACCTCTCAATTCTTCTTGTTTCATTACTCTCGTTTTTTTTTGTCTTAGTTATACAAAAAACGAACACACACTTTTTATATTTAATTATAAGATAAGATCAGTTTTCATCATTCATGTTGCTTTATAGATAAGATCATCTTCGAACGCTTTTTCGTAATGATGCAATGCTGTTAAATAATCGTTTTTATTTATCCAAATGAAGAAATTAATATTCAGTGAGAGGCAAAGCGAATATAATTGATGCCAAATGAAGAGACAAGGTCATTTGAAAGAGGATCTAAACGTAATCGACGAACAACACCTTTCCAATTGATATTTTCAGATAAATTAATAATATGTTCATGCCAGTTTGTATTGTTTTTCGTATCAATAACAATACTATCCATTTCATCAAATAATCCAACAGTATTCGTACTCCAAAATAATCGAAAAGAACTATTCGTATTAATTAAAAGTGTCTTTACTACGGATGTATCCAACATAAATATTGGACTTAATAGTTGTACATCATTGTTTTTGACTGGTAAAATCCATAGTCCATTCGATGGAGTATTTATATTCGACGAGACAGTCCATCCTTCGGTATCTCCGTTATGATTAAATTCATATGATTTTGGATTTTGTGCTGTATATTGTTTTAAACTAAAATCACCGATTTCAATTGTACCGTTATTCAAACCTGTTACTTCCCATCCAATATTCATTCCGCCAACATAATATTTATTTAAATCTGTTGAATTTAAAAATTGTCGTTCGAAAGCTGCCTGAAGACCTAATCGAACAAATGGCATCATATCACCTGTGACATGAACAACATTTCCCGAATGTACAGATACATTTGCAAAATTTGAAAATGCCGGCGAATAAATCAATGAACCAGTACCTTTATCACCATTGACATACAATGGACTCATTAGAACACGATCATCATATAGGCCAATACCTAACCAGAAATATTTGCCATATTCAGGATCACCTCGAACTAAATTTTGTATTGTCATATAAAGTGGAAATTGACCTGCATGTAAATTTGGATCATAACCTGGTTGAATATGTTGATCCATGTGTAATAATTGAACATTTAAATTCCATCGTAATTCATTAACTTGACTTAAAGGTATCGAACCACCTGCAATGCCAATGTCCTGTTGAAGAAGTAAATGCACCCAAGGAGCATCGCGCGCTTTATATTTGCCTCCGTACTCATGAAAACCATTGACAGACAATTGTAAACGATCATCTTCAAATAGAATAAAACGTTTATCATCAGTTGACCATTGCATTCCTCGACATTTGCCATCATTGACAAAAGTTCCGTTCGTTGTAATATTCGAATGACTAGCCCATTGAGCCATAATCCATGTAGCACTTGCATTTGGAGCAGTAGAAAATGGATTATAGAGTCGATATCGTGGTGCTTTATCACATTCCGTTGGTACAGTTGGACAAGCTGGAATTACACTAAAACCTTGCGTATAATTGACATCAGACAGCAGTTCAGTGCCTCGAAGATAAACGTAACTATTAACATAAATTGAATAATTGATGAGAAGAACAAAAACAAAGAGCATTTTCGACATACAAAAAATTTAAACTGAAAATATCGTGCACAATAGGCAAATGTTTTTTTTTCAATTATATTGTGTGAACATCAAACATCTGCGTTTATCATCATTTACTATCTGTCGAGTATCGATTCTTATTGCTGTACACTTGTGTTTGGCTTATTCGTGGTCTATCTAATCTTCAGATATAAGAATAAAGTTCATTTTTTAAGGTGACACATTTTTCTATCTCGATATTTTTATAAACAAAAATGTCAGTGTAAATCATCGATGAATGCTAAAGTATAAAACAAAAGAAATGTGACATTTACTTAATCAAAATACACCTGCGAAAACAATATAAATAATTCGACCGAAAAGCGCATTTCACAAAATCGAAATATGATGATCAACAAATCGGTTCGTTGTTTGACGAATTCGTCTTACTTTTTCAAACCAGCATACCATCGTTTTTTACACTTTGAAAAACGTTGCAGTTATGTTCGATTATTTAAAGAAAATGACACAATGGATTTTCATTATGTTTGGTTACGACACAATTGTCCCGATGTAGGCAAATCGATTCATCCGAAAACTGGCGAACGAATTGTGGATTGTGCTGAAATTTCATTGGATATTCAACCTGAACAAATCGAATTAGTTGATAATAAACAAAAATTGAAAATTGTCTGGTCAAAAGATCATACAAGTCTCTATGATGTCTCGTTTTTATTAGCAAATAGTTATGGTAAAAATCGAAATGCATATCCCAAACCACACGTGCAAATCAAGGACATCGAAGTAATCTACGATCAAAATCAACATGAAGCTTATCTAAAACAATGCTATGATCGATTGAAAAACTTCGGTTTAGTTGTTGTACGACAACGTGGTTTAGATACTGAAGCAATTATGTATGTAGATATACAAAGGAGAGAGAGAGAGAGAGGGAAATAATTATTCATTTTATAGAAAAGATTTTCTTCCATGCGGTGCATCGGTCGTTGAAACACATTTTGGTCGAATTGAAGATCTACGTACGGATAATACAACGAATAAAAATAATGATCAATTAGGTTATACCGATGCTGCAATTAATCTTCATACTGATCAGCCATTCATTGCTGATCCACCAGGTCTGACATTGCATATAGGACGCAAAAAATAATCAACTTGATATATATTCTAAGGTATGCAATTGCTACAATGTATTCGTTGTGCTGATACTGGTGGTGAGAATACATTAGTTAATGCTGAACATGCTGCACGGTATCTCCGAGAAATCGACCCACAATCGTACTATTTACTCAGTACAGTTCCGGTACATTTTCATCGAAAACAAAAACAATTTCAAAGTGTTCATGTTGGTCCTATTATCGAAAGTGTCAACGATGAAATCAAACAAATTCGTCATAGTTATTTTACTCTTGCACCATTTCAATTACCATTTTGGTTAACCCTGGCTTATTACAATGCCTATAAGAAATATGCATCGATTTTATACGATAAACAATGTCAATACAATGTATTGTTACAACGAGGAGATTTTGTTCTCTATGATAATTATAAAATGTTACATGCAAGAAGTTCATTTACAGGTCCGAGACATTTACGTGGGGTTTATTTTCGATATGAGGATGTTTGGAAAAAATTACAACGATTTAGCAAATGATTTCATAATAAAATAAAATAGAATAGAATAGAATATCATAAACGTGACGATAAATCTGTTTGTTTTTCTTCATTGATTTGAATAATTGATTCTGATTTGTACGAAGGAAGTGATTGTGTTGGAAACGATGAAATTGAGGTCGAATTGATTTTCCATTGTCGATTTTGTTGAGATGTTCTATTCAAACAACAATGAACTTTTACACGATAAATAACTATCAAAACAAAGAATAACATTTACAGTTAAAATAATAATAATAATACTACTACCATCATCATTTTCATCTCCGTTACCATTCATCATTTGATTATACAAAATGAAGAATAAAACAAAAAAAAAAGATCTTTACGATTTCTTATCAAGTTTATTATATACGTAGCTATATAAATTTATAATCTCAATGAATTCATCTTCCAAATTTCAATTTGTCGAAGAAAATGATCGATTAAAGTTCGAAAGAGTTTTCGATAGAACGATGATGAAAGTACGAATATAAGAAAGACTGAAGCAGCCGGTAGAAATGATAGAAAATAACCAATTAAATAGAACCAAAGTAAATTCGACGATTTTCGACAATCTAATATAATCGATATGAATAGATGAGGTAACATCAGAAGAACAACTGTTGTTGAACTAATTAATAAATGTCGATGTTTACGTAATTGTGTTCGAACATTTTTCCACCATGTATATTGACTATTGAATCGAGCTTGTTTTTGTATGGCTATTCGAAGAACATAAATAATCGATATGATATTAATCAAAACAGGTGCAAAATAATGAAAAAATATCCAAAATGTACTATAGATAATCAACCAATGTTTGTATGTTACAACGCACCAAGTACGTTCTTCAGCTTCATCGTAGAAGATTTGTAAATGCATAAGTTGAGGAATGAATAGACAAGTAATAATGATAAATAGCATGATAGTAACTAATTTAGCTACGATTTTACTTAAACGTCGATCACGACTTGTTCCGAGAATAGCTGTTGCCGTTCGATCCATGGCAACGCAAGCATTGAGCCAACCATTAGCATAGAGAAATATTTTCAATAATGGTTCGATAACAAAACAATTACCAAATGAAATCTGTTGAAAATTGACTAGATTCTGATGTGAATAGAAAAGAAACCAGAATTTTAATGCAAATAAAATCATTGTAACTAGCGAAGTAATTGATGATGCAAGAATATAAATTCCACAGCCAATTTCAAGTGATTCTTTTCTTGAGAAAACAATTATCGTTAATATACTACTGATTAAACCTAAGAGAAATATAAACATGGTAATAAAAGCACTCAATGTAATAGTCAATGGTTGTTTGGTTAATGTTCGATGACGTTGAAATTCATAGCCGAGAATTTCATCTAATGTCGATCCGAGACCTTTAGCATAGAATTGACAACGATTACCAAAGAAACAACTTGGACATAGACAAATCGTTGTTGATGGACATGTTGGATGATCTTGTAAACATTGCCCATCGTTCATACAGAAATTATTTGTTCGACAGAAAAACGTTCGTTTCGAATTGAATTCCATGCAATTCGCATGATGATCGTTCGTACATAGACAAAGATAATTCTCATCGACAAAACAAGTTAAATTATGATACGTATGACAAAGATAATGAAAATGAATGACACGTTCGTAAGCAATACGATTGAGTATAGTTGGATGAAGAAGTTGTTTAGTTGAAAGACATTCTTGTCGACGATTGATCGATGTTGATATCGGTGTTTTCGATGAATGTTCTAATGTTGCAAGATAATATTTATGATTAGCTTGAATAAAAACTAATTGATAAGGTATAGCAATGTAAAACGTGACAATATGTTGAAAGAGTGTTAATTTTCGAAGAATTGTCGTTTCAATTGGATCGGATTTGTTCGATAGACTAAAGAAATAGGCAACAAGATACGATGGCATGATGAGATCAGTAATGGCTACATCGAGTTTAGCTTTTTCATATTGACAATTCTGTCCAAAGAAACGATCCGAACAAAGACATGTATAATTCTTTTCTGGAATTGTCTTATCAACTGGTACGCATTGACCACGATTTTGACATGCATCCGATGGACATGTCGATGTTAAATGACATCGTCGACCGAATTTATTCAATGAACAAATACAAATCGGACGATGTTCACTCGATCCAAGACAAAGTGAATCCGATGAACATAAATGACAATCAACCGGAATATTACATTGAACACCTGTCCAATTCGTTGAACATTGACAAAATCCATAGTTTTTATTGATATATTTTACACATTGACCATGGTAACATGTTAACGGACAAATCGATGATGCATATTGAAGAATATGATTGGTTAGATTAATTGAAATACTCAATCGATTGACCGGTAAAAATGAAAATGCAATTGGAAAATGCCAACTACCGACATATGTCAAAGCATTTTTCTCGTAGACATCAATGTGTATACTGTAGTTTTGCGTATTATTCTTTGGTCGTGTAGAAAATAGTAAATAACGATTCAATTTAATTGTACATGTTTCTTTTGTAATATATGTAAATTGATCATAAGCTTCTATGTCTTGCTGTTGTTGTTGTTGTTCAGTCTCATCGGCAATTAACATACTGATAATATCATATGTAGCATATCGATTAGTTGAACTTAGTTTTAATGTTAAACCAATACGTTGATTTTGATATTGACATTGAGAACCATAGTAACTCGGTGGACACAAACAAGCATAAGTAAGACTACTGACGTTTTTAATTGAGATTTGTACAGGTAAACCACGATTGCATTGCCATGGCCATGAATTCTGTTCGACTGAGAATATCTGTTCATCTGAAGTTAATTGATATTTTTCAGGCCAATAATTGAAATCTAAGGCAAGATTTCGATCTAAAACAGGATATTCATTCGATGTATACACGGAAAAATATTTGACTTGATGATTTTCGATATGTTGAAGTCCACAGAAAATTTGTTCGACATCAGTTTTACGTTGAGAATTACATTCTGTTCGATAATGTTCACAAATATTCGGATCTTCATCATCATTTTCTGGACAAACACTTTTCCTATCACATAAATCCGATAATTGCATGCATGATAAACTATTCGAACATTGTAATGGATGCAGTGAATCTCTCGATGGATGTGTTGCTCGACAATGACCTTGCTCATCTAAACCGCCGAAACAATCAAAATTTCCATCGTTCATCAAATTCGAATTCAAACATATCGATGTATAATTGATCGGCGATAGACAAGCAAATGTTTTCAATGGACACGTCATTTGACCACAATTGGATTCATCTCGACCATCGGCACATGTCCAAAACCCGTCACAACGCGTGTACATATTATCACATAGCCAATCTTGACAACCGAATTCATCACTATGTTCATTGCCATCGTTGTCATAGTAATATTTTTCGATACCATCACAGAAATTATCGAAGAAAATCTTTCGTGCACCATGAAGATTTACATTTGAACAGGCAGTATGTTTGACTAGAGGCGACCAACAGATTGATGTTTGTCGACATTGTATTCGATATCGATCATTCAATTGACAACTATCAGCATAATTTTCATCGTCTTCATGAAAACAATCGTAGACTTCATCTTTAATACGATGTTTCGATATTAATTTCGATGAATTTTGACATTTATATAATGATGATGATGATGATGATGAATTATTACTAATCAAAATATGATTATTCATAGGTAACGAACACGAACGAAAATCTTCTTCAATCATTGCTAATAAATGCACCCAAGGATTTTCATTGAGATCCGAAAAATCTCCCAAATCAACAAAATAACGACACGTTAAATTTCCAATGAATATTTCCGGTTGAATAGCATCACAAAATTGTTGATCATAACAAATATAATCCGGTTCGAGAAAGTCACTTGTATTCATTTGTAAATCAACATTTTCATAGAATAGACTCACATGATTCGAATGTATAGGAATAGTTGGAAATTGAACTAAACTATCACATTTCCCAAGTGATACACTCATCGCCGTATGATTACAATTCAATAATTTCGTATGACAAATCATAGCAAGCCAACATTCATCTGTTAGATTGCTTTGAATTGACATTGAATCGATCAATACCAAATGACGACCATTAGCACATCGATCGAATTTCGACACACATTGACCATCTCCGCATGGAAACGAGAATGTATTTCGTTTGCATGCATGTTCTTCACATCGAAATGTTGGATCTTGATAACATGAGAATATATACGATGGTTTAGTGACTAAATCAGATCGATCGAGACAATCAGTATCTCCGAAACCATCTTCCCAGAGATCTTCTGAAATACATAAACCATTGTGACATCGATATTCATCATCAGTACATTCGTTCATTTCCATTTCGAAACAAAATTCTTCGTCAGTCTGCTCATCGAAACAATCAATATTACCATCGCAAATCTCACGCCAATCGAGACACCACAATTGTCCATATCGATGGCATTCAACAAGAATATAACACGGCATTGGTATTGATCGAAATGATGAAAGATCAGTAAATGGTTGTCGATTTCGAAAGTTTGTCTCAACAATTTGTTTAAATGACATCATTCCATTGAATGAAAATGAATATTGGCAACGAAGACCGAATTGTGGTGGCGTACAATTGTAAATATATTCATTTATCAAACTATTCGGTTCATTGAGATAGACTTGATAACGTTCAGTGATTTCCATTGAAATCGACCATGAAAGTAATTCATTTGCTGTAATATTACGAAGACGTAATTGTTCGAAACTTAATTGATGTGCAGATGAATCAACAATAACATTCGAGTCAAATAATTCGTCGTTCGAATCATTTGCTGGACGAATGCAATACGGAATTAATTCGTCAACAACATCGGACAGTTCCTGATAGGCTTGAACTTCTCGATATTTATAATAATTTAAACAATCGAAATATAATGGATTATTCAAGAATATTCGATCAGTATTATAAAGAATTAATTGACCATTTATAACAAATGTTAGATACGAAAGGAAAATTATCGTAGTCACATTGAATAGCATTCTATATGAGAATTATGAAACTCAATACTAGAAAATGTGTATATATAGATAATCAATGACCTTAATCATTCTATAGAAGCAAGTGAACGTGTTGAAACAATGTTGAACTGAAGGAATCTTTTAAATGTCATGAACTATATCATTGATTTCCGTTCTTTGTCAGAACACACGAGATTGATCGAATATAATCAATTTTGACATTTTATTATAAAAATAGATTCGTAAAAATTCAGCATAAATAGACAGAGTAGCAGATGTGTTGATAATTTCTCTATTATTCAATACAAGTACACAACAATTGCCCCTTGTATTTCTGACAGCGTCCATCAGTATAGCCTTTCCCAAGGCAATACAATCGGCATTTATGTCGATCTTTTCGGTTCGCTGGATCGCATATAAAGCTCCTGTTTTGAATGATTTTTCCTTTGGCTGCTGTAGCTTCTAAATATGACCAAAGGTCTAATTTCAATTTCGTATACTTTTTGTCAAAAATTTCCGTACTATCTCGTTTTTTTTGTTGTTCAGCCTTCGAATGTCCATGCGTGAGTATCAATAAAACAACGAAAATGGCAAGAATAAGTAGATATTTTGTATTCATGATCTAGATAGATAAGAATTTATGTATAATCATAACATCTACAAAGATATGTACTTACTTTTGAGCTATAAAATCAATCGTTCAATTGAAATCAATATTGTGAGCAAATGATAAACACAATATGAATCTTAAAAAACAACTGCCTTTATATACTTGTTTTACTATAAAAACTAGCTACTGGAGATTCTAGATGATAACGAAAGTAAAGGTAGCTCGTGATCTTTTTCCCACACTGTTATTTCAGTATGGCCAGTGTATAATATATCATCACCAGCTTGAAACTATTGACGTCGAGTATTTCGTCACACAGGTTTCGTCCTATATTCATGTATGCTAGTATTTAATTTCATACGTAAAGAATAGGAATGAATAAGCCCATTGTGAGAAAGTCTGATAAATAATATGACACATAACTAGTCAGTTTGATTCCGCGAAAGAAGCCATGTGATTTAAACTGATACCGTCATTTTTTTTTGTCATTGAATACAACAAAACGAAAATTTCTTTAACGTCAAAGTATTTATGTTAGTAGAAAATAGGCAACTTCCTTCTGATGTAACTTTCATCATAACAAAAAAAAAAGAAAAACATAAACGACTCTTCGTTGTGATTCATAAAAAAATCCGTGTTTTGAAACTTATCAGCGAATAATATCACGATGTGGGAAAAAGCCACTATGAGTTTTTTTGTTCTCTGTCATATCAAAACCAGTGAGGTGAGTTTGCGGATTGTTTGCTTTTTAGAATTAGAATACATTTTTTTGTTTTATTTTACAATTTTACAATGAAAATAACATTTTTTTTTCGAATGAGAAAGATTGCCACATGTGTTTTCGTCTGAAGATTAGTTAA
>ERZ778024.2179-NODE-2179-length-18484-cov-36.157035_pt1 | contig 18484 bp, 10 predicted proteins | sample MGYA00375754_ERZ778024 | MGnify/ENA primary metagenome ERZ778024 (study PRJEB29350, sample SAMN05389827) | bioreactor metagenome | isolation source: Thiocyanate bioreactor | place: South Africa: University of Cape Town | collected 2014-02-18 ...
CAGCAAAGAGACAAATTTAAAATACTTGTTGTAGTCGAACTTCTATTTGCCTACTGTTAATTTCGATAGCTAGTCGGAACATTCTTATTCTTAGTCATAAGATTGTTGAATAATAGAGAAAACCGTAAAATTTTTCTACAAGATCTAAATTGGTAAACTCTCTCGTTAGATTTTGTTTTTAAATCTTATTCTTTTATTCAGCATGATATTTGCAAATGACTGTCGCCAAACTTTAGTGACACTCTAACATACATACTTTCTTTCTCCCTGTTGTTATTTTCGTTTTCTTCTTGTCACGGTTGTATCCGTAATATATATAATCGAAAAAAAAGACAGGCAGCATCGGTACGTTTTGTACATTTATGTTTAGTTGCGAGAACTTATCAATTGCATTGTGACAATCAGTTCTATAAGAGCCTACTTTCGCTGCCAATACGCATGATAATTTAAAGTTCTCATATTGTTGTAACATAGTCGAACAGTCAACAATGCCATCACCTAAACGATAAGTGGAAGAGCGTCGATAGCAATGCACTTTTCGAAAGTCTTCGATCCACGCCAACAATTCACAGGAAAGTGAGAATCTGGTTGATTTCGATACGTTAATAATGTATCATTTGTTAACTGAATTTCAGTCAATAATCTTCGATAATAAGATGGAATAACCTGCTGCTACATAAGAAAGTATGTATCGTATACAATAGCCATCCTTAACTGTTCACGTGCGTTTCGATTCCAGAAAAAATCTTTCAGCTACTTCGCATAACTAATTGACATCACGATAATTTGTACAGTATGGAGACAATTCATGTATGTGGTTTGTTATTCGTTGCAAAGTGATGTACCCATGGATTTATTCCTTTTTGATAAACTCTTCAACCTTTCGATGCAGGTTCGTCACAATAGCTCGAATGAACGTACCATTTTACGGTTGATCTTTTTAATCAATGGCAAAAGGGTTTATCAGGAAGGAATCGATCCATGAGTCCCTCACCCTCAACACCCTCAAGATTTATTTCATCATACTCGTCCATTGAAACATGCATTCTCGAATATGTTTCACTGAATAACAAACGCAATCATAATGTCTGCCAGTTCAACTTAAACACCAAAAATTTTGGTTCTGGTACACTGCTGTAATTTTCAAAGAAACGTTGGAACGGATCGAATTTTATTGCTATAAGAGAAGTTTTTAGATCGGCAATAAAGTAGAGATTACTTTTCATCTACAACGAAAACATTCATAAGGGGCAACGCCACTAATGTTGTTATAATAATGTATGAAAGGTACAATATCTTCTTCGATAGCACTAGTAATACTAATAACGATAAAATAATATGATTCTGATGTTTTTTCAATATATTGACGACACAATTCAAGAAAAAAATTTCGAAATGTTTTTCATTATTGAATTTAATCGTATTATATTAGTCATATTGATTTATGTAGAATGTATGAAATATTCATATAAAAAACGAAGAGAGATAACAAAACAGTTTGATACAACGAACAATAAGTTCGATGATATTTTTCTTATTCATATTTCATTCATATTGTTTAAATAGCCGGTACCAAATCTAGACCGAGTTCTTGAACATTTTTTCCATCCCCACGTCGATATTCAATCAAACTAATACGGTCGACGGATCCGATCAAATTGATGTACGGATAGACATCGTTGCGTTCATTCAGGTCCGAAAAGTCTAGATACTGCCATTCTCTTGCGGTGGGTCTTACAATGGCGTTACCTTCGGGTAGTCGTATAAACGTGATATCCTCAACCGTTCGTGTATTCTTTAAGTCAAGGTAAAATGTGTTGCGAGATGCTGTGTGAAAATATTGGATCTGTTGCATCGACTCAATTAGTCTCGGCGGCTGTGTACTAACATTAAAGATGAAAGCTATACCATTGTTATAGTCGACTTTAGAAATGGATTCAATACGTATCACCAATTTGGAACCGCGCGGAAAATCGACATCTAAGAAGATGACATTGTTATAATTATCGAACGGACGGCGAATTCGTTTCACCATACAGTTATTTTCTGCCAGTTCTAGCCCGGTGTTTGGGATGCATGCGGGCAATACGAAGCTGACTGGATCACCGATCGGTATGAAGTTGGTGAGCGTTTCGCGCGTAAAATAGCGCATTTTATCGATTAGAAACACTTGTTCCAAGTTGCTCAGCTCGTAATTCTGAATGTACGAATCAATAGTGAGCTGTGTCACATCGCCGATCATAAACAACACCGGATATACAAAGTTCTTCAAATCAGCACCTCGCCCTTCTTCGATGATTGCGCATCGCTGTTCACGATCTGGATAAATACTGTATGCAAATTCCATGTCCGATAACCGTATAATGGTCATTTTATCGCCGGCTGCCATCGTAAAATTAGCCACCTCGCGAAACATATCACTGAAAAAATCTCTGTTTAACGTTTCTGCAGGTGCCTTGTTTGTAAGACCAAATAAGAAGCCACGCTTGTTATAGCTGTCTCCATTAATGTCGAGCGCGTTTATGATGAATACTAGTTTCGTACCGATTGTGAGCGGCACGTTGATAAATGCACGATTGCTCATTTCATACGATCCGTGTACGCGTGTAATCGTCTTCAGACTCGCGTCTATCACAATGCCCATTTCGGATTCAACGCCACCTGTAAAGAAACAGGGATCACTTCGGGATAGTATAGCCAAGTTATTGTATACTGTTGTTGTCGTATTTAATGTAGCAATCTAAAATAAAGATAGATTTTCAAATATACGTACATTTTTATTATAACTTACTACATCTTCAACTAGAGATTGCAGACAGCCCATTTTCACAAGTAATTGATTTATACCAAAACTGGGTTTAGTATTTTATTTGCACGACTTGTAATAGATAACGGTGAAAAAAATTCCAAGTTTTTATTGTTATCTTTTCCATTACAAAGTTTATGTGTTTTTACAATGGAAAAATATTTTACACATCATTGTTCCTATCAACCTTTATGCACCTAAAGATAATTTTAACTCAGTTAATAAGTAATTCAGGATATGAACGGTAGTATGAATGATGATGTTTCGGTTACAGAATTTTTAAAATATACAGGGTATAACAAAATTATAGGCAACCCTGAATGCACCTCACATTTGTAGCAAATATAAACTCGCCTGTTGCTACTCAAAAAATGTCAAACTAAGAGCTAGAACCAAGGGAGACGTCTTGTTGTGTAATCTTATTTTTGTAATAATTCTTTGTTTTGATCGATGGATTTTAATATGTATTAGGCACCTGTCGACGTTAATTGATGAGTCCGACGTCGTTGTTTTATTGGCATTAACTTTTATATAAAAATTAATTTACTTGGCCAGAATAAAACAAATCCTAGAATGATGTTAAAACATTACTACTACTGGTTACTACAATTAGAATGGATATATTCATTACCAAGTTATCGGTTGTACAACACCGAGTTATCCGATAGGAAAACTTTGGAATACGATTGTTTGAACTACTATATTCTGGATAATATTATTTATTCAAAAACCAGCCGGTTACTGGATCATCAAATAATTCCATATTGTATACGACCATTGAGTAATCAGATTGAACCAAATGAAACCAAAGGTCCCGGCACTTCCATCACGTTCGAAAAACTACGTCAATTGAATCTCAGCAGTGAAGATTTACTTCAATGGTCAGCACCAATTAGTCTTGCTGAAAAGTACCAACTCTACTTGGATGAAACGAGTCATGCATTTCTGTTCAATGAAACGTTTTTCAACTGCTCCTACGGTTGGTTTGGATTGCATTGCGAATATACATTTTTCTTGGATGTTTCTTTTGGAGAAATCGTTCGGCATACATTTCTTAGCAAAATACAAACGATTCCATTGGCACTTGGCTCGATCACTAATCACACTTGCTATATGCATCTCAGATGTGATCGTGGTCCTCATCCGATCTGTCTCGATTGGCGTGAAATATGTAACGGACATATCGATTGTTTGAACGATGGTGTCGACGAAGAAAATTGTTTCCAATTAGAAGCCAATGAATGCAACGAAGATGAATACCGTTGTCTGAACGGACAATGCATTCCGAAGAGTTTTTTTCGTGATTATCAAGAAAATCCGGATTGTCTCGATAGATCAGATGAAAAATATTTAACGTCACCGACAGCTGGTTGTCCATTAGATCCTTCGTTTCGTTGCGAGGAAACGACCTGCACATATTCCTCAGAATTTGCTTGCGGAGATGGAGAGTGCCGAACAGCTTTGCACAGATGGCCACGATCATCAGAACGTGCATGCAATAATCTTCGGAAATACCTATTCGATCGGACGATCTTCAGTTTCCAGGAAAACTCTCAATTACGTTATGAGTGTTGGTCAGCAATGATATGTCTATTAGATCTTGCATTTCTTTTCGAGAACATAGAATGTGCATATATCTGTCAATTTTCGAGAGAGATTTGCCTTGGGCAAATCCGTCGGTTTTGTCCACAGGAATTTCTACTACCGTCCTATCCAATTTTCGTAGGACATGTTTATTCGGCTTTTCAAAGTAGTGCTTTGCATCAAACGGCGCCGCTCACACCAGATTATCTATGTTTCAATCAAACTCTTTGCCCATTTTTTCCCGCGTCCATTCGGATTCAAAATCGAACATGTCAGCCGTCTACATACTTCGACACGAATCCTATGATCAATCTCGACTATATATTTCTGTCGTGTTTATCAAATTTTCAAGCACGAAATCGAACCTATTGTGAACAATCCAATATGTATCAATGTTCAAATACTCATAAATGCATTTCGAAACATCGTCTCGTCGATAACATTCTCGATTGCTATGCTGGAGACGATGAGTCTTTCAATTCGAGCTGTTCACTGAATCACACTTATCGATTTCAATGTTCATCTCAGTTAGAGAAATGTATATCGCCGTTAAATGTGGAAGATTTAAAAATCAACTGTCCGAATTGGGAAGACGAGAAGTTCATTTCTACGACAAGTAATACCGAAAGAATCCCTTTTCCTATGCTTTGCGACGGTTTTTGGGACTTGAATGTCATCTCCGCAGATGAAAATAACGAAACCGATGAAACGCACTGTGAATATTGGCCTTGTGTCAATCAGTATACACGGTGCGATGGTATTTCCAATTGCGTTGACAATGCTGATGAACTCAACTGTGAATCATCGTTATGTTCAGGAAATTTTCATCCTTGTATATCGTTGACGACATTCAAACTCAGTTGTTTACCGATGACTCTGTACGGAAACGGCATGATTGAGTGTCTTGGCGGAACGGACGAACAGCACTATTGTCGGCAAAGCAACGGTTTCTCCCGACTCAACTACTTTCAATGTCATAACAGTTCAATTTGTTTGCGTTATCAGAAGGTTTGCGATCAATCGATCGATTGTTTGAATTCCAAGGAGGATGAAAAATTCTGTCGAAATACTACAGCGTTCATGCTTGAGCATATATGTAGTGATGCACTGCGAGGCTTTCGAACCATAGAAGAAGAATTTCTCTGTAGCAAACTGACAAAATCACCTGCAATCAACTATTTTCAATTGGAAAATTCTACGATCAAATCGCATTCTAACACTACATTGAATTCGTTCCAATCTCAGGAGCTTTCTCCACGGAATATCGGCGAGGATCTGCGAAGACAATGGCTGTGTAATCGCGGCGTGTTACTCTATCGTGGTTTCGAAGAAGAAGAAGAACTTTGCATATGTCCACCGAGTTACTACGGCTCGCGATGCCAATATCAAAATGAGCGAGTGAGTTTAACAATACAGATCCGCACGGGCCAAGCACGTGTTCAATTCGAATTAGTAATCCGATTAATTGATAATCAGAACGAAACGCACTCCTTCGAACAGCGTCAATTTTTAGCCATGCGCGATTGTCGTTTCAAATTTCATCTCAATCTTCTATATCGTACTCGTCCAAAAGCGATCCATAACCGAACATATTCCGTACGGATTGATATATTTCATAAATCAACATTGAAACATCACTCCGCATGGTTATTTCCGTTGCAATTTTTATTTCTACCCGTTCAACGTCTGGCCGTTCAACTGATTATTGAAGAAAACCCCATCGACTTAGAAAAGAATTGTCCCTTGAATTGTCAACATGGCCAATGTCGACAATATCGGAATCACATGTCATATTTCTGCCAATGCCATCCGTTCTATTTTGGTGCACTATGTACAGAAAAGCAGCATTGCCAATGTTCATCCGATTCTCTATGTATGACTTCATTCAACAATCGCTCGATTTGCATCTGTCCACCTTTCAAATATGGTCCGCAATGTCGTCTAACTCACCGATCATGTCCGAGAGCGAATCCGTGTCGGAATGGTGGAACATGTATTCCAACAGATGAACGAATCTCGGAAAAGAATTTCACTTGTATATGCGATCAAACCCATTCGGGACCCTTCTGCGAGAGAAACGAATCACAGATCATTATCTCCTTTGAAAAGAATTTCCCCATTCCATCGTTCATCATTGTACATTTCATCACTGTCCAGACACAATCCAATCCAATTCAAGCCGCGTATCTCATCAAGATTGGCTTTGCTCAAGACACCGCTCTTCTCTATCGATCAGAACTATTTCATATTATCATCACTCAAATCTCTACACTCTACTACTTGACACTGATTCAAAATGATTTCCTTCTCTCGTCAAACTATTCTGCAACAATCTTCGCATCCAATCGTTGCCCTCCCGTTGATCAACTATTCAATCAAAGTATTCTTCAACTACCATTTCTTCATCGCGTCAAATACTATCATCTCCCCTGTCTCGAGCAAGTGGAACTGCAATGTTTCTACGATGACATGTACCTATGTCTTTGCAATTCCTACCGACATGCCAACTGTTTTGAATTCGACCGACAGATCGACTTCAGTTGCAACGGCTTGAAATACTGTAGAAATAATGGATCATGCTTTCAGAACCATCCTGTTTGTCCAAGTACAGTGATCTGTTCATGTCCGGAATGCTATCACGGACCACAATGTCAACTAAACACGCATACATTTCTACTCTCACTCGATGTTATTCTCGGTTATCACATACACCCACAGATTAGCTTCTCTCAACAGCCACTACCAATTCAGATCAGTGTCACTTTACTAATTCTCTTAACTATCGTCGGTTTGATCAGTTCCATTCTCTCGATCATCACGTTTCGATCGAAAACTTTACAAAAGGTCGGCTGTGGAATCTATCTCTATATATGTTCAATCGACTGTCTCCTGCTTGTCCTTCTCCTCAATGTGAAATTTTGGTTTCTCGTTCTTTTTCAAATGAACTTAATCTCTAATCCAACAGTCTTGTTGCTCAACTGCATTCTGATCGAACTTCTCTTAAAAACTTTCTTCAGTCTCATCGATTGGTTAAACGTTTGTGTATCCATCGAACGCGTCATCTCAATCATCAAAGGCGTGCAATTCAACAAGATTCGAAGTCGAACATCTGCAAAATACGTGATCATCACACTTTCTCTGTTTATCCCACTGAGTTACCTGCATGATCCCGTTCATCGACAGTTGCTCTCCGACGACGAGGAGAATCGCATTTGGTGTTTTGTTAGTTATGATCCGATTTGGTTCTCGTACAATTCCGTGATTAATATCATTCATGTTGCCATTCCCTTTTTGATCAATATCGTTTCCGCATTTTTAATCATTCTCTTCATCAGCCGACAACGTACACGTGCACAGAAGAGACAAAGTTTCCGCGAGCATTTTCGCGAACAATTTCGTCAACATCGACATCTCATCATCAGTCCCTTGATTCTCATCGTTTTGGTCATGCCACGGCTAATCATTTCCTTTCTACCTGGATGTATAAAATCAGCACGTGATCCCTGGTTGTACCTCATCGGTTATTTTCTTTCATTTATTTCTCCTGTGCTCGTCTTTATTATATTTGTCCTGCCATCGGATGTTTTCCGAAAGGAATTTATTCAGAAAATGTCTGTCTATTGTCATTACGTCAAGCGACGTTCATGATCGATCATTGAAGGAAGCAAAAACACGATGCATTGAAAAAGCAAAAGAACAGAAAAGAATGAAAGAGATGAACAACTGTTTGCATATTGTGAAATTGTCGTTGTTGAATTCAGAAATAGATTTTCTTGTTGTTCCTCAATTGACATGATTCGATAGTAGGAGGAGAGATTATAGTATCGCTGAACTTGAGTTCGTATTTGATGGTATCTATCTAAACTATTGCATTGATAAGATTCGCATCGGAACTGAATTGCTTGAAAAAGAATCAAATACGTTCGATTGAACGTTACATTCGGATTGGAAGAAGCAGTTTCAATTGCTAGAACAGTGATATTCGTTTTTTCACTTGTACTTTCACATTTGGCTTCGTATTTTTCCTGTGGACTTATATGAGATAGGTAACAAACTCCAGTTGAACATTTTCGATCCTGTTGACCGGATCCAATGTAGCATCGACCTGTGCCTGTAGTTCGCAAACAAAACAGTTCCGAAATCTGCTCACACAACTAGCTTACTTCGAGTTTGATGATCGCTCGATAGCAATGGACGGAGATGGGTGATTAAATTGAAATAATTTTCTTCAATCAACCATTGCAGATTTTTCAACAAAAAATCGTAATGACAGTGATTTGTCGACGAGCATGCATAGCTTAAACTATTCGTAACAAATGCACGAACCTCATTGTCGAAATTGAACACCGTTATTAAATCTGAGACTTCACCAGGCATATGCTCGTCCATGATGTTGAACATAATTTGAATCGAATGATCTTGATAGTTGACACGAATTTCGATTAAACAAATCGTGTGAAAATACTCATCTGCTGGTGTTTGAATGAGATCATTTTTCACTGTTGTCAGGTTCAAACCAGCGACAAAGCTGATCCATATTTCAGATTGAGGGATTAGACATGATGTACTCTTCGTGTCGGTGAAATTGATCAACCAAAGAAAGAGATATGTGAAAATTCGCATAGTAAACAAAGACTATAGAAGGCGAATTGAAAATCAACGCACAACGCTTATTGATAGTCGCTTTTATTTTCAAGGAAAAAACTTATAAATGATGGATGATCTTCAATATTTTCTCTTCATTTCACATCACTCAGCATGAGCAAATACTTCCGAATATGAATATATGACGATCGTGATAGTAATCTGACTCTTGATTTGCTTTTTATTCTCTTCGATTCGTTAATATAAACGTGTTTCATTTCTCGTTATCTGCGTAATCACTTGCTACGTAGAACGGATTCTTTGTAAGAAAAATGAAGGGTTTGCCTTGTGAATTCTAAGTATATTTATATCTAAAAGAACTTTTCATTGGATTTTAGTCTTAGTAACATCATGCACTTGGTTAGGTATAGTTCTTTACCAAACGTTTTTAATTCAACAAGAACATACGTAGTGCATGAACAAAAATGTCTCTGTCATATGAAACAAATTTAAAGAAAACCGCCACCTAATTCACGATTAATATCATTTCATAAAAATGATAAACGGTAATATACGTGCAATTCAAGCGTGATCCTTAAAGATAAATTATGGTCAAAAATTGATGATTTGTATAGAATAAAGGGCAAATACAGGAGGTAGAAGACTATACATGTGGAGTACGGCGAAATTGCACAAAAAATAAAATACAAGAACATAGAATACATTTAAAAAGAAATGCGCACTGTGCAGTATGCACAGGTTCTCGCTAGTAGACAATGAAGAACAAAGGGAAAGACCGAAACAAACACTTTGGTGTGATATATTTGAATAATAGAATTTCTTTAAATGATTTTATGGTTGTTTAACGTGAATTAAGGGTTCAAAATATGTGATACGATTGTACACGGTATTATGTATGGTTGTCGACGGTCGTAAACGGTAGTGATAACTAATGTTCTGAATTCGACAATATCTGCCTCAATTCTTTCTATGTCTTCATGATTTGAACTGTAATTAGTTCTATAGAGTAGAAGACTTTCATTGAGACAGCGAAGTGCTTCTTGTGTGTTACCCTTGCAATGATGATAAATGCCAATATTTCTGAGACTATTAGCAATTTTCATATGAACAGTCGGCAGTTTTTGACGGCATAGATCATATGCTAGCAATTCGAAATGTAAAGCATCATCAATCATGTTATTTCTTGAATATAAGCAACTTATCGATGTAAGACATTCATACATTTCTCGATGATCAGGTGATGTTAACTGTTCCCAAACTGATAGAGCTTGCTTATAGTACTCGAGTGATTCAGTTGGATTTTCTTTTTCCAGTGCATCAGCCATAGTCATGAGTGTTCGAGCAATACAAGGATGATTCTCATCAAGCACATTCTTCTGATTACTCAGTTTCTTTTTACAAAAACTCAATGCTTTTTCAGTTTCACCCATTCTCTTGTAAATGTTAGCAACCATGTCGAGATCTGTTGAGCGATCAAGATGGTCCGGTGACAAACATTCTTCATCCATCGTCAATAGTTGATGATAACAATTGAGTGCATCGTCAAGTTCGTTCATTGTCTCGTGAACATATCCAACATAACCAAGACAACGAGCTATATATGTGTGTTGAGGGGGTAGAATACGTTTGAATATGTTGAGAGCATCATACACGTACTTAATGGCAATTTCAAAATCACCTTTATCACTGTGCACTATACCGATGTTTTGAATCATTACCGCTTTGTGTATATTATCACCTGGATAATATTTTTCTCCAATGTCTAATGCTTTTCTGTAACAATCGAGAGCTTGATCAAAGCATCTCTTGCTTCTATAAAGACGTCCAATCTTCCCAAGAGAGCTAGCAAGTTGTGGATAATTGGGTGGTAGTTGTTTTTGGCCAATCTCATACGCTAAATGAAAGTTCTCCAATGCAGAATTTAGATCACATCTTAACTCATGTACATTTCCGATTTGGTTGTGAATAGCTGCGATGTTTGCATGATTATGTGGAAGTGATTGAAGTAGCATCTCGAAATATTTTTCACCACGATCTACTTGACCCAATTCCTTGACTAGAAGACGACCAAAATAAATAACTGGTGAGTATTCATCCAGTCGTTGTTTTAGCCATACCATGTGTTCCTCAACTTTTTCTCTACCTTCATCAGTAGCAGTCAGTTTTACTTTCCAGATGTTCAATGTGGAATCAAAGATGACAGGTCCAATTTTGAAGAGAGTATTTAAGGTGAAGAGAACTTCTTCTTCACCTTTCATTCGGGTCATATTTTCTATGTCAGCAAAGATCGCTTTCGTTAATGAAGGGTCGACTTCAATTTCAAACAGAACTGCTTGAAAAGCTGCTTTTGAAAGACTTTGTCCAGCGAATGCCAGCGAGACTTGAATGTTATGAGAAGTAGACAAGAATCCATTTATTGAAATAATTTTTCCCTCATTCTCTTTCAGCTTTTCGAGTTCTTCATATGGAATTTGTGTTCCTCGAAACGTAGTGAGAATTGCTTTGGATTTTGACTTGAAATTCTCTTTTTCGAGTGCTGTACATAAGTCAATAATGAAGAATCGAAAAGTATACAGTAGTTCGATGTCTTCAGTGCGGAGTGCTTTGTTCAATAGTCTGTACAGAAAGCAGTTATCTGTATACCACTCGATGGCCTTGTTACTGGCATAACTTAAGCGGAATTCCTCGATCTTGTCCAATTCTCTTTTATTGTTTCGGTAATAGTTACGACATGTATTGAGCATTTCCTCTTTGGATTGTTGATTTTGTGGCATTTGTTTAAGCATAAATAATAGCATTTGATGCCAAATGAATGGAGCCGATTCTTGAGAAAGATCTCGTCCTAACCGTTGTTTTTGATCGAAGAGACCGAACGTCAATGTTTGTTTTTCGATCAGATTGAGAGTCTCTCGTACGGACTCGAATAAGCGATCTTGATCAATAAAGGTACCGACAATTTTACCCCAACTACTCTTCGGAGTCTCGTACGGTTGATGTTGACCATCAGCACAAAAGATAAAAATAGCAACGACCGCTCGATGTGAAGAGATTTTGGGAAGAGTAGATTGAGCAAAGACACCCGAAATAATAAGTACGATTCGTTCGTGTTTGATTGATTTGATTAGATTGACACAGCGATCAACATCTGTGTAGAAATGAGCTGCTGGATTCAGTTCCAGTAGCAGTGAATGAGTGCGAAGAGAATCGATAGAGTCATAAAGGTGCTCTTTGAGCCAAATTAACAGAATATCTTCTTTATTTTCAGTAACTTCATGAGGTAGCAGATTTTCTCGACGCTCCTCTCCCAATGTATTCCTTGCCATATCAGTTAACAGGATGCTTCTTTCTGCAAACACGAGTCTGTAGGATCACAGCAATCAGGTTAAATAGGAAAAAGTGACGTGTGCATGGGAGAAGTGTTTTTTTCCAACAATATACGTAGAATGAAAATCGAATACTTCCTACTGTGCTTATCGATTCAATCTCTGTCAGTCGTATTCAAGTGAGCCTGATGGGAATCAGCGCATACTCAAGATAAAAAAAATTGGACCTTTTAAGTCGAACGAGCCAATCGATATCCTCTGAATAATCAATCGCTTTGATACTATGTCCCTTTTTCGTTCTTTCGTTGATTGCCACTTAACTAATCTTTTATTCCTGTGTAAATATTTACACATTCACATACGTTTTCAATACCCAATTTTAAAAGAAATTATACTTTTCTTCTTAGGATGGAACTATTTTCATTAGTCATCATCAAACATTTTGCAATAGAAAATTTTTACACTGTCGATTTCAACGCTTCTAAGATCGAAAAACAAGTTTATATAAAAAAATAGGTAAAATCATTCAGGCTTCGCGTATCGCGTCTCATCGGTTTCGTATATATGTAAATGTGTGAGTCGTATGACTGAGCTGTCGTCGATTCACGAACAATGGGCAAACAATCCAAATAAAAATTAACGAACCATTAACTATCAATATATTCACTGCTAAAAATAAACTAGATACATCAACTAGTGAATTGAATGGCTATTTTTTGCACTCTCTTCTTTTAATCAATGTTCTTATTCGAATGAAACCTACTGAAAATGATAAACAACAACTGATTAAATTAGTTAAGGAAAAATATCAAAATCAAATCCAACTTTGCCTGTGAATTCGAAAATGAATATAAACCCGATCGAGCACTATGGCTGAACTCAACACTCCCTTACCGTATGCAAGGCATTCAATCACACATTTTCTCCTATTTTTTCAGATATATTCAAATATTTAGTTGATTTTATATGATAGTCAAGTGTGGTAGATCTATTGAGAAACAAACGAGGAAAGAAAATAATGAATATCGTGATTGAAATTATTTTGCAAGGCGCATAGTTTCTATTCATTTCTTTCTTTTTCTTCCTTTTCATATGTGAATCCGGTCTAACAAAGACCCGAGAAAAATAAAGTAGTCGTTTATGTTTGTTGTTGACAACATATAAGTTTTACTATTTCAATAGTCGTGACCGTGGAGAACTTTCACGCCTTATTTTTGCTGCTGCTGGACAAAAATTTGAAGATATTCGAATCGAAGGAAGTCAATGGCCGACTCGTAAATCCGAAATGCCATTAGGTCAAATGCCTGTTCTTGAGGTTGATGGAGTTAAATTACCACAATCGATGACAATTGCTCGTTTTCTTGCTAAACAATTCGGTCTTGCAGGCAAAGACAATTTCGAACAAGCATTGATTTAGCTTCGAAACTTATTCCAATTTATTTTCAAGAAGATAAAGAAAAAAAGCAGCTGAATTGAAAAAATTCTTTGCAGAAGATCTTTCAAAACATTTACAAAACTTTGAAACTCTGGCTAAATTATACAGCATAGGAGGCAACTTCTTTGTTGGAAATAGTCTCACTTGGGTTGATTTAGAAGTCTTTGACATGTTGGATTTTCTTATTCGAATTACTAATGAACTTTCTTCAACCTTATTCATGGTTATAAAGCAATCGTCAAACAGTCGACCACCATCGGTATTTTAAAACGAAACATTTTCGGACAATATTAATAACGTTTATCTTACTATTATAGATCAGTAGATGTAGTTTCATTTTACCTAATAATAAAACTTATTCTGCGAGAGTACGGAAGATTATTTTTATCTCAAATGAAGAGTTCTTCTTAGAAATAATTATTATAAATGAAAGTAAATAACAACAATTACGATTTACGTTAGTCTTTCAGTACAAACAAAAAGAATGTCATCAGCAGGTGTAAAAAGTCAAATTTCCACGCTAAAATACCGATACGTATGATCTGAAGAAGTACGAGAGATTAACCAAGCACGAAAAAAAAACAAATAAAATAAAGTTAGGATTATTTATTCGATGATAAAGTGCAACAGTAATTGCAACAAGTAGTAGCATTTGGATTGCTACTAAACGAAGCTCAATAAACCCATTATAGATATTAAAAACATCATCATTTATTTTCGAAAATGTTAGTATTTATTTATTTATTTATATCATGCCCTGTCATATTTACATAAACATAGATAACAGCGAAAATGTTCTCCATGAGACAATTCATTGTCGTCATTTTACCATACATCGAAAACGCAAACTGAGAATGAAGATAATGCACGCTCATTTCCGTCTCAAAGTTAACTTCAGTACTATCTATTAAAAATAAATCAATCATTTGTTAAGATTTTCAAAACAATATCTGCATGCCACACAGCATCACTGTTACTAAATGGAAAAGTATTAGTTGCTGGTGGACTAGATTGTTATTTCCACTATTTCAATACAACTCAAATATACGATCCAGCAAAATAACGTACAATATCAGCTATCGGTAAAACAAATTCGGCAACAATCAAACGGATATATAACTGCATTGAGAGTTTGAAATAAATCACATAAATTCACAAGATCCTTTTATCTTTGTACACGGAAGAGTATAAAAAAAAGAAATCTTTCATATTTTTCGAAAAGCTGTGAAGTTTCAATTTGATTTTAGTGATATTGAAAATTTTGAACATTCAATAACGGTTTCTGACTCTGGATAGTCGATAATATAAACCGAATGTTTTTTACCGTTGAACCTGTTTTACTCTTTCCAAACTCATTTTTTTAAGAACAAAGAGGATTTGAGATATTTAGTATATTCTTGTTTATTATAAAGAGAAGATTAGATCAATGCTGTTGATTAAATTCTCTCTGAAGACCGGAAATTTCGACTATCTTTAACAAACAACAAACGTAGAATATGTGAAAAATAACTAAAAACAATGTCTCACTGGATTGACTTGTAAGGCTTCTCCAAAAAATGACTCTCCTTGATCGCTAATCTCATTACAGTCAATATTCAGTTTAATGAGTGTCTATAATAAACAAACATATGAAATACGTATTTTCTCGAATAGACTTAGAAAATGACAGACTGTATTGATCTTCAATGCTTCTGCAAGATATCGTGCTCCATCATCACCAATTGTATTTCCAATAAGATTCAATTCGACAAGTGTCTATTATCAGTGCTTATCCTAAATACAGCCGACGAATGAATTAATAATCGGTTTTACCTGATTTGTCAATAATAATTCGGCTAGATATTGTGCTCCTAGATCACCAACAACATTTGCTTGAAGACTCAATGCTATGAGTGTCTATAATTAACCATTATGAAAAAATCTATATGAATTACATCTTTTACCTGATTTGTTTGCAATGCTTCACAAAAATAACCTACTCCATCAAAGTCAATTTCGTTAGTCATCAAATTCAATGATGTTAGTGTCTATGGTAAACAATATCATCAAAGTTTTAGGATTTGATGTCAAGATTTTATTCTACTTGGTTCCTTTTCAACATTTCGGCCAAGTGTCGTGCTCCATCATTACCAATTCCATTGAACGCTATTGTCAAGTTTGTAAGTGTCTATTTAATGCGCGATAATATTGAATAGGTGACAAATCAATTGATATATTACGACATACGTTATTGAATAACAATGCTTCTGCTAAATAGCTGGCTCCTTGATCGCCAATCTTGTTCATTGCAATTATCAATGTGGTTAGTGTCTTTATTCGATATGATTTACAGTTAATGATATGGATAATATGTATTTTACCTGATTACCAATCAATTTTTCAGCAATGCGAAGTGCTCTTTGATGAGTGAATTCTATAGGCGGTATTTTTAGTATTCTCTGATTCTAAAATCTCATTGAAAATATTGTACAATGTCAAAACTAGATTAGAAAGATCCTCACAGGATTTGCTTTTAATGTAGCGACGTAAGGTTCAACATTATTTGGTCTCGTCCCACGAAAGCAGAATTGTAACTTAGTCAATCTCTAAATATAGGAAACTTCTTTTTGACTAAAAATAAATATAAACTATACCATGTATGGTTCATACTTGTCCATGATAGTATTGATGCGTACACAGACGTCATGCAAAGAATAAACTAAAGCTTCACTATCAAGATTATCCATAATACGATAAATCAATTCGATCGGTAGAGTATGAAGCGATGGCGGAGCACTGTAATTGGTCATATAGTCTTTGATATTCTTATTTGGCTACGATATTTTTGAGTATATGCCTTGATATAAATAAAAACCATATATCTATATTGTACGAATGTATACTTCTCTTTTTTATGATATAGGTTTTTTTATGATTGGGTTTTTTTTTCATCATGACGAAAGATCAATTGCTGAATAGTTTATGTGACGACTGTTGATAGCGAAATGAAAGAAATCAAATTAAAACTCATAGAGCGTATTCGTCTTGGAGAACGCTTTCAGATTTGAATAATAGACAAGTGCGAGAGCTTATTGGCTACCCTATGTAGTATGGTATTCTGTTGGGATTTTTATAGCAGAGATACCGCAGAAAACATTCGTGGAAGATCAACTTCAATACTATCTTGTTTTCTTGTGTCTTCATCGATCATAGTTAACCGATGTTCATCACAGTTGAGTGTGATCGTATATATGAAACCACCTTCTCTAAGCTCACCATCGTCTTTTAAATATGATCTGCCAGTCGAAGATAAAACAATACAAACAAAAAGAGAATTCCTTGAAGCCTACTTTTGGTATGTCCTAGATAATATTGTAACACACAAATAATCGTAATTTCAAGAAATAAATCAGCTAAAACAAAAAACTCAATAACTAAACAACAAATTTCAGTCCAAAATCTTCCGCGTTTAAAAGTAACTCATAATTCTACACAAAATCCATATGGAGACATTTAGGCACTCATACCGTGATAGTTTATACCGGAATGTATTAAAGTTGATTTTGTGTGTGTTTGTATGTCGAGAGAAACGACTACTTTATTAGTTTATGTATAATACATTTTTTTTTGGGTTTTTTTTCTCAGTAGTGAAATAGACATGCATGAATGATTCTGCGCTCACCTCATTATACAGTTTTTTTTTCATTTTTTGCCTTTTAGTACGACAAAACCAATATGAGACAGAACGATCAACAGATAAAAGCCAGCAAGCTTGTAGTGTGTAGTTTTTATTTAAAAAATGAAACAATTGTAAATGTTGTAATGAAAGAAAAAGAGTTTAACACATTTCTTAAGTATTTCTAAGACAAAAAAACTACGATAGATATCAGTATCAGTAAAAGATGCAAATCAACTTATTTTTCGTTTTTTTTAAATTTCTTATTAATATTTAACCCTTGAGGGGTGGCTCCCAGAAGCAAGAGTATTAAAAATTCCTTTTTATACATTTGTTCTCTCTTGAACATGATTATTGTCGAAATCCAATTAAGAACTTTGAAAAGCTAATTCTTCTTCTATCTAACACTATACTACGTAGATTTTTTTATATTTCAGTTCTTATTTAATAAAAAGTAGCACTCATGTTTGTATTTGCGTAACCTTTTCTTGTAGGAATAGTGTCTCTCCCGCATTCATCAACAATAATAATTAAACAACGACTCAATTCTCTTTCATTATTTACACTGTTGAAAATGCAGTAGTGTCGACCTTGTAACTTGAATTCAAATTCAAGTTTAAGAAGAAAACGAAGCAGTTAATCTTTAACTTTGGATTCCCAAATTTCCAACCGTGTACAGATATCCGCCTTCACCCACAAATTTAGGATTGTGCATTTATAGTCTGGATATTTGAGTTTGAATTCAAGTTTCAAATTCGACATATATGTGCGGTGTTCGTGGTATTTGAGGTGTTAAAATGAAAATGATCAAGAAAATGATGAGTCAACCAAACATAAATATTCAGGAATGTGTAAAAATTAAAAACAGAACCGCTAGCACCGCTAACACCGCGACCACCACTAACACCAGAATTTTCTATAACACTGAAATTTTTTACAATTGATTTATTTCCTTTTTAGTTAATTTTTCTACAATTGATTTATTTCTTTTTTAGTTGATTTTTCTACAAATTTATATTCTCCATCATATGGTTTTCAAACAATTACAACTCGTTAGACTTCTTCTTTAGAACAAC
>ERZ778024.2182-NODE-2182-length-18444-cov-3.989450_pt1 | contig 18444 bp, 19 predicted proteins | sample MGYA00375754_ERZ778024 | MGnify/ENA primary metagenome ERZ778024 (study PRJEB29350, sample SAMN05389827) | bioreactor metagenome | isolation source: Thiocyanate bioreactor | place: South Africa: University of Cape Town | collected 2014-02-18 ...
CGTTAAAGCACGGCAACTTTATTTACAATTTGCTGAAATTAGACAAGAAAAAATGAGTTTCGATTTTTTTGCCCGTGATATTATGAACAATAATAAAAGCCTGCTTAATCTGAAGAGAGCTTTTACACCGATAGCAAACCGTCGGCCAGAAAGTAAGGAGTACATTACTTCGCTCTTAGATATCATGCTGAAAAAAATGATCATCGATATTATTCATTCAGGGGATATAGAAGAACTCTCTCGAGAGTTCCTCCAAAAAATGAAACCATTATTTATACATCGTCAAATCTGGAAGCCCGTAATGATTAATCTTGGTATTGCACTTACAGGCATTGGCCTGCTACTTCTAATCATCCGTGCGGCCCATGAGTTATTATGTGCACCAAAACAAACCCTAAATACATATCCTTCACACCGGATTTTTTTCTATGCTAAAACGCACACGGAAATGTTGGCTGAAGAGGTATACAATTGCTTAAACCAAGTTGATTTTAGCGAGATCCTTGGTGGCAAATCATCTACGGACGCTACTCTGCTCGCGTCACCTGCAATTGCGTAACATTTTGTAATCCTCGCGGTAAGCGATTACCGCGTCTGCCTCGTTCACCTTGATAATGCTCTAAATCACTGCCTTTTAAGGTAAAGTGGCGTTTACCCGCGTGGACCGTTAACGAATCCGCGAGCGTTAATACACGCACATCAACGACATATTCCTCACGAGCACTTGCTCTAGCACTGGGAATACTGATGAGCTTATTGCCCTTACCGCGAGATAATTGCGGTAGCTCATCTAAAGGAAATATCAACAGACGACCAATATTACTCACGCAGGCGACCAATAAATTTTCTTGCTCAGGAATTACCTGCGGTGGCATAATTTTGGCACCGGAAGGCAACTTTAAACAGGCTTTGCCATTACGATTTTTCACATATAAATCAGAAAGTTGCGTGATAAACCCATAGCCCGCATCGCTTACAAGAAGCACTTTTTGTTCGGGCTCGCCTCCGGTTACCGCCTCAAACAGGACTCCCTCAGCGGGATTTAGTTTACCTGTTAATGGCTCACCCTGCCCCCGAGCTGAAGGCAAAGAATGCCCAGGAAGACAATACACCTTACCCTCGCCATCAAAGAATAATACCTGTTGATTTGAACGTGCTGCCGCCTGAACCTTGAATTCATCACCTGCTTTATAGCTTAATTCCACGCCATTGATATCATGCCCCTTAGCGGCACGTACCCAGCCATTTTTAGATAAAACCACGGTTATTGGCTCATTGGGTAAAATATCCTCTTCCCTTAAGGCTTGAGATTCCTGACGTACGATAATAGGCGAGCGGCGTTGATCGCCAAAGGTATCGCGATCTTTAAGTAATTCAGCCTTAACCGTGGCGCGCAGTTTGGTTTCACTACCCAGTATCGCCTGTAAAGCATCGCGCTCAGCAGCTAATTCATCTTGCTCACCGCGAATCTTGAACTCTTCGAGTTTAGCCAGGTGGCGCAATTTCATTTCTAAAATCGCCTCAGCTTGAAGCTCACTGAGCTGAAAACGCTGCATTAACGCCTGCTTTGGATGATCTTCCTGTCGAATAATGGCTATGACTTCATCGATGTTTAAATATGCAATTAATAAACCTTCAAGAATATGAATTCGTTCCAGTACTTTGCTCAGCCGATATTCCAAGCGTCTTCGGACCACGCCAATACGATAGGTTAACCATTCTTGCAAAATAGTCAGTAAACTTTTAACTTTGGGCTTGCCATCCAAGCCAATCATATTAAAGTTAACGCGATAACTGCGCTCTAAATCGGTTGTTGCAAACAGATGGGACATAACCCCTTCCGTATCCACACGATTTGAGCGGGGGATAATGACCAGACGAGTCGGATGCTCATGGTCAGATTCATCGCGCAAATCCTCAATCATAGGGATTTTCTTCTGCTGCATTTGCTGGGCAATTTGTTCCATAATCTTTGCCCCTGAGACCTGATAAGGTAATGCGTTAATTACAATCTGATTGTTTTCAACGACATAAGTAGCGCGCATTTTAATAGAACCATGACCACTTTGATACATTGCGGTAATTGCTGCTGGCGGCGTGATGATTTCTGCTGCAGTCGGAAAATCTGGACCTTGAATATACTGCATAATGGCTGTTAAATCGGCACCAGGAGCATCAAGCAAATGGGCGCACGCATTGGCTACCTCGGTTAAATTGTGTGGCAAAATATCAGCAGCCATACCGACCGCAATTCCGGTAGCACCGTTTAATAAGATATTGGGAAGACGTGCTGGTAATAAGGAAGGCTCTTGCAATGTACCATCAAAATTATCTACCCAGTCCACAGTGCCTTGCTGTAACTCCGAAAGCATAACTTCTGCATAGGGCGATAATCGCGCTTCCGTATAACGCATGGCAGCAAATGATTTAGGATCATCGGGCGATCCCCAGTTTCCTTGACCGTCGACAAAGGGATAACGATATGAGAATGGTTGCGCCATAAGAACCATGGCTTCATAACATGCACTATCACCATGAGGATGAAACTTACCCAATACATCCCCCACGGTACGTGCGGATTTTTTATATTTGGCCGTGGCTTTTAAACCCAACTCTGACATAGCATATACAATACGACGCTGCACTGGTTTTAAACCATCGGCGATGTGCGGTAATGCACGATCAAGGATGACGTACATAGAGTAGTCAAGGTAGGCTTTTTCAGTAAATTCGGTGAGCGCTTTACGCTCGGTAATTTCGTTCATGGAATTCTGGCTCTATTGTGGGATTTCTATTTAAACACTGCAGCGAATGATTTCCTAGCCATTTTATCAAAGTAATGAGACATTGAACAATATTTAACTCGGTTGTGGATAACTTAATTACATTGTCTTCCGCTATGAGCCGATTATAAATAACTAATTGATTTTAAATATTTTTTTTGTAAGGCTTTTTATTGGTTTTGTGGATAAGTGTGTGTATATGCAGGTATAAGATAAAAATTTTTATTATAAACAGCATCTTGCAAAATCATTTGACGATACATTTTTAATTAGGAACAATATCTTTTTACCTAATCCGCGCGCTCAATATGAATTTTGCTACCTATTTTCTCCAAACGCTTTATGGCGGCGTCAGCAGACCGATACCCAGCTGGCTTAAAAATATGCATAAAATTTTGCAACGGATGAATAAAGGATATCACCCAGGTCGCTTTATTAACTGTATTGAGGTATCTCTAAATGCGTTCAAAACCTTACTCGAGAATCAAGGAAATTATTTGCCGCATGTCGCGCCCCTTTCTAATTTCCCTCCCTTTATCAGCAATTACATGGAGCAATTAGCCATTCGCATTCAGGAGCTGGATCATGAGAAACCCATTACGGTTGATGCCTGGGGATACACTTACGAACGTTTATTAAATTACATAACCACTCATGAAATCCCTTTCTATAGCCATCTTCTGGTTTTTGCTGATTTGAAACCTCTACCCGGTGGACATGTTTTTTCCGGGATAGTTGTACCTGACGCTCACAATAAACCCATAGTATACTTTTACGATGCGCAAGGTTTTTTACCTGAAACCTGGTTACATCCGGAGGAATTTGATCAATTTTACACATTAGAAACGGTCTACATTCATCAATCACCAGACACTCAGAAGGCCATTAAAAAATTTATACATTTTTGTCAAAACCATGATTCGATAAATTTAAACTCGGATATCAAACAGGAAGAAAATTTTTTTATGCTCTTGCAGCAACGCCTCCAGGAGTACTTAAAACTTGAATGTTTTCGTTTACAGTCGAATCGTTTTACTAGTAATAATCAATCCGCACTACTGCAAGCTAAATTAGATCAATATGAACACTTACTTGAAGAAATAACGCCTGCGGCATTAAGTCCTGAGCGTCTAGGCATATTTATTAAACAAACTGCTCTGGTGGCAGCGCATCATGTTTATTCTTTTAATTGGTTCAACCCTCAGTCTTTTATCCATTTTTTTGAAAATAGCAAAGACCTGGTCAAGCACGAGCATTATAAAGGAATTACTGATATCACTGAGATGAAGAACTATCTTAATGCTTATTTGCTTAAAGAAATTCTGCGACTTAGTCAGCGTAATGACGCCACCAACTATACGCTGAATAAAGTAGAGCAATACTGTAGCCTGCTCCAGGAATTAAATCAGCAGGAAATTGATGAAGAATATCTATCACGCATGCTTCATAAAATTCATTATTTAAGCCAAAAAAGCTGTCATTGGTTAGGCATGATTAAATCACCTCTATCCTTAATGAACTATGAAGAATACTTAAAGCCCCTAGAAGAGCGCATTGATGCCTTTTTGAACACAGGAGCAATAAAAGTCTCGCTATCTTAAATATATTTTGATATGCGTGATACTCATCCCTAAGGATATTGTTTTATTAAGGTCAGTAATAGCTGCTATCTTCAATTATTATTAAATTTTTACCCAACGAGCATAAGCAAGGGAAGAGGTTTTACCGTAAACATTGCGATAAGGTGCCTAAAGAACAAGCAGTAATTAACGCACCAGATCAGCGAAGTGATAACAATCACCAGCCACATTATTATGTTGCTGCTCGATTTGACGCCCCAGCAGTTATGGCCTGTCATAGCATTTAGGAACTGATGTCAGGTCAGCAGACCCTAGTTATAGGTTGGAGGATGGGCATGAAAAATTTGTAAGGTAATGTCATCAGGAATAGATTTGATTTTGGCGCGTAGCACTACTTGCTGCAACCAATCAAAAAAAACCTCATGTACATCAGAGAATAGGGCGCGAATTTCTTCGTCGAGTTGGGGAGGTAAATCGCTTAATGTAGGAAAAGTTATATGATCAAACCATAGTACGCTTTCATCCAGTTCTTTTATCAAATTATGCCAATTTAAATCTTCGGTTTGTTCGAGTAATAAAATTTTTCGATCTAACTCCATAACCAAAAGGCAACAATCAAGAAAGTTACAAAATAAAGCTTTTGCCTGCTCGTGATGTATCCAAGTATTGTAAACGTTTATATAAACGGAAGATAATTGTTCCCTCCTATCCTCGGCCATAAGCTGCGCGTTACTTTGTTTGCAGAGTTCAGTAAACATCGGCATTTCCAGAGAGCTTGCGCCATCACCATTTTTAATTACCTGCAAAAGTTTTTTAAATGGTGCAGCCAAATAATGAAAATTCATTAAAAATTTTTCCATCCAATAGGCACCATATTGATTTAATAAAGAGTTTTTTTGATCCAGGGTTAAATCCCCATCTTTGATAACATTCAAAAAAACTTTAAATTGTTCCGGTGTCATCCCAAGATTTATATTGTTTATCCCAGTACCTAGATTCAAATCAGAGACAACAAGTGCTGCACTATCAAAGCATTCTGTGACTAAACTATTCTGATGCAAAGGGAGGTGGTGATAGTCTTGGATAAACTCATGAACATGCGATGTAGCTAAATATAAATTTACTTTATCTACACTAATTGAAATTTGTCTAATACGCTGATTAAATGGAAATTCCTCTGTAAACATTCCATCGCCTCCTACTTCCTTAAGGAAGAAAATTTCGGACTATTTATTAATTTATAGTTTGTTTTGCAGAGTAAAAAAAGTATTAATGACTTTAAGATGTTTATTTAGTATTAAATTGAGGCTGGTTGTTAAACGCAACCTCAAGAGAATTATTTAAGATTTTTTCTGACTTTTTGAATAGCACGAATTTGCGCTACAGCTCGGGCCAATTCAGCGGCCGCAAGTGAGTAATCCATCTCATTACTTTTATTTGCCATTGCCGCTTCAGCTTGGGCTTTTGCAGCAAGCGCTGCAGACTCGTCTAAATGATCAGCACGTTCAACAACATCAGCAAGAACCGTTACGCAATTGGGCTGCACTTCCAGCATACCTCCTTGAACGTAATAAATTTCTTGTTGACCACCAGGTAAAGTCAATCTGACTTCGCCTGGCTTTAATACAGTCAATAATGGGGCGTGGCCTGCGACAATACCAACCTCACCCAATTCACCTGTAGCTACAACCATTTCGACCGCTCCAGAAAAAATCTCCTGTTCGGCGCTAACAATGTCAAGGTGTGTTGTTATGGTCATATCATCATGCCTCATAAAGATTTAGCTTTAGCAACTGCTTCTTCAATACTACCCACCATATAGAATGCTTGCTCTGGTAAATCATCGTATTCACCCGCAAGAATTCCTTGGAATCCTTTAATGGTATCTTTCAAAGAAACGTATTTTCCAGGAGAGCCGGTAAATACTTCTGCTACGAAGAAAGGCTGGGATAAGAAACGTTGAATTTTACGTGCACGAGTTACCACACGTTTATCTTCTTCTGACAACTCGTCCATACCGAGAATAGCAATAATATCTTTCAATTCTTTATAACGCTGTAAAGTCTGCTGAACGCGTCGTGCCGTATCATAATGCTCTTGACCAACAACTAAAGGATCCAATTGTCTGGAAGTAGAGTCTAATGGATCCACAGCTGGATAAATACCAAGCTCGGCGATTTGTCGCGATAATACGACGGTTGCATCCAAATGCGCAAATGTTGTCGCAGGGGATGGGTCAGTCAAATCGTCCGCAGGTACGTATACCGCCTGAATGGAGGTAATGGAACCCGTTTTGGTTGAAGTAATACGTTCTTGCAGCATTCCCATTTCTTCAGCTAGAGTAGGCTGATAACCTACTGCGGAAGGCATACGGCCTAATAATGCAGATACTTCCACACCCGCAAGCGTATAACGGTAAATGTTATCAACGAACAACAATACATCACGACCTTCATCACGGAATTTTTCCGCCATGGTAAGGCCTGTTAACGCTACCCGTAAACGGTTCCCTGGGGGCTCATTCATCTGACCATAAACCAAAGACACTTTATCTAAAACGTTTGAGTCTTTCATTTCATGATAGAAATCGTTACCTTCTCGCGTCCGCTCACCAACACCTGCGAATACTGAATATCCACTGTGTTCGATCGCGATATTACGGATTAATTCCATCATGTTTACAGTTTTACCTACTCCGGCACCACCGAACAATCCTACCTTACCCCCTTTCGCAAACGGGCAAAGTAAATCAATGACTTTAATTCCTGTTTCTAAAATTTCCTGGCTTCCTGCTTGCTCTTCGTAGCTTGGAGCCTTGCGGTGAATAGACCAATGTTCTTCAGCACCGATTGGGCCTGCATCATCCACAGGACGTCCCAAAACATCCATGATACGTCCCAATGTTTTTTTACCAACTGGAACTTGAATGGGCTTCTTGGTATTTTCTACTTGAACACCGCGTTTTAATCCATCTGTTGTACCCATAGCAATCGTGCGTACGACACCATCGCCTAATTGTTGTTGTACTTCAAATACTAAATCACCTTCGGTCAAGGTCAATGCATCATTAATACGGGGTACACTCTCACGTGGAAACTCCACATCGACAACCGCACCGATAATTTCAACGATTGTACCCAAGTTATTTACTGCTACTGTATCTACGCTGCTCATTATATACCCTCTTATAAAGCGGCTGCGCCACCGACAATTTCTGCCAACTCTTGCGTAATAGCGGCCTGTCGTGCTTTGTTGTAAGCCAATTGAAATTCTTTAATTAAATCGCCAGCATTATCGGTTGCACTTTTCATTGCAATCATTTTAGCCGCCTGTTCACAAGCAATGTTTTCAACAACCGCTTGATAAACTTGCAATTCAATGTATCGCTCTAACAGATTATCCAGTAAATCCTTGGCATCAGGCTCATAAATGTAATCCCAATGATGACCCATTACATTACTGTCTTCTTCTGCTTTCGGCAAAGGTAAGAGCTGCTTGGTCAATGGCTTTTGCGTCATGGTATTAACAAACTCATTGTAAACCACATGCAATGCATCTATTTTACCGGTATAAAATGCATCCAGCATCACTTTAACGATACCGATTAGATCCGTAATGCCCGGGCTATCGCCCAAATGCTCTTTAGAACCGATAACGTTACTACCCACACGCTTAAAAAAAGCTAATCCTTTTCGCCCAATAACTGCAATATCAACTTCTTTACCTTGCGTCTTCCAATCACGGATAGTACGCACGGTTTCACGAAGTAGATTCGCATTGAGGCCGCCGCATAGACCGCGGTCACTCGTTACTACGATCAAGCCAATACGATTAACTTCGCGCTCTACCATAAACGGATGATTATATTCCGAGTGAGCACGAGCGATGTGTTTAACAACATGATAGATTTTATTGGCATAGGGCTTGGATGCGCGCATTCTTTCTTGCGTTTTGCGCATTTTACTTGCCGCTACCATTTCCATTGCTCGAGTAATTTTACGAGTTTTATTAATACTCGAAATTTTCGAACGGATTTCTTTTGCTCCAGCCATATTTCATTCGCCTTTAATTGACTTACCAACTAGCCGTACGTTTAAAGTCTTCAACAATTTTCTTTAACTGTGTCTCAATGTCATTGTCATATCCACCACTTTCGTTAATGGATTGCATCAATGTCGCATGAGAAGAACGCATACTATCAAGTAATGCACTCTGGAATGATGAGATCTCATTCAAAGGAACATCATCAAGGAACCCTTTTTCGACTACGAATAAAGACACACCCATTTCTGCCACTGATAAAGGAGAATATTGTTTTTGCTTCATCAGCTCGGTGATCCGTTGTCCGCGCTCTAACTGCTTACGCGTTGCATCGTCTAAATCGGAAGCAAACTGAGAAAAGGCCTCTAATTCACGGAATTGAGCTAATGCCAAACGAGTACCGCCACCCAGTTTCTTCATAATTTTGGTTTGCGCAGCACCACCGACCCGAGATACAGAAAGGCCTGAGTTGATCGCAGGTCTTATTCCTGAGTTAAACAAATCCACATCAAGGAAAATCTGACCATCGGTAATGGAAATTACGTTTGTAGGTACAAAAGCAGATACGTCGCCTGCTTGTGTCTCAATGATGGGTAATGCGGTTAAGGAACCGGTCTTACCTTTCACTTCACCATTTGTCAGCTTCTCTACTTCCTCAGCATTAATTCGTGCAGCACGCTCTAATAGACGTGAATGCAGATAAAAAATATCTCCAGGATATGCTTCACGACCTGGTGGTCGGCGCAATAATAGAGAAATTTGACGATAAGCCCAGGCTTGTTTAGTTAAATCATCATAAACAATCAGTGCATCCTGCCCGCGTTCCATGAAATATTCACCCATGGTACAACCCGCATAAGGAGCAATAAATTGCAATGCTGCGGAATCTGCTGCACCCGCAACGACCACAATCGTGTGTTCCATTGCGCCATGCTCTTCAAGTTTACGCACAATCGCGGCAACTGAAGATGCTTTTTGGCCAACTGCCACGTAAATACATTTAACGCCGGTACCTTTTTGATTGATGATTGCATCAATTGCAATCGCACTTTTACCGGTTTGTCGGTCGCCAATAATTAATTCCCGCTGGCCACGTCCTACAGGTACCATCGCATCAATCGCAAGTAATCCTGTTTGCACTGGCTGATCAACTGATTTACGCGCAATAACCCCAGGAGCAACTTTTTCAATGGGAGCCATTCCAGAGTGTTGAACAGGGCCTTTACCATCAATTGGATTTCCTAAGGCATCCACGACACGACCTAAGAGTCCTTCGCCAACAGGTACTTCAAGAATTCGACCTGTACACTTGGCTTTCTGGCCTTCCGCTACAGAAGTAGCTTCACCTAAAACAACCGCACCAACTGCATCACGCTCCAGGTTAAGCGCTAAGCCAAAGACCCCACCAGGAAATTCGATCATTTCCCCGGCCATGACATCTTCAAGACCGTGTAGGGTGACAACACCATCTTTTAAACTAACTACAGTACCTTCATTTTTAGCTTCAGATACTACTTTAAAATCGATTATTTTCTTTCTGATTAAATCACTAATTTCAGAAGGACTTAATGCTACTTGTTCTGACATGGAAACCATCCTCTAAATTTAAGCGGCCAATTCGGTAGCCAATTTATTAAGCTTACCGCGTACCGACCCATCAATTACCAAATCACCTGCCCGAATAACGGCACCTCCAAGCAAGGAGGGATCAATGTTTATTTTTAATGCGACCTTACGTTGTAAACGATTGCTTAACGACTCTGTTAAGCGCTCTTGCTGTTGGGTGGAAAGCTCGGAATGGCTAAACACCTCGACATCAAGCGTTTTTTCTTGTTCAGCACGCAGTGTCTGGTAAAGCATGTATATATCGGGCAATATCTGTAGCCGCTTGTTCACTGCAAGCAAGGAAATTAAATTATTTACTTGCTCGTTTTCTTTTAATTCCGACGAAATCACTGCTTTTAGTAAATCAATATGCTGAGTCGTTGTTGATGCCGGATTATCAATAAATTTTTGTGCCTCTGGCGTTAAAACAGCTTGTGCTAAAACACCCAAAAACACGGACCACTCAGCTAACTTCTTTTCAGCCAGAGCACATTCGAAAAGCGCTTTGGCATAAGGTCTGGCGATAGTGATGCAATCAGACATCTTAAATCTCTTCTATCAGGTTATCGAGCAATGCAGTATTTGTTTGCGCATCCACTTCACGCATCAATATTCTTTCCGCACCTGTTATTGCAAGGCTTGCAACTTGTTTGCGTAACTCTTCCTTGGCATGATTTACTTGCTGAAGCAGTTGCTCTTGAGCGAGCTTAACTTGCATTTGCGCTTCATGTTTCGCCGCTTCTTTTGCTTCTTCAATGATCTGTGATGCACGTTTGTTCGCTTTTTCAATAATGTCCGCTGAATGAACTTTTGCCTGCTTTAATTCATCTTTAACGCGATGCTGGGCCAGTTCTAATTCTTTACGACCACGCTCGGCTGCAGCCAGACCATCAGCAATTTTATCCTGACGCTCATCTAAGGCTTTTGCCAAAGGAGGCCAAACGAGTTTCATGGTAAATAAAACAAATGCAGCGAAAACGAGCATTTGTATCACAAGGGTTAAATTAATATCCACCGTTATCTCCCGCAACTTGCAAGGCGCGTCAACGCGCCTTGCTTATTTTTTATCAAGAACCCAGGTTGCTGAGGAATGGATTGGCAAAGGTGAAGAACAATGCGATACCCACTCCAATCATAGTTACTGCGTCTAAAAGACCAGCGACGATGAACATTTTTACTTGCAGCATAGGTACCATTTCTGGTTGACGAGCGGAACCTTCGAGGAATTTACCACCAAGTAACCCGAATCCAATAGCGGTACCCAGAGCACCTAAACCTATCAGTAAAGCAACCGCAACCACGGTCATACTTTGAACTTGTGCTATCAAACTAGCAGCTTGCATATTTATCCCCTTAAAAATGGATGATGAAAATAAAACGGTTAATGTTCTTCGTGTGCCAAACTAAGGTAAACAATAGTTAACACCATGAAAATAAATGCTTGCAACGTGATCACCAAAATATGGAAAATGGACCAACCAAGGGCCAATAAAAACTGAGCCAAGCCCAAGGTTGCCGAGCCAACTGGTGATTCCATTGAAGCATTTAAAGTGAGCAAAGCGATAAGAATAAAAATCAATTCGCCTGCATATAAATTTCCAAATAACCGCAGCGCCAGTGATATAGGCTTAGCAATAAGCCCAACCAGCTCGAGCAACAGGTTAAAAGGTATGAATAAGGGATGATTGAAGGGCTGAAGTGTTAATTCCTTCACAAACGTTTTAGGACCTTTAATCTTAATGCTGTAGAAAATGATAAGTAAAAATACTGAGATAGAAAGCGCAAAGGTCAAATTTAAATCGTTGGTAGGTACCACTTTCAAATAATGAACGCCCATTGCTTGACCGATAATGGGTAGAACATCCACGGGAACAATATCCATGAAGTTCATAAGGAAAACCCACATAAAAATCGTCAATGCCAAAGGCCCAATCAAATTATTTTTTCCATGAAAACAATCTTTTACTTGTCCATCAGCGAACTCAAGCATCATCTCCGCAAAATTTTGTAATTTTCCAGGAACTCCTGTTGTGACCCTACGTGCGCCAAAATACAAAAGTGCACAAGCAATCACACCAATTACAATGGAGAAAAATAAGGTATCCAGATTAAGCGTCCAGAATCCACCTGTTCCCATTTTCATACCATCAACGTTATACGTTAAGTACGTCAAATGGTGTTTAATATAATTTGTACTCGATACCATCTCAGTCACTTTAGAACCTTTTCTGTTTGTTAACAATGAACAATGGAGCAAACCAATGCGTCATTAAAACCAGGATGTACGCTGAAAAAAAAGCCAATGGGATTATCTTTACCCACATAAATACTGCGGTAAACAGCAACATGGACAAACCAATCTTTATAGCCTCACCTTTATAAAAACTGTTCACTATTTGTCTTGCAGCGCGAGCGCCTTGATATTTAAATAATTTTATAGCAAATAGCGCATTGGGAATTAAATAGACCATGCCACCAAGCAAGGCAGATCCCGCTGCTCGAGTACCACTCAAAAAAGCAGAAACTCCAGAGATCAAGAGCACAAATATGAGTTGCATTAGCCATAGTCGTATAATGCTGTACTTATTTTGCTGTCTGTTCACATATTCACCCAAGTTTCTCCGCGCGAATTATAAAGCAATATACATTCTCGATCAACTTTTGCTTAATGAATACGGCTCTTCAGAGAAGGTTATTAATGATGCGGGTCTATTGGCACATATATTGCACTGCAATAAAAATGTTTATTTTTTGAACTAAACATGTGTATTTATGTCTATACTTTAGTCGTGGAGCGTATTTATTCCTCTATTGGATAATACGCGCTGTTCGTAACCGGAATAAAGGAAGTGACATGCCTGACAAAATCCAACATACGGCTGTAAGCATGCAGCAAAAAATGTTGCTGCGTTATAATGATGGCCTACATCATAAACATAATAAAAATCACTTGGAATATCGCAAACACTATCGCTCGCACCCTTGTGACGTGCATAAATCCATCGATAATGATGAAGAACAAAGTACCTTAAATCAACGAACGGGTACACAACGTGAATTCGGAGCAAAGAAAATCCGTACACGTAAGGGCCGTGGCATTATTCATTAGCAACTTACTTTTAGCTTATCTATCTGTAAGTTCGGGTAGATAAGTTTAATTTTTTTGATACTCCAAATATTTGAAAATTTTTACTACATGAACAACACCTGCAGTGTGTTGCGCAATAGTGACCACTTTCTTGGCCTGCTCAGGCCATACGTCACCCATTAAATAGACTATGCCCTCTGCGGTAAGAATTTTAAATGCATGAGGGTCAATGCTGGCATCGGCAAAAATTTGGCTACGAATTTTAGCAGTAATCCAACTATCATAAACCGAATTACTTGCCTGATTATTAACTTTTACTACGTTAAATAATCGCCGGTAACCCTGAATTTTTTTTAAACGATAAGTAAGTTCCTGGAGTAATGAGGCGTTAGGAACAGTCCCTACGATAAGAACATCACCATTAAAAACTGCAAAATCAATTCCGGTCTTTTCTCTTTTAAAAAGGCCATCTTGAGCAAGCAAGGTATTAAGCTGGAGGATTAACTGATAATCATCGAGTTTTTTGTAAACACTGTGTCTGTCATAAATTAGGTTCGCACCAGTCCACAGATTACTACCTGTACAACCGACAAGTAATACCGAGAATATAAAGCAACATCCATGTCTTATCATGCGGATATCATCACGTCATTTTAACGAATATATTGAAACGTTTTAACTACTTTACGCACACCATTCACTCTGCGAGCAACATCTACGGCTAAAGAAGCTTGCTCATCGGTAACAATACCCATAAGGTACACGACCCCATCCTCCGTTACTATGCGAATGGAGCCTGACTCCAGGCCCCGGCGCGCCAGCATACTGCTTCGAACCTGACTGGTAATTAAACTATCTTTGGTACGCTGCGTTAAGGGTATTGGGTATTGTACGTTAATTTCATTATAAACTCGTTGTACTCCAGAAGTATTTTGCGCAATTCTTCCCGCTAACTGCTTTTGCGCCATACTGGGTGTCTGCCCCACCAATAAAACCACCCGATTAAAACTTGTTACAAGAACGCGTGCATCTCTTAATTGCGGATTAGATACCAGTGCTTTATGAATTACATGGAATAAACGTGCATCCGCTTCCATGGTGAGTACTCCACGCTTGTCGTATATTATTCCTACGGCAGCACTGGTCACCACCGCGGCCACGCAACTGCAGAGTAAAATAGAAGCCAAGACGAGACTTATCTTTTTCAAAATATGTAATTTTTCCATAATTTACCCTAAAACCTGACCAAAGAGTGACTGATCAATTAAATCACAAAAACAATGCAATATGAACAAGTGCATTTCACGAATACGAGCAGCGCTATCAGCCAGAACGCGTAACTCTATATCCTCAGGTGCGAAATGCGTTGCTAATACCCCTCCATCACGACCACTTAAAGCAACCGTATCCATACCGCGTTCTTGTGCCGCTTGCAATGCATGGAGCATACTGTCGGAATTACCCGTAGTCGTTAACATTAATAAGACATCTTGCTCTTGGCCCAATGCCTGGATTTGGCGTGCAAATACTTGATTATAATGATGCTCGTTGGCAAAGGAACTGATGCTTGCTGCATCTGCTGATAAGTTATATGCAGGAAGCGAAGGACGTTCCACCTCAAAATGATTTAACATCGCACTAGTAAAATGCATAGCGTTTGCTGCGGAGGCACCATTACCACATAATAAAATTTTACCATCGTTTAAGAGACAGTTCACCAGCCGTTGTCCGGCACGGGCAATGGTTTCCGATAATGTATCCGCCATGGCAATTTTATTCTCAATGTGGACACCGAATAAATGCCGCACTCTCTCTTCAAGTTGCACCATAATCTACCTTTGATTGATTAATATCTTTAACGATTATACTTTTACACTAATAGTCCATTCCAAAAGCATCTTTTATCCAATGAATCTGTTGTTGAAGTCCATCCATACTCAAAACGTCAAAACGTAATGCATGTTTGTTGGCATCCGCATGGTTTAATAGATAATACTGAGCGGTTTTTAATATTTTTTTTTGCTTGATTGAAGTAACGCTTGTTAAGCCTCCTCCATAATTCGATGATTTACGAGCACGGACCTCAATAAAAACCAAATAGTTCTTATCCAGCATTATCAGATCAATTTCACCAAGACGACAATGATAATTTTGAGTTACTAATTTAAGTCCTTGCCTTTGCAAATATCCTAAGGCCTGCCGTTCAGCGGCCTGACCTTTAATTAAACTCATATTACCGCCTCGCCCAGGGAGTGAGCTAAACCTTGGCGAAACTGCCCCCATTCCAAAACGCGAGCAACACGGTGGGAGGCACGCAAGTATAAAGCCCCATCTCCAGGCTCAGCCTCATCGATAGGAAAAAGAATTAAATGATTCAGTCGAGTCATAAAGATAAAGCTTTGTTGGCCTAAAGCAAACAAGCGATTGTAACTATTGAATTGTTCAGGCCAATTTTTTATACCTGCCTGATGACCAAAAACCCAGGGTAGATCACAAAAAGTTAATCCTTCTAAATCTTTATCTTTAATTGCATTAGCAAAGCCACCATACGCACTGGCGGTCGCATAAATAGGCATTTTTTGCACATAATAATAGCGCAACAACGGCATAATTTGCCGCGCTTTAGTAGGATAAGCAATTAAAAAGAGCATATCAAAATCTTGGCGGCGATTACTTACAGTTACCAACGATGAGCCTAAAACCTCTTTAAGCTTTTTCTCTCGTGCCAAGCTCAGGTCTACATGCAGAAAATTTTTAATTTTCTTATTTAAATCATCGTGTTCCTTGTAATGGAGAACTTCTGTCACCTGCGCTCCCTTTTTTTGCCATTGCTTAGTAAACGAGGTAACTATCTCATCTCCCCAAGAGCTATCAGGAGCAATAATCAAGGCGCGTTTATATCCTTGATTATGGGCTTGATTGGCTATTTGTAGCGCCTCATCTCGGGGTGATAAACTTAAGGTATATGTATGCGCTGGCAGTTGTCCTCCTCCTTCATTTAAAAACAAAGTAGGCACAGGATGTTCAATAGCAGCTACTGCGGCAACTTGAGCTTTAGTCAATGGCCCTATGATATAATGCGCACCTTCTTGTACCGCTTGTTGATAAAGATGAACCACCTCTGCATTATTGGTATCATAAGTTTTTATACTCAAACCTGCGCCTTGTGCAGAATTTTTGCGGGCGGCGAGAAATCCTTCCTTTATTGCCTTACCTGGTCCTTGTAACGGTCCACTCAAAGGTAAAAGTAATGCAATCTGTTGCGGGCTGGAAATAAGCTGGGTTGCTAAGGTATCAAGATTTTCAGGAAAAATTTCATTGGCTGGATGGAGTGGAAACTGGTGCTGCCATTGTTTTAGCTGTTGTATTACCTCAAGTGAACTATGCTGATTTTGTCGCGCAATTAATGCAAGCTGCAACCACCCCTGCAAGAGAGCGTTAGCGGAGGTCTTGTTGCTGTTTTCTCTTAGTGAAATGGACGATGTTCGTCCGAGATTTAACCACAACTGACGTGCATTTCGTTTACGCATCGTTCCATCTGTAAGCAGTTGATGTAAATTTATACGTTGCTGCACCGCTGCTAAAGGATTATTTGTTTGCTGGTAAGCAGTAGCTGCAAGTTCATAATTTTGAATCCGCCAATATTCATTGAGAGTCGATTTATCTTCTATTTTAGATAAATAAGCTAAAACCTGCTCTGGTTGTCCACGAATTTTTGCAATTTTTGCCAATAAGATGTTTTTTTCATCCTGCTGCGACACTGATAATTCCTGAGTTTGTGATAAAATACTTCGCGCTTGTCGCCACTGCCCTTGTTGCAGAGCCTTATCCGCAGCCAAAATGAGTGCCTGCTGGCGGGATGAGCCTTCGTGGTCGCGAGCTTGTTCCAAAGTATTAGCAGCTGAATGGACAGGAGGTGCCTCTTTTTTTACAGCCGGTGGTTGACTCTTGGGCGCCTCAATCATTTGGGACTCAGTAACTGAGCATTGACTGATCAAAGGCAAAGTAAATACCAACAGCAACAGATGATTTTTAGCGAAATTGGTTAACATTGGTTTTAAAACCTGTCCGGCCATGAAATGCAAAAGGATAAACTATGACTACCTCACTCGCAACAGAAACCGGTACTCTCTATGTAGTTGCAACACCTATTGGTAACCGCGAGGATATAAGTGCTCGCGCATTAGCCATTTTGGGCAAAGTAAACCTTATCGTCGCCGAAGATACCCGACATTCACTCCCTTTATTAAGCTCTTTCGGTATTAAAACGCGACTAGAGTCCTTACATGCCCATAACGAGCAGGAAAAAAGTAAATTCATTCTAGAAAAGTTACTACACGGGATGAATATCGCATTGATCAGTGATGCCGGAACACCGCTTATAAGCGATCCTGGGTTTACTTTGGTGCGCTTGGCACGCGAACATCAGGTGCCTGTTGTACCAATTCCAGGGCCTTGTGCCATTACAACAGCACTTTGTGCGGCAGGAGTTCCTTGTGAAACCTTTCTCTTCCATGGTTTTTTACCAGCAAAAGAGCAGGCACGCAAAACATTGTTGCAATCGTTGGTGACCCTACCGCATACCTTAATTTTTTATGAATCCACCCATCGAATTCATGCCACCCTTAGCGACTTGCAGGAACTCTATGGTCGGGAATGCGAGATAGTCCTTGCTAAAGAATTAACCAAAAGTTTTGAACGTTTTGTTCACGGAACTATTGCGGATGTTTCAGATTGGCTTAGTCTTGACCCTGCACATCGCAAAGGGGAATTTGTATTAATCATCCCTCCTCGCCCAGCCCCAGATCAACATCCAGAATATACGCATGTTCTATCCGTGCTTCTGGCAGAATTTCCGTTAAAACAGGCCGTCAATTTAGCCAGTAAATTATTAACAGCACCTAAAAATAAGCTTTATGATATGGCCTTAATAATCAATGAACAGAAAAAAAACTAAAGAGAGCCATAAAGGCAGGTCCAATCCTAAATTGAACCCGCCTTTATATTACATCACGGCAGGACTTGCATCGATGGCCATCCTATTCACCTCTTGTTTCTCCGCATGCTGGTTTTTCGAATGCAGCAATTCTGAACCCAGATAGATAGCGGTTAATACCACTGCAATTGGCCAACAAATTGCGAAACTGGCAATAAGAATCGATGGGGCTACAGTATGTTTAACCAGATTGAAAATTAAATCATTGCGCGCAATTTGATACTCTTTGAGTGCTCGTTCATAAGCCTGTAAATCATTTTGAGGGTCCTGTTCTTCAAGCGTTAGCTGCGCCGTTTTAAATTGGCTAAACCGGTCTCCTGTAAAATACATAGCCACCGCGATGGTACACAT
>ERZ778024.2188-NODE-2188-length-18393-cov-6.146635_pt1 | contig 18393 bp, 20 predicted proteins | sample MGYA00375754_ERZ778024 | MGnify/ENA primary metagenome ERZ778024 (study PRJEB29350, sample SAMN05389827) | bioreactor metagenome | isolation source: Thiocyanate bioreactor | place: South Africa: University of Cape Town | collected 2014-02-18 ...
TTTCCCAAATTTCAAGGATCAAGCACAACTATCCAGACCAATAAACTCCAATTCCAATAATAAAACTTCATAACTTCATAATTATAATCCAATAAACACAACTCAGCTTAGTTCAGTTTCTAACTAAGTAAGACTTCTATCACACCAATCCCCAATAATAACAACAACACTTGTCAACGTTCAGATCTACCAGTTATTACAATAAAAACAATTACAAATTAGAATAATAAATGAGTAAAAATTCAAAGAAAGTCAGTTATTCCCAAATACATAATAACACACAACCCCATTAGAACACCTATTATACAATAATTATAACATGTTATTATTAACATAATGTGTTGTTTAGAATGAATTAGTTCAAATTATTGAATTTCAATTAATAAATTATAGGTAGCTTTTGAAGGAAGTTCGTTTCAGATTATTGTTGTTGTTTGGACTTTACATTGTCTCTCTTATTATATGTTACACAGTTAGGAGCTCTTCATAACCCTAGAATTTCTATTTTATTCTTATAATTTGGTACATTTATTAAATATTTCATAATTATTCTTGTCATTGGAATTCTAATTTGTTGTTTTTAATTAATTAATTGTTTTTTTTAAATTACACCCTTTTTCTTATAAAAAGTCATATCGTTCATATAATAACAATAACAATAGCAAAATAATACAACTGTCTGACTCTTTTATTCTTGTGCTGTTGTGATTTATAATAATTTAGAGTTTTTTGGACAATATGGCTCATATACATGAAGAAGAAGATGAATGGAGTATATTTGTTCAAGAGATTGTTAGAGAAGGAAAGCCAAAGAAAAGTAAAGAGGAGAAAAAGGAAGTTAAATCAAGTGAAAGTCCAAAGTTGAAAGTTGAAAGAAGAAAGTCTAAAAGTTTAAGTGAAAAGAAAAAATCTCCTAAAAAACCTGCTCAAGAAATATTTACTGAAGCAACATATACTTGGAATGAAGCTCTAACTCTAACTCCTCCACCAGAAGGTATTATATCCTATTTTCAGTTTTGGTTGAATTCTGTTTTATTAAAAACAAAATAAAAAAGGACGAATAACTCTTCAAGTGAGAGCAATACGTAGAGATGCTGTTGCTGAACATCATTTTCCTCTTTGTGTTCAAGATGGTCAAACAGTTACAGGTTTAGATTTATTATATTTTGATTTGAAGGAAAATAAATAATAATAAATAAATAAATAGAAATCATTGCTTCAGCTTGTTTCGCTTTAGAAACTAAAGAGAGCTTATCATATACTCCTTCATCATATCAACTATTTATGGATGAAGATTTTCAAAGACCATCAATGATTTCCGAAACTGTAGTTGCTCAACAATTTAAAACAAAATTTGTTTGCCTTTGTCCAAAGGATATGACACCTCCTCCAAGTATTTCCATTTATTTTGATTTTTTTTAAAAAAAGGGATTTTTTTATTACTTTAACAAAAAAAAAAAAAAAAGGAATCCCAAAACAGCAAACTCCAAAGAAAAAGAAAATTTTCAAGTCAGTATCAGGTTTTATTTTTAACATTGAGTTTAAGTTTCCAAAATTGAGTTCTTTTTTTAAAAAAAAACAATTATTTCTTAGATTATTCTTTATCTGATTGGGCACAAGCCATTGATGAAAGTTTTGATAATGATGGTAATCTCACCTTTTAAATATCTTCAATTTATTCTTTTCAAACAATTGAAAAAAAAAAAGTTGCTGTCTCAATTCGTGTTCCTACTGGATCATTTGAAATGATTTCAACTGAAGATGGTAAGCTTTATACTAAATAATTTCTTGAAAAACAAAAAAAATCTTTCCCTTTCCCTCTTTTTCAAAATAAATAAATAAATAAATAAAAGTCGAAAAAGGAACAACTCAAAAATCACCAACTCCCAATGACCGTGAGGCCATCTTAGCAAATCGCCGAAGAACATTGAAAAGCATCACTAAAACTATGGGTTTAAAAATTAAGCCAACTAAAGTCATTTTCTTTTTTCTTTTTGTTTTCTTTTCTTTTTCTTCTTTTTTATATCAACAACACCTGAGCTAATCATAATAATAGAGTTCAAGTAATATAAACAAATCTCAAGGAAGACCTATTTCTCCATCTCCTACTTCCTCTCCAGAAAAACCACTTTCTCCCCGAAAAAGTTTTGGACAAAAGTCTTTTGGTTCTATTCTTTTTTCAAAATAAATAAATAAAAGAAAAAGAAAAAGAAAAAGAAAAAAAACTTTCTACTAATACGAAAAAAAAAAAAAGATCTCCCACCTCTTGGACAAGAATTAGAAGAAACTCAAGTCCAAAAAAGACCTCAAAAAGGTGGAGATAGAAAAAAGAAAGTGGAATCAATTTTTTTCTCCCCATGTAACATTCCTTTCCTTAATAATTTCTTTATTTTATTAATCTTTTTTTTTTATATAAAAAGCAAACTCTGGAGCACCACAAGTAAAAGCTTCTGCTGAGAGAAGAAAATCATTTGGTTTCCCATTTTTCCAAAAAGGTACAATTGGAAGAGCTCGTCAATTTCTCTCCCATGAAATTGATCCAACAGAAATCATCAAGAAAGGAATTTTAATGACAAGAAGTGGAATCAGAAAGGTTTTGAATTTTTTTTTTTGTTCACCAAAAACAAAGCTAAACAAACAAACAAACAGAATTGGAAACAAAAAATTTGTATCTTAACAAATGATGCTATTAGATTTTATCAAAAAGAGGTATCTTTTTGAAAATGATTTTCTCTTTTCTTCAACAATTCTAACCAATTATTTTAATAAAAGGAACAAGTTCAAAATTCTCGACCAAAACTTACTATTATGCTTTCTGAAATTCGAAAACTTACTCGAGTTGGAGATGAGACAACTTCAAAAAAGTTTTGTTTTAGATTTGCCTCACCAACAGGGTATTCTTCTTCTTTTTCCCTTCGAATTAAATAAATAAATATTCAAAAAATAAATAAAATTAGAGAAACAATTTGTCAAGCTACATCTGAAGAAGATTTGGAAGATTGGTTAACAAAAGTTCGTTCTTTCATCCAAAACAAAGGAAATGAAGATGAAAGTGAAGAAAGTGTTATATATTTAGGAAGATATGAAACTGGAAGAGTGATTGGGGTTGGAGGATATGCAGAAGTGAGAATAGGAAAAGATTTAAAGACCAACAAAAAAGTTGCAATTAAAGTAATTAAGAAGGATTTATCAGATAAAAAAATGTTAGAAAGATTGGAAAGAGAAATTAGTTTTCTATGTTGTATGGATCATCCAAATATTGTCAAATTATATGATGTTATTAATAAAGAAGAAACAGCTATATTGATTATGGAATTTGTTGAAGGAGAAACATTGGATGATTTTATTTATGATATGAAAGGGAGTTGTCTTCCAGATTATGTTTCTCGATTTTTATTTCAAAAGGTTTGATTTATTTCTTTAATTATTTATTTATTTGTTGATTAAAAATAAATAAAATAAAATAAAATATAAGATTTTGAGTGCAGTTCAATATTGTCACAATAGTCGAGTTGTTCACAGAGATTTAAAAATGGAGGTAACTTTATATCAAATTTAATATAAACTATTGTTATTCTAATTTAATATTATGTATAGAATATTATTGTAAATTCTCGTGGTGATTTATGGTTGATTGGTAATTTTTTTTTCTTTTCCTGAAATAAATCAGAATAATTAATTAATAAAAAATAAATAATATATTAGATTTTGGTTTAAGTAGTCGTTGGCAACCTGGAATTGAACTTCAAACATTTTGCGGGACATTAGAATATGCAGCACCTGAAGTTGTTTCTAAAGAAAAAGCTTATGAAGGAGGACCTTGTGATATTTGGTCTTTGGGTGTTATTTTGTTTTTAATGCTTACGGGAAATTTTCCTTTTGAAGAAGATAATTTAGCATTATTACTCGGAAAAATTCAAGGTGGCCACACCGATATTGATTTTCCCAGTTCTTTATCTGAAGGTATTAAATTTTATATTGAATTTTTTTTTTTAAAAAAAAAAATTAATCAATTATTTTAAAAAAATGATTAATAGACGCAGTTTCTCTATTAAAATCAATATTTGTTGCTGATCCAAAAAAGAGAGCAAGCCTTAAAGATATTTTAAACCATCCTTGGATGAAAGCAACTCCAGAGTCAACAGAAAAGGCTCAAAACTTTCTTGCCACTTTGGAATAGTTTAGAATTTTGAAATTTTGAAATTTTGAGATTTTGAAGCTTTTGGATTTTTTGGATTTGAATTATTTATTTTCTCGTCATTTCTTTTTTTTTTTCTCTGTTATTTCCTATGTACCATTTCTTGTAAAATAAAGATAAATTGTAAACTTAAAAACTCCATAAATTTTTTGTCCTTGAACATGTCTAATTTTATTGTCAAAAAATAATTACAATAACAATTTACAGCTTGAAATAAACTAAATAATGGTTTGAATAATTTGAAAGATATCTGTTGGATTATTCCAAACATGCACTCTAGCGTGAACTATACTTGGATCTTGATTAATTAACTTCAAAAAACCCAAATCAGCTCTGGCAAAAACATGGTCATTCCTTTAAATATATTATTTTATTATTTTATTGATTGATTTTAATTTTGAAAAGTTTTGAGAAATCAAACTTTGAAAGTTGAAGAGCTGGACAATAATCATTTTTTGAATCACCAACATAGATTAAAGTTTGAAAAGGTCCACATTCTTGAATTAAATTATTTATATCATTTCCTTTATTTCATTTCATATTTTAGATTTAATTTAGGAGAAAGAAAAGAAAGAAAAAAAAATAAAAGTGTTTGAAAATACCTTTACAAATATTAATTGCACAACGAGAACAACTATGAGGTTTATCTTTTGGAACTAAAGGGAAAATATGTAATTTTCCATCTTCAGCAAAGTGAGAAGGGTTTGTAATGATTTTTGAGAATAAATTGGAACATCCATTTCCCTTTGATTGATTTATTGATTGATTATAGGTTTATTTATTTATTATTTGATTTATCAAATTTATGATCAAAACTTACTTCTAATACACAATTAATAAAAAAAGTATTTGCATCAGAAATAATATCAATCTCTGCTCCTTTTTCTTTGGCATATTGAAGAGCTTTTTTCATATCATCATCCTAAGATTTTTTTTTTTTTTTTAAATGAAACATCACTTCAATTGAATAATCACGAAGTATTCAGAAGAAAAAAAAAAAGATTACCAATCTAATTTCTTGTAATTTTTTTTCAAGTTGTTCACGAGTGACACCTTCATCAAATAAACGTTTAACATAAAGACTCTATAATAATTACAAAATTTTCAGGAAAAAGAAAAAATTTTTAAAAAAAAGTTAAAAATGTTTCAAATAAAAAAAATAAAAATGATACCATTAAATCATTCCATTGCATTGATTTCGCATCTTCTCTCCATTGTGAATAAAGCTTCTCTGAACCAAGGCCTTGAATCACCCAAACATCGCTATCCACATCAATTAACGAGCGATCAAAGTCATATACAAGTCGAATCTTTTCCATCTATCTCTCTCTTCTGCCAAGATTTTCCACTCAAAAAAAAACTAACTAAAGGAAAAAGAAAAATGAAAAAAGAAAAAAGAGTTCAAATTTGAATCTCATTTATAAAGCTTTTTTGAAACAAAACATCAATTATACCAACTTAGAAGCACACACGGCGAGCTTTTGATTAATTGCTTGGTTGATTAATCGATTAATTGCTCTTCATTTGATCACGTGACAATAATCAACAAACACGAAAGAAAAAAAAAACATGGCGGAAGTTGAAGAAAAGTTTGGTGAGGAGATTGGAGTCGAAGAGCCGACGCCGACAAAGAAACAACAGCAGCAACAGCAGAAGAAGAAGCTTTATAGGGTCGTGAGGCCAAAGCAAGTGAGTATCCCTCAACCGATTATATATACTGGGATTACAAGGGGAACGAATTCATTGTTCACAAAGCAAAAATCAGTGTTGATATCACAGGATTTGGTTGATTACACGCCTGATGTTTGTTTTTTTTTTTTTTTAACTTTTTGAAAACTGATTTTTTTTTTTTTTTTCGATGACTTCAATAATTTTCTTTTTTGATTATAAAATGAATGGAATCTATTTGTTCTATTGATTGATTTTTTGATTGATTTAAAATAAAAAAATAAATAAATAAATAAAAAATAAAAAAGCCTGAGAAAAGAGGAGAAGATGTCATTGTAATTCATGCAGGATCAAGATCTCTTCGAGTAGGATTAGCTTCAAGATCTTACCCAAGAAATATTCCTCATGTGATTGCAAGAAAAATGCCAAATTCAGTTCCAAGACTTGATAACATGAATACTCAAGATTTGGAAATGGTTTACACTTTTTTTGTTTTTCATTCATTTTTTTAAAAAAAATCAAATATCAAGTCATAATTTTAAAAAATCAAAATTAAATCAAGACCCCTGAAAAAGAATCAGAATTAGCTATAATTGATAATATTTTAAAGGAACGTCAAAAAGGAATTAAGAGAAGATTTGGAATATCTGCAAATTCTTCTCAAGCTCATCAATTTAATGAAAACTCTAGAGCTCGAAAAATACCAGAACATAATGATCCTACTTCTTTTGAATGGACTGATGTGAAAAAGTTACCAGAATTTATTGTTGGAGAAAAGGTTAAAAAATTATTTATTCTTTATTATTGATACAAATGAACATCAAATTAAATGATAAAAAAGGCTTTGAATCTTCCAGAATATGAACCATATCAATTATTTTGGCCAATTCAAAATGGACAATTAAATGAAAAAATGTATTCCTCGTTAGCTGGTGAAATTATTTCATTCCATAAAATGTTCCCAAGAAATTGAACTTTTTTTTTTCATAGCAATTGCTTCAGATCTTGAAATAATTTGGATCTCAGCAATAGAAGAAAATTTAAAATTGTCTCGAAAAGATTTTGGAGTTGATCTTTTTTCTTTTTTTTCTTTTTTTTCTTTTTTTTCTTTTTTTTTTTCTAATCACAAAATTAAATTTTATAGGATTATCATGTTGTATTAATTATTCCAGACATGTTTATAAAAAAACATGTAAAAATTATGGTTGATGTCTTATTAAAAGAACTTACATTCAAAGCTGTTATCGTTCATCAAGTTTATTTCTTTTTTTCTCCCATCTTTATTCCATTCTAAATTTTTCTTTCTTTATTTTATTTTATTTTTTGTTGTTGTTGTTGTTGTTGGAAAGGAATCATGTTGTAGTTGTCTTGGAGCAGGAATGTCATCAGGATGTGTTGTTGATGTTGGAGCCCAAAAGGCGGCTGTATCATGTGTAGAAGAAGGATTTTCAACAATTCAAGCTCGGTATTTGAAATTTTTTTTCTCTTTGTTGAAAGTCACTTTTTTAAAAAATCAATATTCTTTTATGATTAGACGTATTTCAGAATATGGAGGAGAAGATATAACATCATTATGGTTTTTATTACTAAAAGAAGCGAAATTCCCAATAGCTACATTGGATCTTTCGATTCCTTACAATTTTGAAAATCTTAATCTATTAAAAGAACTCCATTGTACATTTGAAGAAGTAATTTTTTTTTCCAACAAAATTAAAATTGAAATGAAATAAATAAAATAAATAAATTGCAAAACTAGTTTGAATTAGGAATAAGAACTTTTGGTATGTATATTAGAAATCCAAGACAATTAACTCTTCAATACGAACTTAAAATTTTTGATGAGGCTATTAAAGCACCTTTGGTAATTTTTTCTTTTTTTTTTAAACCAACCTTTGAGAAATTGTCAAGAACTAAATATAAATTATGACAGGGATTATTTCATCCAAATTTATTTGGGAATAATAGAAGAAGAGGAGAAAGAATACAAAATCCTCCATATGATCCTGAAGATTGTTTCGATTATAATTATCTTGTTGAGGTCTTTTTTTTCTTTTCTTTTCTTTTCTTTTCTTTTCTTTTCTTTTCTTTTCTTTTCTTTCCTCAAAATAAATGAATAAATGAATAAAAAAAGACAATCCATTTGGCTTTAAATAAAAATGCATTTTATACATTTCCTCAAAATGGTAAAGTAAAAGAAAAGGAAAAAGATCCACTTCTTCCAGGCTCACCAAAGGATCCTCCATCTCCTTCAAAAGAACCGTAATATTTCTTCTTTCTTTTTTTAAAAAAAAAAATCAACCAAAAATTAAATCATTTTTTTGTTTCATTCTAATATTCAAGAGTTTTTGAAGAAACTCCCCAAGAGACTCCTCAAAATACAAAGCTGATTCCACTTGATGAACTTATTATTAATAGTATTATGAGTTTAGGTGTGACCAATTTTTTTTTCTTCTAATGATCATGGTCTTCATTTATCTTTTCCTCATTTTTTGTAGGTGATATTGAAAGACAAAAAAAAATGTTTTCATCTATTGTCCTTGTTGGAGGCTCTACAATGTTTCCTCACTTTTCTGATGTATTAAAAGATCGGTAATTACTTTCGAATAAATAAAAAAGAAGAAAAAAAAATTAAAAATTTTAAATAAAATAGAATGAGTGTTAAGCTTCCAGCTGGAATTTCACCAGAAACTTTACATATAAGATATAATGCAAAAGATGTTGATCCAAGATATCTTGCTTGGAAAGGTAACAATTTTTTTTTTTTCTTATTTATTTATTTATCTGTTTGTTTTTTTTTTTTTTTGTAGGTGGAGCTGTATTATGTAAATTAGAAAGTGCAAGGGAAGCATGGATATCAAAGGAGGAATGGAGAGCAATTGGGATTCGAGCATTAAAAGAAAAAGCTCCATTTAGTTGGTAATAAGAAAAGGAATCTCTTTGAAAACAATTATTAGAAGAGAAATCTTTTGTTAGAATGTTTATAAAAATTAAAGAATAGAAAGAAAGATCATATAGACTTGAGAGTAAATAAAGTTTTAAAATAAAAGAAGTTAATTAATTATTTTTTTTTCTTTTCTTATTTTTTTTTTCTTTTTTTCCTTTTTTTCATTTTTTTGTTCATGAACTACTTTTTTTTTTTGTGGGGAGTGATAAGGGTCAATTAATTAGTAGTTTGAGTAGCTTGACTTTGTTCTTGAGGGGCTTCTTGTTGTTCTTCTTCTTCTTTTGTCTTGATTGTAACAGTGGCAATGTTAACAACAATTTTTCTTCCTTCAAATTCTTTTTCATTAAGTTCAAGAGCATTCTTTTGATCTTCAGAATTTTCAAATTCAACAAATCCAAATCCTTTACTTCTTCCTCTAGAATGAGCAATTCTTGCACCAATTGCTTTGAAATCCTTGAAAACATCTAACAAGTCTTGATCTTTAAATGAGTATGGGATGTTTGCAACAAATAAAGTGGTTTCAGAGGGTTCTCTTGGGGTGTCATCAAGGACTCTTCTTCTTCCACCTCCACGTCCTCTTGGTGGGCCTCTTCTTCTTGGTGGACCTCTTCTTCTTGGTCTTTCTTGTTCTTCACCTTCAGGTCTTGGTTCTCTTGGTTCTCTTGGCTCTCTTGGCTCTCTTGGTTGTCTGGGTTGTCTTGGACCTCTTGGTTGTCTTGGTTCTCTGACTTCTTTGGTTTCAGTTTGACCTTCACTAGTTTGTTCTTCACCTTCAGGTCTTGGTTGTCTTGGACCTCTTGGTTTTCTTTGTCTTTTTGGTCTTTCCTCTTGAGTTTGACCTTCACCAGTTTGTTCTTCACCTTCAGGTCTTGGTTGTCTGGGTTGTCTTGGACCTCTTGGTTGTCTTGGGCCTCTTGGTCTTTGTTGTTCACCATCATGTTGTTCTTGGTGTTCTTGATCTTGTCTTGAATCTTCTCTTCTTTCACCTTCTTCATCATTATATCTTCCACGGTATCCACCACGATATCTTCCACGATATCCTCCACGGTATCCACCACGATATCCACCGCGATATCCTCCACGATATCCTCCACGATATCCACCACGGTATCCTCCACGGTATCCACCACGATATCCTCCACGATATCCCCTACCACGTCCACCACGGTAGCCTTGGGTACGTTCTTCACGAGGTCTGGCAATTTCCACATTAATCTCACGATTGTCAATGACTGTCTTGCTAAGATCTTTGGCAGCTTTCTCTGCGAGTTCTGAGGTGGCAAATTCAACAAATCCATAACCAAGGGAGTGGTTTCCTCGTAAAACGACCTTGGCATTGAGAACCTCACCGACGACTGTAAATTTTTCTTTCAAAATTTCATCATTGACAGAGTAAGAAAGATTTCCAACAAAAACTTTAAAGGTTGGATCTTCTTGAACAGTCTATAATTTTTTTATTTTTTTGAATTATTCCATCATTCACATTCACACTTTCATTTAATATTTATTTTCCTCAAACGAATTGTTGTTTTATAATATATATTTTCGATAAAAAAGTAACAACTTTTCCACTCCAAAAAAAAATGTATATTTGCAATATTTGAATTAAATTAAATAAAATTAAGAATGAAAGGGAAAAAAAAAACCTGGACATCGGGAGTCCCTTGGTCGGTTGTGTCAGCCATTATTTTCTAATGCTTGAAGCTTCTAAATTATATAAGAATAAAAAATATTAATAACAAGAATTAAAATTTTTTTTTTTTATTGTTCAATTTTATTGCTCTATTTTATTTTTTTATGAACTATATTTATAAAAATTCAAAGTATGAAGAACTCTTCTACTCGATCGAGCATAAATAATTTATTTATAAGAAAAATAAAAAATAAAAAATAAAAAAATAAAAAAGATAAATTTGAATAATAATTTTTTTTAATAATCCTAATAAATCTCAATTTTCAATCCTTTTTCAAATCCTTTTTCAAAAATCACAATATCATAAATTCAATATGCTTTCCATCTCAAGATCCTCAAACCTCCTTCAAATCAAATCCTAACTTCCTAAAACAAAAAAAAAAAAATAACAAAAATACAAATCAAACAAACCAAAAAAAATCATAACGAAAAAACAAAAAATCAAAACTTCAATCAAACTAAAAAAATCAAATCATAAAATTCACAAACTCAAATCAAAAATCTTTAAAAATCCTCTCACAAACTCAAAAATCATAAAAATCATCAAATCCCTTCACTCTGCGGAATCCTTTTCCAAAAAAAAAAAAAGCCTGCAGAAACTTTTTTTTTTCATCTATTTTATAATAAACAAAGATGTTAGATGAACAGATGATTGATTGTTGAGTTGTTTAGAGTGTGAAATACTACTCGATGGATGGAGATGAAGGAGTAAATAGTGTTGGATTGGGATGGGATGGATGGTTGTTGATTTGTTGAGTTTGTGGATGGGAAAGGAGTGAAAAAACAAAAAAATTTTTTCTTTTTTTTTGCCCGGGCTTTTTCTATTTTTTTTTTTTTTTTTTGCTTCTTTTTTTGATGAGAAACGAGCAAAAAAATGATAGTACATTGTGCAATACATCAGAACAAAAGCAAAAAAATAAAGCAAAAGCAGATCAAAACAACACAGACAAAGTTGAAAGCTAGAGATCTTTATTTTTTTTCTTTTTGTTGGGTTTGAAGGGGTTTCCAAACCCGATTTATCGATTTTTTTTTTTCTTTTCTGGCGAGTTTCTATCAACTCAGAGATGTTTCAAAATCTATGAAATGAAAAGACTTGAGTTTTTGTTTTAGTTTGACCTTCCTTTTGAAAACCTAATTTTTTCCTCGAAAAGATTCCAGTCTTCACTTAACATTTTTACAATCTCCATAATTTGCTGAGCATTTTGCACAATCTAACGTGGATCTTTGTGGCTTCAAAAACTATGGTTAAACGTTTTGTGTGTCCAATTTATTTTGAGAGAAAAGATAATCAGCACATGCACGAGAATAAAGACACGATTAGAGATTTTAAACCAAAATCAAAAGAGCAAGAACTTGTTGACAAAGAGATATTTTTAGTTCAAAAAGAAAAAAACCAAAAACAAAGAAAGAAAGAAGGAAATAGGAAAAAACAAAGAAGAATTACATTAAAATTTCTGGTTGTTCAAGGAGAAAATTCCAAACTCTTGGAAAGAGTGATTTTCAAATATGCAAGAAAAAAACATAGAGCAGACATCGAGGTTTACAATAACTTCTGCTTCTTAAAATTTTGTTTTGAAAACGGAAATCCAATTGGCATCCCTTCCGATGCTTATTTTACTAAAATCGGAAGATCAAGAAACGAACATGATTATGAAGTTCATGGTCAGTAGTGTAGTCGTAGATTACCATTCAAGTATTTCCTCGAGAAAGAAATTTGTCTTTTAAATAATTATAATATCCAAAGCAACAAAAAAAGTCAAGAGAGAAGTGGTCACTTTGAGTGATTTAGGTGATTTTCACAGATTTTTTTTGTGGTCCAAATATTTAATAGGCAACTACTTGTGATACAGGGCCACTTCATTAATAACCTTAACTTATGCATTCCTCAAAGCAAATCTCACAATGGTGCCGAACTTAGTTCTTTTAATCTTTAACTCCTTCAACCAACTAATAATAATTTTTAGCGATCGTTTGGGAAATGGACTTTCTAATAGTAAGTTAGATCTCCTCCTGAAAATTTGTTAGGTCCATCAAGAAGGTAGCTTCAGCCAAAGTTTGTGGTTTAAATCTATGTAACATTCATGATGTTCATTCCATTTCTATTGTTTTTGATTAAATAATGAAAAGTAAAAAACAAGCATAAAATAATTCAGTCTGAGCACCTTTGCCAAAGAAGAAACAAAAATCTTGGAAAAAAAATGGCGGAATAAAAAAAAAAAGTTTTTTTCAATAGAGAAGTTCGGTTGATTTCTCCAACACTGCTACTCAGTTTTAAACTAAGAGGTTGATTGCAAAATGGCTACATCAGCTCTCAACAGAAGAATCAATGAAGTCCTTACAATAGATTCACAAGGAAATGTCAAGGTAATTTTTTTTTGTTTTTTTTCATATATTTTTTGTTATTTGTTTTTGTGTTTACCTCCAAACTTTGTTTCAAATTTATTGATGTATTTCTTGCATAAATATTTTTTTTTTAAATAGGAAGCTGTTAATAGATATCTTGCTCTCGTTTCTGATATTGTTCTTCAAATTGATTCTACAAAACAAGGTTTAGAATTTCTCTTTTTCTTTAATTTTTTTTTTTTTTTTTTTTTTTTTTTTTTTTTTGATTTGAAACAAATTTGAAAGATATAATTCAAAATAGATCGGAAAGCAATGAAACAATTATTTCAATTAGCAAAGAATTGTCTTGATAGAGCAGAAGTTTTAAGTATACCAAATATTCAAGAGAATAATGAAATTTTGAAAGCTCAGAAAAAAAATCAACTTCTTTTTCAAAATTATCAAGCTAGATTATTAACAATGGAACCGAATAAGAGAGAAGAATATGTTGAATTTTTTGTTAAATTTTCTAAAGATGTTTTAACACAGAAAAAAAAAAAAAGAAATATCGAGTTTATCGAGCAATGCAAGAGAATATTGATATGGCAAAAGCAAAAAATGAGGTTCAAAATTTTACCATCTCTTTTTTGTTCAAAAAAAAAAAAAAAAAAAATCATAATTACAATTTTTTTTAAATTATTAAAATAAAATAAAGTCTCAACAAAAATCAAAAGAAGAACTAGAACCTAGGACAGAAAAACAAAGGTTCTAATTTTTTTTCTTTTTTTTTTCTTTTTTTCAAAAGAATTATTTTTGATTTGAAAAAAATAATTTTTTCTTTTCTTTTCGTTTAGACTTCTTATTGATAAGAGAAAGGCTGCACCTTTGAACATAATCAAAAATACTCTCTCAACAAATGTAGTTCAAATATTTGATAACTTGACATTAAAATTAAAAGAAGAAACTATGGGATTATTTGACACTAAATTTCATGATGAAATTATGAAAAATATTGAGGATAATGGAAGAGTTTATTCTGAATTTATTTCATTATTAAGGTTTTAATTCTTTTGATCTACTCTTGCTGCTTAATATCTTTCGAATTTCTTTTTAAAATACCTTTAGAGATACAGGACATCCTTTTGGACATCATATGCAACAATATTGTATGAGTTTTAAACAACGTTATGAAAATAAAACTACTTCTCAACTTCTTTCAGAAGAAGAAATTTCAACTTTGTGTAATTCAGTTATTTCAGAAATTCATGCTTTTAATAGTAAACTTTTCTTTTTCTTTTTCTTTTTCTTTTTTCTTTTTATTTTATTCTACAAATCATTTAAATTATTTATTCATTTTTAGGTGATTTGTATAATAAAATTTTGGGATGGTATAAATTTTTCGAAACGGAAGATTCTCTCCCAAGTATTGCTCGTATGGCGATTGAAGATGAACTTTTCTCTTTTATTGGACCTCTTGTCCTTCAAGTTTTTGAGGTCTTTTGATTTTATTTGTTTTGAAAAAAAAAAAAAAAAAAAATCAAATAGTTAAAATATGGAAATCATGATGAAAGTTTATGTTCAAAATTAAATCACCTCCGTGAAGCTACTCCAGAAGAATTAAGTGTTTCAGAAAAATTTTGGCTTGTATTTTATTTTTCTCTTTTCAAATTAGTTTCATTTTAATGAATAAAATAAAAATAAAGGTTGACGAAGAAAAACCTTTTCCCTATGCAATTGTAATATCTTGTATGAAAAGAATATCTATGGCTGTAACTCCAACTCAAAAAACGACATGTATTGGTAAGTTCCTTATTTTATTTTATTTCATTTCATTATTTTTTTCCTTCTAATGAAACTAATGTCCACAAAAAGCCAAAGCGTTAAAGGAAATTAGTTTTTGTGTAAATACTTATTGGGAGCTAAGAGGAGCTAATATTACTGGAGATACATTTGCAATGTTATTTTTATTTTAATTTAATTTTATTTGTTTCCTGAATGCAATTTTTTATTTATTTAGAGGTGCAGATGATTTGATTCCAATACTGTGCTATATCTTATCCAAAGCAAATCCTCCAAGCATAAGATCACAATGGTTATTTTTTCTTTCTGATTCTGATTTATTTATTCAATTTCAACAAAAAAAACAAACAACAATTAGTTGTTTCATCAGTGAATTTGTGAATGAAACACTTGCTATGGGACAAGAAGGATATGCTATTGCAACATTAGAAACTGTCTTGGATTTTTTAGATTCACAAGACAAAAGTAAATAAATTAAGAATTATTCTTTTTTTATTGGGCCAAAAATTGTGTTTGGTCTATTGTACAAAAATGAAAAAAAAAACTATCATTGATATTCATGAATATCAAATAAAAATAAAGTCAAATAAAAATCTTCTTCCGCACTATCTAAACAATTTCCTCTGGTAACATTGATTGTCCTTGTTCCATTTCTTGTTGTTGTTGTTGTTGCAAAATTTTATCTCGATGATTCTTTAACTTTTTGTTCCTTTTGTGTTCTTTAACCATAGAGATTGGAATAATGATGTATGTTCCTACTAACAAAATTGGAACTCCAATTGCTACTGCAAGTCCAGCTAAAATAGGTCCAGCCTATTTAAACATGTTTAATTTTTATTATTATTATTTTTTTATTATTATTATTTAAAAAAAAATTTGATAAACTAAGAATAAAATTTCAACCACAAGTCCTGTAGTTAGACTTAGTAAAACATGTCCTGCTTTCTTAAATACATTATCTGTTGGGTGATTCTTTTTAACTATTCTCAATTTTTTTTTTTTTGGTTTATTTGAAATGAACTTATCAAGAAATAAATAAATAAATAAATAAATAAATAAATAAATAAATAAATAAATTAATAAAAAATTCAAAAATGAAAATTTTTTTTACGTTTTTTATAAATGTGGATGGGAAGATAAATAATGATTGTAGGGACAGTAACGGCAGCAATTAAAGTAATAATAGCTGGAGCAGTTAAAGCAAAAATAGTTCTTCCAATAATCTAAATAAATAAAATAAAAATAAAAATAAATACATAAATGTTAAACTTTTGAACAATAATAAGAAAATAGTCAAAATAAATGAAAAAATAAAAAAAACCTTTTTCTTGGTACTCCAAGGTTTTTTTGCATAAAAAGTACAACCTGAAGGACTTAAAAAGTGCATATCAGAAACTTCTTTAAGACAAAGCCAACAAAACTCTGTTTGACAAAAAGAACATTTCATATGATTACAAGTTCCATCATTTAGTTTACAAACTAATACAGAACTAAATTCAGAGAGGAAAAAAAAAAAAAAAAAAATAAAAATAAAAAAAAAAAAAAAAAAAAAGAGTTAGAATTGAAAAATAAAAAAATAAAAAATAATAATAATAAAAAACCATTTTGGACAAGGTTTAATATTATCTGAATCTAATTGATTGCCATCTAACATTGAAACCATGGTTCTGTTCTCTGAACAACTTAAACCTCCATGTTCTTTTTGTCCACAAGCTGCACAAAATTTTGTTTGACATTTTGGATCTTGACAAGTGATTATAACTTTACTACAAGGATCTTCAAGAAATGGAATAAATTTTGGAAAGGTGGTGGGTTCTAAATAGACTCCATAATTACAATCTGGTCCTGGACAAAATCTCATATTCTCATCTCTTGCAAGAGCTGTCCGTAAAGAGAAACGATCCCATTTTGCATAAAGATCTGGTCCAACAAGGAGAAGTAATGTTCGTCCTTCAACAGGTTTTTTACATTCTGTTTCTGGACAACGTAAGTTTGATCGACCATCATTAATTTCTGATGAATAGTAACCAAGAAGACATTCTTTACACATTGTATGTCCACAATCCAAACGAAATTCATTTCCAGAATAAATAGTATCGAAACATATACAACAAGTTCCAATTTCTTCAAGAGGACTTTGAGATGATTGACTTTCCTCTACATTATCCTCATGTACCACAATAGAAGAGGAAGAAGAAGGGGAAGAGGAAGAGAATGAAAATGAAGATGAACAATCTGATAAACCATCCGAGCTTGAAGGAGAAGTTTCTGATTGTGATTTAGTTTTGGATTTCTTTTCTTTCTTCTGTTTTTTTTCTTTACTATCTCTCTTTTTTAAAGTTTTCTCCTTTCTTTTTTTCATTGTTTCATCATCTTGATTTAGATCTTGTGATTGTCTACTTTGTTCAGTTTGTTTCAATGTTTTATTTTGAGATTCATCTTGAGGTGTCAATAATTCTTGATTTTTTTCTTTTCCAGCTTCTTGATTGATTTCATCTTTTGTTTTAATTTCAGCTTCTTGATTTATCTCATCCTTTTGTTGAAGTTCTTGAGTCTTCTCCTTTTTTTTCTCCAGTTTCTTTTTACCTTTCTCAGTTAAAGATTCCTTTTTTTCTTTTGATGATCTTTTTTTCTTAAGTTTAACTTTTTCTTCCAGTCCATTAACTTCTCTTTCTAAAGCTTTCTCTTTTCCTTCTAATTGCAAAGTGTCTACATCATTATTGCGACTTTTTTCATCTCCAATTTCGCTTGCTTCTCTCATTTTTTCCTTTTTGATTTTTTTGATCTGAATCTTTAATTTTCAGATCTTGAAGAATCTATTGTATTAAAAAAATTGGTGTTAGTATGTCTTGTTGGTTCGCAATAAAATTGAACAAATGAACAAAAGATGATTATAAAAGGAAGATAATAATGAATGAATGAATTAATTGTCTCTAATTTTTATATTGATTTCAAAAATGTATAGAAAAGAATGAACATCAATTTGAAATTCAAATCAGTTCAATATCATAGTAATCAATCATGGGAATTAATTCTGAATCACTTTACATAAAAGCATAACAAATGTTCAAAAATATAAAATATTGAATGTCCTCTCTATAAATATATCTAAGAAAAGCTTCTTTTTCAATGAACTAAGTATTCCAAGTTCTTGAAATAATGAAGAAATATTGAATTTTGCTCTTCAATTCCTTATTATTTAAAACTTCCTCCTCTTATTGAATTATTACTTGGGTGCCAATTAACTATCCTCCTTTAACAAAAACTTCAACTTTAACCTATCTTCAAATTTCATCAAGTATTCATCATCACCAAAATAATTTCAAAAAATAAGAATAAACTACATTCAATCGATCAATCAATCAATTATTAAGATATAATACAATAATAATAAGGGAAATTTCAAAGTTTTGTTTTGTTAAACTTTTGCAGTAAATTTATAAAACTTTTTTCAATAATAACAATATCAAATTGAATTACGAAATTGTAACCTTTAAAGTTTTTTGTTTGTGTGTTTATAAAATTATCAGTGAATTAGAAATGATATAAGTGGAGTTATAAGGGTTGTTATTATAAAAAACAAATTGGAAAGGACTTATAATTTTTTTTTTTTTTTTGAACACGGGCAAACCCAAATAGATCAAGGTGATTTACGCCTTCTTCACTTCTCGACTCTTTAATTTCTGTCATACTTTTACTCAACACTTTACAAAACACTTATTATGACAAAATAGGATGATGATGTAGTCTAAGTCTAAGTGTCTAGCT
>ERZ778024.2195-NODE-2195-length-18340-cov-6.506098_pt1 | contig 18340 bp, 17 predicted proteins | sample MGYA00375754_ERZ778024 | MGnify/ENA primary metagenome ERZ778024 (study PRJEB29350, sample SAMN05389827) | bioreactor metagenome | isolation source: Thiocyanate bioreactor | place: South Africa: University of Cape Town | collected 2014-02-18 ...
AAAAAAAAAAAAAAAAAAAAAAAAAAAAAAAAAAAAAAAAAAAAAAAACATAAAATAGGTAAAAGAACGAGTCATGTTCATAAATTCAATTGGATTTATTCTTCAAACTTTACCCCCAGAGGCAATGTCAGAACCTTTATTTAAATTAGCTCAAGGAAATCTCCATTCATTAGAAACAACTTTAAATAATGTAAATGAATCGGTAATTAATTTATAATTAATTGTTATTATGATTTCCTTTATTTTATCATTATTTTTTAAATTAAATATTAATCTTATTTCTCAAAGAATCATCTATTATCAAGAGGGAGACTCATTGCAGATACACGTCAACTCACAGCCTTATTTACTAATCTTAAATCTACAGAATTCACAAATGGTTCTCACCCTCTTCAACCAATTCTCCAAAAAATTTTGCCATGTTTAGAAAGAGTAGTTTCAATTTGGATTCAAGATGAAGAAGTTATGACTGTATTTTTTTTATTATTTTTTATTTATATCTATTATTTATTTTTTAAAAAAATGATTAATTTATTTAATTTAATTATAGAGTGTTTGTGATTTGTTAGAGTATGTAATTCGAACAATGGAAAATTCTCTTGCACCCCATTTTTCAACTATTTGTAATTTATTAGTAGAAGGATTTCAATATCATCCACAACCAAGGTTTTTATCAACAGCTGGTGTATTTGCTGGAAATTTTGGTTCCATGGGCGATTCGTATGTCAAACCACTTGCTCAATTACTGCAAAGAATGTCTAATAATACTTTCCTATCATTACAATCAAGTATTTTTTTTTTTTTTTTTTTTTTTTCAAAAAATTATAATTTTTTTTTTTTTTTTTTTTTTTTAGTGGACAACCTGAATTAATTATAGAATATTTTTGACTTTTAAATAGATTTTTTTTTTTTTTTTTTTTTTTTTTTTTTTTTTTTTCAAAAAATGATAAATATCTTTTTTCTCCTTAGATTTTAGTGGACAACCTGAATTAATTATAGAATATTTTGGACTTTTAAATAGAGTTTTTTTCTTTTCTTTTCTTTTCTTTTTTTTCTTTTGAAAAGCAATCAAACTAATTTTTAACATACAAAATATAGTATGTTAGAAATTGCCCAAATTCATTATTTGATCCTGAGTTTGGGGTCCTTCCAAATGCTTTTCAATTAGTAGTCTCTGCTTTCACTTTACAAGAAAAGGAACCAGTCCAAGCTGCAGCCAACTTTTTTGTATTATTTTTTTCTTCTCCTTTTTTAAAATTTGGATAGTTGAATTTAAATTAAAACTCAAAAATAACAACCTCAAAATAGGGTGAATTTGTAGAAAAAGATTTTGAACAAAAATATAAAGAACTTGCTAAAACTTTTGTTTTTCAAACTGGAGAACCAATTGTTCATGAATCTTTATTGGTAATTTTTTTCTTTTTTCTGATTCTTGAAAATAGAAAAATAAATTAAATTAAATCAAAAGGCAATTGGTGGTCGATTACCTCGTTCTTCTGTTCAATTCTTTGCTGTTTTATTATTCAAATTTAGACATGCTTATCCAGATTTCTTAAAAGTTTGTTTAGAGAAAGTTCTTACTCAGGTAATTTATTTATTCTTTCTTTCTTTCTTTTTTGGAAAAAAAATCAATACTTCTTCTTAAAAATAGCCTCAATTTCCTTCAGAACATATTCAAGATGAAGATAAGATACAATTTCTCCAAAATGTCTTTGGGTATTCATTTATTTCTTTTTTTTTTTTTCTACAATTTTTACAATTTTTACAATAATTTAAAAAAACCAAAAAGAATTCGTCATCAATCACAGTTCAGAGAAATGATTCGTGAATTTTCATTAAAAGCAAGAAATTTACAAAATACTACCTTTTAATTATTGAAAAAATAATTGCTATATAATAAATTGTTCTCAATATCAACAAAAAATCAAAGTTGAGTTCTATATTTATTTTGATTTTAATTTGTTTCCTGAAAAAAATTTGTTACATTAAACCATTGAATTATTTTAACCAAAGTTTTAAACGAAATGCATCTCCTCCATTTAAATAATATCTATAAAGTCTTTTATCTCTTGTGAATCCTAAATTTTCATATAATGCCATTGCTCCAACATTTTTAAGTTCTGTCTCTAAAACAACCTGTGAAATTTCAATGGAAAAATAAATCAAGACCAAAATCAAAATGAATAAATCAAAAAGAAAAAAAAGAAGAAACCTCTTCACAATTTTCTTCTTTCATTGCTTCTATTGCCTTTTTTACAAGTGTTGTTCCTATTTATTTTTTTTTTCTTTGAATTTTCTAATATAATTAAGACTTGTTGTTTGAAAGAAAAATTAAAATTAATTGTTGGATTCTTAACCTATTCCTCTGTGACGACAACTTTTATCAACAGCTAACATTGCAATATATCCACGATTTGCATGTCTATGCATATCAAGTTTACAAATTATTACACCAACACAATCATTTTCCTTCATTGCCTGAAAAACATCGAAAATGAATCAATTAAGAACATCAATTAAAAAGAAAAAAGAAAAAAGAAAGAAAAGAAGCTAACCAGAAAACAAAATTGAGGCCAGTTATTGAGAAAATAACGATAAGTATAAACAGAATATGGTTCAGAAAGATCTCTTGCAATAAGTTCTGATAAAAGAAGTAAATGTTGCTCTCCTCTATAAGTTATATAGTTGATTTCTTCCATATTGAACAAGAAGAGGGAATCTTGAAAAAAAAATTTTTTTTTTTGCCATTTTTTTCGTTTTCTTCAAATTTCAAAGTAAGAAGTTCGATCTCACTTGAATAGTAAGATTGAAAAATAAGAAACTTACCATCGAAAGTATCATTCTTTACTCTTTGTTTTATTTTTATTTATATTTATATTTTCTTATTTTGATTTATTTTGATTTTTGATTTTTGATTAACAGATAATTTTACAAACTTTCTTTTCTCTTGATTCAAGTCTTTAGTCAAGAGATGATTACATTTTTAGGTTGTTGAAGTTCTTGACTTCCATAATTCCAAATCAACACCTAAATTTTCCAAAATTTTCTCAACTTCTGCTCTATATCCTAACCAAGCTTGAATGAATTTATTTGCAAGAGTCTTTGGGTTATCAACTGTCCATGGTTTTGTTCTTTCAACAAAATGATACATTCTAAACGTTTTATCTAATGTTGCTCTCATTGTCTTATTCAAAAATGTTCTACTTCGATATTGATATTCAAAAGGAAGAGGTGTAAATTTTCCTTTGTCCATAAAGAAATGATAAATGAACTCTTGTGAAGGACAGCAAAATCTAGACTTTGCTACAGACAGAATTTTAATCATCTCATTAAATGTCTCTTTTGATGGTGTTAAAACAGAGATTCCTGAATTTGCACCAAACTTCCCAACTATTTTATCTTCTTTTGTTGCTTTTTTATATTTTGGTAATTGAAAAAAGTTTGGAGTATGCTTAAAAAATGCAATCTGTTCATCAGAGTGAATCATGGGAGTTGCAGAGTATTCAGAATATTCAAAAATATCATCCATATTTGCTCTAATATATACATCTGAATCTAACAATACGACCTTTTCGAATTCTTCTAATTCCCAAACTCTTAGTTTCATAAAGAGTTTCAAATCACGTTCTTGACTTCCTGGAGCAAAGATAGGGTTCAGTTCTAATGGGTCAATTTGAAAGACTTGAATATTAAATAATTCAAAAAGTTTTTTTCCTTCCTCACTCACATCTTGAACAAGTACACCAAAAGATTTTTTGCTTTCATGTCTTGCTAACATTTGAAACAATACAAGTGAATGTAAAATGTATCCATCATTGATACATAAAGTAATAAAAGCTTGATTTTTATCAATATTTTGTCTATTAAATTGAGCCTTTAAACCAGAAGTTTCATCTAAGTCTTCAATTAAGTTTTGGTATTGATTTTGATTGAATCCTTCCGTTTCATTTTCCTCTTCCTCTTCTTCTAATGATGGTTCAACCTCAATTTCTGGTTCAATATCACGAATAAAAGGCTCAACAAAAGTGGGTTCAACAGTTGGTTCAACAGTAGGTTTAATTAAAGGTCCAATTAATATGGTCTCTTTGTTATCCTCTTCTTCAAGATCAGCAAAGGGTTCATCAGTGTTTTCAGATTCAGATTCATTTCCATATAAAACAAAAACGAAATAAACTAAAGCCAAGATCAGAAGGAGTGAAACATAAATGAGTCTTTTTCGTCTCCTCCTATTCCTCCTTCCCTTAAATTTACAACACCTCCTTCTCATGAGGGTCAAGAAGAAGAAGAAGAAGAAGTTATTGAAAAAGAAAATCAAAAGTTTTTTAGAGAAAATCAAAACTTTTCCAAATCTGGTTAATTTTTTTCTTTTTCTTTTAGGTTCGAAATTTTTCAGTGAAAAGCAAAGTTTTTAGAGGAAAATCTCTTTTTCGATACAGTTAATTTTTTCTTTTTTTTTCAAAGAATAGAATCAATCAATTGACTGTTTGAAATCATTCAATTCTTTGTTGTTCTTTTGAAAAAAGAAGAAAAAAAAAAACAATTTCGATTTTGAATTTTAGTTACATTTTCAGAAATTTTGAGAAAAATCAGAAAAAAAAACATGGCGAAAATCGAGAAAAGAGGCGAGAACCAGCGGAAATCTCTTAGCCGGACTCCTCAGCGTCGCAAACCCATTCTCTTTGATTTTCACAGTCCTAGATTTGTTAGTTATTTCTCACCAAATAGGAGAGTGAGACCTAGGATTGATCCTGATATAATTATTCAAGATATTGATAGGTTATTCAAGGTCCCAGAAGAGGAAGAAAATAGTGAAGATGAGAAGCACGAGGAAGTTGAGTTGGAGAATGAGATGGAGGATCCAAGAAGAGAATTGAATATGAATGAAGACGTGGAAATAGACGAAGAGATTGAAGAGATAGATGAGGTTGAAAGTAATGATTTGATGCAAGAGATGGGTGTTGAACAAGAGAAAAATTTTGAACATAATCAAGATAATCAAGACCAGGAATTCGTTTTGGGTAATTATAATGATAATTTCGAGAAAGAACAAGAGTTTATGATGGATCCTGAAGATAGTGAGGAAATGTTGCCTTCAGGATCTCAATTTTCAAACTGGGTCGATGAACCTGAAGAAGTTATTTCTCAACCGTTCGTTTTCTTTTTTCCTTTTTTCTTTTTCCTACAAAAAGTTAATTCTAATATCAATAAAATAAATAAAATAAATAAATAAATAAATAAATAAATAAATAAACAGAAAAAATATTGATCCAAATTGTATTTCACGATTTATTCCAAATGAATCAAATTGTATTGTATCTGATCAAGGAATTATTGTAGTTGGATTGCAATGCACTGAGGTTTGAAAATATTTTGCAAACTTAGAATCAAAATTGACTTTTTTTTTTCCAATTTTAAATATGAATAGAATATTATTTTTCGTGGAATGGTTTCTTTACGAGTTTACTTTGGAAAAATTCGTGTTTTTGGACATTACATAATGAATTCTAAAGAATCCTTTTCATTATATTCACCTACTTCTCATTCATTACTAAAAATTGAACCTGTACCTTATATTGCGGTTTTTTTTTTCTTTCCTTTCCTTTTCTTTTTTCTTTCTTGAATTAGATTGAATTGAATTATTTATTAATGCTGAAAATTATTAGCAAAGGGACCTTATACCTCCACTTGAAGAAGAATCTCCTGAATTAATTTCTTGTTTAGAAAAGCTCAACATTGAAAAATTTGATGTTGTTTTAGTATTTAAATATTTAAATCGTCCATTTTTTGAAGGTCAATCAATCAATCAATTCAGATATTTATTCTCTGTCGTATCATTTCATTTCTTTTCTTTTCTTTTCTTTTTTTCATTTCTTTAATTAATACTTTTTTTTTTCCTGAAAAAGAGGAGAGGAAAAGAAAATAAACAAAACCCATTAAAATTTTCAAATTTTGAAGCAGTAATTTTTTTTTTTTTCAATCATTATACCTATCACTAAATAATAAATAAAATCAAAATTAATTTAAAGATATTGAAACCTCAACCAGGATTAAATGTAATAAAACTTTCAAATGAATGGATATCTTCCATGAATTATGTGACTCGAGCTAGTAACTTTTTTTAAAAAAATAAATATATTCCTCACATTCTAAAATTAATAGATGAAAAAAACAAAATATTAATTTGTGGTCCAAAGAACTCAGGAAAATCAACATATTCCAGGATTTTATTGAATACAATGATTGAAAAGTATATTCCATTTACTCTATTGATCATTTGATCAAATTATGTAATAATTTGGGATTCTTTAAATAGATGGGGAAAACCAGTAGCTTATTTAGAAACTGATATAGGTCAATCTGAATTTACTCCTTGTGGACTTGTCTCTTTAAATTTAATATCTTCAATGAGTTTTGGTTTGATTTTTTTTTTTTTTTTCCCTCTTATTTCAGAAAGAAAAAAACAATTTAATTTGCTTTTTTTTTTTTTCCTTGAATCATTTAGGACCTACTTTTACTCATCTCCAAACTCCTGTCAGGTCTTGATTCATTTTTCATTTTTTTTCCCTAAAGATAACCTCTTTTTATTTATTTATTTATTTGTTTTTCTTTTTTTATAGATCTTATTTTGTTGGTTATACGACTCCAAAAGATGAGTATGAATATTATCTTCAATGTATTGAAGAGTTAGTACAATATTATGAAGAAGAACTTGCTCCTCAAGGATTAACATTAATCATCAATACTCAGGGTTGGGTCAAAGGTTTGTTTAATATTCTTGAGAAATAAATAAAATAAAAAATAAATAAAATAAAATAATATAAATAAAAATAATAAATAAAAATAAATAAATAGGTTTGGGTCTTGAACTTCTCCAAAGAATTCTCTTTATTGTCAAACCAAATAATATTCTCCAATTTAATTCACCTTCTTTTTCAAAAAATCTTGACAAAGATTGGTTAAAACCTAGCCAGTAACCTTTTTCTTTCGTCATTTCTTCTTAAAGTAAAAAAAAACAATTTCAAAGGTTCTTTTCTGATAAAACTGATGCTCCTGATACAAGTTTTATTCCTAAAATTCAAGTTCACAATGTACCTGCTATCACATATTCAGGTGTTATGTAAGTGATTTCTTTTCTCCAAAGAATATAATATAATAAACAAATAAACAAATCAAAGAAATCCATTTTCAGCTCATGATCATCGTGTATTAAACTTTTTGACTTATTTCGATAATATTACGGATTCTAATCAAAGTTCAACCATTGCACTTTCATCTCAAATTCCCTATCAAGTTCCTTGGCATTCTTTAGCAATTATTCTTTCTGATCAAGTACTTTTTGATTTCTTTTTTTAAAAAAAGAAAGAAGAAAAGAAATAGAAAGAAAATAGAAAAGAAAAGAAAAACAAGAAATATTTATTTATTTATTTATTTTCAATAGATTGATAAAGAACAATGTTTATATTCTCTAAATGCTAGTGTAGTTGGCTTATTAATTGATCTCAATGATTCATGGGGTCATGCTCCAACAACTGTACTTTTCTTTTCTTTGCTTTTATTTTTCTCTTCTTTCTCCTTTCCGATTCAACTTTAATCATGTTTGTAATTTTTTTTTTCTTTTTGAAAAAATAGCTCACACGTCAAGATGGATCAATTGTTGATTCCCCTCGCATTATTAATACTAGACCTCTCATCCCTTGTGTTGGGCTTGGAATCATTCGTTCAATTGATGTTGAAAAAAGATTGTTCTATATCCTCTCTCCTACTCCTTTTAAACTATTAAAGAATGTAAATCTTCTAGTCAGAGGAAATCTTGAAATTCCGATTGAAGCATTTGTTGAGGTAATCTTTTTTTTGAATTAAAAAAAAAAAAATCAAAAAAGTAAAAGAATGAAATTTATCCCAAAAAAAGATCAATTAATTGAACAAAAAAATATATTTTTTTTCAAAAAAAGAAGAAAAAATGAAAAATGAAAAAAAATAACAAATATTTCAAAATCATTAATAAAAAGGGAGGATTCAATGAAGGAAGCTATATGAGTTACTTGACTGCTGAAGGAAGTGGAGCAATTGCGAAAAAGATTCGAAATAATATTTTGAGAAAGAGCAATGTTAGATAGTTAGATATAGAATAGAATAGAATGGATAAAATATAGATAGATGTTAGGAATAGAAATATTGTGTATCGATAAAATCGATTGATAGATAAATATAACATAGAGCTTAATGATCATTTTTTCTTGTTTCTTTTTTCAAAGAAGTCGTGAACTTTTTTTTTTTTTGTTTTTTTAGATTCAGCTCATAAGATACGATTCTTGTCTAATATCATACCAGTCAAACAGTCAAAAACATTGACTTTCATTTTTTTATTAAAAAAGTCTTCATTTCATTGATCTAAAATAAGAGAATTTTCGTCAGCAAATGCATCCTTTTTTTGGTGGCAATTTCAGTTTTGGTGACGAAAAAAATGTTAAGTTTTTGGATTCAGCCATTTTTTATGTTGACAACTTGACAGGATAATATTTGATAGATGTTTGGACCTGCTCTTTTGTGATTATCCTTATTCAACCTGAAGCACTTACAATGACATCAGATTCCCATCCTGATCTCTCCTTTTAATTCCTTATATTCTTCATTCACTTATAAAATGACTTGAGTTAAATTAATTTCAAAAATGGGTGTTTTTCAAAATGTCGAAAGGATGCATACTTTGTCACTCTTTCAACTTTTTCTGGATTTCCTTCAACTCCTCAAAATTTTAAATATATAGCAACTGGTTTTTTTTATTTTATTCTTTTCTTTTTCTTTTTTTTTTTTAACAATTTTAAATTTTTTTAAAATAGAAAAAGACAAAGAAATATCAAAATTTTAAAACTTTTTTTAACTTTTTTTTTTTTTTAGCTTGTTCATATTGTACATATTGTGAATATTGTTTTATAGTTGTTTTATAATTGTTCATAGTTGTTTTTTTTTTTTACTTTTACTTTTTTGTTTTATAAACCTTTACTTTTGTTTTATACATACATTTTGTTTTATATTGTTTTCTTTTACTTTTTTCTTTTTTTAAAAAAAAATACTCACTTTTTTCAAAAACAAAAATCTCAAAAATCTCAAAAAATATTCAACAAAATATTCAAATTCCAAACTTTGACAAATATTCAAACCTCAATTCTTCAACAAATAACGCATAACTGATAAAATCAAAAACCAAAAAAAAAAATGTTCAAATTGTTAACCTTTATGCTTGGATTATTCGCTTTTGCAGGTATTTTTTCCATCATTTTTCGCCATTTTTTCGCCATTTTTTCCACCATTTTTTTTTCTTTTTGAATATTTTTTTCCCGCCATTTATCTTTTTTTTCAATGATTCATTGATTCTGATTCCTCTTTTACATTGATTCTAACTCCTCCCTTTCTCTTTAATAGCTATCATCACTGCACAAAACGCTAATGATAGATTAGTCTTAATTGCATTATATAACGCAGCTGGAGGAGGAACATGGAAAAATCCATGGAATTTTCAAAAAAGTCTTTGTGGGACTACTAAAACAACTGGAGTCACTTGTGATGGCAATCAGAGGGTTGTTAGAATGTAATATCATTTCACTTTTCTATTTCATTTTCTATTTCTTTTTTTCATTAACTGATGAAAAAAATTCTCTCTCTTTTTCTTCTCTTTCTTAGTCAATTCACAAACAATAATCTTATTGGAACTATCCCTACTGAAATTGGTTTACTTGATCAACTTCTTGAATTAACTTTGATTTCGAATCCTAAACTTGTTGGCACAATCCCTACTGAAATTGGTCAATTAAGAAACATCAATATTTTGTATGCATTCTCATTCTCATTTTGATTCTTCAAGACACTCACAATTCGAACATTTTTTTTTAAAAAAAACAAAAAAATAATAGAGATTTACAAACTCTTGGAATCACTGGTAATATCCCAACTGAAATTGGATTGCTTCGACGACTTACTAAATTGTAAAGTTTTTCTTCTTTTTTTATTCTTTTATTACCTTACTTTATCTTCAATCATTTTATTAATTAACTTTTTTCCTCCAGTCGTATTTTTCAAGCTCAAATGACTGGTACAATTCCAAATCAAATCGGTAATATTGGTACTTCTATTGATGAATTATACTTGTACTCAACTCCTTTCACTGGAACCATCCCAAAAAGTGTTGGAAAACTTACTAGTCTTGAGAATTTGTAATTTCTTCTTCTTCTTCTTTACTTTCTATACGTAATCTCATCTCAATTCTTTTTTCTTTCCTTCTTTCTTAATAGCTACTTATATCAAACTAACGTTGGGGGTACAATTCCGACTGAAGTTGGACTTTTGACTAACTTGACTTCAATGTAACCTTTATTTATTTATTTATTTTTCTTTAAAAAGAACTACAAATTTTATTCAATACTCAATAACAATATAGTATGTTTTATTCTAATCAATTAACTGGAACTATCCCCAAGGAAATTGGAAATATCCCAGGGCTTTATAGAATGTAACAATATTTTATTTTATAATCCTTTTTGTTTGTTTTTTTTATAAAAACAAATCAAAAATCTTAATCAAACAATCATCAATAGTTGGCTTTACGGAAATCAACTTAATGGACCTCTTACTGCTGATCCGTTCACTCCCCTCAAAAATCTTCAAATGCTCTATCTTGATAGTAACAATTTCTATTCTACTATTCCAACTGAACTTGGGCTCGTTACATCTCTTCAATCATTGTATTTTCTTTCTTTTTTCATTCTCATTTTTGGATTTTAATTTTAATTTTAATTTTAATTTTTTTTTCTCTGAAAAAGCCGCATTTCCAATTCAAGCGTGTTTGGCACAATCCCATCTGAGTTTGGAAACTTAGTAAACTTACAAGAATGGTATTTTCATTTTCCTTTCCTTGAATTTTTTTATTATCATTATTATTTTATTTGACAATATCATAATATCATTTAGTTTCTTATTCCAAAATTCTATCAGTGGAACTCTTCCTACAGAACTTTCTGGCGCAGTTTCAATGCAAAGATTGTAATATTTTTCATTCATTCATCATCACCATCTTCTTGTTTTTCTCCTTCCTTTTTATCTCATGAAATTATAAAAATATTATAGCTGGACTTATCAAAATCAAATTTCTGGAACAATCCCTGATTTATCAACTTGGAAGCAAGTCGTTCAATTGTATTTTCTATTATTTTATTTAAAAAAAAGTAAATAAATATAAAAATGAATAAATATTATAGTCGTGTTATGGATAATCAATTAAATGGTACAATTCCAACATTTTTTGGTAGTCTCCCACAACTTCAAGATTTGTAAGAATTTTATTTTACTTTATATTATTTTTCAAATTAAAATTCATTTCTAACTAGATGGATCTCAATCAATCAAATATCTGGTACAGTTCCCCAAGAATTAACAGCTGCTCCATCATTAACAAGATTGTATATTCGTCAAAATTTATTAGAAGGAACTTTACCAGACTTTCAAGGATCTAAATTGACTGATTTGTAATTTCTTTCTTTCTTTTCTTTATATTTTTCTCAAATTAAACAGAATATTAATTTCCAAATATTAATAAATAATAGACTTGGTGATAATAATTTCTTAACTGGTACAATTGCCCCTAGTTTTGGAACAATGACAACACTTCAAAGACTGTATTTTTTTTTTTTTTTTTTTTTTTTTTGTTTTTGGAATTTTTTTTTTTTTTTTTTTTTTTTTTGATTTTTGAATCATTTTTTTTCTCTCTCTCAATCAAATAGAGATCTTTCTAATAATCTTCTTGTTGGTGTTATCCCTATTAATTTTTATAATCTTGAAAATTTGGCCAATTTACAACTTTCTAATAATACTCTTGTTGGAGTTATTCTTCCAGATATCTTGGATTTAAGCCTGTCAAACTTGTAATTTTCTATTTCTCTTTTCTTTTTCTTTCTTTGTTATTTCCAAAACTTATTTTTCACCGTCTTTTTCTTCTTTCAATAGAATGCTTACTTTAAATTGCTTTGTTAGAGTACTTGATTATTCACCTATCAAGACAAATGACTTTGATGTTTATGAACAAAGCCCAAAATGTATTCTCAGTAATTACTCTTTAGCTGGACTTGCAGATAATGCATTGTCTCAATGGAGATTTGATATTCCACTCGCTCTTGGTTATGATGGTACAGGAAGTTTTAATGATCTTTTAATTCCCCTTCCTTTTACTACTGCACCTTATGTCCGTGTTGATAATTATCTTAATGATGCACTCGATTTCAGCCCAAGTGATAATTATATCCCTTCCACATACCCATATACTATATCATCAGAATTTTCCTTGGAAATACTCCTCGAGTTTCCAAACGTTGTTCTCAGTAACTCAATCCCAATTTTCCTTTCGCCTCAAGGAAATCCTTCTGATAGAACATTCTCAATCAGAATTACGGATATTGGAGAAGTTCAAATTTACTCTCGAAGTACTCTCCTTGGTACTACTGTTAGAAACATCATCACAACAGCTCAAACATATCACCTTGTTATTACAAAATATTCAGAAGATATTATTTACGTTTTTGTTAATGGAAGAGTTGAACTTCAAGTTCCTAGTCAAAGTTTAAGTAGCCTTTTAAGTAATGCTCCTCAATTTGTTAATGTTGGACAAGGTTTAAATGCTTTAGTTGATGAGATTTCAATTTATGATTTTGGTTTGACATCTACTCAAGTTAATTTCCATTTAAGTACACTCAGTAATTTTTTTTTCTCTTCTTTTTCTCTTCTTTTTTTTAAAATTCTAATAACATTTGTTATAACAATAGATTGGTGTCTTTCTGATGACTGTGAAACTGGATGTTATGCTAATAGTATTGTAATTGAAAGATGCAACAGTACTTTTTTCTTGATTATTTTATTCCTTATGTTTTATCGTTTCTTTTTTTTACAAAAAGCTAACAATTTAATAATAATTTTAGTTAAGAAAGCTCAAAGAATTGCCTTAGAAGAGTTCTTTTATTCATTGAAAGGAACAAGTTGGACACTCCCTTCTTGGAATTTACAAGTGGATCTTTGCAAATCATTTAATTATGATAGAATGAATCAAGTATCCTGTGATGATTCTGGAAACGTTCAATCCATTGTTCTTCATCAAAGAAATTTAGCTGGTAGTATTCCATCATCTATGTCAAATTTGGCTCAACTTAATACATTGGATTTATGGGGCAATAACGTTGATCCAAATATCCCTACATCTCTCAAACAAAAAGCAGGGCTTACAATTACTGTTTAAAATCCTCCTTTTTTTCCTTTTGACAATAGAAAGCCATCATCTCAAGCATGTTATATATATTTTTGTGTGAATAATAAGAAAAAATAAATTCCAATTTTCATTTGAAGATTTTTTATTTATTTTTTTTCATTTTGATTTCTTTCACTTTCTTTTATTTATTTTATTTTATTTTAATTTTCAAATTCAAAATAATCATAATTCAAATTTGATTCAAAAAGAATCTCGTTGTTGATTTTTTCCAAAGCTATTGAAAAGTCCTAAACCCTTGAGCCTTGTCAATTCATTTGCAACATTTCCATCAATATTTCCTGTGATTGCATTGGCAAGAATTTAAAGGTTGTTAGAAAAAAAAAGAAGATATCTTTTCAAATAAATAAATAAAAAATTCATTTATTTTTTAATCATATTTATCATTTTCTACTTTTTTTTTTTTTTTATGAAAGAAATTTCCATTTTTTAATTGTTTTATCAACAGAACATGAAATGAGACTATCTTCAGACATTTTAACTCCTACAACAACACCAGAATGAGCAGATAAAGTATGTTTAAGTTCACCTGTTTCAAAATCCCAAAGCTTTACAGTTGAATCATGCGAACCTGAAACTAAAACTGGTGATGAAAAGTGACTAGGAGAAGAATAAAAGGAGCTTGTTGAAACAAAAGGTGGTGGTCCTGGGGATGAAGATTGAGGGTAAGCAAAGTGTAAACAACCAACAGCAGAAGAATGTCCTTTAAGTGTATAACGACATTTTTTCATTCTTAAATCCCAAACTTTGATTGTTTTATCAAAAGAACCACTTGCTAAAACTGTATCATGAAATAATAAACACATGATTGTTGCTGTATGTCCTTCTAAAGTCCCAATACTTTGTTTCATTCTAATATCCCAAAGTTTTATACTCTTATCAATTCCTCCTGATCCAGAGACTACAAAGTTATCTCCATATTGTAAACAGTAAACAAAAGATAAATGTCCTTGAAGAGTTGTTAAACATTTAGCTGTTTCCATATCCCAAACTCTAACTGATTGATCTCCTGATCCACTAACAATCTTTTGTGAATCAAATTGAACACATTGAACCCAGCCATCATGACCAATGTATTTTTGAAGTTGTTTTGTTTCTGAAGCCATTGAGGGTTCATCCATTTCGTCTGGACTTTCTTCATTTCGATGATGGTGATGATGATGATGAGAATGAGTATGATTATTTACAGTGTCGTTAGTATTTACATTAAGGTGACTAGTATTAAAATTTAGAGCAAAGGAAGAAGAAGAGGGTGGATAATTTGAAGAAACTTCAGGTGATAGCTCCCAGAGTATTAGAGAATGATCACAAGATGCACTTACTAAATGAGTTTGGTTAAAAGCAAAATCCCAAACCCAATCCATATGACCTTGTAAAGATTCTTTCCAAGCTCCAGTTGCTGAATCAAATATTTCTATAGTATTACTATGAGTTGCAACAACAATTTTATTGTCATCAAATCTAATTCTTTCCATTTCCATTTTTGAAGTGATGCTATCAATTCCCCAATGATTTGTTTGAATTGTATATTTTCCAGAAAACCATTCACCATTTGGATTTGCGGGGAGTGGAAAATGTTTTACAGGAAGTTGATTTACATTTGATACTGTATCTAAATAAATAAATTCAAAATCATTAATGATTAAAAGATATGAAATTTTTTTAAAAAACAAAAAATTAATCAACAATAAAAATAAATAATAAATTTGATTAAAAAAATCAATAAATTATAAAATAAATCTCAAAGAAAGAGAAAGAGATTACCTAAAAAAATTGCTGAAGGAACATTGGATGGATTATAATCTGATTGTGTTGAAATGGCAGCTGCGAATGCAGAAAGAGTACTTCCATTTGATTCATAAGTTGATGGATATGGATGATGTGTTTGTAAAGGTGAAGAATGAGGTGATGAGTGAGATGAGAAAGGAGAAGAAGATTTTTTTGATTGTTGAGGTGAATTTGCAGGGGAAGAGGAATGAAATGATGGAGAAGGAGAGTTATGAATCTGTTCAGGAGATGAGGGATGAGAGGGCTTTTCTTCTCCGGATTCTGAAGACATTGAAGTTCAATCTATTAGAAAGATTTTGTTAGTTTTTTAGTTTTTAGTTCATCAAATATTATTAAATGGTATTGATTAAATTCGTTTTTTAATGATTTTTTAATGATTTTTTTGTTTTTCCAAATTTCAATTTGAAACCTTAATTACAATTCTTTGATTCAAATTTTTGAATTTATAAATCTTCTAATTAATATCTGTTCATGATATGGTAAGTTACTTTTTCAAATTCTACATATCAAAAATGAATTTCATTTCATTTCTCGTGTTCATACCTAATTCTCTCAACTAATACTTTCCTTTTCTCAAAAAAAAAAGAATTTCTCAATCATTATTTCAATTAATTAAGAGACTCTTCTCACCTTCATTCTACACTTATCTCTCACATTCATTTCTTAAAACATTGTTTCATCGTTATCCAAAAGGACATTCATTCAAATGTCTAAATCACAAAGAATTCATAAGTGAATTTCAAGATTTTTTTTTTTTCTTTCAAAATTAATTAGAAAAATGGAATCAAGGGAAATCAAAATATGATTGTATGGAATCAAAGTGTTGTGAAATAGAATCTCTATGAGGAATTGAGTTAAAGGTTAAGGTTGAGATGTTGGAATGGGTTGGAGTTGTAAGTGTGATAGTTGGAGAATTCGTTGATGAATCTATTTTTCCCGCCAAAAAAATGAAACATTTTTATAATCCGCCATGTTGGTTTTTTATGTTTTTTTTCCTAGCGTTGACTTTTTTCTCTTTATTTTTGAAAATGTTTCAGATTTTTGTTGATTGTTGAATTTTTTTGACTTTCGTTCAATGAATGAAAGGAAGTAGAAATTGATGTTTGTTTGCCAGCAATTGCTCATAATTATTTAAGAATAACAATAAAAATGTTTTTTTGGAAGTTTGAAATGTTGACTTTTTTTTTTTGTTTTTTTTGAAAATGTTTCAGATTTTTGTTGATTGTTGAATTTTTTCGACTTTTGACTTTCATTCAATGAATGAAAGGAAGTAGAAATTGGGTTTGTTTGCTAGCGATTGCTCATAATTATTTAAGAATAACAAAAAAAAATTTTTTTTTTGGAAGTTTGAAATGTTGACTTTTTTTTTTTGTTTTTTTTTTTGAAAATGTTTCAGATTTTTGCTGTTTTTGATTGTTGAATTTTTTTGACTTTCATTGAATGAAAGGAAGTAGGAATTGATGGAGAGGAATTTGATTTATTTTATTTATTTTATTTATTTATTTATTTATTTACTTTTGTTATTTTTTGAATCAATTAATTGTGCTCTTTGTTTCATTGAAATGTTGACTTTTTTCTCTTTCTTTTTTTGAAATTTCAAAATAATGTTTCAGATATTCTCAATTTCAAAAGAAAAAACAAAGAGGTTGACACCCGAGTTTGCTTGCATTGATTGAAACTTTGATTGTCATTCCATCTTCTAAATCTTCCATCTCATCTTCGAGAAGAATAATATACTTTTCTTTGTCTTTGAACTCTAAAACAAGTTCACCGCTTTCAATGTTGAGTTTTGATTTAATATCTTTTTCTAATTCTGGTAAAGTTGTTGCAATTGTTTTCACTCGATAAGTTTTGGCATTGTACTCAATATCATAAGTTCCTTGAAATTTATTTTTTTTATTTATTTTTTTTTAAAAAAAGTATTTTTAAAAAAAAAGAAAAAGAAAAAGAAAAAAATACTTGATGATTCTTTTCTTATATTTTTTCTTGTTTCATATGGATTTTTTCGAAATGATTCAATTAATTTAACAATATCTGTATTTCCATTATGATATTGTTTTTGCCTTGCCCAATCAAGACCAGACTTTCCTCCATTATCTCTTTTATCGATATCTATTTCTCTTCCACTCCCTAATAGAAATTTCACTACTTCTGTTTTTCCATTATAACAAGCAAGCAAAAAAGGTGTTTCACCAGTATGACTTGCTTTATTGACATCAACTCTACTATCATTTAATAATAATTTCACAATTTCAATATGTCCTTCAAAACAAGCAATATAAAAAGGTGGATAACCAGATTCAGCTGTTAAATTGACATCAACTCTTCGATCACTTAATAACAACTTCACAACTTTTAAATGTCCATAAGAACAAGCAACATAAAAAGGTGTTAAACCACTATTATTTGGTTGATTAATATCAGCTCTTTTATCGTTCAGTAATAATTTCACAACTTCAATATGTCCTTCATTACAAGCAATGAAAAAAGGTGTTTGTAAAGAATTAGAACGATTTTGCCAATTAATGTTAATTTTTGAGTTTTGAAGTAATCTTCGAACTTCTTCAACTTTTCCATCTTTACATGCTTGATAAAGTTTTTCTTCCATTTTTTTTTCTTTTTTCTTTTCTGTTTTTTCTTTGTTTCATTTTTTTCTAAACTTCATCAATAAATGTCTTTCAATCATGATTTTGAAAATGTTTCAGATGTTTTGTTGAATGTTTTGACCTTCATTGAAGGGAGGAATTGATGGTTTTTGTTTTTTTTGTTTTCTTCCAAAACCAAGCGCAAAGTGTTGACTTTTTTTCGAATTTTTTCTTCTTACTCAAAACCTTCGAACAGTATTTGGTATAATATCAAGTTACTTGAAAACAGAAATTTAACTTTTCAATTATCAAAGATAAAGATTGTAATTCATCATTTGAAAAAAAAATTAATTACATTCAAATAATTGTAAACTAGACACGTTCCTCTTTTCCCAAAAATGAAGAAAATCACAAGAAAAATTAAACAATTTTTTTTTTTTGAATTTAGGCAGTGTTTTGAAGAAAAAAAAAAAAAAAAAAAAAAAAATTCCAAATAATTAAATTTTTAAGAAAGAAAAAAAAAAAGAAAAAATTCTCAGTTCTTGTCATTCATAAATAAAAAAACCAAGAAGTCTTCAATGATGAAAAAGAATAAGTAGTTAATTTTTATTTTCCCCAATTTTTTTTTTTTTTTTTTTTTTTTTTTTTTTTTTTTTTTTTTTTT
>ERZ778024.2232-NODE-2232-length-17985-cov-51.144283_pt1 | contig 17985 bp, 10 predicted proteins | sample MGYA00375754_ERZ778024 | MGnify/ENA primary metagenome ERZ778024 (study PRJEB29350, sample SAMN05389827) | bioreactor metagenome | isolation source: Thiocyanate bioreactor | place: South Africa: University of Cape Town | collected 2014-02-18 ...
CAACAACAACAACAGTGCCGCATAAACTTGATTCGTTAATCGATCTGAATCTACCGACGAACACCGATGAAGATCCGTCAGCGACACGGATTACACTTGAAGAACGTATTCGACTGCTCGATCAGCAGATGAATGAAATGAAACATGGCCAACAGAAGTCAGCGACATCATCCTCGTCATCGTCGAGCTCGTCTCTATCTCCAGCGACTTTAATCGAACAACAAAATCAAAAAACGAATTCGATATTCGTACCAACAACAACGACGCCATCCGTTGCTAATCTCAATACGACCGTGAAAAGTACGAATGATCTCGTTTCGACATTATCACCGGCGTCATCAGCTAAAATCGCTCAATGTCTTCAAGTAGCACGCGCAGCTGTTATGAATACTCAATCATCACCATCGAAATCAGCGGTAACTCCGTCGACGACATCGCCATTCTCTTTTCCAACTGCATCTGTACCGTCACTGAATTTAACTCGAACGCTATCGACAACATCGCCGTCGCCTGTGACCATACCTTCAGTATTAACACCACCTCCACTACCGTTTCCGAATCTATCAACTCTGCCGAATCCATCGTCGACATCGATTTTAACGACATTTCAGGCGGCTATTACGCAAACGCAAATGGCAGCTGCAGCAAAGTACAATCCAATGTAAGCGAGCGAAAAAAAATGATCATCCTTTCTGTTGATCCTATTCTAAATTTGCTTTTCTAGGTCATTTGCGGCGACACTTCATCCTCCTCCACCACCGGTGCCTGCTTCACTTATCTCACCTTCGTTAAATCTAAATTCGCCATCGGCAACGACCTCTACACTGACTACATCATCTCATAATAATAATAATAATAATAATAATCTAATGTCGAATTTGACTCTTCCGCCACCTCCTACGCCACCGCCATTAACTCTATCGAATACTAATTCGACACCGGTTAATCTTCTTAGTCCGCCCATATCGAATATTCCGTCTAATGCGTCGTTCTCTGAACCTCTGCCGACGTCACCGAGTACATCGTCGGCAAAAATTCTCGAGCGTCTAGGTCCATCAGCTAAATTCAAACGTAAAGCTATTCCTCCGCCGTTAGCTGTCGTCACGACACCAACAACACCAAACGTCAAAGATTCATCTGTATTACCTTCACCAGAACCAACAGCTCCGATCAATAGCGGAACAAATTCACCGCCCGTACTTCAAACGCAACTATCTAACTCTTCAACCGGTTTGAAATCGATTTTAAAACAACGTTCACTATCGAATTCGTCATCACTCTCGCCAACGAGTGAACGGAAGTCATCAACTAATTTCATTTCACCGCGTACATCTACAGACACACGTCCGAACGTGCCCGTAACACCAACTACTCCGGTAAATCGTTCTGCGTCAATCGATTCGACATCGAAACGTACGCCTCCATCGACGCCAACTCCAACGACGGAGAAGAAAAAACCTGCTAATCAACAGGATAGTAGCGTGTTTACAAACGATGTCGATGAACGTCAAGCTGATGATAAAAAATCAACTTGGCGTACACCGCCAACAAAACAACAATTATCATCAAATGAAGTTGCCAATGTTAAAAAACCGATCTTAGATAAAATACCGAAAAAATCAACGGCAACATCCGTACCATTGAAATCAACTCCAGCTGTTGACACAACAAAATCAGCGGTGAAAACAACTAAACCAACTAAACCGAACACGGTAGCAACACCAATAGGTTCAAAAATTCCACAACTAACGTTAGAACGGATTGATACGAAATCGATAAAACCATCCGTTGAAACCCCGACAAAAACCAATAATAAAACGGTTAAAGTCAAACGAACGAATGTCCTTCAAAGCGATAGTGATACAGACAAGAAATCGACGTCGAATGATGCTCAAAAGACGAAGAAATCTCTCTTAAATAATGAAATAACCAAACGTAAACAACAACATCAACAAAAACCAATTCCAACAAAGAAAACAACAACAACGCCTAAACAGACGAGTAAACCGGCTGCAAAAGTCGTTCGAAAACGTTCGACTACTGAAACGCATTCATCGACATCAGATGTCGATGAGAAGAAAACCGAGCATCCACTCACAACAACAACAACAACAACAACAACTGATCAAGAACAAGATTCAAGCGATGAAGATAGCGTCAAAATTAAAAAACGAAAGAAAACCGTATCGAAAAGTAAAGCAAAATCATCGAAAAATTCGACTATTTGGAAAGATATTGGAAAAGGCGCTAGTATGTACGATCGAATTAAAAAACGACAACGAAATGAACAAACACGAAATAGGTTTGCATACAAATTTATAATTTCTCAGCAATCAATTCTATTTTTGTTTTAGTTCATTATCGGCTAGCGAAGGTCATCTAACCGATGAGAATAGTGATACTCATGATGACGATGACGATGATGATGATGAAGATGATTATAAACGTACGAAAAATCGACGAGCCAATGTCACATCACGAAGAGTAATTAGCATAGAGAGAGAGAATATGAGTTTTATATTTACGATTTTGATTTTAGAATTTTACAATTAATACGTCTGATTCCGAATCCGAACCACCTTCGAAATCGAAAGCAAAAAAGGAATTAGTATTTGATAATAATATATTCGATGCTGAGGAAAGTGATGAAAAATCGAAGCCAATTAATCGTAAATCGAAAGTAAATCAAACACCACCAGTTCAACAAACGAAAAAACCAGTCTTAAAAACAAATAATGAACAAATAAAGAAAGACAAATCTTCGAAAGTTACCGAAGAACAATCGATGGCGAAAAAGAAAACAGCATCAATACCAAAAGTTGTCGAGAAAAAGAAACCACTTGTTAATGCAACTAAACCGATTCCGAAACTATCGAAATCATCGACTCCAGCACAGAAACGTCCGTCGACCGATGAGTCAAACGAATCGAATAAAAAACAGAAAGTCAATGACGAACAACAATCCGAAATTCATACAGTCGATAAACCGTCGATTGTTATTTCATCACCGAAAACCGATTCTTCGATAGTTCTACAGAAAATCGACGAACCAAAAACGGAAACAACTCCGCAAACAACACCAACTAAATTCGGCATCGTTTTTCCGAGTCATCATCGTCATTCAACAACGACACCATCATCAAAACGTACCCTTTCGACTGAAACACCGACGAGTCATGAAACATCGAAAAATGACAGCGAAGATCATGAATCTGCATCGACAAAGATCAATAAGAACGATCAATCGAACGCAAATACATTGAAACCACCGGTAGTCGCACAATCAGCGTTAAGTGACGATGAAACTTTAAATCCGGAGACCATGCAATTGAGCGATTTGATTGGAGGAAGTCGACGTGAAGATACGAGTCCGGCGACAGGTCGTGCTGCAGGCAAAACAACAGGAAAAGGTAAACGAGCAACGAAACAAGATACAGCTGCGAATAAACGTCAACAAGCGAAAACAAATACAAAAGCAGTTAAATCGAATGAAAAACAAGACGAAGTATCTGCTGCAGAACCAGCAGCAGCAGCAGCGATACCAACGACAAGTACAAAACGTCCGTCAACAACGGAAACATCGTCTGCCTCATCGCCAATTACTGATAAAGACGCGAAACGATTACGAAAGAGCACTGATGATTCAACGACTATATCACAAATTAGAATTGAACCCGTTGAAAAACATTCACAAATTATCAATACGTTGATTAAAGAAGAAAAAACGGAATCAGTTTCATCTTCAACAACAACAACAACAACAACAAAAACTTTTGATCAACCACCACCACCACCAGTTATATCGATGGAAACAGATCAAGTCTCATTACCTTCAACATCCATTACAACAACAACAACAACATCATCATCGATACCATTGGTGTCTATAACAAGTCCAGAAACAGAAAATGCTATCAAAGCTGTTTACTCGACAATTTCCATTCCTCAACAAACAATATCAAAGACACCGAATTTAGAAAAATCGACTCCTATCATTGCACCGATATCAAAAGAAACATTGCCAATTGTCGAACATCAACCAACACCAGCACCTATTCAAACAACATCCATCTTACCTCCACATGTTTCAATTAAATCATCACTTGCGCCGTCAGCTTTGAACGAAAATGTTGAAGAAACATTAAGTGCTGTTAATAGTCTTCTCATGTTAAATAATAATCCAGCAAATCTATCTGGTGATCATCCGTCAATGAAAGGCGCTGCACGTGTAACACCGACGATAAGTAAACCAGTTTATTCCGTTGTAACATCATTACCAAGTCCAACGAATCAACAAACACGTCAAACACCAGTAACAACAAGTGTTTCGACATCAACAACACAACAAAATGATTTGATAACAATGGTATCAAATATTGTTTCGTCGTCGAATATCAATGCTGATAAACCTTCGACAACAACAACTACGACAACATCAGCAAATACTTCATCTCGATCGCATATCGAAGAAGTTATCGATGATGTTGCTAAAGGTGCATTGACAACAAGTGTGCCAGCAACAACAACAACAACACCTCTTATTAGTGAACCAATTACATCTATTGTTCATGATGTCATGCGAACACCTTGTTTAACATCATCAACAACTGCGCCGACAACAACAACAACAACCGTAGGTACTGAAACATTGAATATATTCGATACACATCGTCATTCGACATCACCATTGAAAACATCAACAACTACAACAACACCTGCAACGACGACAACAACAACAGCAGCGAGTGCTTCAGTAAATCCTGTTGCTCCTGCTGTTGTACGACCGACATCATCTAAAACATCAACATCACATAAACGTTCAGCAACACCGAAAACAGATGTACCAACACCAACGACATCCACCACAGCATCGCCAATATTGCATGGATTTCCACATATGCTTACACCCAATGGTGGCATATTTACGGCTGGTCATCATTCAACTATTCCATTCTCAATATTTAATTCTCTGCCATCGAATATACCGAATTCATCAGGAAATCCATCGCTTGTATCAAGTTCTCCGCCTTTAGCAACACGCACATCATCCAATCGAAGTAATAGTCCGAGTACTAACAGTCATATTACTGTCAATCCATTACTAAATACAATGACGAGTGGACAACAAAAATCAACATCATCAAATTCACAAACACATGAAAAAGCATCCCGTCGAGAACCATCTAACAAAGGATCGACTACTTCATCATCATCATCGAATCGTTCGACTCCTATTCAACAAACAGTGCCTGTTCCTATTCCTCTTACAATCCCATCATCGATAGCTTCATCAGCATCAGCAGCAACAGCAAACAGTGTGATCAGTCAACAACAACAAGCATCACCTCTACTAAATTCAATCGACGCTGCTACAGTTGCAGCTATGCGACAACAAGCATCGCCTCTATCACAATTTCTACCACCAGACGCTGTCGTACAATTTCGTTCAATTTATCCTGATGCACCTGAATTATTTGGCGCACCGAGTGGTCTTTATCAACCAGGAAACATGGCATACGCTGCAGTAGCTCAACAGATGCTCACTGCCATGAGCATGCCAGGCAGTCATCCATCGGCTGCTGCCTTAGCCGAATTATATTCGAATGCCGATTCCTACTTCCGTATGAATGCTCCGCCACCACCGCCGCCACCCAATGAAGTCTCGCGTGATCCCTATAATGTTCAATGGCAAGGCAACTTGATTTTGAAAAACGATCAAGCATATGTGAAAACTCAATTAGTTGCTGGTAGTCCGCATATTGCACGTGCATCAATGAACTATTGGAATTCGGACTCATTACCAGCAGCAGCAGCAGCTAATTTGCAAACACCTTCGCATCATAATTTACGTATTTCTCAGCGTATGCGTTTAGAACAAGCTCAACTCGAAGGCGTACAAAAACGTATGCAAATGGATAATGATCATTGTATATTAATAGCTGAACCCAATGGTTCAACGCCAGATGAAATTCGTATGCAACAGAATAACTTGAAAAATGGTGTCATTCGATATTTTGATGAGAAGAAAGCAGCCGGAATTGTCAATGTTTTACTGCCCGGTGCCTCACAACCAGCTTATGTTGTACATATATTTCCACCATGTCAATTTGCATCTGAAATTTTACAAAAACGTGCGCCGGATACTTATCGTTGTGTTGTTCAGAATAAAATTGAACAAATCTATTTGTTAATTGTCATAACGAGTACAGTCCAATAGTTCTGTATCACTGTTTGTTATTTCATCTGTTTTCCTTTCTCCTTCTTCGTTTCATTTTTTCTTCTTCTTCTCTACATACATACACACAGTGTTCTTGTGTACTATTGTAGTCAGTATTCGATGTGATGCTTCTTTATTTTGTATAGTTTCTCATAATCTTCTTCTTCTTGCTTATGTTGGTTTTCTTTCTTCTTTTTCTTCTTCGATATGTAAGTGTGTGTGTGTGTGTGTTCTACTCAATTCCTCCCTTCTCGTATATACATATATACACATACACGCTGATAGAATTATGCGAGTTGTGGGAATAAAAAAATAACAAGAAGGGAAGAAGAATCAGTTTTTGTTCTGGTTTTTTTGTTGTATATTCAATGTTTGTTTGTGTGCGTGTGTGTGTGTGTGTGTGTGTGATTTAAATAGATGAACGACGTTTATCTTGTATGCTCACCAGGTTTTCCTCTTTTTTTTTCTTTTTTTTGTTTGTGTTTATGGAAGTCTACTCGTTTTTTTGTTTCACGCGATTGCAACGCAGTAAAACAAGAAAGAAAAATGATTCTAACTTTAAAAAAAAAACAAGTTATGAATATAAGAAAAAAAAGCGAACTTTTTTCATTACGTCATTGCTAGTTGCGCTCTGGTCTTTCTCACTGATTTTTATATTGACATGGGGATTAATTCTTTGATGATCAAATTCGATAGAGAAGAAAAAAAAAGATGTCTATGATAATTCACCCATGGATGATAGTTGAATACAGAACAAATCAATGTGTAAAGCACATGTAAGCTCTCAACAATGTGCCTATTTCAATCAACGAATGAATGTGAATCCCTCAAGAATATACTAGCTAGATCAATAGTAGCCTTCGATGAATATTCTTCTTCTTTTTCTTTCTGTTAATATAATGACTGTGGCTACTGATATTGTTATTTTTTGTTGTGTTGTTGTTGTTATTGAGAATGTTCATTCACATTCATAAATCAACAACATATTTCTATCACATTCTTAATTTGACGGATATACATTAACTGACTTGTGTACTTTGACGACGTGCTTGAGATGTGTGAATAGCTAACAAAAACAAGAAAACTTTGATTATGCAAAATGAAAAATTGAATTTTAAGCTGAAGAAAAAAATCATTTCTCTTCTTTCTCGTTGACATCTTGTTAGTAAAATAGTCGAACATTCCGCGGAGGCTTCCATAATTGAATCAATCAGACGAAGAAATCAGTTTTGACATGGGCTTACTCGACGTTTCTACGGCATTGTTGCAATTTTTTTCTTCTTATCGCTGTCGATGTCATAGGAGTGCGATCAACGATCGATCTCAACATTGTCGTTCTCAAATTCTAAGTAAAGCAATGTTACTATTTCGACCGGAAACAATAAATATTTCAGAGCAAATTTTTCTTCTTCACAAAATCAAAGTCGCAAATGTTAATAGATATATAATTATATTTGTGTATATAAATCGTTGAATGAATATGAGCAACGATGTTACTAAATTAATCTTTCTATTCGTTGAGTTGTTTGACAAGATGTGCCATATTTATTAGTCTCATTTTTCTTCGTATTATTCTCGTTTTTTATCTTCCGATCCGATCGTTTTTTTTTGTCTTAGCTGACGTGACAAATATGTTCTTCACCACCTCGATTAACCACTGTCGTTGACAAAGATTAACGAATATTTAGACTACCAAACATGCGTTTGTGTACAACATCTATCAATTAGCACACTTTTTGCTTTTTTTTCTTGTCAAACTATCATTAGGACCGGTTTTTTTTTCTTCTTTTTGGCTTGGTAATATTATTCTCATCAAATCATTATATTCAGTTCAATACGTATGCTCTCGAGGTGATTTCTTTTTTTTTGTCGTGCGAAATTAAATTCTAACGATAACCTTCTTAATCATTGTACCATGAGTATGGTTCCGATTATTTCTTCTCACTTCTCATCACAGGAAACAAGGTCATAGGCATCTATGAAAACAGATGGATTTCTATATCAACATTACATATCCATGATGACAGAGAAGTAAGCAAATGACGAAAGTAAGTAATAGCCACTTGACGAGTTCGAATCAAAAGGTAAATGATGACAATAGGGTCATCCTATTGACATTTCTCACCGACTGTTACGCAAGGTCATCGGTTTAATATGAATACACAGTTAGATGATGTTTATTTGCCCTTTGATCATTTTCATTCGATCAGCTCTTTTTCGTTTTACGTGTGTTTTTTTTGTCTTTCTTTTACTTTCTCTCTTAAGCACACTCTCTTTCGGTACTGTCAAATAAATAGACATCGAAATAGAAAAGCAAAGAATCGAAGGTATAAGAATGTTTTCATCACTCGTCTTTTCTTTTCTCTTGTCATTTACTAGTCTATACATTATATTATAGAAAGAAAAAAGAATGACGAAAATAATTGAACACACTACTATCATATTACCACCCGTCGATTCTCTCACTCGTTCTTCTTAATGGTATTAGAATGAAAAAAAATGACGAAAGAAAGAACGAACGAACGAACGAACGAGAAAGAAAACGAGAAAGAGAAAATAGATTTCGATGCAACAATGCCAAATAATAATAATAACAACAACAGCAACAGCAAAAACAACAACGAGAACGAAGAGCAAATAATATTCATAATCATAATAACAACCTCTGACTACACATGATTGCATCGACAATGCCACCTACTATTTGATATGTTCGACAACAGATGCAAATAAACCTAAAATCAAAGCACATAAGATGTTGAGAGCGACAGACGCGCATGCACGTCCTTCTCGTTCTCCTCTTCTCCCTATTCTTTCTTTCTTTCTCTCTCTGTCTCCCTCTCCTCGTCTTCCTTCCGTCTACCTTCTTCCGTCAAATGGAAGGAAGCGATGGCAATTGCGGTCACCTTGTTGTTTCTTTCACTTTCCATTTCTCTCGTCATTTGCATTTTTTTTCAAATATTTCAGATATATCACGAACTGATGAATGAAGAAATCGTCGAGGACAAGCAAAACGGTGATGTCCGGCGGTATGTTTATGAATAGCAGCAGCAGTAATGAGAGTAATTCCGATGATGATAAATGTCATTTACCAACTGCTGATTTAATATTTTCGGAAAACGAAAAAGATAATAATAATGATGAAGAACAACAACAACAACAACAGCAGCAGCAGCAGCAGAAACCAGTTGTTGTTATACGACGAAATCCGAGCAAACTTAGACGACAACAAGCTACTATTTCACTTCAATCACCTTTATCAGTTCGAAATCTTTCATCTCTCGAATCATTTGATAATATGAATAACGATGACAATCTTTTAAATTATATGACAATCAAAAAAAATCATTCGTTAACCAACAATCTCGATCGTGATTTCAATCGAACGAGTTTCAATGAATCGGAACGTACAGACAGTGGCATTGGACGTGACAGCGGCTCGAGTTGGAGACTTAGCAATTGTAGTGATTCATTCCATCATTCTCAACAACATCATCAAATAGACAAACAACACGGTATGTTTATGTCATCTATTGATGTACATGTATGTTTCTTTTCAAATAGCAACTCAGAGAGAGAAAAAAGAAAGAAAGACACACACACAGAGTTATTAATGAGCTTTTCAATGATAAGACAATAATGTTGATACAATTTTGCTATTTTCTTTCGAAGGTCATACCTTGAAAAAAAAATTCAAAATTCGTTTTTTTTCCTCCTTCATAAGAAAGATTTGACAGATCTAATCCTTAATGTATATTTAAATAAAATTGTAATTCTTCTTTTTTTTTCTTCATAAGATTCGGATTCGAATAATGAAAACGATGGCGATGATGAAAATGATGAGCTAACGGGTGATGCCGATGAAACTCTACCGATTTCAACTATTAACAATGACAGTCAATTGTCAGAAGATGCATTTGAAAATTTAAAATTACAAAAAATTGGGTAAATAGATTTGTCTTCTTCAAATTTATTTTTCTTGCTAAAGTACCTTTGTTGAAATTTAGTTGGCTTCATGTTAAACATTGGTTAACTGTTGGACGACATCGTAAACTTGAATTGGCATCGAAACGTCAATGGAAACGTTTTTGGATCGGTTTAAAAGGTTCAAATTTGTATTTCTACAATGATCATTTAGATACCAATCCCAAATTGATCATCAGTAAGTATTTTTCATAAATTGCCAAATGTTTTGTTCATTTTATTTACACATTATTCAGTTTACAAATTAGTTGACTATAGATAAGCATTGTTAGATCATTTGCACTTGCGAGTTTATCATTCAAATGATAAATAAAAAAAAGAGAGAAAAGATACATTGTTCATTAGTATGAAGACAGTGGGTAAGAGTTTCATGATAATGAAATTAATTAGATGTTTTCTTCGGAAAGGGAAATTGCTTATTTTTCTTCGTTAGAAATGATTGACATATGTGTATTTTGATTAATTATAATTCACAGTTTGTGTCATTTTTGAGTATCAATCATAGTGAGAATTGTATTTATAGGGCAACGATATAAATAAAAACAACACGACAAGATACATATTGAATAGATGTTTAAACCAACTAATCACAGATTAGTGTGTGTGCAAGAAACGAAAGCAAACAATTCTTTCGATTGTTTTAGGCATTATTGAGTGTCTTTGTTATCCGTTACCTGAACATCCTAACCGTCAACATGTATTCAGTTTAACAATTCGTACTGGTGATACGTACTGTTTTCAGGTTAATTGTCGCATTTGAATAAAGAAAAACAAATCACGAGAAAATATTTTTCAATTCTAGGCAACTGATCAATCGGAATTGGATCAATGGATTCATAATATTCATTCGTGTTGTTGTTTGAAAATGAATGAACATTCTCTACAAACGATCATCGAACAATTAGAAGATTCAATTGAACGTGAAAATAAAATGAGAAAACTAGGCGATTTACAATTGAAATCAACAACAAATCAAAAAATTCGCTTACTCATATCGAAACAAGTCGATCTTTGGGAGAAAAATCTCGAAAATTTTCATGTCGATCTATTTCGTCATAAATGTTACCTTTGTGCATTAGCAAACGATCGTGAATTACCCAATCCAAAAGATTTACTTGGTCAAGTGTGTCCAACAACTAAAGCAGCATTGCAAAAATTAACAACATTTACTCCGTGTAGTTTCTACGCATGTGTAACCGCACGTCGACGATTAGAACGTCATAAGCAAAAAACGAAATTAATCAATACGAGTATTAATGATGAACAACAACAAACGAAATGTTATTTATCAACACCAACTAATCCAATTGAATCTCCGCAAACATCAACAGTTACAGATCAAACTGTCTTACAAATGGTGACATGTGATTCAAGTCCTCAAATGGTATGAGCAGATATGTTTTTGTCAGATAGACCTCATTAACTTGTTAAATAGGCTCGAGAGAGTTCGTAATGTTAAACGAACGTGTCAATCATTGTTATCTTTAATAGCCAAACAAATCGATTTTGTTTCTTTTGTTCTAGAGAACTATTGTTTCGATCAATGAAACGACAATTGTTGGTGAATTATTAAAACGTGTAACGGATAAATTAGGATTGCAATTCGATGATTATTTTCTTTGTTTTGACTCGAATTCGTTGCATAGTTTCGTACCAAATCGAAGTGAAAAACTTAGTCATCTCGTAAGAATTCGAAAATCGAAAACAAAAGTCAATCGATTTGCATTTTCGTAGAATTATTCATCGATTGATATACGACGAAAGATCGTCTATCAAATAACATTGAATAAGCCACTTGAACTATCCGGTATCGAAGTAGCGACAGAATTACATCAAGAATCTTCGTTACAAGTTGTTGTATGCGATGTAAAAGTGAATAGTGAAAGTGAACAATTAGGTAAAAAGAGAGAAATTAATTCGATGAAATGATTGAAGAATAATTTTATTTGAAGGAGTGAGAAAAGACGATGAAATTGTTATTATTAATAATTCGATTGTACAAGATCTTGATTTGGATACGATTGATCGGTATTTTAATCAAATACCAATTGTTCTAACACTTCGATCATCGAGGTTAGTCGAAGAAACTAAAAATAAATAGTAGAACTTTTGTTTTTTGCTTAAATTCGAATAGATTGTCCGAAGAAAATCATGATCCAAATCGAACATTAGATTTTTCTCATTCAATTATTCAGAATCTCATATGTCCACCTCCGCCACCTCGTCGTATCGAACGTTTATCACGTCAAGAACTACGTGAATTAATCGTTCCTAAACCCGATTCAGCATCATCTATTGAACTTCCTCCATTAGCCCGTAAAGATTCGAAAGAAAATGATCCATCATCATCAGCATTAGAACGTCTATTCAAAAATGTCGATGAACTAAGTCGATATTGTCGTCCCATGGCAACAATATCACAAACAAATATCGAACAACCACCACCACCACCATCATCACGTATCAAAACACTTTCCAATGCACAACGATTACGTAAAGTTATTTTCGAATTAATCGAAACCGAACGTTCATACGTTCAAGTATGATTTATTTCTTTTCAAAATCGTCGTGTATCGATTGTCTATTTAGGATATGCAACGTTTAATCGAACGATACATCGAACCATTGCGTGATGATTCGAAATTATTACCTGCTGACGCCATCGAATCGCTCTATGTCAGTGTTAAATCTATTCATCAATTGCAACAAACATTTCTCACTCGATTGGACACGAATATTCCAACTGAAATACTTGCTTACAATGCACTCCATGAATTTCGTCACATTCTCATATCAATATCGGAAACATTTCTTTCCTATTGTCAATATTTTAAACTCTATTCAACATTTTGTGCAATGCATTTACGCATGAATCGTTTGCTCGATCTTCATCAAAATAATCAACATTTGAAAGAATTTCTTGCTGCACGTAATCCACGACATCAACATTCATCATCGTTTCAATCGTATTTAATCAAACCAGTTCAACGTATTCTTAAATATCCATTACTTCTACAACAAATGCTTACTTATTCAACAGAAAATAACAATGAAAATAATCTATCTGATGATCAATCGACAGCTATTGAATTAGTCAAATTAAATCAAGCCATTTCTATGATGAACAATATAGCAGAATATATGAATCGGATGCAACAACTCTACGAAGATTATGGACAATCATTTGAACATATAACCAAAGTTTACAGCGAAGAACATAATAAAGTAAATCATTTTTTTTGACGATTTTAATAATATTTTTCGCACATACATACATATAAATAGAGTTTACAATTGAATCTACCGGATTTATATGTTTATGGTGAACTCGATTGGATAAATAATCATTCATTTCTCAACAAAAATCATCAACGTTTGAAAACGTTTTGTTTTGTTTTTCGTAATGGATGTTTGCTATTAGTACGTGAACAATCGAATAAGAAAAAACAAGTAATTTAAATTCTACAAAGAAAAAAAAACAAATGTGTCTTCATTTCAATTCTTATTTCCTAGGATTTATTATCGATTTCTAAAGGGAATAAAATTCTAACCGATCGATTTATTCGATTTATTCCAATCGAAGAAATTCACGTTGAAATCATAGGAAATGAAGAAAGGAAAGATAATATCTATACATGGCAGTTAATTCAAACAGATTCAAAAACACGATTGAAAACAATCTTTCGATTTGCTAACAAGTAATTTTCAACTAGAAAACAAAACTGTAATTACTCTTTCGTTTTAATAGAGATGCACAAACATTTGTGAATACGATCAATAATTGTCTATCAACAACGGCAACAGCAGTCGAATGGCGACAAAATTCGTACGAACGTTCGAAAACAACTGTACGGAATTCGGATCCAACGTATTTATTAAGCAAAACTGAATCAACATCACCTCAACGTTTATCAGCAAGTCGGTCTTATCATACGATGATTCCCACACACACAAAATCACTCTATCATCAAAAGTCAGATACTCAACAACGAAGTCCATCACCGATTTGGAAACGACGTACGACGCCTATTCGACGGCAACCATTGACAATGAATCAACGGCGGCATACATTAAAAAATTCGACTGATTGCTGATAGATTTGTCTTTTGCTGTTTGTGTTCGTGTACTATTTTTCTATATAGTATATTTATGATTTCGCGCTCGTTTTCTTTTGATCAATTTGGTGCTTTGTATAAATCATTCATGTGTACGAAAGATAGATGTTATTTTAGATGAAAAAAAGCAGATAAACTTGATTCGGATGTCGATATTGATGATCGAGATTTGAAATGGATTTTTTTTGAAACTGACGGATTCCAATTGATAATGTTCGAAGGAGGAGGAGGAGGAGGAGGGTTGGATGTGGATTTGTTTGTTTTCTGTGAGATCGGTTTGGTCGTGATTCTTGGTAATGATTGATGTTGGGAATAGTATTGTAAACGTTGTCGAAGTTGACAATGTTTATCAAAGAAAATCTGCTGTTGAGAACGATTTAAATAAGCTTTTGCATTAATTAATTTTTGAGTGAATCTCAAATTTTCTTTTTGAATTCGTTCGTATTCTCGTTTACGTTTATCCTGTCGAGATTGTTGATTAATTTGACGTTGAATGAAATAGTTTTCATTAGAATAGATTTGCTTTCGAGAACACATAGTTTTCTCATCGATTAGATTCTTGTTAGTATTTCTGTTGTTTGAAAGAGTTTGTAGGAATTGTTTGTATTTATTTTCATGAATTTTTTGATCATGAATTGATGAATATTTAGTCGAAAGAGAAATCGGAGAATAAAATGGCATTTTATTATTTGAAAGAACAAGATTTTGGCGCAAAATCAAAGCAATTGTTTCGTTCGTTCTGTTAACTAGCGACGTAGAAGAATAGTGAAGAAACAGAGGACAACGTCAAGCAACTGAGAGTGAAATGTCGATACAATGAAAACGTATTTTTCATGAAAAACATCTATTCATTCGTCCTTGTTCGAAGCTTGTATTCATTTGAGAATGTCGCGAGCAGCTGGAACTTTACAAACAACGTACAATGCTAGTAGGTTTTCCGTTTGAAGAAAAGAAGAATGTGAAAAGGATTCTTTCGTTTTAGCTTATTATCCACCGTCGCTTATGCCCGGCTACCGAGGTATTTTATCCTAATTTCTTTTTGAAAAACAATCGAGGATTTTTCTAAGGTCATGTTCCGACTACTCAATTTCAATATGGTGAAACATTTGGCAATTCAACAGCAAAATATTTCCAAGATTATCGTAGTGAAGCATTGAACTCATCACAAAGTTTATATGCACGAGGTAAACAAAACGATATTAATGCGTATGTTTTTCGATGCGTATTTTTAACTTTCAAGGTGGTTACTTTCCCACTCCATATACCCATCAACCTGAGCTTGTTATGAGTGATCGTCGTCGTAGTCGTGATCAATATCTTTACATACCAAAATATTCACTTAATAATACAAATGTTGATCGTACAAATGAAATCCGAAAGTTTCATCAAGTTCGTCATTTCGCGATACGTATGCACCGAAAGAATCTCTTTTGTCTTCTAGCTTTCACAAGAACATCGTGATCAATATATTGATCGTAGTGGTACATTACATCCTGTCGAACATTTTACTTTACCTGTAGCAAATGATAAAATGTACGAAGCCAATTTACCATAGTAAGTATTAAAAACGTCGTATTAATTGAGTTCTTCAATAGTTACATATTTCCTCTTTCTTCAAAATTACAGTTCGTCAATGTTGCTTCGTCATTCATCAGATATCAATATTCCTGTCGATCGAAATTTTCCACCGGTTAAAGAAGTAGCTAAACAATCAGCATTTCAATTATTTCCACCAACGGGTCAAAATTCTGATTACAATCCTCCTCAACAACAACCTCAAGTTCAACAAAATCAATCGCCTACATGCGATCAAATTTGTTAAGGATACACTGTACCAATAAACAATCATCAGAAGAAAAACTTTTTGCTTGAATTTATTTTGCCTATTCATACATATTTTAACCAGAACAGACTCTCGTACAATTACGTATATTTTTTAATCAGCAATTTATTCGAATAAAAAATAAACAAAAAAAAAACTTAATTGCTAATTTAGTTACTGAAGGACTAGCGTTAAATATCGTTGAGCTAACCTTGTCGAGAAAAAAAAGTAATTATTTAGTTTCAAACGAAAAAAAAAACACACACACACAAGCAACGTAATTAAGACGTTGTTATTCCTCTTCATAAATTAAAATATATGACGTTGAAGAGTATCGTTTTCTTCTTGTTTATGTTCGTCTATGGTACTTGTGATCGAAAGTGAATCTTCATCTTTGTTAATTATACTAAATGATATATTCGATGAAATAGTGCTAATTGTTGATGGAGAATTTGTTGTAAATTCTCGAATGACAAGTACTTTGTTTTTGATGGCTTTTTTCAAATGAGAAGGAGGACGAGATGGTTTATCGTCTTCCTGCTCTGTACTAGATGCTATTGAATTGCTGTTTTTCATATATGGAGAACGATCATGAAATTTACGTTCAGTATTGGTAGATAATGATGACGCTTCACTACTTGATTTTAAATAAGGGTTTACATTGTAAACTGTTGGAAGTTCTTGTGGTTGATAATTGTATTTTAGATTAACATTACGAGCTTCGCGAGCTATCGGTCCAGGCATTGCGGTTTTTTGTGTCTGTATAGTAGGAGGTATTGTTATTCGTTCATATTCACTGGATAAATTACTTGATGTAGTGCTTGCTGAAGGTGATTGAGCAGTTTTCAAACCGTTAGATCGTTGCAATTGTGATGCATTTGTACTCGGATTCGTACTATTGTTGTTGTTATAATATGCTTTTCTAGGTGACATACTTCTTGCACTGAATGTATTTGCTCCATATCCTGTTCGTGTTGTAGTTGTAGTAGTTGTTGAACGATATTTCTTATGAGGACTACGATCACTTCGTCTTGATGATCTTTGAGAATAACTATGTGGTGCAGTAGAACCATTTTTGTAGACATATTCGTCGGAAATAACAACAGCTCCAGGTGGAAGTGGAGGTGTTTTTCTTAACCAAGGACGCATCATAACTGGTGGATCAGTAGCACGGTAATGTTGATACGATTGTTCAGGCACATATTGAGGTACCGTTGACTGACGAAGCAATGGAGTATTTCGACCACCAGCTGGTCGATTATTCGGATATGAATTAGCTAACGGTACATGGTGACAAGCAGAACAATGTTGTATCCAACAGTAACCGGTAACTGGTATATTAAGTGGTGGTGGTGCAGGTGGACATGCACGACAGATACTTGGATAGGTATTATAAGAATACTGAGGTGCTGCTGGTTGTACAGCTAATGCTGATGAAACTGTATTCGAATTTGATGAAGACGATTGCACATTTATTGATGAGGATAATGATGAAGAGCTTTCAGATGCAACTGAAACCGGAAAATTTGCTTGTGGAGCAGGTTGATAATAAGAAGCAGGAGCAGCAGCAGCAAGAGGTGGAGGTGGAGGTCCAATTGGTATCTGTGCGTCCGGTTGAAAAGATGGTACGAAAGTTGGAGGAGGTGGAGGTACATTAATAATTGGTGGTGAAGTATACGTTTGAGGAGCTTGTGGCACATATTGTTGTTGTTGTTGCTGTTGAGGAAGAGCTGCTGAATATGGCGCGACAGCATATGTAGGAGCAGAAACAGGTGGAGGTATATTAATAATCGGTGGTGAAGTATACGTTTGAGGAGCTTGTGGCACATATTGTTGTTGTTGTTGCT
>ERZ778024.2241-NODE-2241-length-17855-cov-6.142247_pt1 | contig 17855 bp, 21 predicted proteins | sample MGYA00375754_ERZ778024 | MGnify/ENA primary metagenome ERZ778024 (study PRJEB29350, sample SAMN05389827) | bioreactor metagenome | isolation source: Thiocyanate bioreactor | place: South Africa: University of Cape Town | collected 2014-02-18 ...
AAAAAAAAAAAGGAAAAAAAAAAAACATTTTGTTTCAAAAAGATTAATCAAAAAAAATAAAATCAAAAATAATCATATCAAAAATGATCAAATTGAAAAGTTAGAATAATTGTGTTAAGTTTTTGAGATGTTTTTTGAGTTTGTGTTTGGGGGGGATCTGAAACGTTCAATTGAGAGCTTTGGGGCCTGTTTTTTAATTTTTCTTTTTTCTTTTTTCTTTTTCTTTTTTTTTTTTATCTGGAGCTAAAGTTTTCCTTTTTTTTTCAAAAGATTCAAAACGTAAAAGACAGCCCTGAAAAAAGTTAATAAAAAGAAAGAAAAAAGTCAATCAATAAAGAAAAAAATAATACGAAACACTCTCAACTCAACCTTACAAAAAATTGAATATTTTCTTTTTTTAAAAAATTTTTAAATTTTCTAAATCAGCTTCGAATTCAACAAAGTTGAGAGTTGATCTTTGAAGGGAAAATCTCGAGAAATGAAAAAACTGCGATGGGATCGATTTTTCTGAAAGATCCTTTTTTTTTTTTGATTTTTTTTTTTTCTTTAAAAAGCCGCCATTTTTTTTTTTTTTCCAAAAAAAACCAAAAAAAAAAAAAAAAAATCAAAAAAAAAAAAAAAAAAAAATCGAAAATCAATAAAACAATAAATCAAATCAATAAATCAGCAATACAATAATATTTAATACTCATCGTTCATTCAGATTGAATCATTTGGAAAAAAATAATATTCACATCATCATTCAAAGAAGAAGAAAATGAAAAAGAAATGAAAAGAAGAAAACTTTCTGATTATTATTTTTTTTCATGGAAAACAAAATAAAAAATCAAACAAAAAAATCAGAAAAATCAAAAAAATCAAATAAGAAAGTATAGAATAAAATCAATCAAGTTCAAAATATAGTAAATGAATAACAATAAAACAACAATAAAATCATAATAATAATTATTTAATAATAGGGATTGTATCCTCTTGGGTTCAAACAAGAAAAAAAAAAAAAACAATTTGGAGCTTGTTTTTTTCAAAAGTTTGTTTTTCGGAGAAAGAGTTGAGGTTTTTATTTACTATTCTTATTCTTATTCTTATTCTTCTTATTATTATATAAATATGAACAAAAAGGATTCATTTTGAATCAAACTTCTTATTGATTGTTTGATTCGAAATGATTATTTTATTATTTTTGACATTTAAAATCTAAATTGGAGACGAATTTTATCTAAATTTTAAATTATTTGACCCAAATGATTTGATTTCAATGTTGTTTTCATGATTTGAAAAAAAAAAAAAAAAAACTATCTTTCATTTTCATTATTTTATTTTATTTTTCTTTTTATAATTTATATTTTCTATTTTCTATTTCATTGTTTTTATTTTTCAAACTAATCAAAGAAAGAAAAAGAAAAATTTTATTTCAAAGAAAATAATAACAAATAAAATAAAATATAAACTGAGATAACAAACACTTTGGACTGACATTTCTTTTATTATTATTTTAGACACGCAACCAATTTTGAAGTTTTTTTCAAAACCTTTTTAATTTTCCTTGTACTAAAATTTCCATTTGGTTGGATATCAACTTAACTTGGATAAAAAATGAATCCTCCACCACCAGTAAGTTTTTTTTCCAACTTTGAAAACTTGTTTTTGAAAAAAAGTTACTTGAATGAATTTTTAAATCAAAAAGCCACCAAGAAATAAACCCCCTTCAATGGCTGTTCCAAAGAAACCAGAGAATCCTCCACCAGTTTCGAATAATGGTCCACCAGCAGGAGGTCCACCAACTGGCGGTCCAAATAGAGTTCCTCCTCCACCCCCTAAAAAAACGAGTGGCCCAACTCCACAATTACCACCTCAAGAAAAAGAAAAAGAAAAACCAGAAGTTGGAACTCCTACAAAATCAGGAAATCCTCCTGAGGTAATGATTCTTCTTGAATAGAATTTGTTTCTCTCTCTCTTCTATCTTTTTTTTCACAAATATATTTGAAAATTTTTTTTAGAACCCCCCAAAAGTGACACATAGCACTCAACATTTAATCGAAATGTCAGAAGATGATGCCGCTGCAAATTCAGGAATTAAAGGATTTTTTGGAGGACTTTTTTCAAAACAAGGTAAAATTTTATAATTTTATTATTTCAAACAAACAAACAAAAAAAAAAACATGTCAATAACTTAATTAAATAATAAAGAGAAAAAAATGGAAATTTCTGCTCCTACATCTTTTAAACATGAAATTCATGTTGGTTTTGACCCAACAAGTGGTGATTTCACAGGTTTACCGATGGAATGGAAACAACTTCTTGATAATTCTGGAATTTCAAAAGATGAACAAATAAAAAATCCTCAAGTACAATTCTTAAATTTAATCAATCAATTATTTCCAAAAAAAAAAAATTCATTTCAAAAAAAAAAAAAAAAAAAATTAGGCTGTGCTCGATGTCTTAGATTTTTATACTGAAAGTAAAGGACAAACAGATGTTTGGTCAAAGTTTAACCATAATCAAAAATTACCTTCAAAACCTGAAAAAGATCTCACTCCCGTTAATTTTTTTTTCTCTCTCTTCAAAAACAAAACAAAACAATAATAATCATCAACTTAATTAAATAGGCAAGACCAGCTCCTGGACCACCAAAAAATAAACCTCCCCCCGAAGTAACTCCAAGACCAGAACATACTATAAATAACTCTTCTAATAGAGGAACTATTGTTGAGAGAGCTAAAGAACTCGAAAACTCCATTCCTCTTAATAAACAAAATCCACCTCCAAAACCTACCACTCCTAATACACCTAAAATGCCACCTCCAAATAAAGCCGCCCCTGTTCCATCCGAAAAGAAAGGTTCTTGTTCTTTTTTTTTAAAAAAAAATTTTTTTTATTTTTTTTACTGATTTTTTTTTCTTCTCCAGACAAACCAGAGCCTCCTAAGAATCGTAATTTTCTTCAATTTTCAATTTCAATTCTACTATTATTATTATTTTTATTTTATTTCTAGATTTGAATAAAATTTTTTTTTTCTTAGCTCCACCAACACCTAGTCCTAATGATAAAGCTCCAGTCAGAAGACAAAAAACTAAAATGTCTGATGAAGAAGTTATTGAAAAAATCAGTTAGTTTTTTTACATTTCAAATTCGTTCAATTTTCCTTTTTTTAAAAATCATTTTTCACATAGAATCAATTGTAACACCTGGAGATCCTCAAAAACTTTATTCAAATTTCAAGAAAGTTGGACAAGGGTTTTTTTTTTTTTCATTTTCTTTTTTTGAGTTCTACAAAAATTCGTTATTTATTTCAATTACAATTAAAAAAGTGCATCTGGAGGTGTTTTTACAGCTACACAAAATTCATCTGGACGTATTGTATGTTTCTTAATTTTTCCTTTTCCCTTTTTTTTTTCTTTTTTTTAAAAAAAATTAACTTAATTTTAATTTAGGTTGCAATCAAACAAATGAACTTAGACCAACAACCAAAGAAAGAATTAATTATTAATGAAATTATTGTAATGAAAGATAGCCAACATCCAAATATTGTGAATTTTATAGACAGTTTTTTCACAAATGGAGAATTATGGGTAATTTTTTCCCCTTTTTCCCTTGATTTTTCCTTTCTTTCTTGGATAAATTTTTAATTACTTTTTGAAAAAAAATTAAATAAGGTTGTTATGGATTATATGGAAGGAGGAGCTCTAACTGATATTGTTACAAATAATATTATGACCGAAAAACAAATTGCAGCAGTTTGTAAAGAGGTTTTTTTTTTTAAATTTTTTTTAAAAAAAAGAAAAATTCTAAATTTTGAAGCTTTAATAAATAAATAATGAAATTAAAAAAGACTTTACAAGGGCTTCACCATCTACACTCTAAACAAATTATTCATCGTGATATTAAAAGCGACAATGTATTACTTGGAATGGGAGGAGAAATTAAAATTAGTAAACTTTTTTGTTTTTTCTTTTGTTTTTTTCTTTTTATCTTTTGTTAATATTTTTATTGAATTATTTTAGCCGATTTTGGATTTTGTGCGCAGTTAGGAGAAACGTCTGCAAAAAGAACGACGATGGTTGGTACTCCATATTGGATGGCTCCAGAAGTTGTTACAAGAAAAGAGTATGGACCAAAGGTTGATATTTGGAGTCTAGGAATTATGGCAATTGAAATGATTGAAGGAGAACCCCCTTACTTAAATGAAAACCCTTTGAGGGTATATATTTTTCTTCTTTTTTCTTTTTTCTTTTTATTAATATTCACAAATTAATTATTTTTTTTCTTTCTTTCTTTCTAGGCTTTGTATTTAATTGCAACAAATGGAACACCAGAAATTCAACACCCAGAAAATCTCTCTAGTGAGTTCAGAGATTTCCTTGCTAAATGTCTTGAAGTAGATGCTGAAAAAAGACCTTCTGCAAGTGAAATTTTGAAGGTATTTCTTTTTCTCTTCTTTTTCTTTTCTTTCTTTTTTTGGCTTTTTTTACTCATTCTCTTTTTTTTTATTTATTAGCACAAATTTTTGGAAAAAGCTGATCCCTTAAGATCATTAATCCCTCTTATAAAAAGTGTCAAAGCTAACAAACATTAAAGAAAAATTTTTCTGATTTTCTTATTTATTTTTTTATTTATTTCAAAAAAAAAAAAAATATTATTCCTATTTCAAAATTGTATTGGATTAATGATTTATCACAAAATAACATATCTTGTATGTCCTCCCCCTCTCACTTCTTTGATTCTTCCCAAATGCCTTAAAATTATAAGAACTGATTTCCCAGTTGGATCCAATTTAAATTTTTTAGTACTAGTTTTAATATCTCCATCAACAATGAATAGATATCCTTTAGTTTCTTTTGTCTCCATTTCTCTATAATCCTTTTTAAAAAAAAAGAAATGAATTCAATTACATTCAAAATAAACTTGCTTGCTAAGGAAAAAGAAAAAAAGAATACTTGAAATTTAGATCTTTGATGGTCTCTCAATTTTGCGAAAGGTATTGATACAAGTTGAAACTTTTCTTGGTAAATTTCATTTAATTGACTTATTTGTTCATTTACTTTATCCAATGTTAATCTTCCTCGAATATACCTATTATCAATTGTTTTTTAAATTTCTTTCTATTTTGATTTCTTTTTTTTTTTTAGTTTAAAAAATAAAAGATACGTTGGAATTGATTCAAGCTCATTCAATTTGATAAATTCAATTTCGTTCTTCATTTTTGCATTATTTTGGACTGGAGGAATATTTTCAGAATTATTTTTGTTTCTTAGAGGAGCAGAGTTATTATTATCTGGTCTGAAAATAAAAAATAAAATGATTAATAAAAAAAAAATTGTTTTTTAATAAAAAGAAAAACAAAATTACTTGGAGGGTTTTTCATTTTGATGTTTCTGTTGCTGCTGTTGTTGTTGTTTTGGAAGAAATTTAGGGACATTATTTTGAAGATTTACAAGATGTTCATTTTGTTTTTGAAGTTTTGTCTTCATTTTCTAATACCCATTTTAAATTCTTAATTATTTCTAACTGAAAAAAAAAGAAAAGAAAATGAAAAATCTATTTTACCTTAAGTTTCTCTAATTCTCTTTTTTCATTCTCGATTGCTAATTTCAATTGTTTAATTTGGTTCTCAAGAGACTCCACAAGCTGGTCAATTCCTTTTAATTGCGTTGTTCCTGGATTCTGTGGTTCTAAAGATTAAAAAAAAAAAAAACATAAAACATGATTTAGAAAAATAACAAAATTGAATCAATAAACAAATCAATCAATCAATATTTTACCTTCAATCCTAATCTTAATACAAAACTTGAGCTCTTCAACTCTCTCTTGAAGTTCTAAAACCAGTCCTTCCATTCCAATCTTTTTTTTTTTTTGTTTTGAATTTTTTTTAACGGTTTTAATCACGTGATCATTCTTTCCATTATAATCACGTGATTTGTTTACTCTTCCTTCTCGCTTCTCATTGCCTTGTAACTCGAAAGGTTCGTTCATTTCCCTCTTTAACTTCTCATTTACATTCGAATTCTTAACACTCAAAGTTTAATTTAATACTTCAATTAGATTTTTTTAAAGATAAGAGGATTGGTAGGGTCACAAAAAAGGAGGAGATGGAAAAGGTCTGGATTTCTCACCTTGACAAAGCGATAAAAGAAGGTGAATTTGTGACATTGCCGAGGATTAATGCTCAGTTGTGTATTCTTCAACCACAAAGTTATCCAGTAAAAGGTTTGATTTTTCTTATTTTTCTTTGTGATTTTTCTATAATTGCTATTATGGAATTGTACGCTTAATTATGCATTACAATCAATAATAATAATGCGTTGCAATCATTTTTGAAATATGTTGGACATCAAAAGAAAAATTTTAATGGAGATTAATTATTAATTATTAATTATTAATTGTAGAAAATCTTTCCAATGAAATTTTTTATGTGGAAAATGTCTTCTCATTCGATGTATTTCATAAAACAAGTTTGCTTTTTATTAAAGGAAAGGAAACAATTGAGAATTTCATATCATTTTTGGAAACTGGAGATAGTTCATTAATCTTTGTGAAAAAGTGAATTTATTTCTTTTCAAGATATTTCAAAAAAATGGAAAATTGATTTTTTTTTTCAATTAAATTTATAGACTCAATGAAAAGGAAATGACCTTTGCTTTACAATATATATTTGTAATAATATCAATCTGGAGATCCAAAAATCAGTTAAATACAAAACTTGAAAAAGTTTTACTTTCAATTCAAAATAACAATGTGAAACTTGTACCAATTGTCCCTATTAATTTTCCACTTCAAAAATGGGGATTCTCAATTTTGAAATCAACATTAAGATTTTATCATTATATTCATAAGGAGAAACCACATTCGTTTGATTTTTTTCTTTTTAATTTTTTTTTTTTTTCATCAAGATTTATTATTTTTTTTCAACAAAGTCCTCTAGAAAGCATATTATTCTTCAATGAAAATTTTGAAAGATGTAGAATCAATGCTTTACGCCAAGAGTAATTTCTTTTTTTTTTGAACACTTTTTAATTTGAATTGACTGATTAACCAAATAAAATAATAATAAATGAATAAATTAGAGAAATTGAAATTGCAAGATTGGAGAAATCCCAACAAAATTTATCAAAAATGAATGAATTTCTTGGAAGAAAATTGTCAACAAGTCTTTTCTCGATAATCGAATTTGGCCTTGTTAGTGATTATATTGTACATTTTACTTTTTTATTATTTTCTATTTAGAAAATGAAAATGAATCAGAATTAAAAGAATTAAATTAATAGTTTTCTGAAAATTTATCAATATTATCAGAAAATGCACATATGATTCCCAAACAATGGTTTACCCCAAAATTTTTAGATGTATTAATATTAGCTATCAACAAATTTAAATTTTCAACTACTCCAACTCAATTTCCCTTGTTATATAAAATTCTTCAACTATTTTACTTTTGGTTTAGACGAATCCAATTAGGTTTTTTTTTTTAAAAAAAAAAAATTTAAAAAGTTAACAGTCAAGAATTAAATAAATAACCCAATCAAGGAGATCAAGATTTAGATTATTATGGAGATTCCCTTCTTGAAAATCTTCAATTCTTTATTTCACAAAATGGATATGAATCTCTAACTCCGATTTCAATTCAAATTGTACTTATAGCTTCTGGTTTTACTCCTTTTTCTATTTATTTTATTATTTTTATATTTCATTTTGTCTCTTTAATTCTGACTGTTATTGATAGGTAAATTACAAAAATGGAAAGAAAGAAATATGAATGTCATTACCACATTTTTAAATGGAAATAACTTTTCTCAATTGTAATATTTCTTTAAATTTATTATAAAATTATTAGAGAGAAACCTTTTCAACCTAAAATATATAGAAATGCTTCAGAAATTAAAGAAATTTTAAGTTCATTGGCATTTTATTTATCTTCTGAAAATTCTGAAGAACTTATTGAAAATCTTCTAACTCAACTCCTCTCAATTGTATATAAGGATCCATTTGTATATTGGCATCAATTATTTTTATTAATCAATTTCATTGGCTCAACAAAATTTAATAATAGTATATATTATTTTATTTTATTTTATTTTATTTTACCTACAATCAAAATCCTACATTTAAAAAAAAATAAAATCTTCAAGTATTGAATTTGAGACAAAAGAAAGTGGAAGGAGATCTTTCAAAAATAAAACTTAGAAATGATGAGAAATATCAACTCTCTAAATGGTATCTACCAACAATCACTACTCTAATTAAGTTTTTATCCCAAACAACAGAACCAAGTCAATTTTATTCGTTGTTTTTTTTTTTTTTTCAATCATACTTATATTTTATTTTTTTTGAATAGTTAAACTCTGTAACGGACTCTTTAGTGCTTGTGGCTTATTGTACTATTTTCTTTATTTAAATTGTTCTTTTTTTTCAAAAAAAAAAAATAAATAAATAAATAAGGGATGATTTTCACAATCCAAATATCCAACAAAATCGATTTTCATGGAAACTCCATTCAAAATTCAAAGAACTTTCCAAATTAACTGCAGAAAAAGTTATCGTGATCTCTTCATATCCAGAAGGTATTATTTTTTGAGATCATTTTAATTTTTATTAATATCATTTTCCTTTTTTTTTTGCCAAAATAAAAAGAAATATATTCAAATGCAACATCATTTTTGGTTGGGAATTCTATGTTATCTTGTGAATGGTTATCACTGAGTTTTTGGCCAAAAGAAGTACTAATTTTAATTAATTGAATTTTTCCCTTTTTTTCAATAAAAATTTTTTTTTTTAAAAAAAAAACAAATTAAAGGTTATCTTAACTAAACTCTTTGATAATCTCTTATTAAGTCCAAATTTATTAGACTTTTCATTCTTATCTTTTTTCCCAATTGAACTTTTTCAAAAGGTAAACAATTCAATAATTTTTTTCTTTTGATACATTTTTCGATTTGACAGAAAAAAAAACTTAGGAAGAAAATCATTCATCGTTTGAGCTACTAGAAGGAAAAACAATAAAAAATCTTCTTTTTAAAGAAATCCCAGAAATTTCCAAAGCTATTGGTGAAACTATTTTGGTTGTAAAAAATCCTCAAATTGGTTTACATTTTACTCAAAGGTTTGATTTTTTTTTTTTTTTTTTTTTTTTTTTTTTTTTTTTTTTCAAAAAAAGTTTTTACATATTAAATTTTAGACTTCAAGAATTCGCATCTTCTCTAAATAATGAGTGGCAAAAATGTCAAGGATTTGCTTCAAGTCCTGGTTTATTTTATTTTATTTTATTTTATTTTATTTTATTTTTTCAATCAGCCAAGTCAATCAATCAAATAATGAATACTAGATTTAACAAATGCACACAATCTTCTTTGGATTTTCTTTAAAAGTACATTCCTTTCAATCTTTGTTATTTTACATGCAATTGTACAACAATTTCTTCCTGTTGAGCCAAAATCAAATCATTCTAATGATCAATCACGTTCTATTCTTTTTTTCTTTCTTTCTTTCTTTTTTTCCTTCTTTTTCCTTCTATTTTGTTCTCTAATGACCAATTTTTCTTAGAAATTGTGTTAAATATCCTTGAAACTTTCTATCAATTACATTTCATTTCATTGAAATTTGAGAATCAAGGGTAACTTTTTTTTTTTTTTTCTCTTCCAAATAAGAAAATAAAATTTGAAATAATAAATAAATTTGATAAAAGGCCAACTGGATATCTGAAGCTACTAAATTTTATTGCAACAAGATTAATTATGATACCTTCTTCTCCAACAGAATTTGTTAAAAGGATTGAAGGATTTGATATATTTGATCCCCTTGGTAATTTTTTTGTTTGTTTGTTTGATTTTTGTGGCTTTGATTCTAATTATTCAATTTCATTTTCTTTCCATAGGATCATCCAAATTACAATTTTGTTTAATTGTTCTTCAAGCTTGCGCTTCCAAACTTACCAAAAATGATCTTGAAGAATATTTATTCCCTCTTCTTGAAAAGTTGTTTTTTTTTTTTTTTTTTCATCCACTTTTTCTTCTTCCTCAAATCAATAACAATAATAAAAATTTCTAGATTGCTAACTTCTAGAAATAAAGAATTGATCGAATCCGCTCAAACATTTTTAAATTCCTTATTTTTATCACATAATCCCAATTTTGTTCCATTTTCTCAATTTTATCTTGACTTTCTTTTTGAGGTTTTTTTTTTAAAAAAAAATCCCTTCTATTTTTTTTCCCCTTCACATAAATATATAAATATAAATATAAATATAAATAAATAAAATAATAAATAAATAAAATAGCAAACTTCATTAAATCAAGATCTCACAGTTCTTCAAAGAGGATTTCCATCTTTTGTAGAAGGATTATCTGGGACAAATGATCCTTTAGCTTTATTAACAATAAAAAGACTCCAAGAGGAAATTTTAATGACAATTAAAGATACAGGATTTCATTCATTAATGAAAGCAGGACAATGTTTTGTTTTACTTGTACAAACTGTTAGAAATGTTGGAATTCCAGTTATTAATGAACTATTGGATATAATTGAAGAGTTTTTATTGGATACTGAGAGTTCACTTCCTAAAGGTGCAGCACTCAAAGCATTGTGGGATGTTGTTTCAAACAATGTTAATTATTCAACCAAATTATTAATTGTTCAATGGTATCTAAAATTACTTCAAAAGTTGGCACTTAAGGGGGTTATTAATCAAGAACTTGTATTCGAATTAGTTCGACCAAAAAATCCTCAAAAAGATGGAACTCAAAATCAACCTCTTCTTCAATCAAAACTTTGAAAAAAAAAAAAAAAGAAAAAAGAAAAGAAACAATTTTCTTCACTTTGTAATTAGATATGTTTTTAAAAAATAAAAATAGAAATAGAATTGTATAAAAATAAAACATCAATCTTCATCAAGAAAAAAATATATCCTGTTGTTACATAATTTAAACAAATGAATAAGCTTCAAAATATTTGATTTCAAATCGTTCCTCAGAAGTTAATGGTTCATTCTCAAAAGTTGTACTTCGATTACAATGTCCAAAGTGAAGCTCATTATCTAACCAAATTGCAAATGCTCCCTCTCTAAAATAATAAAATAAAAAATAAAATAATCATAAAAAAAATAACAATAAAAAATTAATTAACTAGTTTATCTAGGAAAAAAAAAAAAAAAAAAAAAAAAAAAAAAAAAAAAAAAAAAAAAATACTTATATCCACCTCCAACTGCCAAAAAATCTGCATCTCCAGTCATAAAGTAATCAGAAGTTATTTCAGAATCATTTTGTTCAACTACAGAATCTTTTGATAATTTTGTCCAAACATATTGAATAGGATTTGGGGATAAACGAAAGATAAAACACTCTCCATTTCCAAAAAAACTTCTTGGTTTTCTTGATCTCCATGAATGAGATAAATAAGCACCAAATTTTTCACCTTTAAAAGTTTCAACGACAAATAAATTTGGAGCAGTTTGACAACGCTCATAATATGATAAAAGGGAATGTCCATGATCTCTAGTGGAGTACAAAAGTTCCAAATTTAAAATTCTAAAACGAAGTGGAACCCATGACCAAAGAGTTACTAAATCGGTATCTTTTAATATCATTGAAGGATCTGAAAGGTTTGGTTTTTCAGGAATTGAAATACTATCAGCATATTTTCTATTTACATTTGAAAGATGTCTAAACCTATTATTTTTTTCAAAAAAAAGGAATTTATTCAATTTTGAAAACTTAATTTGTTTTTTTTTCTTTTTGAGAGGAAAAAACTACCTCATTTTATTTATTGTAGCACGATGTATTTCAATTGAAAAACCAGCTCCTAAAAGTGATTCAAATCTTGATCCTTCTGAAACTGAAAGTTCTCTTTTAATACATCCATTTATTGCTGATATTGAATCACATGCATATAAATACTTTTCCAATTGTTTAAGAACTCCGAGTGCAATACGATAAAAAATTTTGTATCCTTCAAAGCAAAAACAATCAAGAATTCGAAAAAGAGATGTAAATGGTAAATGTCCAATAAAAAAACATGTGAAGAGTTCATCCCAAATACTATGCCATTCTGAAGAATCTTCTAAAGAATTTATAAATTGATAGAGTTTAGGCATCAACTTTTGAACTACTTCTAGGAAAACAAGAGAAAATATTTGAAATTCCTTCTTTCCCATTGGGAAATAAATCCAATTTGAATGTTTTAATCCTGTTCTAACAATTTGAAGAGCAACTCCAAAAGCTTCACTTGGAGTAGCAAAATGGAGGAGAAGAGTTAAAATTGATGGGAGGATTGGACAATCACGAAGTTCACTATAATCAAATCCCAAAATCTTCAATATTATTTCAACATTCCAAAATCCTTTTTTTGTTAAAGGGAGACCATGATTGATTTCGCCACCAAAGAGAGGAGGGTCTATAATTTCAGGAATATTATTTCCAAAGACTCTTCGAATTGCAATATTCAGATCCCGATCATATACTATTTTTTTTTTTTGACTTTTTTTTTGGAAAATAAATAAATCATCAATAAAAAAAAGAGAACCATCCATTTGGTTCAAGTTCATCATCAACTGGAAACATTGATTTTTGTGCTCATATGGAATTCCTTTTCTAACGGCTTTTTTACACTGAGATGTTTTTGCTTTGTTTTTAAAACTTCTTCTATTTGATTGGAGAATCTCTGAAACTTTTTGTGAATTTGCTTGAAGAGATTTTAGAGTATGTTCTCTTTCCCATTGTTTACTTAGAAGGGTCTTAAAGAATATAAATATGAATAATTAGAATTAGAATTATAAAAGGAGAAAACAAGAAAATATGAAATAAAACGATACCATTTTTGCCTTCTCTTTCTCGATTAGCTTCTCATATTGGGAAACATCAACAAGACTTGTTTCATTTGATTCCATATACTCTATTAATAACAATTAATTCAAAAAACATTTTAACATTTAACATGTAACATTTTCTTTTTTCTAAATGATATTTTTAAAACATTAAACATTCTGTCAAATATTGAACTTAATTGTGCAAAATTATTCACTTCTGATTCCAAACTAATTCAATTCAATTCCCCTCCAATTCAATCTTTTCCATCATTCGTTTATTGATTCATTCATCCATCAGTTAACTAATTAATTGCATCTATCAGTTAATTGTGAATCAGTTATTGTTATGTTTTTTTTTGGTGGTTTTCCTTTCTCTTCTTCTTCTTTTAACATTTCTTTTTTGCTTTTCTTGTTTTCGTTTTTTTCTCCTTTTATTCCAAACGATGTAACTCTCTCAAATTCTTTGTTCATGACATGAAACATAAATCATAAATCAACTTGATTCAATTATTACTAAGCCAAAGTTCTAATTTTCATTTATAAATCTTCCTTTTTTCCAAACTTCGGTGAACTTCAGAATCGCCATGTTTGTTTGTTTTTTTTTTCTGATTGAAAAGTTGGGAGTAGAGATAATAACAAACAAAATAAAACAAACATGGACGATGATGATTTTATAGGCAAAGGAGATGATAATGAGCTTTCACTTCCTAAAGGTCTTCTTCTTCTTCTTCTTCTTCTTATAACCTTTACTTATTTATCAACCAATTTGATTGATTAATTAGCTGATGTGACAATCTTTTCTTATTTTTTCATTTTTTTTCTCTTTTCTTCATTAATTTTTGTTTTTATGTTTTTTATGTTTTTTTCAATATTGTTTATGCAAGATATTTTTCAGTAAAATTAGTTAATAATTCTTTTTTTTTCAAATGATGGATTCATGTTACTCTTTGATTTGAAAGTACTTTGAGTTGTATTTTAATTCCAATTTTCAATTTAATTTGTTTTGTATTGCATTGCATTGCATAAATCAAAATAAATTGAAATTTTAAAATTAAAAATTAAAAATAGCAACGGTGAGTAAAATTATTCAAGAAATGCTTCCAGATGATATTGGTTGTGCTAAAGAATCAAGAGATATTGTAGTTGAATGTTGTGTTGGTGAGTATTTCTCAAAAAGAAAAAAGAAAAAGAAAAGGTCAATGAAAAACATAATAATAATAAAAAAACTATTATGCATTAGAATTTATACATTTATTGGCATCAGAGGCTAATAGTGTTTGTGAAAAAGAAAATAAAAAAACAATTGGACCTGATCATGTATTTAAAGCTCTTGAAGTAAAACCTCTTTTTTTTTTTTTTCCTCCTTGTTTTTGGAATCAATTAATTGATCAATTTTTAATAAATTAATTAATAAAATAAAATTATTAAAGTCATTAGGATTTGATGAATATACAGAAGAAGTAAAAAAAGCATTTGATGAACATCAAGCTACATATAAAGTAAATTTATATTTTTTCTTTCAGAAAAAAAAAAAAGAGAAAAGAAATCAAATTTTTCTAAAATAATTTTATTTAATTAGCCAAAGGAAAGGAAAGGTTCAGGCTTTTTACAAACAGGATTATCAGAAGAAGAATTAAGACTTCAACAAGAGGAACTATTTAATCAAGCTAGACAGAAATATGAAGCTTCAAAATCTTGAAACAAATTTTGTGAAATAATAACAATTAATAATATACTCTTTAATTTTTTTTTTTGAAAAAAAAAAAAAAAAGGAACAACAAATTAAACAAACAAAGAGGTCTATTAGAATCTGCACAAAATTATCAAATACAAAAGAATTAAAAAATAAAATAACTTCCTCTAAAAAACTGAAAGATCTTCTGCTGGTAATTCCCAAGCTGTGACCTTTGTTTTAACATTATAATAATATTTTTGAGAATTATTCTCAATTAATCTCCAATCAGGATCATGAGCAATGGTTTCTTCAATCCATGAATAAATTTGTTGTCCAGTTTCAGAAGGTAATTCCAAACAAGTTTCATAAGTATCTGGACAATAATAATAAGAAATTCCTTGTTCTGTTGTAACCTTCCTCCAAATTCTTCCACAAGCTGAATATCCTTCACGAGAAACTCTTAATCCCTTTTATTTTATTTATTTTTGATTTACTTTTTGAAGAATAAAAAAAAAATAATGAACATTTAATGTCGGTTGTGATGCCAAATTTGCTCGGACAGTTTTTGTGGGTGTAGTTTTATAATATTCAATTGTTTTTTTCTAAAAAGATTGAAAATTGTAAATTGTAATTAATTTTAAATAAATAAATAAAATAAACTCAAAATAAAACAAAATAAAATGAAACCAATTCTTGTGGACTTAAATCAACTTTTGATAAATAAGAAGCTGGAACATATCCTTGAACTCCCATCATTTCAACTTTCCAAAACTCATCATACTTTTTATTAGTAACGACAACATAACTACCTCTATCAAAACTATTTTGTTTTAAAAAAAAAAATTAATGGATTTTGGTTCCTTTCTGTAATAAATTTGATCTTCAATATTTTTACCTTAATTCATATTCTGTTTTTGAAGCATACTCTCTTGTTGTTAAATAAAGTTCCTCGACATTGTTTTGAAGTGTTTCAGGAGCAGGAAGCTATTATTAATTTAATTAGCAAAATTTTTATAAATAGTAAAGTAAATAAATTATTACAGTATGTAAAGATGATGCAGAGTCTTTAGAATATGAGGACTAGATTTTTTTTTTTTTTTTAATGAATAATTAAATGAAAATGAAAATTAAAAAGTTTACAGCTGTTTCACCTCCAGGAATATTTTTTTTCTCTTTTATAGTTGTCGTTCTTTTCGCATTATTACTACTGGTTTCTGATTCTTCAAGTCCAAGAAGTTTCATTGCTTTTTTTTAAAAAAAAAAAAAGGAGGAAAAAAAAGTTTCGAATTCATAATAGTTTAAAATTTTAAATTCAAAAATTGAAGAATACCCTTTGAAGTGCGGAAATTTGCTTTATCATCGGAGTCTTCATTAGAAGAAAGAGTTTTTCGAATTTGCTTTTGATCACCTTCTGTGTCTTCTGTTGGAGCTCTCCTACAAGTTATTATTATTATTATTATTTATTATTAAAAAGAGAGGGGAAAAAAAAAAAACTTCTTTGAGATTGAATCAAGACTAGCTTGTTCAAGGAATTTCACCCATTTTTTTCTTTCTTCTTCACTAGGGCAAACTATTCCGAAAAAAGAAGAAAAAAACAAGATTAATTAATTAATTAATTAATTATTGAATGATTTTAATTATTAAAGTATAATTACTGATAATGAACTTTTGTTCTCCAACAAAGATTAGTTCGAAAGCAGGTTCTTTAACTTTTTTTTTTTGAATCAAGTTTTTAATTATTTAAAAAGAAAAGAAATAAGAAAAGAAAAAAAGAAAGAAAAGAAAAAAGAAAAATTACCTTCTACTTGAGTAGGATTAACTAAATACATTCCAGAGGGAAGTTTTTTCCTCAATTGATAACGAGATTTATTAAATCCAATTGGTTTACAAATGAGAAGTAAATCATTGAAGAGAACATAATATCTTTCCTTCCTTTTCTTTTGTTTTACGGAATATTCAATTAAAAGGCCTTCATGAAGGAAACGTCTTGATGGTTGAAGTAGTTCAAGAGGCTATTTATTGTTTATTTAATCATTTATAAACATAACAATTAATTAAGAAAGAAAAAGAAAAGAGAGAAATATACCTCTTGACTTTCAATTTTAGATTGTAATAATAGAATTTTTTGACCTGTATCGGCATGGAGTGTTTTTTCGTTGATACTTGATAAAACAGCTTCAATTTTTTCAGCTGCTTCAGAAATTTTTTCATAATCTGGATGATCTTGTGGAGTTGATTTAATTATCTCCTAATTAATATTCCAAAAAAAAAAAAAAAAAAAAATAAATTAAAAAAATTTTTTTTTCCTAAAAATGTTTACTCTAATAAGTAACGGATATCTATTTTTTTTTTTAAAAAAAAAAAAAAGTTAGAATAGAATCAAGAATTGGGAATATCAGAAAATAAGAAAGAAAATTACTTGCAAATTCTTTGTACAGGTTTAATTAAATACGACTCCAATGTTAAGCCCTTCACTTCAGCTTTTTGAGTGATATTCTAATTTTTTTTAAAAAAAAGAATTGAAGAGAATAGAAGAAAAAGAAATAGAAGAAGAAAAAAAGAAACATTTAAAAGATTTTTTAATTCTACGTTTGTTCCAATTAATTTCTTTAAAAAATTTGTGGCAGCACCATGGTTTGCACAATAAGATGTATAAACTTTGAAATATTCATTCTATTAAATATAAATTTAAGTATTCAATTAAAGGTATTTAATTTGATAAAGCAAAAAAATTAACCATCTTAAGAAATGAATCTCCAATTGACATTACAACTGGTGTTGCCTTTCTTTTTGCTTTTAACAATTCTAAAAATTCCTATTTATTGGTTGAAATTTCAGAAGAAGAAGAAAGAAAAGAAAAGAAAGGAAAGAACAAATGAGATATTTGTTGATTCATTGATTGGAAAAAAAAAAAAAAAAAAAAAAAAAAAAAAAAAAAAAAAATTGTTAATTATTAATTGGAAAAAAAAAAAAAAAAAAAAAAAAAAAAAAAAAAAAAATACCTTGTTGACAAATAAAATTTGTTCCACGTTTGAGAAAATCTGGGATTTATCTTTTTCACAAATTAATTGTTTGAGTTGAGCCATAAATACCTTTATTGAATTTTATTTCATTTTTTTTCCCAAAAAAAAGAAAGAAAGGAAGAGAAGAAAAAATTTACATTAATCATAATATTTAAGTCATTTACATAATCTTCTTCAGAATCAATTAACTCATAAATAGCATCTTGTCGATTTGATTCCATCTATTAAAAAAATTGATATAAAAATTTCAAGAAAAAATGAAAAAAAAAAAGAAAGAAATGATGAAGAAAAAAAAAAAAGTCAAAAACCTTTGGAACTGCATTAATATCAACTCCTGTTGCATACTCTGTTTCAAACCATCTTTTTC
>ERZ778024.2246-NODE-2246-length-17792-cov-52.805717_pt1 | contig 17792 bp, 20 predicted proteins | sample MGYA00375754_ERZ778024 | MGnify/ENA primary metagenome ERZ778024 (study PRJEB29350, sample SAMN05389827) | bioreactor metagenome | isolation source: Thiocyanate bioreactor | place: South Africa: University of Cape Town | collected 2014-02-18 ...
TACGAACATCAATTTAATCCTTATGATTCAATTGATACTTCACTCGCTCGAAATGATGACTCGTGTGGCAATAGTCAACTTGAAATAATTGGTCCTTGGAGATTCAATAATCAATTTGAAATAATTGCTTATTTGAAATCCAATATCACATATACTTTAATTGTAACAACATCTTATGCTTATGGAAATGGGCAAGGTCCATTCTCTGTGTTTGTTGAAGGACAAGGTAAAATTGAGATCAAACAAATGAGTATGTATACGAACAGTAATTTCAACTTAATACTATAAAAGTATTTTAAGATAAAGATGAATTTCCAACAAGAATTATTCAATCATTATATTCATCAGAATTGACTCAAATTACTTCTAAATGTTTTCGTTTATATACTCTATTTTCAAGTTTTAATTATTATGAACCCATACAAATCAATGTAATTCAATCGGGCAATTATACATTGTCAAGTGTTGGCAATCTCTACGGTGCAACTGGTTATTTGTATAAAAAACATTTTAATGAATTTAACCCCTATGAAAGATTAATCACTCATAACTCTGATGGTTGTCTTCAGAATGAATTTAAAATTATTACTGAATTACAATCTAGTGTCACATACATATTGATCATAGTACCAAACTCTTTGCGCTCGACAGGTAATTTTTCAATAGTGGTATCTGGTCCCAATAATGTTACTTTCAATCCGATTAGTAAGTTTCATATTGAACCGATTTGCTCATCATTCAACCGAAACTTTCATTAGATCTTCGAACAACATATACATCAGAACTGACAAAAGAAACTCAAGTTTATCCACGAATATGTGGAAAAGGAAATTACCATTATCAAACAATTGAAATCAATATAAAACATAATGGTTCATATACATTCGATACAAATACAAGTCTTCTACTCTATGGATATTTATACAAAAACAGTTTTGATCCATCATATCCAAGTCAAAATTTACTCATACAGAGCAATTTCACTTGTAGTGCATACCATTTCCAATTAGGAGATTATCTCGAGGCAAATCGTGTATATATTCTGGTGGTAACAACATTTGATCCAAATATGAGAGGATCTTTTACATTGTCTGTCACTGGTCCACATAATATCACTCTCAATCGAATAGACAAGAAACACAGTAGTTGTGTTGTTGGTGATCAATGTAATTTATTTACGAAAGGAATTGGTTTGACTATTAATGATATTTTACGGAATAAGATTCAATCGAATATATCATTTCTAAAGCAATCAGCTTTGATACAAACAGCTGCTGGACTCACTATGATTATGTTTGTCATTGGTTTCATCAATGGCATCTTTTCTGTGATAACATTTTCTAATAAAGAATTAAGAAAAGTTGGTTGTGGAATATATTTATTAGCATCTTCAATTACTTCTCTCCTAACAATTACTATGTTTACAATGAAATTTTGGTTTGTTGTTCTTATTCAGTTACATTCAACTATTCGTTCATCGATTCTTCGGACAGATTGTGCCTTCATTGGTCCTGTTCTAAAACTTTGTTTATATTTAGATGGATGGTTAAATGCTTGTGTTGCTATCGAACGAACTGTGACTGTATCAAAAGGAGTTAATTTTGATAAGAAAAAGAGTAGACATGCAGCTCGATGGATTATTCTGATCTTACCTATTTTCATCATGGTTACTATTGTTCATGAGCCAATACATCATGAATTATTCGAACATACAACTCAGAAATATAATCCGATCAACATTAGTAATAATTTGGTAATGAATATACCAATGGAAAATGATACAACTGTTGAATATGAAAATGAATATAATGTTTTGTGTGTTATTCGATATTCTCGTTCTGTTCAAATCTACAATACAATTACTTTATTTTTTCATCTTGTCATACCATTTCTAGTCAATCTTTTCTCTGCTTTATTCATTATTTTTGGTACAGCTCGACGACGATCAACTGCAAAAACCAATAAAAAATCCTTCAAAAACCATGCTGTAAATCAAATGCGTGAACATAAACAATTGCTAATCAGTCCTTTTATTTTGCTTCTATTAGCTACGCCTCGTTTAATCATGTCATTAGTATCTGGATGTGTCGATCCATCGGAAAATCCTTGGTTATATCTTTCTGGTTATCTCGTTTCATTTACACCGCCAATGCTTATCTTTACTGTATTTGTTCTATCTTCAGAACTCTATAGAAAAACATTCAAAGATTCAATAACACGATGGCGACAACGAACTCATCAATAATTTTGTTGTATTGCTTTGCTTTTAACGTTCGTGTGACTAATTAAAAATCATAATATATCACTTTTTTATTCATTCAAAACGCTTCATTGCTTGTATGATTCATCAAATGTTATCTACCTGTACGATCATTTTTCGATCACCAAAGGGGAAAAAACCAATTTCATAATTGAAATTGCGTCTATTTAAATAGCACGTCGTTTAGTTTTTCTATTTTTTTTCTCTCATACGATGAATCGATCAGTAAATCTCGAGACATTTTCACTGCTATGGTTAGATGCAAATGTTCATACAACAGCAGACAATATTAATTCACAAACTGTATTAAGACGTGCTATCAATTTCTTACGCATATTTGATCGAACCGATCAATGTGACCGATATATAAGAAATACTAAAAACGAAAAAATTGTGTTAATCATATCGGGACAATTGGGACGAGAATTTGTGCCACGTTTACATGATTTACCACAATTAAATTCAGTTTATGTTTATTGTTGGGACACGGACGGAAACAAACAATGGGCAAAGAATTATCCAAAGGTTTGAATTAAAAAAAGAACAAGATTATCAATAATTTATTAATTGTAGATTCAAGGAGTCTATAAAGATGTGAATAGACTCAGTCGACATATTATTAAAGATCAAAAAACTCGTGACAAACATGAAGATCCATTTTCCATGATGATTTTCAATCGATCGGATAATGAATGTACACATAAAAATCTCAAATCGGAAAATAATTCATTTATGTGGTTTCAATTACTCATCGAAGTTCTTCTCAATATGGGCAAACATGTCGAAGCAAAACAAGAATTAATTGAAATTTGTCGAAAACAATATGAAGGCAATCCCATTGAATTGACTATTATTGATCAATTTCAACGATCGTATGAAAATACAAAGGCTATTTGGTGGTATACACAAGAGAGTTGTATCTATCGTCTATTGAATAAAGCTTTACGTGTTCAAGATATTGATATGTTAGTTGTTTTTCGTTTTCTTATCAAAGATTTATTCGTTGAATTAACAAAAGAACATCAAAAATTTAAACATTCACAAAACGAACGATCTACTCGAGTATTTCGAGGACAATTAATATCTACGGATGAATTTACTCGTATTCAAGCAAGTATTGGTGATTTTATTTCGATTAATTCATTTTTTTCCGCAAGTCAAAGTCCCGAACGAGCACTTGAATTCGCTCGAACAGTTCCACCTAGTAAAGATATACAGCAAATTCTATTTGAAATTCAAATCGATGTTAGTCTATCGACCAAACCATTTGCCGATGTAAAACATTTAAGTCCATTTGAAGATGAAAAAGAATTCATTTTTATAGTTGGTTCAATATTTCGAATTACGCAAGTTGCATATGATTCTAAATATTCAATATGGAAAATTCATTTATCACTATGCAATGCTCATGATCGACATTTACAAGATCTACTAGCATTTTACAAAAAAGAAATCAGTCAAAATTCGACAGATGCTGTTTCGTTAGGTGATTTATTATTTAAAATGGGCGAGTATAATAAAGCGAATCAATATTATAATCAAACTTTAGCCGAACAATCGACATGTGCTCAATCGAGAGCGAATTGTTATTTTGGATTGGGAAATGTTGCAATTGCACAAGATAAATTCTCGAATGCACTTATTTGTCATACAACAGCTTTAGATTTGAAAAAGAAATTCTTAGCTAACAATCATCGAGATTTAGCATCGAGCTATAATCAAATCGGAGTGACTTATATGAAATTAGAAAATTATCAAAAAGCTTTCGACTACGTCAATCAAGCTTTTCAAATAAGACAAAAATGTCTTCATCGAAACGATCGAGATCTAGCCGAAAGCTATCGTGATATTGGACTTGTACAGTTTCGATTAAGACGAAATGATTTAGCGTTAGCCAATCATTTCGAAGCACATGATATTTTTACTAAGATTTTGCCGAAAGATCATCCTGATATTGCAGAAAATTTACGTTATATTGCTTATGTATATGGTGCTATTGGAGAATACAATATAAGTTTGAAACATTTGAAAAACGCTCTCAAGATCTTGAAACGGTCGTTGCCAGAAAATCATGCAGATATTGGAATGATTTTTGAAGCGATGGGTCATTGTCTGTATGCTCAAAATAATTATATTTCAGCACTTGATTGTTTCACTCGATCATTGACGATATTTCGCAAGTCCTTACCATCAACTCATGAGTCAATACAAAATGTTCAACAAAAGATCGAACGTACAAAAGCGAAATTATCACAATCATCGCATCGAAAAAAAGAATAAAAAAAATTGTTTATTTATATAATGATTATGGTTGATATAATTCAGTGCTATTTAAATAGCCAATATCAGGATTATATCCACCTGTAATGAGCACTTGTCCATTATTTAGTAGAGATGCTGTATGAGCATATCGACCAGTATGTATATTTTGAGCAACACTCCATATACCTGTTGTAGGATCGTATATTTCTGTACTGTTTGTATATCCACTGCTAATTTTTCCTGCAACAACTAAGACTTTGCCATTTGATAGTAGAGTTGCTGTATAAGACTCTCGAGTTCTAGTCATATTCCCTGTAAGTGTCCATAATTCGGTTGATGGATCATATAATTCTGTACTTCTCAAAAATCCACCTTTTGATCCACCAGCTACTAATACTGTGCCATTTGCTAGTACAGTTGCTGTATGTTCTGTTCGAGTCGCAAACATATTTGTAGTGACCGTCCACATACGTGTTGATGGATCATACAGCTCAGCACTACTCAAAGAACTACTAGAACCATCTTCACCACCAGTTATTAGCACTTTTCCATTTGCTAATAAGCTATCTGTATGTTTGCGTCGAGCAGTATTCATACTTCCAGTAATTGCCCATGTTCCTGTTGATGGATCATAGATTTCAGCAGCACTCAAATATACACTGCCATCATGTCCGCCTGCAACTAAAATATTTCCATCTATTAACGTAGTTCCTGTATGATATCTTCGAGCGTAACTCATATTTGCAGCTAATGTCCATACGCCAGTCGATGGATCAAACAATTCAGTACTATTCAATGACTTGCCGCCAGTATATCCACCGGTTACAAATACTTGTCCATTAGCTAGTACAGATGCTGTATGATGAGCTCGAATATATGCCATACTATTGGCGATTGTCCACGATGCTGTTGATGGATCGTATATTTCTACGCTCTGTAGATATTTTGAATTATTGTATCCACCAGCAACTAACACTTCCCCATTTTTTAATAATGATGCTGTATGATAGTCTCGAGCAGTATATAAATCACCAGTATATAAATAACCTTTGAATGAAATATAAAAAACAATATCATGATATTTTATTTCGAAAACTCACCTGGTGTAACAGTAGACACAACTGTTGTTGTTGGCGCAGTTGTATTTGTGATTGTAGTATCCATTGATGTATAAACTGCTGCTGTTGTTGAAGCGATTGTATTTGTGATTGTGACCACTGTTGATGCAGAAACTACTGTTGTGTTCCTGATTGTACTTTCTAGTGTGCTAACTGTGGATGTTTGAGCTTTCGATTTCATGATACTGTATACAAGTGGAACAAAAAATGAAACACCAAATAGTCCAAATACAATAAATCCACTGATAATTTGACATGCAAGATATTTTTTCATCAGTTTATTCGAACATGCCATAATTATTCAAATGATCGTTGTCGAGCTAGAAAAAAAAATAAAAAGACATTGTTTGAATCGATTGCTCTATTTAAGTAATCAGACATCGGCATCCTTATCAGAATTTTTTTTCTTGAAAGTCAAACAAAAATAAATGACGAATATTTTAACTAAAATAACAAGTTCGTTTATTCTACAAAATCATTTGAAAGAACTCATTTGTTCGACTGCAATATGAAAACAATAACAAAAGATGATTGTTCAAGAAAAGTCTCTTATACAGTTAGCCACTATTAAACTAGATGAAAATTCACGATATGCGATATAATAGTGCTTTCGTGGACATACTTCGGTTGTGTCTCTTTGATAAGGTCATATAAGATTGATTTTTCTTCTTCTTTCTATCGTTCTTTTTCAAAATGTTATCAAGTAACGAACGCGTATTTGTTACAGTTGCAAATGGAAATATTGGAAATGATATTGTTCCCTTTTCTGAAAGAAAGGGTAACCATACTGTATCGATTGATGTGAGCCATTCAATTGTAAAATAACGAAAAATTACGCACAGTGAACTGCTTGGCTGATTTTGTAACAGATGGAGAGAGTAGATATTTAAGAGATAACGAGAATGTATCGTATATTTTTCAAAGCGAAACAAATCGTCAATACATCTACTCGTAAGTAGTTTTGTTTTATCAAGGATTATTTTACATTCACGTTATTTCACCTCTTCGATATATTAGTTTGCTACTAGTGGATTCTAATATACGTTTTTATTTTCTATATAGTTACACATTTCGTTTTGCCTTGTGAAAATATCGATGTCTACAAAGTAGCTGTATGTGGAGCTTCACTATTATGTTATCAATCATATGATATTTTTGGTCTGTGCGAATTCCTTGGTTGGTAATAGTTCCCTACCAATTATTTTGGAAGGTCTATTTAGTATAAGTCTTATGGTATGTGTTTACCGACAGAAACGACGAATGATTATTCAATTAGCTATTGTTTTTTTGTCGATTTGGATTACCACATGATTTTGGTTATTTCGTTTGTATTATCAAACAAAAGCTATTTATTATCTATCAACGATCACAAGTCGACAAAAAACGGTTCGTAAATGATTCAAACACTTTTACGCGAACATCCATTCCAACAAGCACATTTATGTGTAAAACGAAATTTAAACGTATTTACTGGATCTTCACCAAATGCTTGCAATTCATTGTTGCCTTCAGTTGAACATTGTAATAAAATATTCACTTTCTTATCACCATATACATAATTCAATGATGGAACTTCATTTGAATCAAATCCTGGATTCCATGAAGCACTTTCTTGTGTACCAAGAGTAAATGTTTCTTGTTCATTACCTGGAATTACGTAAATTCAATAAAATATAGAGCAATTAAATAGGAAACATACTTTGACAAACAGCTACACCAACACAACCACTTCCTTGAGAAAATGATCTGCATGGATTGAAACTATATTCTAAGAAAAGAAAAAAACAGAAAGATATTCTTTCAGAATATATTTTTAAAAATATACTAAAATTGGATACTGTTCGTGTGACTTCATCAGTATATGCAGCTTTCTCATCAGTTCGTCCAATAAAACTAAAATCAATGACACCTTTTCCTGGATATTCAAATCGACATGCATCAATTGAAGGTGGTGGAGTTGCTGTTGCTGTTGTTGTTGTCGTTGAAGTTATGCTTGAACAGCCATTCCAACAAGCACATTTATGTGTCAAACGACATATAAGAAGATTTGGCCGATCATCGCCTAAAACTTCAAATTTAGCTTCACCAGATGTCGAACATTGTAATAGAACTACAACTGTTCGTTCACCATTTGCATAACCAACTGAAGGAATACCCTCCGATCCGGGACCTGGAATCCATGCTGCGCTTTCTTGACTGCCAAGACTAGCGGACTGCGTTTCATCCGATGCAACTGTATAACATATTTTTTTATTATAAAAATTTGATTTCTGATAATTACCTTGACAGACAGCTACATTTTGGCAAGCAGATCCTTGTGAGAATGGTTTACATGGATTATAACTATACTCTAAAATCAATACATCTGATCATTGAAAATACTCAAGAATAAGCATACTATAATTTGAACTTTGTTGTGATGTATAATTAGTATATGTAGCTATTCCATCTCTGCGACCTAATGTCGTTAGATCAATAACACCCTTTTCCGAATCTTCTAATCGACATGGATGTAGTGTGGATGGTGTTGTTGGTACCATTGAAGTTGTTGTTGTTGTTATGGGTGGATCTATTAAAAATAACATTTTTGTGATTGTAGACTATTTGTTATTATACTCACTTGAACAACCATTCCAACAAGCACATTTATGAGATAAACGAAAAACAAAGAAAGTTGGATCATTTAAAACTTCAAATTCTTCCTCTCCAGATATTGAACATTGTAAACGAACAAGAGTTGTTCTAACACTTGCTGAATAAGTAATTGTTGCAGTATCATTCAATGCAGTACCAAGATTCCATTTTGCACTTTCTTGAGAACCCAAACTATATACGTGTATTCCATCTTTTGCAACTAAAATATATTTTGCAAAAGGAAAAATAACTACATTAAAATATGTACTTGCGCAAGCAGATACATTTCGACAGACGACTCCTTCAGAAAACGGTGTACACGGGTTGTAACTGAATCCTAAGAATAATAAATATTACGTATAAAATCTTAAGATACCAAATAAAATCGATATACCGTAATCAGATCCTCGTGCTGGAAATCTGTATTCATAAGCAGCTTCTCCATCTGTTCTACCAACTGTAGTTAAATCGATGATACCCTTTTCAGGATCTTCAAATCGACAGGGATTATCCGTAAGAACAGTTGTGAATAATAAAATGAAAACAATTGTTACTTGAATCATCGTTATAATACGTAAAAATGGTCTATTCATATTCTCATGTTAGTTTTATATATATATATACAGTATACTTATCTACGACAGTTCTTTTTCATATCGAACTTCGCACTTTGAGATAAGTATAATACTCAGGTTAGATGAATATAGAACATTCTTACATTTTAACCTATTTAGTTTATTTAGAAAAAGAAAAATCGTCTATGAACTCATTCTATTTGAACAAAGTGGATGGAAAAATAACTAGTATAATCTTTTTTGTTTATGTGTGTCAATCACAAAAGTAAAAATCTGCTACTATTTGTGATGATTTTCTACTTCATTTTAACAAGCATTCGTGTTCTTGGTACTTTCTCTTCTAGGATACTGTGATTTTTATCTTTTTCTTTTCGCTTGTCTTTACTATATCGTATCATCATTGTTTGGAAAGAAAACATGAGTCGCTGCCAACACTCTCAACATGTGAATCATTCATATTGTGAAATAACACGTCACTATATATGTAGATTTGACATATTCAAACATATTTTTTTGTTTTTATAATCATGACTTTTGATTCAATTGAATTAACTATCTGTTTGATTTTGATTAATATTATTTGTTTGTTGATTATATATCTGTAAGTGTTTGAATAGTATAAATCGACTCGAAAAGACAATCATATATCCATGTCATAGGTATTTGACACGCAATCATCAATATTCGAAAAAAACGTGATGTTTCTGGTCCACGACCATTGCCATTTTTCGGCACATATCTTCCACAATTTTACAGACCATTTCTCGAAACTGAAATGGAATGGTACAATAGATACGGAAATGTTTATGGGTACAATTTTTTTGAATACAAATCTCCTTGATTTTATTTCGTATTTATCTAATTCAGAATTTATGACGGCTCAAATAGCCAGGTATTGATCACAAATGGTCTCTACGTAGATGTGTAACAAAATGTTGATTTTCTATATGTGTATAGGACTTATCGTCGGCCAGTGAAATCGACACATTTAATTATGAGTAAACTTCTACCTTCTCTCGTCGGAGAAGAATGAAAACGTGTTCGTTCAGTCATTATACACCGACATTTACTAGTACTAAATTGAAAAAGATTTTTTTACACAATGACAAATTCATCGAATGACATGTTGAAGAAATTAGAACTTGAACTTGAAGCAACGAGAGAAAATACTGAAATCGATTTAAAAATATTATATGGCGACTATACAATGGATGTCATTGCTAAGTGTGCTTTTGCAACCAATACAGTTTCGAATTTTGTGAGCAATGCTACCAAATTATTTACATTTCCATTTTGGTGAAAATTTCTTGATTATGCTTTTCCAATGTGACTGCTAGATTCATTCAAATTTACGGTTCTACGAATGGATGCAATGGACTTCTTTCGTTCGATTACTATATCGGTCTTATTCGTCAACGACAAAACATCGATGAATATCATGATTTTTTAGAACTATTAATGACGAATTCAAGCGAGAATGAAATACTTCTGTTTTTTTCTCGAGTTGGTTTCGAAACGTCATCACAATTGTTAGCCTCTTGTTCATATTGTCTTGCACTCAATCCTGACTGTCAAGAGAAACTCTACAATGAAATTCGAGAACGAATGACGGCCCTTTACGTATTTACCTTTTGAAGCTGGACCAAGAAATTGTATTGGAATACGTTTTGCTTTGTTAGAAGTCAACATAGCTCTTTATTAAAGAGTTCTCTTAAATTTTCGTTTTTATTAAATCAAAAAGAACGAAAATTTCACTTCGATTTTTACCCGTCGGACGATCAATCCTACTTTGTAAAGAGATTATCGTTGCTGTTGAAAAACGATTTGAATAATAAAAAACAAAACGAATAATTACAAATCTCTACAAAGTTCGAACATCTATTAGTAATCATCATTGATTTACACATTTGATACTTACACCATATTAGTAATTTCTATGTGTATCTGTGCATCTTCTTTCTATTTATCAGCATACGTATTTCATGAGAGAATTGACATATAAGTACCGATGAATAAGATTAATTTTATAAGATGCATGCGTAATACACGCTGCATTTCGTTGAGAAAATGTCAGAGCGTATCTAAATTAAAAAGAAAGAAAACAAACAACTGCAAAAAAAACAAAACGTAAAATGAAGATTAAAAATAGAATTAATATTGTTTTTTGAAACTACGCCACATCTCATTTGATGTAGAAATTGCATTTTTTCCAAACAATTGTACGGCTTGTATACCATTTGTTGAGTATTTCTCTTGCCATTTTTTTTCAGTATTTATTGTGAATCCCTGGCATTGTTCATCGGAATTACAATGAGTTATACCATCAGTAATCGATAAAATACAATGAATATTTGTTTTATCTTGATTTTGAGGATGACTGTTGCATGAATAAACGTGATCATTACTGTTTGTATTCGAATTACTATCGAATACATATTGAAAATTATTTGTATTGGGACAAGTCGTTTTTCCATAGATAATTGGCGTATCACGAATGGCGTTTTGCTTTTCATAACTACTCCATTCTGTGAATGAACAATTGAATGGTTTTTCTCCGATTTTAGTTAAATGAACAGCAACTTGTCCATTTTTGTCATATTGTTTATGAAACCATTGAGCTGTTGTCATTGTATATCCACCACAATTTGGATCGGAATCACAATGAGCAAGAGCATCAGGAAATAGCATAATACACCATTCTGAACCACCCATATTTGCTGTATGATTTGTACATTTATATGTTGAACAATTCAAACATTGCCCATCGAATAAACGGACGTAATTCAAGTACTTACCATTTCTAGGAATAGACAAGACAAAAAAATTCTTGTTTTATCAATTATTATTTTTACTTTTTCTCTGATAATTCAACATCATTAACCGTTGCCCAACAGCAGATAAAACTCGTAAGAATAACTAAAGCAAATAATAATCTGTGTGCAGACATTTTTTTTCTTATACGTATACCAAATGATAAGTTCTTGTGTAAATCTGTTGTATTTATATTATCATACTCAACGAGCAAACAGGACGTAATCGCAAGAGATAAAAAAAAAAGACAGAGAGAGAGAATTAACAAACGAGAATATCCGACTGCTGATATGTATTTGGACATTTTTCTTCTATTAGATATATGTATGGTTATCGGAATAATTTTTCTTTCCTCTTTCTTTTTTTCTATTTGCGTACATTTTCTGAGGTCAAGTTCAAAGGAACATTCACTCGTTGACGTGATATCTACATAAGTTATAACATAATTTGCCACGCTCTGTATTTTTTTGTTTCATTTTAAAAAAAATTATCATTTTAAAGCACGACATTATGCCGTTGAAATGAATTCCAATTGTTCATAACGATTTTTGATAGCAAAAGCAGCTGCTTTTGGTTGACGTTGACGAGTGAAAAGACCTTTACGATTTAAACCACCTATACGTATTGTAGTTTGATCGGTAGCAAAATCAAACATATTCCAAGGCAATTCACCAATAAGAAACAGTATAGAAATCTTTTTGATAGTCTCCAGTAAACATAAACGATGGATCATTATGAAGGTCAGATATTGTGTCTGCTCCGTATTCGCTCACTATGACCGGTTTAGCTGGATAGAGTTTTCAAGTGTTCCAAAGGTCATTTACAACATTCATTGTCATTGTAATCAACTCTCACTTATATGTTTACTTCAGACATTTACACATTTGCATCTTCCAAATAATGCCATTAAACATGAAGGTGGTCGATATCTGGCTGAAGCATTAGAACATAATCAAGTAACATCGAACATACATATTTAATGTTACTGAGAATCAATTTTCTATTGTTTCAGACACTTACGGAATTGAATATTGGTTGTAATAAGATTTCAGATGAAGGTGTTCGACATCTTGCTGAAGGATTGCAATATAACACAGTAACATACAATATATGAAATCATTACGATTGAATATTGCTTTTCCATTGGTTTCAGTCGCTTGAAGCGTTGTATCTTAATGGAAACAAGATTGGAACTGATTGTTGTCAATATCTCACTGATGCATTCCGAAACAATACGGTAGCATTTGATACAAACATTTATTGACATCGATTATTATATACTTTTCTTTCTTCTTCAGACACTTACAAAATTAGAGATTGGAACACAATCAAAATGAGAAATAATGAAGCTGCCTATATGTCATTTTGTATTTTGGTTCCGAACCAAACAGCATGATTTTAAACAAGAATAAAAATAAATAAAAGGATTTATACATCCTCGTTATTCTACGAAAGTTTTAGTATTACTGAGGAGAATATAATTCTACAGTATTTAGATAATTCTTCGTATCATATCCACCAACGATTAATACTGAGCCATTAGCTAATAAAGATGCTGTATGGTAAGCTCGTGGAATGTTCAAACTGTCGATAATTTGCCAAGTTTCCGTTGATGGATCGTATAATTCAACCGTATTGGTTGGAGTATTGTCAGAATATCCACCAACAACAAGTACTTTTCCATTAGGTAATAAAGATGCTGTATGTGCATCTCGTGGAATGTTCATATTGCTAGTAGGGGACCATATCTTTGTTGAAGGATCATATAGTTCGGCACTACTCAAAGATTCACCTTTATTATTATATACTCCACCAGTAATTAAAACCTTTCCATATTCTAATACTGTTGCTGTGTGATTAAATCGACCAGTTATTAAATCACCTGTAATGGACCAATTTCCTGTTGATACATTGTACAACTCAGTACTTCTTAAAATTCTAACGCGATTTTCTCCACCAGCAATTAACACATTACCATCTTTCAATACTGATGATGTAAATATCGCTCGTTCATAATTCAGACTACCAGTAGTTGTCCAATTATTTAACGAAGAATCATATAACTCAGCAATATTCATATATTGATCGGAGTTGCGATTGTGTCCACCAGCAACTAATATTTGTCCGTTATTTAACAAGGAAGCTGCATGTTCACCTCGCGCCTTTATCAGGGGATTTGTCGGCGTCCAAATTCCCGTCGATGGATCATACAACTCAACCCTTTTTAAAGTGTGACTTTTATCGACATGACCACCAATCACTAATATTTGTCCATTGGTTAATGTAGATAATGTGTGGCCAACTCGTTTGTGATTCATATCTGCAACACTATGCCAACTTTTACTTAATGGGTCATATAATTCGGCCGATTTCGCAATATAAGTATCATCTCTGGATTTTCCACCACAAATTAAAATTTTTCCATTTTGCAATGTAGTAGCTGCATGCAAATATCGACCATATTTTATCTTACCAACCACTGACCAACCTAAATAAATATAGTCAAACACAGTACTGACCATGAATTTATAATTATCATACAACCCTTAAATATTTCTCTTTCTCCTTCTCCCCCTCTCTAAACTAATCTTCATTTTTTGTTTCATACTTTTTTCTATTTTTGAGGATGTTGTAGATTCGTTAGCTGCTGATGTTGTTGTAGATATTGTTGTAGATTCTTTAACTGCTGATGTCGTTGTTGATATTGTTGTAGATCCTTTAGCTGTTAATGTTGCTGGTGATACTGTTGTAGATTCCTTAGATGTTGATGTTCCCGTGGATACCATTGTGGATCCTTCAGCTGTTGATGTTGTTATTGATACTGTTCGCTTTGTCATTATTATAGTTGTAGGAACAACAACAGCCAATATAATAACAATAATAAGACACAATATGATGATCCATATTGATCGTTGTCTAAAAATTGATGTATTTCTAGAAATGTATATGTATATAGCAATTATTTTTTTCACAATAAAGATGTGCATGCTTACAAAGTTGTTTGTTTATCAAAAGAGTTTGTTTTATTGTCTTCGGTAATGGATGATGGAGACTAGAACAATGGAAGAAAAATGATTTATCTACGAATATATAAGTGAAAATTTTTTATAACATACAGTATTTTCATCGTTCATATTTGCAAATTGCTACAAGTTGCAATCGTTCATTCAGTTTTTATTCGTGCAGTATGATTGACATTTGACAGTTGGTAAATATATCGATTTAAAATAATGAACTAATAAAATAGAAATTCTCTGTTTAACAATATTCATTCAATATTTGTTATGAATAAGGTTAACTAATGTCTCTTTTTATTAAAGAACAATGTATAGATAGTCCGCGGTTATTATGTTTGCATGTCAACAGATATGAAAATAGAATATACATTGATTTATTAACAATTGTGAACTCATTTTATTAATTTTTGTCTATTGGCTTCAAGACCACTGCATCATCATAAAACTATACTGTAACGGTAATCGACCGTTATATACGATGACCCTATATAAACTGTGTTGAATAAAGAGAAAGGCACGTTATGTGAGGGTGTAGGTATACACCGTACCATCATGCTGAAAGAACATACACCAACACTCTCATGTATCGTCACACTTATATTGTATAATGAATTAGCTAAACTCATTGATCTTTCTTTGGTTACTCATAATGGACTTATTCTTGGTAAATATTTACCACGAAATCAAAATCTGAAATATTTTCGATTACAAAATGTTAATGATCTCTATATTCTCTTGGATGGTCTCGCATCTAATCTTGTTGAACTGAATGTTAGTTTACATGAATCTCATATGACTGAAGGACTTGCCTTACCAAAATCTTGGCCACAACAATCAATGTTTTATTTGAAACGATTGAAGTTACGAACTGATGAAAATGCTGAATTCACTTTTGATGAATTAAATAATACCGTTATACCGTTGATTAATTTGAATTCTCTGACCATTCATATTGAAAATTGGGTTAGTCAAAATGAACAATTTATGCCTCAACTCGAACAATTCTTTTGTTCGATTTGCACGACCAATCATATTGATACGACAGTAAAAAAAGAATTCGATAAAATCTCTTTTTTTTTAATTTATTTTTGCGTAGACTTTTTCAAAATTTAATGAACGTTGGCCAGTTAAATGTCGTTTCGACGCAAATAATTCAAACAAATATTTCTATACAGTTCCATGGCCATTTGATCTATTAAAGCTTTCAATGTTAGCTGATGATGATGTTAATTCAATTTGTCAAAACGTGAAAAATCTAACTCTTGATATTTCTTCGACGTCTGCAGATCTCTCACGTCGTTATCCGAACGTCAGCTCTTTCATGATAATCATCTTGGATTACGTCGTCTTCGTCATGTGACAATGAAAGATATTAATGTCCTTCCATCTTCGATTATCAAATGTATTCATACGATGCATTTAATTAGTTTTGATGGGTTATCAACAAATTCAAACGTTTATCCTAATATGAGAAATCTCAGCGTAAACCATGATATAGCGTGTCCATTGGAAACTGTTCATAGTATAATTCAACATTTTCCTAATCTTCGTTCGCTTAAAATTTCGCTTAAATTGCAATAGCCAGAATATGCTGAATATTATAATTGTCTTAATATTTTACTTGATGGCGTACATTTACCTTATTTATTATTTCTTAAAATAAATAGGATTAAAAATTGCGAATATAGGTTCTGGGCTAGGCCATGGATAGTGTCAAAAACTTCAATGAAATGGCGATCAATTCCATTTGGTGCGTATAATATAAAGGATGATTTAATTGTTTGTTTGTAATATAATATTTTTGTGTTTATTAAATAACAAATTGATTGAAATTCAGCACGTTGTTAACATTAGCTCTGAATGCAGATGATTGTAAATAATAAATATAAAAACTAGTACTAAGAAAATAACCAATTCATGGAAATAACGAAAAATCGACAATTTATAGATAATTTCACCAAAGATCTCTGAAAATTTTAAACGATTTTTCTTCAAAATTCATCAAATTCTTAACGAATTTTGGTCTCGTTTAGTTGAATTCTAGACATTTTTTTCGGAAGTTTCTTACATTTCGACGAACCTTTCTTCTAAATTTAAATATATTCAAGGAATTTTTCTCGCTGGTTTGAAGGATTTCAAACAAACGCTTCTCTCGATTTTGGAGTGTTTTGTATGATTTTTGTCTCAAAATCGAAGAATATCATAGACTCATAAAATCTGAGACTATGGGAATCCGAATTGAAGGAGGATTCCGCGCCGTCGCTAGATAATACATAAATATGCTGACTATTCTAGAACAAAAAAAAAAACACTCTCATCGAGCAAAAATAAATTATCACCATAAAAAAAAGATCTAGTTTATTTATTTCAACATAATATAATTATTTTTTATGAATATAGTATTTGATAATTCAAATTCTGTATATAAAAATTTGCAAGTCAAAATCACGGGTAGTGGAACTCAATGGATCGGTGGAGGGACTAAGTCCCTTGCTACGGGCAATGCCGTAACAAGAAGAAGACGAGAGAGGAGAAAGTGGAAAAAAAGAAAAGATTTCTTTTGAAAGAGCAAGAACAGCTTAATCTATCTTGTCTCCTCTAGATTTCTTCTTGTCTGATCTAAACTAAACTCCAACTGTTTTATTGGAAAAAAACTCAACTATTTATACAAGGAAGAACGTCCAGGCCCAGACGAGGAAACGAAGAGAAATTGCGACGCTAGATAAGGACATTCGAGAAATCGAGGTGAGGAAGAGAGAGAGCAAGAGAGCAAGAGAGTCACAAAGAAAGAAAGTGTGTATGTTAGAGTGCTCTCTAACACCCCTCCTGGCCCATCCCTAGCTGCGCTACTAGTCCTCAATATCAATATCATCGGCAGTAGTGAATTCACCCGATTCATCAATATCACTAAGAGTAGAAATTTCACCTGATTCGTCAATATCACGTGCAGTAGAAGTTTGAACTGGTTCCATAGTGCTAATGGCAGTCGAATTTTCACCCGATTCATCAATATCACTAAGAGTAGAAATTTCACCTGATTCGTCAATATCACGTGCAGTAGAAGTTTGAACTGGTTCCATAGTGCCAATAACAGTCGAATTTTCACCCGATTCAT
>ERZ778024.2279-NODE-2279-length-17539-cov-6.661576_pt1 | contig 17539 bp, 23 predicted proteins | sample MGYA00375754_ERZ778024 | MGnify/ENA primary metagenome ERZ778024 (study PRJEB29350, sample SAMN05389827) | bioreactor metagenome | isolation source: Thiocyanate bioreactor | place: South Africa: University of Cape Town | collected 2014-02-18 ...
AAAAAAAAAAAAACTTGAGTTCCTTCATTAATTAGCAAATAGAATAAACTCGAGTTGTCCATAATCTAATAGAAGAGAGGATAGAATGGCAACTGGAGGAAAGTTGAGTGGACTATTTGGAATCATTAAGCCGAAAGGGATATCTTCAGCTCAGGCATTGGAAGTCATTAAGGGTCTCTTAAATGCTCCAAAGTTAAAACTCGGCCATGGAGGAACTCTGGATCCTGAAGTTACTGGTGTATTAGGTTCATTTTTATTTGCTTTACATTTTATTTGTTTTATTATTTAAACAAAAAAGTTCTCCTTTATTTGTTGGTTGGACTTTATTTCATAATTCGTGGTGAACTTTACATCTTCAATTCAATGCCAAATTAGAATCATTTCACTGAGCTTTTCATTCAAATGATTGGAATAATTAATTGTCATTATTATGTGCATTTGAAAGTTGAATAATTAAATTTCAAAATGTTAGGGTTTTTGTAACAATTCAAACAAATTTTTTTAAATGTAGTGGTTGGAATAAATGAAGGATGTAAAGAACTTAACTTGTTATTAGGAGGAACAAAAGGCTACTCTGCAACAGGAAAATTTGGTGTAAAAACAGATACTCAAGACGCTGAAGGACAAGAGATTGGTTCAGCACCTTTTGATCATATAACTGAAGAAGAATTGAATCGCTGCTTGAATACAAAATTTCTTGGAAAAATTATGCAAATTCCTCCAATGTATTTTTTAATAGATCATTTAAAAAGTTTATTTTTTATATTTAATTTATTTTATTTATTTTTTTAATTATTTGTTAAGGTATTCAGCAAAAAGACATCAAGGAGTTAGATATTATGAATTTGCAAGACAAGGAATAGAAATTGCGAGAAAACCTGTTGGTGTAGAAATTCATGAACTCCGACTTCTTAGATTTGAACCACCCGAATTTGATATTTCTGTAATCTATCATTTATTCAATTTTTATTTTATTTTACTTTATTTCAAAAAAAAAAAAAAAATCAAAATTCAAACGTTCTACAAAGGTTCGATGTGGATCGGGAACTTATATTAGAACTTTAATTCATGATATTGGAATAGCTTTAGGATCTGTTGCTCATATGTCAAAGTTAGTTAGAACTGAACATGGACCTTTGAAAGTGTCAGATTGTATTTATTTAAAAGATGTAAATGCTGTAAATGTTGAAAAGGCAATTGAAAGATCAGTTGGTTTATTCAATGCATATAAAACAAAAGTTAGATTAAAGAAAATGGTTGAAAACAAGGAAATGAACATAAATAAGAAAAAGTTTGCATGAAAAAATTGAATTTTGAAATTTTTTTGTTTTATTTGTTTTCTATTCATTATGATTGATTGATGTTTTAAGTTTTTGATTAACAATTGCACCAAAATTATAAAGACATTGATCCATTTGAGAAAGATTTTGATCAATTAATGCTTCATCATTTTTTTCTAATGCACCAAGTGCTTCTCTAGTTTCCTTTATACATGCAACCGATCCAATACAAAAATTTAAAGCAGCATTTTCCCTTTGACAACTTTTTTCATCTGTGCATTTTGCAAGGGATTCATAATGAGAGGCACATTTTTGATGAATTTCTTTGAGTTGATTAGATAAAAATTCCTTTTCATCCTCTTTGATTTTTGCAACTTCAGTTTGTCTTTTTACAGAGAAATCATATCCTTTTCTATATCTATCTACCATTTCTTTCATTCTATCAGGAAATCTCATTATTCTCTCAACTAGATTCATTGGAGATTCAATTGCTGGTCTTACATCAAGGTGAATTGATTTGACACCTGTATCTTCTTCTAGTTCAGGAACTTTATCTAAATGAGCACGTCCTTCATCATAATAATAATCAATAACATATCTCACTTCCTTTCCACAACGATCAACATACCAATCATGTCTATCAAAAGGTTCAACCCATCTAATCGATTAATTAATTAAATTTTTGATTTTGTTTTTTTAAAAAAGAAGAAAAAAAATTGAAATTGGGATTGACTTCGGAAAAATAATTCAATAAGAAAAATAAAGAAAATAAATACCCAAACCAAGTTTTAATCCTAGCTTTAGGAGATAATTCATCAGGTCTACCTAAAAATTTCAAAAGTTTTGGATTTGGACACTCTCTTTGGAATTATTTTTATTTATTTATTTATTGAATTGTTGAGTTAGTTAAATCAAGAAATTCAAAAAAAAAAAAAAAAAAAAAAAAAAAAAAAAAAAAAAAAAAAAAAACTCGCAATGATATTTCTCCCATTTAAGAACTTCTCTCCAAGTTTTCTCATTCATGTTATTATGAATAGCTACAACCATTTCAGCATCTTCTTCTTTGAAATCATCATCTTTTCCTTTTCTTCTTAATGAATTGAAAAACATTTGTGGAGAAGGATAAGACCAAGTCTCATCATCAGTTCCACCTTTAGGAATACCAGATTTAACTCTATCAGTTGGAAGTGGAATTCTTTGTCCAGGACGAGGTTCTTGATTTGGATTTGCTGGCATTTGATTTGTTGGATCAATCAATTGACCATATACATTATAAATTTTTCTTTGTGATGGTTTAACAGGACATTCTTTAGATTCCTTAGTTGAGTTTGATGTCTCTGTTGAAGTTGAATCTGTTGATTTTTCAGTTTTTGGATTTGTTTTTGAATGCATAGGGCATCCTTCTGGGATATTTTGACTCATATTGTGACAATCAAATCACTAACAAAATTGAGATTTTAGTGTTTTTTACAAACAAACAACGGAAATAAAATAAGGAAAAAATCAAAAGACAATCATTACCTCTTCTTCTTCTTCTTCTTCTTCTTCTTCTATTATCCTCAAACTACAACTTCCTCTTCTTCTAATTCTCTTTGCTCACTCAGTTGGCACAAAATGGGATATCCACGTGGATTTATAACAACAAAACCTAAAGAAAAAGAAAAAAAAAAAAACAAAAATTCGTACTTCAAGACAAACTTAACACAAACAAGAGTATCAATCAAAAAATTGAAACAAACTATGAAACTAAATAGAAATGGAAATTGGTTCTTGATTAATTGATTGATGAATTGATGAATTGAATTGCTTGGGTTGAAAAAAAAAAAAAAATGACAAAAGGAAAAAAGAAAAACAAAATAAAAAACATGGCGGATTTGATGGAAAAGTTAAGTGAATGGGACGGATTGGACACCATCACCTCAATTCAACAGGTATTTTCATTGTTTTATTAATTATTCTTGATTTCAAAATGGTTATTTTGCAATTCAATTCAATTCAATCAAGAAATTTTTGTGGGATGCTTAATCAAGTTTAAAACTTTGAAATCAAAATCAAAATCAAGAATTTTTGAAGGAATTTATATAATTTTGTGTGATTTTGGATTGCTTTGGATTGGGAAGGAAATGATAGTTGTTGTATTGAATCACTCTTAGAGTGTTTTTGTTCTTTTCTTTCTTCAATCTTGAGATTTTATATTTTTTTTTTTTCAAAAACTCATTTATTTGTTTTTTTTTAAAAAAATAATCAATTTTGAAATCTCTTGTGTTGATTAAGATTTGGAGATTCATGATTGTTATTTATTTCAACGAAGTTGTAATCAAAATTGGATGATGTGATTATTTTCTTTGTTGAGACAAAATCAATCAATCAATCAATCAATCCATTAATCAGAAGGAAAAAAAAAACAATTAATTAATAATTTTTTTTATAGGCACAAGTTGAAAAGGCTATCGCCCAAATTTATAAAAATGTTCCTAAAACAGATCTTAAACCGTAATTTTTTTTATTGAAATTTAAATAAGATGAATTGAATTGAAATTAAATAAATTAGTTGGACATTAACACGAAAAGCTCACATTGAGTATTTACGGAAAGGACTTTTTAATCCACTCTCAGAATCATTTATATCATTAGATGCAAGTAGATGTTGGATTGTATATTGGATCATTCATGGATTGGATTTACTTGATAATGAATTAACGGATATTGAAAAGACAAGGTATAAGATAGATATTTAATAAATTTGATGAGATTTCTAGATTTAAGGATTTTTAAATTCAAATTTAGAATTTGTCATTTTCTCGGAATTTGTCAAAATTCAACAGGAGGTTTTGGAGGAGGTCCTGGACAAGAAAGTCATCTAGCTCCAACATATGCAGCTACCTTAGCTCTTATTACTGTTGGAACTGATTTAGCTTATAAAGTAATTAATCGGTATAATCTCAAAATTAATTTTAATCTTCTTTTTCTGATTTTTTTTTTTCTTTCTTTTTTTCTCCTTCTTAGTCAAGCTCTGTATAAATGGATAATGAGTCTCAAACAACCAGATGGTTCCTTTGCAATGCATATTGATGGTGAAGTTGATTTAAGGTTTGAATTCAATATTTCATTTTTTTTTTTTCTTTTCTTAATTAATTTATTAATGTGAAATTTAAAATTTAGAGCATCATATTGTGCAATGTCAGTTGCATCAATTTGTAATATTTTGACTCCAGAATTAATTAGTGGAGTTGGTGAATATGTAGCGAGTTGCCAAACTTATGAAGGTGGTATTAGTTCAAGAATTGGAACAGAAGCACATGGAGGATACGCCTTTTGTGGAATTGCAACATTAAAAATTTTAAATAAAATGAATTTGTTAAATGAAAAAAATCTTTTGGTAAATTTTCTTTCTTTCTTTTCTTCTTCCTTTTTTTTTTTGAAGATCAAAGAAAAACTTCATTTGTTTTTTTTCAAAATGAATTTAGTATTGGGTCGTACATCGTCAAATGAAACTTGAAGGAGGATTTCAAGGAAGAACAAATAAATTGGTTGATGCTTGTTATTCTTTTTGGCAAGCAGCTGTTTTTACAATTCTTTCTTCTTCTCATTCAGGTTTGAATAAATTACGATGATTTTTCTTTTTTTTTTCAAATAAATAAGAAACAAATAAAGAAACAAATAAAATTAGATCAACAACACAGTTTTTTTGATAGAGAGGCACTTCAAGATTATATTTTTCTTTGTTCTCAAAATCCCAAAGGTGGTTTCAAAGATAAACCAGATAAGTACTATTTGATTTATTGACCTTTAATTTTTAAAAAAATAAATAAATAAATAAATAAATAAAATTCATAAAAGGTCGAGAGATTTTTATCACACATCTTATACACTTAGTGGATTATCAATTTCACAATATTTTTATATTGAAAGCAAAAAAGTAAGCTATTTTATTTGAAAGTTTTTTTCTTTTCACTTGTATTTCTAACTCATAAATTTTAAATTAGTATGGAGCAATAACTTTTGATGTTTCTCCAAATACATTTGTCAAGGGAGATCAAAAAAATTTAATTGTTTTTTTTTTTTTTTTTTTTTTTTTTTTTTTTTTTTTTTTTTTTTCTTTCCTTACCAATACCATTAATTCACAAATTTTTTATTCTAGAAACCCACAGATCCTGTTTATAATGTCTGTATTGATAAATTAATCAAGGCACTCGCTTATTTTTCAGAATTGCCCATGTAAATTAAAATCAAAAAAATAAATCATCAAAATTTGTTTTTTTTATTTATTTTAGATAATATCACTTATTTCTATTATTTCTATTTTCTATTTCTAATATTTTTTTTCTAATAAACAAATATAACTTTTCTTACAGTTTTAAAAAGGAAAATACAGAACGAACTGCAATTTTTTCCTTTGAAGGTACTTCATCAATTTTATGGAATTCATGAGAAAGAGAAGGATCTAAAGACTCAACAACCTTTTGATATTTTCCTGAAAATTCTAACTCATTAAAATCTGGATCCATTTTAAATCTAACGGAAATGACATAGTCATAACTTGAAGAAAAGAAGAACTCAAAAGGTGGTTTGTTTGGAAACTTTGTTCTTGCTTTCATTATTATCTAATTTATATATTTATTGATTAGTTATTAATTCTTTTGATGATTCGTTTTTTTTTTGAATTTCAAAGAAATATACCCTAACTGCAGTTTCTAAGTCATCATGAATAATTGCTTCTCTAATTTCATTTAAGTAAGCTAAAGCATTTTTTTGAGCTAAAGCATTTACACTTGCATCTTGACTTGAAAATCCATTAGAAGAAGAGGTTGGCATCAATATATTTCCAGAATATACAGGAGTTAAATTTGGATGAAGTGAAGAGTTAAAAGAGTGTGGTTCATTCAAAATTTGTGGTTGAGTTTTAAGACACATTTCTAATAATGCTGAATGTGAACATCTATTTGGATGAGCTCTCTTTGGCCAACCTTGAAGAGCTCTTCTTAATCCAGTCACTGAAACTGTTATATTAATTCCACTTTTTTGGGGCTATATTTTGTTTTTTTTGTTTTTTTTTGAAACAAAGAGGTTTTTTTTTTTCAAGCCAAGAAGTGAATATAAAAAATAAAATAGTACCTCAGGTTTGAGGATATCTTTTTTTGTTGGTTGTCTTCCGGATCCTGTTAAACGTTGAATAATTGATAATTGATTTGGTTTATCTTGAAAGACATCTATTGTTATCAAATTCATTCAATAAATGTAAATAAAAGAAGGGAGAAAAAAAAAAAAGAGAGGGAAAGAAAGAAAAAAAGAAAATAACTTTTCCCCTCTACTGCTTCATATTTCGCAAGAAGTCGTCCAAGTTCCATTTTATCAAAAGGTAAATCAACATTCGAAAAGTACCAAATTAAATTCCAAAATAAAGTAGGTTGATGTTTTAAGAAACTCTCTTTAGTTTTCCAAACTTTTCCTTTTCTAATTTCTAATTGAGTCTAAAAATAAAAATAGAAAAGTTATTTAAATGTTAAAAAAGAAAAGAAAGATGAAAAGTTATTGAAATACCTCTAAACCAGCTAAGAAATGAGAAGGTCTCAAAAAATAAACTTGATGGTTCAATCTACTGGGCAATGGATAGTTTGAGTACCAAGCTGGTTTTCTTTGGAGAGGTGAAGACTCAAAGCTTAAATATAAATTAACTTTTCGACTACAACCAGTACAAGGTACAGAATACTCATAATCATAGAAAAGCCATTGAGAAAAAATTTCAATTTCAGAAAGTGAGGTAGAGCTGAGATTAATTTTGAATGAAGATGATATTTAAAAAAGAAAAGAAAGAAAAAAAAAACCAATGAGAGCAAATGGCAATGATTTTCATAACGAGGTCTTGCATTTGAATTGGTTGATCAAAGAGTTGACTTTTTTTTGTTTTTTTTTTTGTTTTTTGAAAAATTCTTTTTTTGATATTAAAATTACCTTTCAAATTTTTTTGTTCCTTTGGATTTAACAAAATCTTTTCCTCCTCCTGCAACTGCTTGAGCATACCAACCATAAGAAACTGCTTTTGGTTTTATACCAGAAGAAGTCATTGTTCGGAAAAGTGATTTTGCTTCATTAGAAAGTCCTCTTTTACCACAAATTTCAAGGAGTGACTTTTTTTTTTCAAAAAAAAAGTTGTCATTTATAAATATTTCAAAGGATTTCAAAAAAAAAAAAAAAAAAAAAAAAAAACTTAATAAAGAGGATCAAAGGGTCCATGGATTTTGTTTTGAGCCTGCCATAGTACTGCCATCCCTTGTTTAAAACAAAGGGTAGGGTGTGGTGCTTTAGATGAATAAGATGAGAACAGTTTAAACCAAGCAGCATAGATTGAAATCTTTTTTTTTTATTTTATTATCATTTTGATTCAAAAAAAAAAAATTGTCGAACCATCATTTGATGAGACGCTGCAATAAATTGTTGATATTCAGTTAAAGTTTTTGGAGCTGAGAAGCTTAGGCTTGTACGACTCATGGAAGTTTTTCTCTGATAATAGGTTGAAAAAATTAATAAGGAAAGAAAAAGGAAAGGAAAGGAAAAAGAAAAATACTCTTGGAACTTTAACTGGGGTAAGATCTGCTTCAGCATCTGGATCATTATCAACTGGTTCTATTTTAAATAATCAAACAAAAATAAAATAAAATAAAAGAAAAATTGTAAGGAAAAGATAAGGAAAGTAAAAGAATATCAAACCCAAGCTTGGAGTAGAAAGAAAGTTAATTGTTTGGGGTGGTCGTAACTTGTTAAAATACAATTCATTAAAAATAGGAAAAGATTGATAATCTCCAATGAATCCCTAATTTTTTCAAATAAATAAATAAATAAATAATTTGTTATGAAAATAATACGGTTGAAATATTAGAGGTATCAACTCCATAAACTGAACAATATTTAGAATTTTGTTGGGATTCAAATTCTTCACCCAGAATCATCTTTTGTTTATCAGTTTGAAGTTCATACAAATCAAGTTTAGAATCAAAGAAAATAAATGCATCATCAAATTGAGAATGAAAAGTTCGTTCGTCCAAAAATTGAGAAAATAATTGTGTTTGAATAAGAGCTATTGATTTTATTTATTTTATTTTTGTTTTATTTTGTTTTGTTGAAAGGAAGAAAAATTCAATTTAAAGTGAGGATATTAACCTTCATAAAACTTCTTGGAGAGGTCACTCTTTGTTTTACAAAATCCTTCATGATCAAATACATCGAGAATTGAAGAAATTTGACCTTCTGGAACGTGTAAATATAACCGATAAGAGGAGAGTAAACGAAGAAAAAAATCTAAAAATGACATTCTAACTCCATTAGTGGGCTTAAAAAAGATATAATTAATTAATTAATGACGTTGAAAAGGAGGAGAAGAAAAAAAAAAGAAAGAAGTGTACATTAGTCAATTGGGGAAGTTCTTCGATCATTCCAAGATCGAAAACTGAGGTATTCCTTTTATGTCCTCGATGTCGACTATTGTATTTACGTGGCATATAATCAGTGAGAGCTGATAATAAGTTTTCTGAGAGAGTTTGATGAAGTGCTAATAATCTAACTTGAGTTGAATTTGTAGTAATTTCATTTTTGTCTAAATCAATGATATTGATCTAAAATGTTTTAATTTGATTTCATTTAATTTGATTTAAGAATTGAAAATAATAAAAGGAAAATAAAACATCTTCAGGAACATCTCCATTTTGAAGGAATGTATTATAAGTTCTTGTTGTTATTCCAAGTATGAATGGAACAAATGCTTGAAGAAAATCAACTAAAGGAGCTGGGAAAACTGTAATATAAATATTTGGCCAACGGAATGGAAATAATAATTCACAAATTTGTTCTAATATTGGATTTAATAAACCTAGAATTTTTTTTTTTTCGATTGAAAACATTTATCATTTTAATAAAAAAAGAAAGAAAAAGATTACATTCATTAGCGGAATGTAAAATGATTTTCTGTTCTGTTAATACCAAAGTCAAGAAGATGATTACATTCTTTATAGATAAATACCTATTTTTTTTTTTCCCTCAATAAGAGAAATTTCAATGGTTAATTTAAAATCTGACCTAAAAATTAAATCTGAGGGAACTCTTAAACTAGGTAAACCACTTGTACTACTATTCCGAGAAAAAATTACGATTCGATTATCAATTGAAAATTCAATTCCAATCGGTCCTTTTGGTGGAACTGGGACTATTATAATCATTTAATAATGGTTTAATGTTTTGAATTTACCATGGATCTAATATTTCATAAAAAAAAAAAAAAAAAAAAAAAATTAAATGTTACTTTCAAATAAATTTGAGACGTATCTTTCAATTGGAATTTTTGAAGGGGTTTCTATAAGACTATGAAGATAAACTAAAATATGTCCAAAACTAGAATAAAATGGTGAGTCTGATAATAAACAAAGACTCTTCAAAATAAATGTTGGATACTTTTTATTTTATTTTAGTTGGACTTATTTTAAGAAATAAGTAATATTATTTAAAAATAAAATAAAAAAAAACTGAATCTTGTGATGGAACTTCTTCATAATATTGTAATGAGAATCCAAATAATTGGGTCCCTTCATTATTTGTGAGAACAAAAGTTAAAATTTGAGTACTTGAGGGTAATTTACGATATACTGAACCTAATTTTTTTCATTATAAAAAAATCCCTTCAGAAAAAAAAAAAAAAAAAAAAAAAACCAGATGGTTGACAAAACATTGGTAAAGCTAACGGAAACTCTGAATCCTCATGATCAACTAAAGGATATCTGCTTAATACCTTGAAAATAGAAGAAATTGACATTTTAATTTGTAATTATAATAAATGAATCTAAAGTAATAAAAGAAACTGTTGGTGGTTTAGTTGAAGCATAATTAAAAGAAGGAGTTGTATGAAGAAGAAAAATGGAAATATCTGATTCACTTGGGGTTACTTCTGTTATTGAATCCTTCCTATTAATCAAGTTAATAAAATTAATAAGGATTTAATTTTTTCACCACAAAAAAAAAAAGAATAATAATAATAAACCATTGTTCAAAGAGTTTTCCTTCATTCTTTCGTTCTCCATTTAAATGAGATTTCGCAAAAATTAAATTTACAACTTTAAAAAAAAATAAATAAATAAAAAAGGAAATGTTAATTTCATTTCAATTTTTTTAAAAAAAAAATCTAATTAAATTGTTCTTACCTTTTGGGTCATTATCTAGAAGGTTTTCTCTTTTATAACAAATGGCATATTGTTTTCCTTTTTGTCCTAAATCAAAAAATCCATCTGAACCACCAACAGATTTTGTTAAAACTTCATGACCTTCGGGAATATACACTGGTTGATCGTTTTCAATTTCGCAAATCTTTATTGATGTGAGCTTTAACCTGATTTCATTTTTTTTTTTTTTTTTCCTTGAAATTATTTGATTGAAAAAAATTATAAAATGGTTTCAAAAAATTACCCTTGTTTTTTTCTTAGGAAGAGTAAGTAACAAGGTTCTTTATTTCCATTCTTATCTAATGTCTTTTGGATTTATTATTATTTTTATATTCTTTAAATTTAATTTAAATTGATTTTAGAAGAAATTACATGATTTAAATTTATCGCAAATCCTTTTGAACAATCTGATACTAATTCTAATCCTGGAGGGAACTATAATTTTTTTTATTAATATAACTCAGAATATATTAATAAAAGAAAGAAAAACTCTTACTTGCTCTCCAAGGTAAGGTTTTACTATTGAAACATAACAAATTGGATCTTCTATCCAATATTCATTTCCAAATTGACGAAAAAAATTATTTTGTTTATCTTCTTCTGTTTGTTCATCTGTAATAAGGATTTCAGGGTTAGGTGGTGGAGTATCAATTTTTTCATTTGAAGATTGTTGTTGTTGTTGTTCTTGTGACCCTATGTCTTCTGTTATTTTTTGTTGAGTTCCTTCTTCATTTTGAGAATCTTGTTGATTTTCACTACTTTCTCCATTTTCTTGGATTTCTTTACTATCTTGACTTTCTCTAATTTCTTTACTATCTTGGCTTTCTCTTTCCTGAAATTCTTGACTTTCACTTTGTTCTTTTGATCCAAATTCAGTTGATGGAGAATCAATTGATGGACTTTGAGAATTTACAGTTATATTATCACTAGAATCCCTTCTTCTTATTTTTTCTTGGTCATTCCCTGGACCAATAATAACAAGATACTCTATAAGTCTTTCAAAAACAATATCCTCTTCTTCCTCAACTTCTACTTTCTTTCCTTGTTGTTGTTGAACCTGTAGTTGATTATTATTAGGTACTTCATTTTTCTTCATTATCTTGAATTAGAATCCTCCTACAGGATATCCTAAAATCAAACAAAGTAAGAAATCATTTGAAATAGAAATCAATAAAATAAATGCAAAATAAAGTACCTAAATTCTTGAATTTTCTACAGAGATCTCAAAATTGGATGTCTGTCTATCAAAACAAAGATTTGAAGGGACTTGAAGGGATCTCAATAGAAAATAAAATCTTTTCTTCAAAAACCCCAAAGGAAACCTTGAAATAAATATAACTAAAACAAAGAGATTTCCTATTTAATAAATAGATGTTCGTTAGAGTTTTATCTATTATGCTAACAAAATTTGGGTTCGTGAAGATCTTATTAATGAAATGAAACAAAAAATAAAACCTTCTGAAGACCTATTTCCCTTCTTTTTTCTTTTTTCCAAGCTTCACTTCAACCTAAAATAAAAAATAAAAACATCAATAATAATATTAACAATTAACAATTTCATACTCTCAATCCCTATTAATCCGATTATATTCTTTACTTCTTTATAAAGAACCAAATACTTCTAATTATTCATAACTTTAGAATTACTTCAAAAAACAAAAACAGTTTTTTTTTTTCTTTCGACTCCAAAATTAACGAATACTCTATGAAATTCAATAATGGATTGATGAATAGAATAGAATAAAGTTAGAAGTATTGAGAATCAAAAAGAAGTTTATAGAAATCAATTATAATTATCAGTGTGGATAAGTATTTGATATCGTTCTAATTATTATGAAAAAATGAGCTTTTTCAGTTTTTGAAAGGAAAGTTGAACCTTTTTTGCTACCCAACACCAATTTTTTTCCTCACCAACATAAACAGAAAAAAGTCAAGGTTGAAACAAAACATTTCTGAGCTGTAATATTTGAACATCAAATCCAATTTGATTTTATTTGAGAAATTAAATAAATTCGTTCTAATAATGTGAAGACAAAGAAGATCGCTAAATAGAAGAGATAGCTGGGTTGAATTGAAAATTGAAATTTGAAAAAAAAAATTTGAAAAAGGTGGAAAAGTGAAATTAAAATTTTCTTTCAAAAAAAAAAGGATTTGGGCAGAATGGAAGACCTTGTCTTCATATACAATACCTACTTGACCTCAGAGTCTCAGCTTATTAACTCATTCGATCTCCTCTTCAACTTCTTAAATATTCAAAAACCTTTCAAGTGTTCACAGCAACAAGTTTTTCTTTTCTTTTCTTTTTTCCATTTCTTTTTATATTTCATTTTTCTTAAATGTCTTATGCAATGCATTACCATTAATATTAATATTATAATATGAATAGATTGATGTAAATAAAGTAATTATTTCAAAATGGATGAATAAGTTGAATACACTTCTTCAAAGTAAATCACCTGAAGTCAGGTTTAAAAGTTGTCAATTGGTTCAGTTAGTTATTCCTCAATCTGGGATTTTATTCGAAAAGCATGCGGTTTCTTGGATGACTTATATTTCTCAAAATTTAAAGGTTTTTGAATTATTTGATTTATTTAGGGATTTATGAAGAGTAAATAAGTAGATCTTTCAAATTAAACTTCATATTATTAAATAGAATACTGAGCCAATATCACTTCAGAAACTCTCCATTCAAATTGTAAAAGAAATTTTTGAAAGAGCTCAAAAAAAAGCAGAGTTAAAAAAAGATCTTCAAACATTTCACCTTCCAAGATTTTGTGATCTTTTATTTTCAAGTTATCCAATTCAAGAGTTACATGTAGTTTTTTTTTTTTTTTTTAAAAAAAAAAAAAGGGTAATCAATATGGATAAAATTCTTTTTTTTAAAAAAATAGGAAGATATTTTTGAGAGTTTTAGAACTCTTATAATTACATATCCGATTCCATTTAAAGCTCTCTTTCCAAAAATTGAAGCTATCTGTTTAAAATCTTTGGATTCTGGACTTTTTCATGAGGTTTGTAAATTATCCTTGAATCTTTAGTGATTCTTTAATCTTATAAAGTAAATATTAAAATTAAAATTAAATAAAGAGTGTTGGAACATGTTTAATTCAATTATCAACTGTTGGAAAAGTAGATAGTAAGGAAGGATGGACATCAACTGTACGTAAATTAATCTCAACAATTCATATTCTTCTTTCAGACTTATTTTCTTCAATCGAAGAAGGTACATTTGAATTCAACAAAAGAATCAAATTCAACAAAATTTGATTCTTAACTCTTAACTTTCATAATTTTTGATTTTTTTAAAAAAAAACAAAAGATCAAATTCAACAAATTTCTGCAAATGTTTATCATTTATCCCCTATCCCCGATAATGACATTGGAAGTAAAAGATTTCCTTTCCTTGTAAAAAGAATTATTGCATTTTCAGAAGCTTTAATTACAGCAATTAGGTAATAATTAATTTTGAAATCTTCTCTAAAATACAGTTTCAATCACAATCAATTAAATAATAAATAATAAATGAAATAAGTTATGATATTTCTTTCTCAGTTACAATTCCTACAGAAGAACTCCTTCATTTAACTTCAAGGATTCTTTCAATAGATCGAAATTCAATTGTAAATTTTCATTTTTTTTTTTTAAAAAAAAAATGTGAACCATTATTTTTTCTGAAATAATTTTAATAATTAGGCCAAAGAAAAAAATGAAAAACATGAATATTCAGTATTATTAACAATTTTACCACAACTACACATTCATGCTTTCAAAATGTTATCTCAATTAGCTATAAGGTTTATTCCTTCTTCAAAATAGAATGTATTTTTGATCATTTATTTATTCATTCATATTTGTAGTGTTGGAGAAAATATGATCTCTTATTTGAGTACAATCTCAAGAGCTTGTCAACAATTTGTCCTAAAATCTGAGAAATTTGGGTATTTATATATATATTCAGTTCTTTAATAATATAATTGAATATCTTTTTTTTTAAAAAAAAGAACCTTTAGACAACATGTTTTTGAAACTTGTTTTGCAATGATTTGTGCTTTTGGAGATTCTTTTTTATCTAATTCTAGTTCTTGGTTAATACCATCATTATTAAATGAAATAGAAAGTTTTTCTTCTTCTGGTGCCCAAGAAAAAGTACTTCCTGGTAGAAATACTCTTGATGATCTTGGCTTTGATAAGGTTTGATTTTTTTATTTAATTTATTTTGGCTATCAAAAATGATTGAATAATTAACACTTGAATTAAATATAGAAAGCTTTAAAGAAAAAACGTAAACATCAAGAATTAGTAGAATCGAAAACTTCTTCAATTTCTCAAGAAAATACAACTGAATCCTCTTCAATTGTTTTAATAGCACTCAAAGGTACTTTTATAAAGAAAAAAAAAAAGTAAAAAGGAATCTTTGAACTAATTTACAAAAATAAAATAAAAAAATAAAATAAAAAGTTTTGGAAAGTTGTTTAACATTTATTTCAAGTCATCGTTGGTTTTCATTTAGAAAAGAAACTGAGAAACTATTATTAACTTTATTACTTAATTTCCCCAATGACTCTGATCAAGAAGATTCACTTGATGAAATTCGATATTATTGTTTTAGATGTTTATTTTCATCTATTGTTGTCCCTTCTAGTTCTCAATTCTCAACTCTCCCTATGGCTATTCGTCTTTTCTCTTCTGGAAAATCTGACCCTCAACTTCAAGTAACCTTATATATATATCCTCTCTTTTTTCAACAACTATAATGCTGTTTTTTTATAAATTATCATTATTATCTAGATTCGAATGTTTTGCCATCATGCATCACAAATTCTATTTAATATGACACATTCAAAAATACCATATTTTGGACCACCAAGCCAAAAATCAAGCCAATCACCAGTTAAACGTGAACAACCTCGTTTCAACTTCTCTTTCCTTGATTCAAGTAAAACACCTAATGGATCATATGAATCAATTGGACAAGATTGGGAAATGGTTGATAAATCTCCAAAAAGTGATATTGATGAAACTAATGAAAGTCTTCAAGTCAACAAAGAACAAAAAATGGATTTAGAAGCTGATATGGATGATGTTATTGATTTAGTTGGAGATCAACAACAAGTTCTTTTTTCATTTTTTTTTTTTTCATTTTTTTTTTTTTTTTTTTTTTTTTTTTTTTTTTTTCTTTTTCTTTTTTTCTTCTTTTTTTTTTCTTTCTAAATTTAAATTTCTAAATATCCTCTTTTTTATAGAGCTCAAATGAAATTCATTTTATCTCTACAACTTCGGAACAAATTATTGAAAAAAAATCAGATGATGATGGAGAAATTACTGAAGAAATAACTGAAACTAGAATTGAAGAAACGACTTTAAGGATTGAATCTGATTCAGTTACAATTACACAAACAGAAACAATGCAAATTGTTCGAGAAACAGAAGAAAAAGAGAAAGAGAAAGAAAAGGAAAAGGAAAACCTTTCATATGAAGAAAATTTTACAAATTCATTACTGTCACCATCTCTAACATCAAATCCTATCCCATCCTCAACATTTTCAAGCTCTTCAAAAAATGATGATTATGAAGACCTACCCGAGATTGTTGATGATGGTCCAGATACTGAAGATGAAAAATAATAGATATAAAAGTAGAAATAGAAATCATAGAATAAAATAAAATAAAATAGAAATAAAAATAGACTTGAAAAATTATTGTTTGTTGTTTTTGTAATTTAAGAAAAAGGTTTGAAACGAAAAGACTCAAGAAAAATGTCAAGAGTAGTATTAAAAGGAAAGTCTATGAAAGGAAGACTCCACTGGTAAGATACCTTATGTTACTATACTTTTCCTTTCCACTGCAGTAAATCTTTTACTCTTGCAAGTATCATCGTGCAAGGATAAGAAAAGAACGACATGAAGAAAAAAAAACAAAACAGAGGTCACAGACAAAAAGAAAAAGATTGACCCTCAACACCTTTGAGTATGGGAGACTTTTTTGAACTTTTTTCTTTTCATTTTTTTAAAAAAAACTTGTCTTTTTTCTTTAAAATTTTTTTAAAGTTTGTTTCAAATCAAAAATGATATGAGTTTTATTATTCTAGTATCCAAATTTATCATTTAGAGACGTTCTACCATCTCCAGTTTGATTTTTTGGTGGAACCCATTCTGTATATTCGAGAGAAGAGTATTGATCAAATTCTTCTTTGGTTTGCGCTCCTCTTCTTTTCTTCTTTTTGGCTACTTCTTTTTCTTTCTCTTTCTCTTTTTCTTCGTCTTCATCTTCATCTTCTTCATTTTCTCTATCTCCTTTTTGATTTTTGATTTCTTGACTTGGACCTAGTTTCCTTTTTAAATTTACATTTTGATTTTGTTTTTCCATAGTTTGTTGATCCTTTGTGGATGTATCTAGTTTTTCGATATTCACTTGTTCATGGATCACCTTTTCATTTTTATTTTCTTTTTCAATTTCCTTTTCTTTTTCCTTTTCTTTTTCCTTTTCTTTTTCCTTTTCTTTTTCTTTTTCCTTTTCCTTTTCTTTTCCATTTTGGTTTTCATTTCCATTTTCTTTCTTGAAATCGTCTTCACTTTTAGTCTTTTATTTTGTGGTGTTAAAGAAACAACATTTTCAAATAAATAAATTCATAAATGAATAAATAAATAAATATACTTTATCTCCAAAAAATTTAACTTCGAATGATGGTTGAGCAATTTTAATTAATCTAATGATCCTTTCACGTTCCTTAACAAGTGAAGAAGAGAATTTAAAGGGGAAACGGACAAAAGAATTTTTTTTTAAAAAAAAAAAAAAAATACCTTTTCCATTTCATGATATTGATCTTCAAGTTTGGAGATTGATTCATTATCTAAACTTTTAGAAACAGTTTCCATAAATGCATCAAGATCATCTTCATCCTCTTTCTCTTGTTTCTTTGATTTTGATGAACTTTTAATTTTGTTTTGAAGTTGTTCCATCTCAGTTTCTAATTCATTTTTCTTTGCAACTAAAGAATCGTATGTTTCAACTTGTTGAGATTGTTTTTGATTTTTTTTCAATCGTTTCTTTTCAACT
>ERZ778024.2298-NODE-2298-length-17348-cov-6.027526_pt1 | contig 17348 bp, 16 predicted proteins | sample MGYA00375754_ERZ778024 | MGnify/ENA primary metagenome ERZ778024 (study PRJEB29350, sample SAMN05389827) | bioreactor metagenome | isolation source: Thiocyanate bioreactor | place: South Africa: University of Cape Town | collected 2014-02-18 ...
TGAATAACTTGTTGCCAATGAAACACCATTCCATGATAAATAAACCCATGTTGAACCAATTTCAACAATTAAATTTGATGGTGCTATTTTATTTTGTTGAAAAGTTCATTTGATTAGAATTTGATAGAAAATCTTACGAGAGATTGGAGTTTGAAATTGAATCGTTTTTCCAATTGTTTCAAATCCCCCAACATTTCCAGAATAAATTAAGATGGTGTAATTTGTCCACTCAATTAGCTATTCAATTTTAAAATGACAAAGTGTTGAATTCAACAACAACAACAAAATAAATAAATAAATAAATAAAAAAATACGCTATTCATTGTAACTTGATTTGTTGTCACATCTAAACCTACTCCATCATTAATTGGAATTAACATTTCTTGAATAACTAAATAAACACGATAATCAGTTGCTCTCATTGGAATATCCCATGATAATATGGCTGAATCAGGTTTGGCAATCACTTGAATATTTGTTACTGGTTCTGGTACTTTTTTTTATTTTTATTTTGGATAAAGAAGAAAAGAAAAGAAAGAATAAAGAAGAAAGTAGAAATTAACATTGAACACAAGGTGATTCAATTTCATCAAATTTGCCAACTGTATCACTTGTATTCAAACAGTTTCGAAATGGGAAGCCCCCATATCCTTTTTCACAATCTCCACCTAAAAATTAATCAACATTTTGAAATCAACGAGGAAAAATAAAAATAAAAATAAAACTGGTTGTTTCATTGGAAGTTGTTGGTGGCCAATATGCATTTCCTTCAATTACTGAAAGACATTGAAGTGCTATTATATTTTCAAGACAAAATTGTGAGAAAAATATAAGAAGTGGAAGAAGGGGGAAAAAAAAAAGAGAGAGACTATCAGTTGAAAAGATTGCACTTCTTCCTTCACTTAAATCATAACCATTTTCGTTTCCTGAATAAATTGTAAAAATATATTTAACTGATTTTTCAAGATTATAAACAATTGTTGAATTAATATTTCCAAAATCATTTGAAGAAATTAATGTTTCATTGAAATCTTTTTGAATTAATTTATACTGTGTTGCACCTTCACTAATTTGCCAACTTAATTCAAGTGTTGTGAGATTAATTCTTATTGATTGAAGAAATAATGGGGCTATTTTATTTCGAGATTAAATTGAAATTGAGATAGAGAAAGAAAGAGAAAAATGTTATACGAGCAGGGAAGGTTGTAAAATTGAAACTAGTTCCAATAGTTTCAGGGTTTGCAAATATTCGAATTGTATAATTTTGATTCGGATAAAGATCATTAATTGTGGTTCTAAGTCTTGTTTTTGAAGTGGACTGAGTAATATGGAGTGATATTGATGATAATAAATTTTGCCTAATCATTTGAGTTAATTAAGATATTGTTCCAAAAAAAAAAAAAAAAAAAAAAAAAAAACAAATTTTTACTTTTGATCAAAAAGTTTTGCAGAATATGATATTGCTCCTAAACTTGGAGTCATAAAAAAGGTGATTGAATTATATGTTGGTGGTCTTCTTGTAATTCCTGAAACAGCTATTTTTAAATTAAATTTAAACCAAAATGAAAGAAAGAAAGAAAAAAATTACGAGAAGGATAAGTAATTGAAGTAATATCTTTAAAGTACTTGAGTGAATTTGATGAAACTTGAGTAAATAATCTGATTTTATAGAAAGTGTATGAATCCAAATTTGAGAAGGTATAACTCGTTGTTGTTGATTCGATTGTCTCGTTCAATGTCTTATTTATTGTTGATTGAATTAATTAATTAATTAAATGAAAAAAAAGAAAAAGAAAAAAGAAACCAAATTTCCAAATGTATCAACAATTCCAACTTGATAACTTTTTGCATCTGGACTTATATTCCATGAAATTGAGATTGAGTTGGATGTTTTTTCTTTAACAATTGGAATTGAAACAACTATTTTACTTCCATCTATCAAGTTTATGATTTGAATTGTCATTTTTTTATTTTTTTTGAAAGTAAAAAATGATTAATTTAAAATTAAATTTGAACATTCATTAATACAAGAAAATCCATCCCCAAAATATCCACTTTTACATTGACAACTAAAGCTTCCTTGAGTATTTGTGCATATTGCAAAAGGATGACAATTATCCGTTCCCAAATTACATTCATTAATATCTATTTATAAAATTTTGAAGATGTGATACTATCCCATAAAATAACAATCAAAAGTGAAATGAATACCAAGACAATCAACGCCATCATAGCCAATTGGACATTCACAAATAAAATCTGTTGGTCCTGTTGAAATACATTTCCCATTTCCACATGGATTTCCACTCAAACATCCATCTTTTATTTTTTTTTTTTTTTTTTTTTTGTTTATTTTGTTGAATTAAAATAGATTTTTTTCGATCTTTCTTTTCATTTCATTTTTGAAAGAAATAAAAAAAACCTTGAATATTCATAATGACTCCATTTAATTTTCCGTTGTCTTCCCAAGGATAAACATCTTTAATCCACAATTTCCATTTTCCATTTGGATATTTACCTCTAAAATTTGAAAATGGTCGTTCTGGTCTTAATGAACTCGCAACAACATTATTTGAAAACAAGTAAGTTGAAACTGAATCCTTTGCTGAATCAGTAAAAAGTGTTCCATCAAATACGTTTTCAAAATCAAATCCTCTTTGATTACTAAGAGTAATGTGACTTCCATCTGGTCCATATAAGCGAATTATTAGATCAGCATTCCAAGTATGAGTCAACCAAATCTGTAAAGTAATTATTGAATATGGAGAAAGTGGAACATTTAATCCTGAAACATAAATATCACTTTCAGTTGTTTTAGTTTCATCAATAATCAATGATTCTTGTTTTCTACAAATAAGATTTGTCCTATCAACTAAACTACAAGTTGGACATGGATTTGTTGGGGAACATTCTATTATCGGTTTTTCATTAATGGAGAGTTGAAAATTTTTTCAAAGAAAAAAAGATACCAAAACAACTAATTCCATTTCCAGAATAACCAAGAGGACATGAACATATAAAATTTCCAACTGTGTTTGTACAAATTGCATTGGAATCACAATTATCACTTCCCGTACTACATTCATCAATATCTGTTCAAAAATGTATTGAATTTTGAAGAACAAGAAAAGAAGGAAAAAAGAGAAAAAAATAAAATAAAATTCTTACCAAGACAACCAACACCATCATAACCAATTGGACAATCACATTTAAAAGAAGTTATACTTGTTGGAATACATGCCCCAATTCCACATGGATTTCCCATCAAACATCCATCTATTTATTTATGTGTTATTTTTGTTTTCCGATTTTTTTTCTTTTTCTTTTTTTTTTTTGACTCTTTCTTCATTTATTTTACCTTGAATTTCCAATTTAACTTTATTTAATATCCCATTACTTCCTCCAACAGTATCATTAATCCATAATTTCCATTTTCCATTTGGATTTTTACCAATAAATTTTGAAAATGGTTGTTCTGGTCTTAAAGATGTAGCAACAGTATTGTTCCAAAATGTATAATTTGATACAAAATCTAAAGCCAAATCTGTAAATAATGTCCCATTAAATATATTTGTATTAGTTCCACCTCTTTTATTTGTAAGAATAATGTAACTATCCTCTGGTCCATATAATCTAATTTCACAATTTCCATTCATTGGATGAATCAACCAAATTTGGACTGTGATAACTGCAGATGAAGAAAGTGTATCATTCAATCCTGAAAAAGTGAGAATACTTTCAATTATCACTGGACCAGGAATGTTATTGAGAGGTCTTAAAGTTGTATCTTCAAATATAATTGTTGATGGTGGGGAAAATGTTGTTTTCGAAGTTGTATCATTTTCATAAAGATTTGATGTCAGCTGTTCATCTATTTCATTTTTATACTTATTATTCGTTTCTCTATTTCATTTTTTTTTTTTTTTTTCTCGAATTCTTTGTTTCAAAAAGAGTCATTTTTAATTACCTTCAATATTCAATATGAAACTCTTCAAAGTTCCATCATCTTCCGAAGGATAAGTATCGATAACTCTTAACTTCCATTGCCCATTTGGATTTTTACCTCTAAAATTTGAGAGTGGATCTTCTGGTCTTAAAGGGCTAGCAACAACATTATTTGAATATGTATAAGTTGAAACTGAATCATTTGCAGAATCTGTAAAAAGTGTTCCATTAAATACATTGTCCTTACTTCCTCCTTGAAGGTAACTTAGAACTACTTCACTTTCATCTGGTCCATATAAAGAAATAATTAAGTCATCACTCCATGTATGAGGCAACCAAATCTGTAAAGTGATATTCGCATTCAAAGAAAGTGTATCATTTAATCCTGAAACATAAATAACACTCTCAACAAAATAGTCGCCTGTGATGTCCATTGATTCATTACTCTCAAAAGAAGCAATTGAAGAATGAACAACATGTTGAGTTAAGTAAACTAATAATACAATGAAGAAGAAGAGAATAGAGAGATCAGGAGTCATCATCTTCTTCTTCAGCATAATTAATTTTCTCAGCTTTACTTCTACATAATCCTCTTCTTTACTTCTTTACATTTCATAGGAATAACAACACTCTGCTTGGTCCTAATAGATTTAGAATTGATGTAGAATTGATTTAGACTTATTATTGTTTGAGTTTTCTCTACTTTACTTCTCACAAACAAAGAACAAACAAACAAAGAAACCAAAACTAACCTCCTTCTGTAATACATAAATTATAAACTCCATAAGTTCAAGAGAGCTTCAAAACATCATTTCGAATGCATAGATAGAGTGTAATGAGGGAACATCAGAGCTTCTCCTACTCATAAATTAATTAATTAATTCTGAATTGTAAATTGTGTAAATATGAATTATAAAAATACCATTTTCACATTGAAATCGACTTTGAAAGAAGCTTGAAAATTTGTCTTTAGCTAGCTGATTAACGAACAGAACAGAAATCAGTTCAATCAGTTCATATAATCTTGTAACTTTGAAAGATGCTTGAATCTATTGCAAACGAGTAATCAGATCTTCACTTGCGCACTCGTCCTTCGATTCTAATAGAATTTCTTTCAGAATATCATAATTTCATTGATTCCTGCATCATTACACTTATGACTATTACAACAATCTATCTATTACTCTATTCTCTGATGAAATAAATGTAGAAATCTTACAAATCTTAATAACAAATCGTTGAAATCACTTTGAAGGAATCATAGCGCTCTGATGATTAGAATCATTATGAATGCTATAACATTTACTAAGATTTCAAACATTTTTATTTAATAATAACAATCTAATATTTTAGGTTTTATTAGTTAGACCGATCTATGAGTTTTTAGCTAGACCTTGTGAGATGGAAATTAGAAAATTAATTAGAAGATGGGCTGAGTCATAGGGAAATCATGTTGCATTCCAATTGCCAGCTTTAACATTCTTTTCTTTTTAAAAAGTTGAAGATAACTCAAAATCCTTTTTTACATTCTGAATTAGAGAACAGTTAGAATAGAAGGTACTTTACTTTACTTTACTTTGTTTTCATTGATTGATTGCTTTTATTTTTTATTTTTATTTCATTTTATTTTTTTGAAAGAGATTTGAAATTTCACAATCTACTAGTATTAGCTATAGAATTCTTGAATTGAATCTAACCTTTTGTAAAGTTTCAACAAAAATGTATTCTTGGATCAAGTTGATAACAATTAATTTTAGTCCTGTGGATGAATTACTTCGAACTCCTCGAGAGGCATTTGGACTCAGTATACCATATTTCAATATCTTGGTTAGAATTTATTGATTTTTTTTTTTTTTTTTCTTTCCTTTACAATGAATGCATTTCTTTTTTTCTTCTTTGAAATCAATTAACCAATTCAATTAAATAACTAGTTATGTTTACTTTTCACTTATCCATTAGCTTTTATATTTCGTTCTTTACCAACTCCAAAATTAAAACATATATTCTCTTTAGTTGCAGGAGTATTATTTGCTCAATTTTATGCTCGTGATGAATGGTGTCATTCTTTTGGATCAACAACATTAACTTACATTATCCTTCTCTTTGTTTCTCAAAAATATTCCCCAACATTAATTTTTATTATTGCAATTGGTTGGTTAAGTTATTGTCATATGATTAGAATGGATGAAACAATTCAAAATGATCCTTCAGGAATTCAAATGATTTTAACAATCAAATTAACAAGTCTTGCTTTCAATATTCATGATGGATTTACCATTTCTTCATCAGAAAATAGGAAGAATAATGGACAAAATGGTCATAGTAATCATCATAATGATTCGGTAATCAATGAAATTATGACATCTGAAAGAATATTAAAAGAGAGAAAATCAAGAGCTGTTTATGAAACCCCTTCCCCTCTTGAATATTTTGGATATATGTATTTTTTTGGAGGAATATTAACTGGACCAGCTTTTGATTTTGTTGAATACTCTACTTCAGTTGATCTTTCAAAATATAATCAACATTATAAAGATGGAAAAAAACATCTTCCTTCACCTTTTTATCCTGCAATTGGAAAACTATTGAGTTCTTTAATCTTTGTTGCTGTTTATGAATTTCTTAGACCTTCTTACCCAAATTCACTTCTTAGAAACCCAGAATTTCTTTACTCTCAAAGAAGTATTTTTGCAAAATTCTTTGATATTCTAATTATTTGCTTTTGTGAAAAATCAAAATATTATTTTGTTTGGTTAATTGCAGAAGGAGGATGTAATCTTTGTTATTTTGGATTTGAAGGATATTCAAAGGATGGTAAACCAATGTGGGGAGGAATTAGTAATGTTGATGTGATTGGATTTGAGACAACTCAATCAGTTAGAAATTGTACCACTCTTTGGAATACAAATACTTCACTTTGGTTAAGAAGATATGTTTATGAAAGAGCTCCACCTCCTTATAATTTAATTGCAACTTATATTGTTAGTGCTTTTTGGCATGGTTTTTATCCTGGATATTATCTCTTTTTCTTCTCAATGGGAGTTTTTCAAGTTACTGCAAGAATTTGTAGAACCAAAGTTCGTCCTTATTTCTTAGATTCTAATGGTGAACCTTTACCATCAAAAAGAATTTATGATCTTCTTGGATTTCTTGTAACTTATAGTCTTGTTCATTATTTTTCCACATCATTTATTTTATTATATACAGATCAAGTTTTAGAACTTTGGAAATCATTTTATTTTATTGGTCATATTGCATTATTAATAGGATTATCTTTTTCATTCATTCCAAAAAAAAGAATTCATCATAAAGTAAAATCAAACTAAATCAATTTGTTTTATAATTATAAATTTGATTTATTTGTAAATAATAATGATAATAATAAAAATAATAAAATGAAACAAAATTTTTTTTATTTTATTTTTACACGATTTGAATTTTTTTTTTTTTTTTTTTGTTAGAAAAAAAAAAAGAAAAATCAATTATTTAGTCATCGATTCTCCAAGTAATTCAAGACCAGTTTGAGAAATTTCAGGCTTTTCCATTTCTAATTCTGTTTCTGTTGTTCTCTTTCTTCTACTTCTACTTGATGATGAATCATCTTCAATTAATTCACCTAATCCAGCATCTTTCCAAGCGTGAGCTAATCCTCCTGAGATTTTAAATTTTGAAAATGTATCTTGATTCATTTGTTGAAGAACCATTTGTTCAGCTTTTTCAAATAAAGATGGTGTAATATTTCCTTGATCAAAATCTTCTAAAATTTCTTTTTGAATATTATCATCGATATTAATGAGTAAAAGTGCTTTTGAATCAATATATTGTTCAATAATTTGTTTTGCTCTTCCTTTTCCAGCTCCTTCTTCAATACTTAATCTAAACTCTTGAACTTCTAAATAAAATTGAAGATTTTCGACACACCATGATTCAAGACAATATTTTTGAAATGCTTGTAATAAAGCTGGAGTCCTTAAACAATGATTAAATAAATCATCAGAAAGAGAGAGTTGACTTTCATGTCTTCGAACCCAAACTTTTTGAAATGAAACAATGACAGGATAATAAAGAGTAATTGCTGAACTTGTGATCCCACAAGCTAGTAGAATTACAAATGGTGCAAAAGCTGAAAGTGGATGAGCAGAAGAGAGGACTTGAGTTATAACATAAACTGCAAATCCAATAGGAACTAGAAATAAAAACACTTTGAGCTCTTTCTTTAATGAATAAGCATCTTGAACATTCCATAATAAATAGATTGTTAAGATTCCTGTAATGATTAAAAAGATGGCCCAAGCAATTTGTAAAAAAAACATTTGAGGATAACAAACGATTGCTTCAGTATCTGCTTCCTTAGCTCGAGTAATAAAAAAGACAAAGAGTTCATTTAAAAGAATCACTCCAACATAAAGTAAAAGATTGAACTTTTTTGATGTTAAGAATGCATACTTTGGAAACCAAAAATCTTGATCATTTTCTCTTTTTGGTCTTAATTTTTTGATATTCCATTGAGTGTGAAAGTATAATAACATTGCTCTTAATGGATAAGTCTAATAATAAGATAAAAAAAATTTTATTTATATATTTAATATGATTTCTTTTTTTTTGAAAATAAAATTTACAAAGAGCCAGCTTATGAAAAAGAAGGATGATATCCAAATTCTTAATGTACAATCAGCAGGAAATCTTGGTGAGAATGTTATCCATGATGAAAGTAATCCAAAAGTACTCATAATACATCCAATAATAGAAAGCTAATTTTTTTTTTTTTGAAATTTATTATTATATTTCTTTTCTTGAATTCAAAATTGTAATGAAAAAGTAATAGAAAAAGAAGCTTACTGGCCATCCTCTTTGAGAAATGGGCGTTCTATTTCTTCGAATCAGGACCAAAGCGCACCCAACACCAATGTAAATATAATAAAGAATTAAGAACAATAAAACAAGTTTATCTGCTTGTGGCGTTAATTGTCGAGCCATATTTTCAACTTTTGAGAGTCTTTCTCTTTCTTCTCTTCTTCTTTGGTTCTTAGAATAGGTTCAACAATAATGCTAATGGATAAATACGCTTCTTTTTCTATATATTTTTATTAAATTTTCGTTATTTTTTTCATTTTTTTTAAAAAAAAAATTTCAACAAAACGAACAAAAATAATTGTAAAATGACTGTTTTTTTAGAGAAATAGAATGAATGATATGTAAAGAATAAAATGAATTAACATCAAAAATGAAGGATTTGTTAAACTCCACGATGAAAGTGTTTCAGAAATTTTCGCAAAAAAAAACGAAAGTCATTGTTTTATCAAAAAAAACGAGTCATGTTTTTTTTTTTTTGAAAAAAAAAATAAGAGTCATGAATTTTTTTTAAAAAAATATTTTTAACTTGCATTGCATAAAACTTTTTCTATTCACTTTAGTTTTTTTTAAAAAAAAAATCAGTTGAGACAAGACAATTAGCTCTTTTTTAGCTTTTCCTTTGTTCCAAAATTTTTCTTTTTTTCTTTTTTCCCTTTTTTTTTTTTTCAGTTAGAGCATAATTAATTAATTAAAATCAAGAAAATCAAGGATTCAACAACCCAAAAACAGAAATGCAAATCGACTCCCGTTCCTTTTCTGGACTCAGATCAAAGGAGGATTGCACGTGATTTGTAACAAACGAACCCCAAAAAGAAAAGTGTTGTGCGATGATCAAAAAAAAAAAAATTGATCCCTCGTCAAGAAAGAATAGAAAGAAAGAATTATAATTGCAATGGTTATAATTCTTCTTCTTCTTTTTCAAATTCGATTCATTTTTATTGAGCTTGTATCAAATATAAGAATCTAGAATCGAAATAAATTCGGGTCATGAAAGAAAAAGTTTCAATTTGTATTCGATTTTTGGTATTCTGATAAGAAAAAGAAATGAAAAATTTAATATCAAAAGCTCAAATTTTGAGATTCTAGATTATTTATGGATTAAAAGAAAAAGAGAAAGAAAAAGAGAAAGCTCTTGAATGTGATGAAACAAATAACTTTTCTTCTTCTTCTTCTTTTGATTTTTTTGATTTTTCTTTTCCTTCTTCTTTCTTCTTGATTTTTTGTTGATTTTCTTTTTCTTCTTTTTTAAAAATCCTCAAGATATCTTTTCAAAAAAAAGAAAATTTGAATTTCGTCAAAGTTGAAAATATCTTGAGTTGACGGGAAAATAAATAATCATTTATTTTGAAATGTCATCTAATCAAAATTTGAAGCGATCAACGATTCATTCTTTTTTGAAACATCGACCTTATGAAATTTTAAATTGCAAAACAAAAACAAAAAAATTCAAAAACGAGCATATTCATTGAAACCCTTCTTCTCAACATCAATTGAATATAACTTTTAATGAAAATTTGAAAGGAGATCTATCTATCTTTGATTCTGAATATCAACAAGCAGATATTTTCAAGAGAAAGTTAATTAACTACATCGTCAGTGTCTAATTCTACATCAGAGTCATAAATTATTAAACCGAAAACAGTTCCTATTTCGTTTCTGTTGAGGGTGCGTTAAAGATCACCTTTTAACTCCTCTCAAGTGTACTCAAGCAAGCACCGAATGAGATTTTTCATTTTCTTCTTCAACTTTTCCTCTTCATTTCAATATTGTATGTGTGGTAAATTATTCGCTTGTTGTAAAGTTTTGAGGATTTCTTTTCGATTCAAAAGAATAAAAAAACAACTTTTTTCGCCATTTTTTCATTTTTTTTTAGAAAAAAAAAACATGGCGGATTAATTTTGGACCCAAAGCAAAGAAATCAAAAAATCATCATGCGTTGATTAATATCTCTTCTTCTTGATTGAGGAGTTCGAGTCCATAATAAAAGCTATCATGGATTCTTTTTTGAGAATGATCTTTCGATCAATTGAATTTACGAAAATCACTTTTCCTGTTTGATACATTTTGGTGGAGCTGACTTTTCCAGCTCCATACCTCGTGAAAGTCTTGACAATGGCGAAGGTATGATTTATTAGACTTTTAACTTGAACAAAGTAATTCAAAGTAATTTATTAATCACTTACATTGTGGAGTGTAGTGGGTTGCGTTAGTCTGGATCTTTGAGGAGATTATAGAGAGCATGACTCAAGATTATGCGTTAATCGTTGGCTGATTCTCACTTCTCTTCCATCAGCCCAAAGTAATTTTTTTTTCTTTATTTTTTTTTATTTTTTATTTATAAATTCTTTTTCAAACAAATATTACAGCGTGCTTTTGAAGCTGGATTGGAAATGAGTGATTTGGAAAAGGTTTTGTGTTAAGCGTTGGCTGGTTCCTTGCACATGACAAATTTTTTCTTTTGTTTTTGTTTTCTCCTTTAAAATTCCTATGCAAGCTATTTCCATTCACTAAAAAAATTTCCCAGTATTTTTTATTTTTATTTATTTACTTTAGTTTGTTTAAATTAAAGCAAACTAATATCCCTTTAAAGGACTTAATTTTGAATTCACTTCTTCGAACACTCTCTTCTATTTCTTTGTTTTGATGATCACCTTTTTCTTGGGAACACACAAAAAAAAACTTTGACAGTTTTTTAAAGTAAGTCTTTTTCCTTTTCTTTTTAAAGTCCTCTTTTTTTTTTTTTGGAATCAAAAATAACTAATTGTTCACAAAAACAATATGAAATAGATGAATTTCAAAAAAACGAAATGGGACCACCCAAATTATTACCTTCCATTAGCCATCTTCTTTTCGATTGATGCGGTTTCTTTTGCGTTCGTTTGTATTGGAGAAGTTCGTATATTCTTTCCTTCGCAAGTGAGAAAATAATAGTCCAAATGACTTACAACAAATGCACATTCTCAATCACGTCTTACTTGTAATTCAATTGATTTTTCTGTTGTTAACTTTGCTTCAAGAAGGAGACAATGATCAAGGACAAATTGAGATGAGAAAGCCCTTTCAAATCTTGGAGTAAGGCCTTAAAATTTTGTTTCCTAATCTCCCCTCGATGCTTTTTTACATGTTGAGCTTCCCTTTCAGATTGTATCTTGTTTAGCGAGCGCTTTGAAAAATATTGGTCAAAAATAAAAATAAGCTTGAATTAAAATAAAATAAAAATAAAAATAAAGCTTCTTATTTAATTTATCATTTCATTTTATGATTATTCTTTCAATTACAAAATTAAATTTCTTTCTTTTTTAAAATTGAAATTTCAAAATTTTCAAAAAATAAATAAGTGGGGAGATTATTCAAGGAAGAACTTTTGATCAATTTGTTTGAATGAAGGTCTTTCACTTGCAACTTGATCCCAACATAATTCAATGACTCCTGTTAGTAATTCAAGATTTTTATCTCCTTTACTATCTGGAATTGGTTCTCTTTGTCCTGATCGAACATGAAAGTCTATTTCTGTTGTCTCTTTCACTAAAATATGATTTATTATTTATTGAAAAATAAATTGAAAATAATAATAATAAAAAATTGAAAAAAAAATAAATAAATGATAATAAAAATTACAATTTGACCAAGGAATCTTTCTAGACATCATTTCCCAAATAATGATTGCATAAGAATATACATCTGCTTTCATTTCATCTTCAACAGAAACTTTTGTTACATTAGTTGTCATTCTTCCAAATACTTCTGGAGCTGAATATCGAGGTGAGAATCCTTTTACATTTACAACTTTCTGATTTATCGTCTAATTAATGTTTTTTTTTTTTTTTTTTTTTTTTTTAAATTAAAAAAAAATTAAATATCAAGTAAAAGTAAAGAAATTTAACTGAATTTGCTTCAGAACTAATTCTTGCTAATCCAAAATCACAAATAATTGCACTCATTTTATCGTTTACAGTCTCTAACAAAATATTTGATCTATTTTCATTTTTTTTTTTTTCTTTTTAAAAAAAAGTGAGAATATAAAGAAAAAGAAAAAGAAAAATGAATTAAACGATTTCAAGTCTCTATGTGCTATTCCATTTGAATGAATCATATTCATTCCTGAAGCAATATTTTTTGCTAATCTTAAAATGATACCACTTGGTATATCCGTGAAGGATCTTGTAATGTATGTATATAAATCTTGATCATATAACTAATTTATTTTATTTATTTATTTGTTTATTTGTTTATAAGTATTTTCAAAAAAAAAAAAAAAAAAATCAAATAAAAGAGAAAGAAAGGAAAAGAAAAAAATACTTTCGTAATAATACAACGGGGATTTTCAGAATAACCAACCAAAGTAAGAACATTTGGATGAGATGATATTCCCCAAATTATAGCTATCTCTTGTTCAAATCTAATTTGATTGTCTTCTTCTGAAAAGTTTTGATCTTCAAATAATTGTTTAATTGCTACATTCTTAAATTTAAATCTCTATTTGATTTAAATTTATTATTTAGAAGAATATTATTATTTTGAAAAAGAGATTTTTTATAAAAAAAAATAAATAAAAATTTACTTCACTCAACTTTGGATCAACAATAACACCTCTATAAAGTATCGCACAACCACCACCTCCAATTTGTTTTTCTTTTCGAATTTGAGTTGCGAAATCTATATTCATAAATCCTGGCATCGATAACTCAAATTTTGTATTTAACAATGTTGCATCTCCAACTAAAATTGTTGATTGAAAACAAACAAATAAATAAATATGATAATTATCGGTCAAAAAAAGAAGAAAAGAAAAGTACCAATAATAGTTGTATTTTGAGAAATTGAGTTTTGAGAAATTGAAACATCTTCAAGAGGTATTTCTTTCTGACTTTCTTGTTTCTTAATGGTTTTCTTTTTTTTTTTTTTTTTATGTTTATCATTGTTCTTATTAAGATTTTTTTTTGTTTTTAAAATAAAAAAAAAAAAAACATACCTTTTGTTTTCGAAGAAAGTAAAGTATCAATAAAAGAAGAAGAAGAAAAGCCAAGAATCCAAAAGTAACACCAACACCTATTCCAACTGATTGATTATTCTCGTTTTTTTCATTTGAAACTGTAGGCCCATTAGTTGGTCCGTTGGTCGGATTTGATACTGTTGGTCCATCTGTTGGATTGGTACAACTAATACCATTTCCTTGATAACCTTCTTTACATGTACATATAAAACTTCCTGGAGTGTTTGTACAATTTGCTTGTAAGCTACATCTTCCATTATTTGTTAGACATTCATCATTATCTATCATTTTCATCGGTATTGATATCATTAAGAAAAAAAAAAAAAAAAAAAAACTGAAAAAAATAATAATTCATTACCAGTACAATTCAAACCATCTCCTGAATAACCTGTTTTACATGTACAATAAAAAGCTCCTTGAGTATTTGAGCATGTTGCTTGAGTATCACATCCTCCATTATTTGTAGCACATTCATTAATATCTTTATTTTTATTTTTATTTTATTTAAATGATCATCAAAAACAAAAAATTTGATTAATATAGATCCCACCCTCACAAGAATCACCATTTACTGAGAATCCAGTTTTACAAGCACAATAATAACTTCCTTGAGTATTAATACAATTTTGATTCACATGACATCCTCCAATATTTGTTGAGCATTCATTAGTGTCTTTTTTTTTTTTTTTGAATTTGAACCATGATAGTGAGCAACAATAAGAAAGAAAAAAAATTAATTAGTACCTTCACATGTACGTCCATTTCCTGAATATCCTATTTTACAAGTGCAATTATAACTTCCTATAGTATTTGTACATGTTGCTTCAGAACTACATTCATTACTTGTTGAACATTCATCAATATCTATTACATATTAAGGTTCAAAATTGAATTATTTGAAAAAAAAAAAATGAGAAATTACCTCCACAAGAACCAGAAATAGAACTCCAATTCCCAACTGAATCATATTGAATACACGATCTTGAAACTGAACCTTGATAACCACTCACACATTTTCCATTAACTGTTTGCCCATTTGATAAAGTTTCATTCCATTGTGCGTTTTCTTCATTTTCAATCTCTGGGCAATTAACTATCAATTACAATTTTATTCAAATGGAATCTTCAAATTTTAAATTGATTAAAATATTAATTATAAAAGAAAAACAAACCAGGATCACAATTTGGACCATAATAACCAGTTATACAAGTACATTGATGACCACTTCCTCTCATTGAACAAAATTCAATTTCTGAACATTGATTTGAAGGACAACTTGTACCTAGTATGATTATGATTTTTCTTTAATCTATTTCGTATCCAAAAAGTATCAAAATGTATTACCACATTGACTGACTGTAGTAGAATAATCATTGGTTGTGATGGAACCATAAGCAAGAACTGGACAATCCCAATAATTATCTGAAAGAACCCTAGAAAAATTTCAATTAATATTGAGTATTTCTTTTCTTTCTTTCTTTCTTTTCTTTCTTTTCTTTTCTTTTCTTTTTTTTTTTTGAGTTAGAATATATATTACAATGTAGTGAGTTGTGAGAAACTTAAAAGGTAATTAGGAATGGTTCCTGTAAACTGATTATATGCAAGTTCTCTTTTAAATTTTGTTATTTTGGAATTTTTTCACAAAAAAAAAAAAAAAATTTTAAAAAAATAATTTTACAGCCATGTTAAAGATGTCAAGCTACTGAATTGAGAAGGAATTGGTCCTGAAAGCTGATTCTCATTAAAACGACTATTTAATTTATTTATTTATTTATTGAATTTGATTTATTAAAGGAATGAAATCAAATTCAATAACTGAGATAAAATATGATAAAGTCAAGAAAGTTTACATTTGTTGTAAAGTAGTTACACTTCCAAATTCAGTTGGGATTGTCCCTGTTAATGAATTACCCCATAGTTCTCTATTTTAATTGAATCGTTAAGAGTTGGAAAAAAAAAAAAGTAAATGAAATCTTTGTTACATTTGTTTTAATTTGTTTGCATTTGCTAGTTGAGTTGGGATTGTCCCTGAAAGATCGTTTGAACGAAGAATTCTTTTTGATATGATAATTTCAATTGAAGAAGATAACTCTTTGATTTTTTTTTAAAAAAAAAACTGAATTGAATTTACAGAGCTGTTAAAGATCCTAAGCTTCCAAGTTCTGTTGGGATGGTTCCTGAAAACGAATTAGACCATAATTCTCTATTTTTTATAAAGTAAAATTAATGAATCAATTGAAATTAAACGACGGGAAAAATGAAGATGATGATTTTACAAGGTTGTTAAAGCAGTTAATCCTCCAAATGTTGTTGGGATAATTCCTACAAGTGATTTTTGAGATACAGCTCTATAATTTTTAGTATTTTTTTCAATCAATCAATTACAATTCTTTTATTATTCTTATTCTTATTCTTATTGTTCAAATCAAAAGAGAAAAAAAAAACTACAATTTTGAGACTTGTTGATTACTTCCACTGGAAGGGGTACAAGTAACTCCAGTTTGTGTACAATAATTACTTCCACTCCAACTTAAAGTACCTTTTGATGCCAATGAAGTATACCAATCTGATAAAATAGCTTGTTGAGCTGCAATCAATGCACCTATTTTTTTTTTAAAAAAAAGGAAAAAGAAAAAATGAATCAAAGAAAGAAGAATTGATTCAAAGGAAGATCTATTTCAAAGAACTTCAATATCAATGATAAATTTGAATATTCAATCATTATTTTTTCAAGAAGTTCAAAGAAGATTGAAGCACTTTTCATGACTTTTCATTACTTTTCTTCCAACAAAAAAAAAAAAAAAAAAAAAAAATGAACCTTCAGAAAACTGAAACAGACAAAATAGAAATCCAATCTTATACAATAACATTGCTCATTCAAGAATAGGATATAAGATATTTGAATCCTTAAAAACAATGAATTGACAAAGATTCTTTAGTATTACAATTAAAACTACTAATTGTACAATTTGCTCGTCTAAATTTTGAAGTTTTTTGAATATTAATATTAATGAAATTGATCTTGAAAAGTCAATTAAATTAAGATTTTCTTTGAGTTATAAACTATAAATGTCTTACAATTTTATAAGGTCTATTCAAGATATCATAATTGAATTCGCGTGGTTCGAATTTTTGAACATTTTTGAACATTTTTGAATGGATTTTGAATGGATTTTGAATGAATTTTTCAATAGATTTTGTCAAAAATGTATGAAATTCAAACTCTTGAATGAACTTTTGAATTGAAATATTAGATTCTTTATTCTATAACTTTCAGTTCATTCTAATGGTTTTGACTTCAATTAACTTATGTTTTCGGGGTTTATACCAAGTAAATTAACTTTGGTTTTATTTACAATTATGAGTTGAAAAATTGAAGTTCAAAGTAAATATTCACAATCAAAAGTTTAAATTGTTGCAATTGAGAGTGTTAAGTATTGAAGTTAATCAAGAGAGTTCGTATTTAAAGTTAATTCGAGAAGCAAAGCTTGGTTTTAAAAAAACTTTAAAAATTACAAAATTACAAAAGAAAAACTTGAAATCTTATCGAAATGT
>ERZ778024.2308-NODE-2308-length-17292-cov-6.525323_pt1 | contig 17292 bp, 14 predicted proteins | sample MGYA00375754_ERZ778024 | MGnify/ENA primary metagenome ERZ778024 (study PRJEB29350, sample SAMN05389827) | bioreactor metagenome | isolation source: Thiocyanate bioreactor | place: South Africa: University of Cape Town | collected 2014-02-18 ...
GGAATTGTTCCTGTTAATTGGTTATTTTGTAGGTTTCTATTCTCATTTGTTTATTTGAAAAATTTTTCTAAGATATAAAAAGTGAATTATTTACATGCCCGTTGCACCCAGGGGAGGAATTGTCCCTGAAAGTTGGTTATGAGATAGATCTCTGATATTTTTGAATATTTATTTTGTAAGAGAAATAGATGAGTGAATTGTGTTTACAGAGTTGACGAAATTGTTACACCCGGGTCTGGTTGTGGCATGGGTGGAATTGTCCCTGAAAGCTGATTATGGGATAGAATTCTATTGTTATTAAAATATTTATTCACTGTGAAAATTAATAAAAAAAAATAATAAATGAAAAGTGATTACAGGGTTTGCAGGATGCTTGGGGGACTCAGAGTTGGAATTGTCCCTGAAAGTTGGTTATCAGAAAGAGACCTATTTTGGAATGTCCTCAAATGCCATGAAAATAAAAAATTGAAGGATGAGCTTTTACAGGGATTGTAGCTTAGTCATTTTTCCAAGTTCTGTTGGAATTGTACCACTTAGTTGGTTTGAACTGAGGCCTCTATCATTTTTTAGAATGAATTTAAAAAAATATATAAATAAGAATGTATTTACAGCTTTTGTAAAGAAGTCATTTTTCCGAGTTCAGTTGGGATTGTACCACTCAGTTGATTTGAATCAAGATCTCTATCATTTAGAATTTGAATTTATCAAAAAATGGAAAAAGAAAAATAAATAAATTGAGGAATGTTTATTTACAAGGTTGCCAAGCTGGTTAATTTTGTAAATTCGGTTGGAATTGTCCCATTCAGTTGATTATTTTGAAGATATCTATCATTTTCAACTTTAAATTCATCAAAAAGAAGAAAAGAAAAGAAAAGAAAATGAAAAATGAAAAAGAAAATAAAATTTAAGGAACGTGTATTTACAGAGTTGTTAAGCGGGTCAATTTTCCGAGTTCGGTTGGAATTGGACCATTCAGTTGATTGGAATTAAGGTCTCTATCATTTACAATTTGAATTTATTGAAAATGAAAATAAAAATAAAATTGAAGAAGGTGTATTTACAAGGTTGTTAAGCTAGTTAATTTTGTAAGCTCGGTTGGAATTGTACCAGTTAATTGGTTTTCCCCAAGGATTCTATCATTTTTTTTTTAATTTCTCATGAAAAAAATAATCTTATGAATTGAAAAATAAGCTCCGTTTACAAGGTGTTTAAGTACATTAAATCTCCAAGTTCTGTTGGAATTGTCCCAAAAAGGCTGCCGCTTTGGAACTCTCTATTTGAATTTTCAATTAGTTTCATTTTTTTTAAAGGGATGAATATCTTGGTACAGTAGTTGCAAATATGTTAGCTTTCCAAATTTTGTAGAAATTGTTCCTACAACAGTTGAAGATATTGATCTATTTCAATTGAAGATTTTTAAGATAAAGTTGAGAACTGAAATCTAAAAGAAGTACAATTGTAAAACACTTTGAGGAGTCAAACTGTCGCAAATCACCCCATCTTGTCCGCATAAATCATTTGCAGTATTCCAAAAATTAGGGCTCGTTAATGAATTATACCAATTCACCAATATTGTTTGTTCATCAGAATCCAAGGTACCTATTTTTTAATCAAAACAGCCATCCAAAAGAGAAAAATGAAATATGAAGAAACAAATAAATAAAAACAAAGGAAACAAACTGTTTGATAATTGAAACAGAAGACAAAACAAAACAAGGATCCTCATCACAAAATAGGTGTTATTGAGCATGATAGCTGACCTTTGTTGTTGAGTTTTATGAAGAAAAAATTTTAAATAAAAAAATGAAAAACTAACCAAATCTGGTCCAGCAAAGATGAAATTCATTGATTTTGTGAACAATTGTTCTTCCACCTTCATCGACTACAAAAGGTTAAATATCTTTCATTTAGTTTGTTATAAAGTGATTTGAAAAAAAAAACAAGAAGAATAATTAAATACTAAACCAATTGAAATAATTCAGGTTAAGGTAACTTCAACAATTTTTTGATCCTTTCGATTTTTATATTTGATTTTATTTTCATTTATTTTTTTTTTCTGATAAAAGAAGAAAAAAGAGAAGAGGGAAAAAAACCATTTTGATCGCCTCTATTGAGCCAGAACAATAATTGAGATACATACTGAAAGAATTTTAAAAATGAACCATTATTGAATATTTTCATAATTTGAAAGGCTTCTAAACAAAATTTTTTTTTTCTTGAAATATCAATTGCTTTTCATCTATATTTCTAAAAATGATGTTTCATGATAGACATCTTATCCATATCAATTCTTCACCATTTAATCATTTTACAATTTCAATATATTCTTTCTTCCAAGCAATTTATAAAGATATTTCGAATCCAATTCAATTTAAGATCTTGAGATCATTTATAGCATCTTAGAATCTCGAAACCAATTTTCAAATCTCCAACCGTTACTATGTCCTTTCTTTATTATTAACCCTTAATCGCTTAATCTAAACTTCAGTACACATTACAATAAGCAATCTAAAAACTGAAATTTCGCTTCTCTTCAAAATTTCCTTTTCTTTTTGAAAAATTGATTTCGAAAGCTCTAAGTTAATTTCAATCTCGAAAGCAAAAACTTTTCAGGGCTTAAATAAATGAGAACCTTCTTTTCTTTTCCTCTCTTAAAGTGAAATCTATTATTTGATATTTAATAACAAACTATCAAAATTTTAATAATAACAATTTAAAAATTAATTAATTACCTTGAATCACTCTGAAGATCAAAGGTTTATGCTTCCTTTTAAAGTTTCTCATTCTCTTTTCGAACTTTTTTCACTTTAATTCCTTGATAAATAATTAGCCTTCACTTGAAAAAATCTCATTCTTCCAAGATTTCTTTTAGTGTTCTGAAGACAATCTCCAAGATGTTTGATCCCTTGTAGTCTTCATCAATTAATAAGGAATCTTGAGTTTCATAAAGCAGAAGTTTTCGCCTCAATTCCTTTGATGAATAATTAGCCTTCACTTGAAAAAAATAATCTCTCTATTATTATTCTAAGATTTTTAATTTCTTGTGGTCTTCATCAAGTTTTTTCAAGTGAATCAGTTTGAGATTAAGGACTCGCAATCGCATTTTGTTTGGGTATTTTCGCCTCAATTCCCTTGATGAATAATTCCCCTTGATTAATAATTAACCTTCATTTGAAAAATAATCTCTCATTATTATTATTATTCATTATTCCAAGATTTCTTGATTTCTTGTAGTCTTCGTTTATTCATAAAGAATCTTAAAATGCATTTCTTTTTTGTTTTTGGAGATTTGAAAAAAAAAAAATGGCCAATGCAATCCAAAAAGAAAAAAAAAGAGGGGAACACAGTGGAAATCTGGTGGTGTTCAAACTCATGTTAATCTTCGGCCACCAAATAGACCAAGAGTCGACCAAAGACCTCCTTGTCACTTTCACAACCACATCAAGTCAATTTCTCAAGCGATCTTTTGAGATATTTATGTTTAATTTGGAGGATTTGGTGGAGCACACGTTGGAATTGATGGAATATGAGACGAGTTCGAGGAATGGATTTATATTTGGGTTCGTTGTTGGAGGTGTCATTGGAGGAGGGATTATTTGGAGAAGGGCGATCTTGCCACCAAAGGAACAACAAGGTCAGATACAGCAACAACAACAGCAGGAACAGGATAGAAAAATGAGTAAGAAGGAGCCAAGATCGTTGAAAGATATTCAAAAGAAATCGTTTAGGGATTCGAAAATCTTTTTTAAAGATGAGGTTGATGGGAGATTGGAAACGTTTCCTATTAATCTTAATGAGAGTGGACAAGAAGAGGAGGAGGAGGAAGAGGAAGAGAGTTTAGAAGATCTTCATATTAAACAAAAAGAAGCCATTTGTGCTATCCTTGTGGAAAATCTTACTCACTCAACTATTATAGAACAATTAAATTTAAATCTTCAACGTCTTCCAATTGTAAGATTATTATCATCTTTTTCTTTCTTTTCTCTTTTTCTTTTTTTTCTTTTTTCTTTTCTTTTTCTTTCTTTCCTTTTATTTTTCTTGTAAAAAAGAAAGAAAATTAAAATTAAAATAAAAATTAAAATTAAACATAAATAGGAACAATCTCAAGGTATAAAATTAGAAGAAATATTAGAAACCCATTGGCCAGCTTTATTTACTGCAGCAATTTTGGTTGAAAATTTTGATCTCGCATTTGATTTAACAAAAGCAAGCTCAGATGCACAATATTTAAATCCTGAATTTGATACTTCTTCTGGACTTGCACTTCAAACTCTTTTATCTATTTATCCTAGTAATCAACAAATAAGATCAAGACTTGAATATTTAGGAATTCGTCTTCTCGAAATTGATGCAAATCCTTTTGGATATCAACCTAATAGAGAAAATACTCAATCAAATCAAGAAGAAGAATTAAATAATAATAATAAGATTGAAGAAGGAGAGAAAGAAAAAGAAATTGGAGGAGAAGATGAAGAAGACGAAGAAGAAGAAAAACAAACCAAGACACCATTAGAACTTGCAATTGAGCGTGGTTATTCCAGATTAGTTGAAAAATTATTGAATCATCCATTAAAAATTTTGGAACATTTACCCTCTCCACCTCGTCAACCTTCTCTTCCAACCCCTCTTCATCAAGCCATTCAAGTAAATGATATTGATATATTAAAAAAATTCTTAAAGTTTAAATCCCCAATTATTGATGAGATGATTAACACAAAGGATCAAGATTCAAAAACAATTCTTCATTTAGCAACAGAAGCTAAACTAGTCCTTGTTTTTCCACATATTCTCGATGATCCAAGAGCAAAGAAATTTGTTAATGTTCAAGATAAATTTGGAAACACTCCACTTCATTATGCTGCAAAGAATAAAAATCGGGAAATGTTACGGTTATTAATTAATGAAAAAGGAGATCCAAATATTACAAATTATGAAAATGAAAGTGCCTTTGCGATTGCAATTGCAAATGGAATTGAGCTTCAGTTTGTTTAAAAAAAAGGAAGGAAGAAAAATCCACGTGTTATAATAATAATGAATCAAGAAAATACAATGATAAATATCGGAATCAGAATCCAGAAAGTTACGTCAATAAAAACAAAAATTTTTTTATTTTACTTTTTTTTTTACTTTTTTCTTTAATTAATTGAACACGAATTTGATTAAGAATTTTCATATTTTTTTAGCAAATTGGGGAGACTCTAAATTTATGGAAACAAAAAGAAAAAAAGTTTAAATCCAATTAAATTAGAAAAAGTAAGTGAATAAAAATAGTACCGCATTTATTTTTGAAAGATCCGTATCTATAGAACCATCAACATTAATTGAAGAGTCAGATAATAATTGTTTAATATCACCACTCTCTACATCTTCATCGACATTAGACTAAAAGAAAGATTAAAATTGAGTTAAAAATTGGAGTAAAAAAAAAAATGAAAACAAAAGATACTTCTTCGGGAGCAAATGTCAAAAGAGATTCCAATGGATTTCCTCCAGGTTTTTGTTGAAGAGCAAATTCATCAGTTTTCTCTTGAATTGCAATATCATCTGGACCCAATACATATTCTATTACAAATTTGCAATTTATTATTTGAGTTAAAGTTAATAAAATTAATATAAAATAAAATAAATAAATAAAACAAACCAGATTTATCGAGAGGAATTCGAATTAAATCAAACATATCTGGTGTATGATTAGTAAATTTAAATTTCTCAAGGACTAAAGCAATAATTTCTCTTGATTTAGTAGTCTTGTTAACATAAAGTGTTGAATATCCTTCACCATGATATTTATCCCGATATACTTTAATATTAAAGGTTTCACCTCCAGATGAAGATGATGTCTAATAATCATTCAATAGAATCAAAGATTATGTTTAGAAAAAATGAGGGAAGAAAAAGAAAAGAAGAAAGAAAATGTACTTTTTTGAGATGATAAGAAACTTTCTTTCCAACTTCATCTTTTACTATTAAAGGACATTCATCAAGTTTAAGCTCTCTTTGTTTGCCTAGAATTCGTTATTTTTTAAAAAAGAATTTTTTTTTTTAAAAAAAAAAAAAAGGAAAAAAACCTGTATCATCATCAATTATAATAATAGAATAATCTTGAATTGAAAAAGCTGATTTAATATTAAATTTCCCAAGAGCTGTACTTACAAGACTGCCTGCAGTAGTGTTGGGAGAAATGAGAATAGGTTTAGAGGTATCACCCTTTGCAAAATCGCAATGAAGCCTGATTGGAGTTTTTGTAACTTTGATTTGTGCATTTGACTTTTTTTTTTTGATTGGAATTGGTTCAAGATTTTTGTTTTTTTCTTTTCTTTGTTAAAAAATAGATAAAGAAGGGTTCTTACTGAATGGTGAGCTGCTGCTACTCTTCTTAAAGAAAATTTCAAAACTTGATCAGGATTTGTCTTTTCAGAGGCTCTTTGAATTGAAAGAGGTTTTTCATCTTTTTCCAAAATTTTTTCGTCTATTACAAAATTAAAGAAATAAAGATTAAGCCAGGAAAACTTGAATGAAAAAGAAAACAGAAAAGAAAAAGAAAAAGAAAAAGAAAAAGAAAATAACGTTGTCCATCAGTTAATAAGCTAATTTGGAAATCTTTTGGATCTTCTTTCGAGTTATATTTTTCTAAAGTCATAGCTACTACAGTTTCTGCAGTTGTATTTATATCTATAAATACAGCTCGATAGGCCACATCAACATTTAATGGTCCTCCATAAACTCTTAATACACCTTGATCTGCTGCAGAAGAAAGGAGATCCGTTGAAAGACGCTTTTTAATTTTAATTTTTGTCAATTTTTTATTTGAATCGTTTTTATTTGAATTTTTGTAAACTGGAATAATAAAATAAAATAAAATAAAATAAAAACATACTTTTTGTACAAGATAAAACTTCTCAGAATCGATTCCATTTTGACGATGCGATTTAATGAGATCATATAAATTTTCATTGGGATCCAAAAATTTTTCTTTTTTTAAAAAAAAAAAAAACAAACGAAAAAACCAAAAAATTATTGTTTGAACAAATAATAACTATAAAATAAAAAAATTTTACCAGCACCACTTGAAACCATACGAAGTGTAAAAGCTGTAGGTTTTTTGCCTTTAAATTTACGACAACTAGTTTGAATTGCGTCATTTGCTGTTGTTGATACATTTACAATTATAGTTTTGAAAAGATTTTCTTCTGAGTATACTCGAATTGGATATCCGTCCTTTGTTTTTTTTTTTTACAAAATAAATAAATAAAATAAAATAAAATTGAAAGAAAAGAAGAAAAAAAAAAAGAGGAAAAACTTTACCATTCCTCCTCCAACATTTTTCTTTAGCAAAAATTTCACATATTTTTTATGTTCTTCTTCAATTCCTAGTCTATTAACTTCTATAATTGGACACTCTTTAAGACATAATCTCCGTTCTTCTCCATCAAAAAGTAAATAAAGAGAATATAAATCATAAAGAGTATCAGGTACAACTCCTGAATTAATTGCTTGAAATTTAGTAACTGCAGCACGAATTGCTTCTTCTGTTGTTGTATTAGGTTCCATTTTAATTGCTTTATAGGTAACTCCTAAATCCCAAATTCCAGCATAAATTCTTACCAATCCATGAGAAGCAAAAGAATCAACCGAGTCTCTTCTCTCTCTTGGAGGTTGTTCTTCTTCTTCCTCTTGATTTTCAAGATCTAAGAAATATTTAATATCAGGTTCTTGATTCCAAACTAATTTTCTAGAATGTGAGCAAGGTTTAACATTGTGAGCATCTTGTTCTGTTGGCATTAAAAGCTAACAAAAAATTGATTTAAAATTAATAAATTAAAAATTAAAAATTAATTTAAAAAAAGATTTGAAATTTTGATGGAGAAAAAAAAAAAAAGAAAGAAAGAAAACCCTTTTGTTTTTTACAGCATTAACTCTTGCAATACGAGATTGAGTTGACTAATATTTTTTTATTATTTGATTTTTATTATTTGGTTCTTTCTTGATTTCTTATTTTCTTTGTTTATCATTGTTTTGTTTTTGTTTTGTTTTGTTTTTTTAAAAATAAAATAAATCATACTTCTACAAATAAAGCAGGAATATAACCAGCTTGTTCAGTTCTTGGTGAAATTGCATACCACCATTCATTATCAGAGTCATCAAGTAAATGAAGGGGTTCACCTGCAATCACCGTAAGTTGTTCCTCAGAACCTCCTGTATAATTCTTGACGGCATAGTGCCATTCAGTAGCTACAGCACTCATTGTTTTTTTCTTTATATTTCCTCCACTCCTTCTCTATTCAATATTTCTTGACTCTCCTTTACACAACTTGAATTTTTTGTAGAACTACGAACTAATAGGGTTTACAAAAGTCTATATTATTATTGTTTTTTTAATTATAATTTTAATTATTGTTTCAATGTTTATTTTTTTATTTCTCATGAAAATAAAAAGTTGTTTTTATTTCATCAAAATTGGGAATTCTAAACTAATATCCTTTCAATTTTTAAATTTAAATCAATAGTTATCATTTCAAATCAATGAATAATGAGATCTCAAATCAAAAAATCAGAACCATCATTGTTTTATTATAACTATTCTAATTGTTTTTGTTGTTTTTATAATTAAAAATTGGAAAAAAAATCAATCGATTTTCACACCAATTTCCCATTTTTTTTTTCTGTTTTTTTTTTTCCTCACCAAAAACAAAACAACAACAAAACAACAAAACAACAAAAACAAAATAGAAATTCAATACGAACGTTAATTATTCTTCTTATTATTTCTACTTATTCTAATTTCAAAAAATGATTATTATAAATTTTTTTTTTTTTGTTGATTTGATTTGAAACAAAGAAAAAAAAAATTAGTTATTGAGAGTTCAAAAACAACACAAAATTTATAAATAAACAAAAAGAAAAAAAAACTCCATTTTTTTCTTTTCTTTTTTTTTCCTGTTTTCAAACCAACAATTCCAATTATTTGACTCTTATTGATATTATCCTCACATTTATTTTACTTATTCATTCAATTCAATAATGAGTCTCTCTTTTTTCTCTTTCCTTTTACATTATTAATGTTGTTGCAAAAAATTATAACCGATTGTTACTTAGGACTAAACTTGTTCACTTTTTGATACAGGGGGCTAAAAACTATTTCCACAGAATTTCAAATAGACTCCGAACAAAAAAGGGAAGTCCAGATCACCCCCTCAAAACACAAAAAACAAACAATCATAACAAACAAAATAAATATGGCGAATTTTATGTTTCAGTTTTCAGTTTTATAATTGATTTTCAATAAGTTTTTCATTGATCTAACTTTGAAATATTCTTTGATTTTAAACATAAAATAGAATTAGAATTGATTGTTGAAGTCACTAAATTGTAGATCTTGATTTGGGGATCAAATTGGTGGTTTTAGATTTTTGTAATTCGATTTCTATCAAAAGTTTTTTGGATTGGAAAGAAAGTGCCAAAACATTGGAATTAAATTGATTGAGATGATTTACTGAAAAATGAGAAATCAAGCTCAGATTCTCATCATTTAAATATAAAAGAATGGTATTATATTTTAAAATTTTTATATTAATCCAAAAAAAAAAAAATCAAAAGGTTCGATGTCAAAGTTATTTAGAAGACCATTTTCATCAGCTTCAGGAAACAATAATCTTTTCGTTGTATTAAACTCATGCTCAAAATCAAAGACTCCATTGAAAGTTTCCAATTCAAAGTTTCTTTCTTGGTATTCATGTGGACCAACAGTTTATGATTCTGCACATGTTGGACATGCAAGGTTTGTTATTTTATTTTCAAAAAATTATCCTCTTTCAATTCAATATTTCAAATTAGAACATATGTTTGCCAAGATATTGTTAGAAGGATATTAGAAAAATCAAATATTCAGGTTCATTATGTTATGGGAATTACTGATATAGATGATAAAATTATAGAAAGAGCTAAAGAAAGATCAATTCCTTGGAAAGAATTAGCAAGAAGTTATGAAAAAGAGTTTTTTGAAGATATGAAAAGTTTAAAAGTATTGCAATTTTTTTTTTTTGAAAAGTGCCCATGATTTTCGCATCTGAATATAAAGTCATTATTTTAGGTTAAAACACCAACTGTTATTACTCGAGTATCAGATTACATTCCAGAAATTATCTCATTTATTGATAAAATTCTTCAAAATGGGTAATTAAAGACAATTTTTTTTAAAAGAAAAGGAAGAAAAAAACTAATCAATAATAGTTATGCATATCAAGCAAAAGATGGAAGTATATATTTTGATATTCAAAATTATGAAAAAAAATATTCTTATGGACTTTTTCAACCTGAAAGAACTGCAAATCAGGTTGAACCTTCAATTCCTCAAGGTTTTATTGATTTTTTTTTTTTTTTTTTCCTTCTTTAAATCACTCAAATTCATTTATTAAAGGTAAAAAGGATCCAAAAGATTTTGCTTTATGGAAAATTCAAGAAGATCCAGAAGCTAGTTGGGAATCACCTTGGGGAAAAGGAAGACCAGGGTGGCATGTTGAATGTTCTGCAATGTCTTCGTAAACTTCTTTTTTCCAATTCTTTTTGAAATTTTGACTGATTTCTTTTTCCAGTTCAATATTTGGACAACAACTAGATCTTCATAGCGGTGGAATTGATTTACAATTTCCTCATCATGAAAATGAAATCGCTCAAACTCATGCATATTTAAATATGGATACAAGTCATCATTGGTGTGATTGTTTTATTCATACAGGACATGTTCACATTCATGGAAAGAAAATGTCAAAATCTTTGAAAAATTTCACTACAATTCGAGTAAAATTCTTATTTCACATATTGATTTGACAACAACCACCATCAAAATTTTAAAGGATTTTCTCAAAGACTACTCGGAAAGGCAATTTAGAGTCTTTTGTCTGTTATTTAAATACAATTCCCCAGTTGACTTTGGTTCAGAACAAATTCAAGAAGCAGTTCAAATAGAAAAAAGATTCACCAATTTCATTCAAAATATCTCTTCAACTCCAATTTTAGATTTTTCAGATAAAATTTCTCCTAAAGATTTGGATTTTATGAATTGGTTATTGAAACAACAACAATCAATAATGGAATTTCTTTCTGATGATTTTGATACACCCAAAGTAATTGATACTCTTTTACAAATTACTTCAAGATATTATAATGATTCAAAGTTACATCCTTTAACATTATCAATGATCTTATCTATTTACACGGATTCTCTTTCTACCCTTGGAGTTGAATTTCAGGTAACTTTAACTTTTTTTGAAAAAAAAAAAAAAAACAATATTAACATTTAATAAATAAAAAATAAAGAAAGGAGTATCAAATAATGATGTAACGATGAACAAATTAAATGAAACAGTAGAAGAATTAATAAATCTTCGTAATCAAATTCGAAAACTTGGAACAAGCTCAAAGGAATCTTCACTTCCAAAAGAAAAGATTTTTCAACTTTCAGATCAATTAAGAGATGTCACATTTCCAAAATTAGGGATTACAATTAAAGTATTGATTTTTTTTTTCTTCTTATCATCAGTCAAATAAAATATAACAATAAAAATAGGACACTAAGGAAGGATCTATTTGGCATTGGAAGGAGTAAGGAAAATAATGATTGCAAAAAATTTTGTTAATAAAGAAGTAATGTTTAAAATAAATTTCCAAATCTTTTTCCAAAAAATTAAAAGATAATTATAATTTTTTTACTCAGTGTATTCCTTTATTCATTTTGCTACAGTATTACAAAACAAAAAACAGACTTTCTTGCACAAAAAAGTTATAATTTGATTCAATCCCCTTCTGGTGCTTGGTGATCTATTTTTTTTTTTGTTATTGTGAATTTTATATTTTTTAAAGTTTTGTAGAATTGATTTAAATGAGAATGTTGCGGGCATGGAGACAAACTTTTCCTCAAACTTTTTTTCAAAAGTCCATCTTAAATTTGTACTATGAGACCTCTTTATTAATCTTGGAAATTGAATCATCAACACCAAAAGAAAAAGGTAAAACACCTCCTCTTTTGATTTTTCAAAGGTAAAATAATTGACTTAAAGTCGCTTTGAGTTGATATAAAAGATTCATCTTCCAAACAAAAAAGAAGGGGAGAAAAGAAAAGAAATAAACCTTATTACTGACTGAAAGATCCGGTTTGAACACAGGGGAAAGCATGACTCATTAAGAAAAAGTAACTCAAACAAGTTTGCATCAACTCCCTATTCAATTTGATAAACGACTCCAAATCCAAATACAACATTAACCAAGTGCAAGGGATGAATAACATGGCTCTTGATTGGGTTAATTCAAATTTTGATACAATTATTGAAAAGTCAAAAAAGTGAAGGACAACCACTAATTCAAATATGTGAATAATCTGCAAAGTAGCCTTCCATCCACTGTTACTGCCTAAATTGCCAACAACACTTACATAGAATAGTTTCAATTGACCAAACAATGATTGATTGATTGATTGATTGAACACTCAATAGAGATTTTGATCTTTCTTAAAAGAATTGAGATTCAACTTTTAAACTTTCCATCCATCCGTTCTAAAGGAAGTCGATGCAGGAAAAGAGGAAGAAGAGGAAAAAGTCGCCATTTTTTTTTTCTTTTCCTTTTTTTTTTTTTCCTCACCAAAAAAAAATTTTCCTCACCAAAAATCAAAACAAAAACAAAACTTTCGACATCAACCTCCTTTCCTTTAAAACCTTTAAAACCTTAACTCACTTAGAAACAATTTTCATAAAACTCCGAACAAACATGATAAATCGATTCAAAATTAAAAACTGAATACTAAATGTGGGTCATTTTTGATTCAATAGTTCAAAAATGAAAAGGTTAAAGAAACATGAAACTTTTTTTTATAATTAATAATTAATTTCAATTGAACAATTCCAATGATTGACATGAGATGGAATTATAAAAACTGAATAGATTATATATAACTCGATTCAAACTCTGAAGTTTATGAACTAACATTTATCATCAAGAGAGTTGAACAATATTAGATGGTATTCCATTTTTTAAAAACCACTTTGAACGGAGTTTGAAAAAAAACGGGGCAAGTCTAATATTTGTTTGTTTATAAGTAATATGTGAAGTTATATCCATATTCTAATGATGTTTTATATTTCTCTTTGAATTTAGGAATCATTAGAGATGTCAGAAAGTGTTTCGAAGAAGAAGAAAGTGAAGCCAATTGAAACACATGAATCGAGTGATGTTTTACTTAGAGGTTCAACGAGTGAAATCGAGACACCAAAAGCTAAAGGAACTGATGGGAATGAGAGTAAAGGAAGTGATGCTGGTGAGAGTGGTGATATGTTAATTTCAAAGGATATTGAAAAGGAAAAGGAAAAGGAAAAAGCAAAAGAAAAAGAAAAAAAAGCAAAAGGGAAAGCTAAAGAAGAAGATGAAAATGAGATCCCCCTTCAAGATATCTCAAATAAACCAAATCTATTTGAAGAAGAGGATCCACAACCTACTACTAAACTCCCTCAAACAAAAAGTGTAACGATTCTTCCAAAGGTAAAACATTTTTTTTTTAAAAAAAAAGAAAAATCTTAATAATAATTTCCTTTTTTTTTGAAGGAAGCAGTCTCAAAAGAAGGAGATTTAATGTTAAAAGAAGGACTTGTGTTTAAAAAATATTTCTTTAAAAGTTGGAAAGATGTGCATGTTTCTTTAACAAAAGATCGATGTGTAATTGCAAAGGTAAATTTTGAAATGAATTAAATTCTGATTCTTAATCTCAATAAAATGGTATATTTAAAGGTAGGTGGAGATCCAAAACCAAAGGGTGATTTCTCTTTATCTCAATGTTATGTAACATATATTGCAGGTGGACCAAGTGAGGAAAGGTGTGTTATTTTTCTTTCTCACTTTCTTTTTTTTAAAAAAATTGGTCGGAATATTTAAAATTGGTTATAAAATCATAGATTACAATCTTTTTTGGTTCACACAGCAAAAGCAGAACAATTTGTATTGAAAGCATCATCTGCATCGATTGCAAAAGATTGGATCACTGCTTTTAAAGCCAATTCAAAGATCTTAGATACTGATTTACTTGCAACTGTACAATTTCATTATTTTTAAATTATTTTTAATTTTTATTTTTTTATTTTTTTTTTTAAAAAAATATTCAAAATTTAAATTAATAATATAGCTTCAATTCCCTAATGTTTCTGGTGAACCTCAAGAAAAAGTTTGTTCTTTCTTTCCCTTTTTCTTTTATTTTCTATTCTATTTATTGATTTTTTTTTTCTTGACTAGGCCTTAAAGATGGGATGGGTTAAAGAAAAGAGTGCAACTGGTTCATGGAAATGGAAATATTTAGTAATGACTGAATATTCTTTGTATTTATATGACAAAGCTCCAGTATATAAATTTTTTCATTTTTTTTTTTTCTCAAATACAAAGAAAAGAATATTAATATTCAAAATTCAATTTTAGCAAAATAGTTCTCAACTTTCTTCTTATTCATCTAAATTCACACTTTGTGAATGTCAACAAAGAGAAGTAAATCCTTCAGAACTACCAAATTCAGAAGAAGATAATGTTAAATTTGTCTTTTTAATCATCTCTCAAAAGGATCCTATTTCAATTGCAACTGGTAAAAAAATTTTATTTTTTTTATTTTATATTTATTTTGAGATTGTCATTTAAAAAACATTTTAAAAAAAAATCCAAAGAAACTCGAAATGAATTACGAAATTGGCTCAATGCATTAAAAACTACAACAATGACTGCAATAAAAAAAATAGAGGTTTTTTTCCTTTTCTTTCGAATTTAAAACAACTCAAAATTAATGGTTAAATTAAATCAAAATTTCATTTTTCTAGACATGGAATTTTGATGTAACATTTGAAGAAAAGCCAACAATAATTAGTATTAGTCGTTCTTCTGGCTTTACATTAAAATCTGAAACAGTATAGTTCTTATTTCTTTAGAATTCAAAAGAATAATTAATAATCTTTTTTTTTTAAAAAAAAAAAAATTAAAGGGAGATGTTGAAACTCATCCATTAAGTCATTTTAAACAATTTAAAATTGGAAGAAACTCTGTTGGTCTTGATTTTGGAAAGTTTTCTCCAAAGATAATTGAAGTCCAAACTCCAGAATCTGATACAATTTCAATTCTTATTTCTTTGATTCTAGAATCACTGATGGATCCAACTCGACTTAAAGTTTAAATAATTTAATTGGACATAAATGAACTTAACAATAATTATCATAGCAATAATCTAAAAATATAATAAAGAAAAAAAAATCTAAAGCATCAAGTTCTATAGAAATATTGCAAAAAATTATATAACAAAAATTATTCTAGTCTAATTTTTTTAACTTTTGAAGGAAGTTCAATTGCAGCTGTTGTAATTCGTCCAAGATCAGCTAGAATTGCTGCTTGAAATGCGACTCCTCTAGCAACAGCAACATCAGGATCAATTGAATAATTGGGTTCTTTTCCAAAAAAGAAATCTTTAATTCTACTTCTAACACCAGGCATTCTCGTTGTTCCTCCAACCAAAATAATTTCATCAATTTGTTCAATTTTGAATGTTGATTCTTCTAATACTGCTCTAATTGGTTCCAACATTTTGTTGAATAACTCTTGACAAATTGTCTCTAAATCATCCCTTGTAATTTTGAATTTAAATATTTCATTATTAACACTAAAATTTCCTGTTACTTCAGTTTCATCAGATAATAATATTTTTGTCTCTTCCACTGTTTTTCTAATTGATAAAACTTCATTTGGAGTTAACTTGTCAATATCCACTTTATTTTCTGTGAATTTTTGAATGAAATGTTCTTGAAGTAAATTTGTAAAATCTTCACCACCAAGACGATTATTTCCTGCAATTGCAATTGTAATAAACATATTACTTTCTTTACCAAGTAATGAAACATCTAAAGTTCCACCTCCAAAATCAAAAACTAAGATAAGATCCACTTCTTTTTTCTCTTGAACTCCATATGCAAGGGCAGCTGCTGTTGGCTCATTAATGATTCGAAAAACATCTAATCCTGCCATCTCTGCAGCTCTTTGAGTTGCAGCTCTTCTTTCTTCATCAAATTCAACAGGAACAGAAATAACAGCTCTTTGAATTGGACTTCCAAATCTTCGTTGAAAAATTCTCATTAACTCTTTTAAAATCTCTGAACCAACTTGTTCAGGAGAATATTCCTTTCCTTCTATTGAATAAAATGGTTTTCCTTCTCGTTCTATAATTTCAAAAGGAAAATTATCATGATTCTCTTTCACTTCATCAAAATTGAGTCCAATAATTCTTTTTGAATCATAAATTGTATTCCTTGGATGTAAAATCAATTGTTCTCTTGCTTTCACTCCAACAAGAATTTGATTATTTAAGAAACTTACAACAGAAGGAATAGTAGATTGATTCCATTCATTTTGAATAACTTCAATTTCTCCAGTTCCTTGATGATAAACAGCTATACTTGAAAAACTTGTTCCTAAATCAATTCCAACAATTTTAGGAGCTGGTGTTGGTAAATATGGTTGAACAATAACAGCAACTATAACTGTAATTACAAAACCAACAATTGCATAACCAAACATCTAGAAGTTCTTTTAACAGTAATTAAGAATTCATTAATAAAATTTTCAATTTCAAAACATAAAATAGACTGAAATGAAATTACTTTGAAATCTATATGAAAGTTGCAGCTCTTCTTCCTCCTCCTCTTATGATTTCTAGTTATATTTAATAGATTGGCAATTAATTGTGTATGTTAAGAAAACAATTGAAGAAAACAATCAATCAATGAATTCGAATTATTCTTATTCTTTCAAATTCTTATAACTGCACTCAAAGTTGACATCTTCATTGTTTTTATAATTAATTGATTCGAAATTTCACTGAAACATCAAATTGTAAACTTCTCAATCTCAATGAAATCAAAAAGTGATTTCAAAGTTTATTTTTCGTATCTTATTGACTGCATCTCAGATCTTTGAAAGACTTTATTGTAAGATATGGTTTTTTATTATAAAATTCAGGAATCGAAACAAGACGTGGCAATGTTGGAATGGTTGATGCTTGCTGGTATTCTGAAACTTGGGTCAATTCTTTGCTGATTTTGAGGATTTCTTTACGAAAGTTACTTAATAAACTTTCTAAGGTATTATAGATAGTATCGTATTGTGATTGTATTGTTATTCAATGATTCTGTTTGAGTTTCACATGAATGAATGATAGTTGTTGGAGCTGGTCATTCATCTTTGGGGTTTGGAGTTTTCCGATTCCTTCGATAGAAAAAAAAAAAAAAA
>ERZ778024.2313-NODE-2313-length-17246-cov-54.385841_pt1 | contig 17246 bp, 15 predicted proteins | sample MGYA00375754_ERZ778024 | MGnify/ENA primary metagenome ERZ778024 (study PRJEB29350, sample SAMN05389827) | bioreactor metagenome | isolation source: Thiocyanate bioreactor | place: South Africa: University of Cape Town | collected 2014-02-18 ...
GTAAGTGTCTATGGAAAGATCGAGTAGTGACGTCTGGTATAAACGAAAGAGTAGCTATAAATTTACTCTGTTCTGCTTTAATGCTTGAGCAAGATATCGAGCACCTTCAGCTTCGATAGAGTTATCAGAAATGTTGAGTTGCGTAAGTGTCTATGGAGAGAGCGAGTAGTGATGTCTGATATGAATGAATGGGTAGCTATAAAGTTACTGTGTTCTGCTTTAATGCTTGAGCAAGATGTCGAGCACCTTCATCTTTGATAGAGTTATCAGAAATGTTGAGTTGCGTAAGTGTCTATGGAGAAATGAAGGTTATCTGTAAGAAAGTTGTGTTTAGAGTTAGTTGCTGATGTGAATGCATGGATAGAGCATAATTCATGAGAGTTGAGTGCCTGGATCGAGTGTTCTAAATTAATAGTATTGTGCACTTACTCGAAATCTGTGGTATGAATTTCGGATTGCGTTTAGTCGTTGACAAATGCTGCTAGCAGAGATAAATAAACTTTTGTCACTTAAATGGTCGAATATTCGGTAGACTATGTCCACTGGTAACGTATGTAATGATGTAGACATTATTGTGCGATGTGGATTTTGTGTAGTTTTGATCTGAAAGAATGTTGACATGATAAAAGCGAAAATATGAGTATTATAAAATTTGATTAAACTTTATGAAATTTGAAGCTTTGAAATCCCTATACATCGGTTTGAGATGTTTACGTTGTTTTAATGCTATTATTTCAGTAGATAACTTCGTGGAGTTTTTTTCTTAAAGATGAAGTTATGGACTCAGTTGAATAACGTAAATGTTTTGATAGTTTTAACTGAGTTTGGTTCTATGTAATTGTTATAATAATCTGATATTTAAATTTTACGGAGTTCGGTGACTATTAAAAGTGATGTAATAGGTGAGTTGCATGGAGCTTCTAGAGTTCAATGTTTCGAAATTAGAGGAATAGAAATATTTTTTTGCTGAAATGTAGAACGTAATTTATTTTCTAATGGTAAAGAACTGTTGAAAGGCGCATGTTTGGTAGGAGAGATGATGAAATGTGAGTGTTATCAGTCACAATGATAAGAGATACTCGGTTTGATAAAACACAAACGGTGTCCTAGCATTGGTCAATATCCGACGAACATCGTTTTTGCATTTGGCATTTTGAGCAAAAGAAATGAGAAATGGAAGAATAATATTCATGAGTAAAAAGAACAAACGAAGATGTAATTATGCATAACGAAATTAGTTGATTTGATTCGACGACACTGATGAAGTATAGAGATCGATTGAATTGATATCATATCGTTGTTGTTTAACATCTGAGACAAGAATATCCACAAAAAGTCAATCAATATTCTCAATCTCGACTAGTAATAACTAATAATTGTCATTTAGGAAATCTAATTTTAAAAGAAAAGTAATAGTTTGATCTAAACAATTCATCGGGTAGATCTTTGTTCGACGATATGCGAACAACAATTAAATATCTTACTCTCGATCATAACTGTGCATAGCGATAGATTGCTTCACGTCTTAATTGTAGTACATCAAAGTGTCATTTTCATACAAAGTCAATCAATTCTGGTCGATATTGAGATGAGTTCTAGTTTCATTCGTTTTTGTATTCATCCATACAAGTATATATCTTTCCTAATATTTCCTTTTCAAAATCATTGATATTGTGTATGTTTAGAAAATATTAAAATGACGAACAAATTCTCGATATCTCTAAACAGTGGAGCATCGTGAATAGGAAGTTTTTTTCTTTGATTATTGAAAAGTGTTGCTCTGGCAGACTAGTATTGCTACCAGTCCGCTCGTTTTCGTCATTGCAACATGTATTTGATCGAAAAAGATCATTACCTCTTGGTAAGTTGTAATAAGCAATTTATCTCGATGATATTTAGAGAACGCCATCTCACATGTCTATACACATCGCGTTCCCGTAAGAATGAAACGAAATAGATTAGACGTAGAGACGTATGAAATATCGTGCGCTCGCTGTCGCCGAGGAAAGTTGCTTATTACAACTTACCAAGAGGTAATGATCTTTTTCGATCAAATACATGTTGCAATGACGAAAACGTGCGAGTCGATAGAAATATTGATTTGCCAGAGCAACACTTTTTTAAAATAATAATGAAAGAAAAATAACTAATAGAGACGTGTAATATATATGTGTGTGGATATTTAACAAAGAGATTACAAACAACAACTTTACTGTCTTGATTGTTTGGATTTTGCATCGAGTTCTCAATGAATATTTCAAGAATTATACTGAACTTCACATCAGTTGAAATAAAAAATAATTTCGAGAATTTCGGAGAGATTTATTATTGGCTCCTTTACTAACCAGTAAATAATAGTTTGTGTCCTTTCTTTATTCATTTCTTCGCAAATCAGTGAAATATTAAAATAGAATGCAATCGTGTTTGGTATTTCGTTCAATTCAAAGTTCAAGATCATCATTGATATTGAATCGTTTTTTGTCTTTAACTAAAGTTCGATCGATTACTGCAACAAAATTACAGGAAACTTTCAATTCAAATGACATTTCATCATCTTCAAAATCTGAAACGACTAAAATTTATTCCGATCAAGTTCATCGAATCGTTGATGAAATAAGTAAATTATCATTAGTTGAAATCTTGGATTTAAATGATCTGCTGAAGGTGAACAAATAATGTCTTTTTCTTTTATAATTCTCTTTGCTCAATGTAGAAAAAAGAAGAAGAAAATGAATATGAAGAAAATGCTCGACTAAATGCTGAATTAATTTTCAAAGTTCGTTTGATAAAATTCGATGAAACAAAGAAACTTCCTATGATCAAACAAGTCAAAGATGTTGTAGAAAATATCAATCTGATTCAAGTTCGATTTATTGAATTATGTTGTTGAAAGAATTTTGTTTTTTTTCTTCGATTTAAGGCAAAGAAACTAGTCGAATCCGTTCCACGAGTTCTCTGTGACAATCTCAGTAAATCCGATGCTGAAATAATCAAAGCAAAATTAGAAGCAATCGGTGGTGTTTGTGTTGTTGAATGAGAAGAAGAAAAAAAACAAATATTTGGTTTAAATCGTTATAAATTCTTGTTTTTTGTTGTGTTGCTCTATAAAAAAAAGAACTGGAAAACGAGTCAGTACTTGATCATAATCATTTGTTAACTTTTTCTTCCTTATCTCGTCATGTGAAATATTCAGCGAAAGGAGAATTAATCTGACAGACAGTCATTCGTTCGATAAATACTCTTTTTTTTTCTGTTTCAAAGAAGAGCGAGAGTGTGTGTGAGTGAGCATTTTTCTTTTGTCAAATGGATGTCGAACGAACTGAAGCAATACGTCATGAAGGAAATTTACAAAACATTACCAAACGTTATCGAATTTTCTTAGATACAAAAGTAGATAATGCAGACGGTAAGACAAACAAAAGGTCATGACTGATTAGATTTTTTGTTTTTGTTTTCATCTTGTAGCAATTTATCGGTATATAAGTGAAGTTTTAATAAAAGAATATGAAGAAGATTATTCGAAAATCATTGAATATATTCGTTTGAAACTCGATTGGCCATTTGTTTACAAACGTAAACTTCTTCAATGTATTTCCAAATGTCAATCGAATACAGAAGATCGATTTAATAATTTGGCTAAATTCGTTTTCAATCCAACATCGAAAATCAAACAAAAAACTAGCTTTCGTAAATTTAATCTTCAAACAGCGTCCATCGAACGGCAATATGGTTCAGCTGTTTCATCGATTCTTCAATTACAATACGGTTTTTTTCTATTTAATTTGTTAACATTAATCGTTTGGATTGCGTTAATCATTCTTCCTCATCAATTTCTCTCATCATCATCGTTTTCTTCGAAATCATTTTCCATTTCATCGCTCTTTACAACCAAAGATTTTCTTGCTGAATCAATATTTTTCCAAGGTTCCTATTCCAATGAAATCCTCAAGAATTCCTATAATCTACCGTTGATTTATTTCCTCACAACATATTTCTATTTTTTCCTTTGGTTTATCTATTTAACTGTTCGTTTTGCATCGACATACAAACAGAAAGTGTTGAATTCAATTTTAAACAGCAAACTCGGCATTGGTTTTATGTGTACATTTGGCCGATTGAATTTCACAATTCGTTCGGACAGTGAGAAATCGAAATACACCAAAGTATTTCAACGACAATTTCTCGATCTAATCGGTAATGACGAACGTTTCAAACAGAATCAATCATTTCAATTTAAAACTTGGTCTTATAAACTCAAAATCATAATTACCCATTTATTCTACGTTATTTTAGCGATTATTTTAGGTAAAATCTTTGAATTTCTAGTTTGACGAATTGTTTTCTCTTTTTTTTTGCAAAAGGTGGTATCAATTGGTTGGTTTTAAATCATTATAGTGAAACTCCGTTCGTCGATCGATACGGATCGATTATATTTGTAGCTCTAATCAATCGTTTAATGCCGTATGGCATTGTTATTCTAACACAAATTGAAAGTTATAAGTATTTATCCTATCGATTAGATGCAGTCGGCTTTCGGTCGGTTGAAATCTCTTTTTTAATAAAAAAACAACAACAACAAGAAAATCTTCTTTCAGATGTATTTTAGTCAATATTTGCACAGTTTTATCATTTACGATCTTTTTCTTTATTAATTCACCTTCGTGTTACGAAACAGTCTACGGGCAATTGATTTATGTACTATTATTAGCCGGTAATTTTTCTTCTTTATTCATAAATAGAAAACAAACATAGATATTGAAATTTGAAATTAGATCTATTTGCATCGTTAATCTTCCCAATTGTATTCGGTCTTTTATTTGATTTGTTTCTCGCAAAGAAAAATCGTGATTTCGATGGAATCAATATTCATGTTCAAATAACTCCATCAGTTTTACTCTACAGTCAATTTCTAATTTGGTTAGCCATTTATTTTACTCCACTATTATCAGTAATGATTCTAATTAATTTACTATTCTCTTATGTTTCTCATCGATTGTATCTTTTTATTCGATCTCGAAACTTCGATTCCTATAAACGAGTTTTAATTTGGAATGCTCATCGTTTGAAATTCTTAAACTATTTATTCGGTTATCTTCTCTTGATAATCAGTGTGACTTCGTTTGTTGTTTTTACGACTCAATTACAACCGAGTGTCGATTGTGGACCATTTCGTCAATTGAATGTTTCGTATGAAATCGTAACGAAATTCGTTGATAATTATCAAACATCAGTTCTTGTAATATCGGTGATAAACTTTGTTTCATCGCCGGGTTTTAGTTATTTCTTATTTATCACTTTTTCGATTGTTGTTTATAAATTACGACATGAAGGTTTAGCTGAAAAACAGGTAAAAGAAAATCTAATGATTGATTGATTGATTTTGGGTTTTGTTTTAGCTTGTTTTTATACGAGAAAATAATTTGGAAAGTAAAAAACGTTTAAGAGAAAATTTCGTGAGAAAATTACATCGACAAAATAGAACACGAATCAATCAAAACGAACAACCGATTGTTAAACAAAAATTCTAATTCTCTTTTCGTTTTTTTTCTTCTGTTCTTATAAATAAAAATTATTCTGAAAGATAACTAACTAAGATCGAAAGATTGTTTTCAGATTTTTTCTTGTAAAATGTTTCAAAAATTTGTTAATTCCAATGCTCAAGACAGTGGAGGTTATGAACGACGTCCACGTGGAGCGAAGAACTCCGATGAAAATGACGAACATACACGAGTTTCATCAATCGATGAAGATCACGGTGAAAAACCTTGTAAGGCTTGTGTTGATTTCAAAGATTGGCTGAGACACGGTCCAACAACAACAAATACTGAACAACAAAAACCAGTTTTCGAACAACAAATCTCCATAAATGCTGAATGTCCTTTGATGCGTGATGATTTAGGACGTGCATCATGGTCATTACTTCATACAATGGCTGCATATTATCCGGTTCAACCGAAAGACGAAGATAAACAGACAATGAAAGAATTTATTCAATCATTTTCAAGATTATTTCCTTGTCCGGAATGTCGAGCAGATTTTCAAGATGAAATTAAGAAATCTCCGCCGGATGTTTCGAGTCGTTTAGGTATTTCGAATTGGATGTGTCAACAACATAATTTAGTCAATCAAAAATTAGGAAAACCTGAGTTCGATTGTCGACAAGTTTTAGAACGATGGAGAGACGGACCTAAAGACGGACGATGTGACTAACTTTTCATTTTTCTGTTTGTTTTTATTAGTTGCTTTTTTTAAAATATTCTCAATAAAAGATAAACAAGAAAAAGTTTAAATAGGATTAAAAGAAATTCTCTCAATGATATTTCGTGCCGTTAATAGATGGTACTAAAATTTGCGGTTCAACAACGACAATAACATTGAGTACAATGTTGACAATAGCTAAAAGAACGGAAAGTACAAGTGACAAATCATTTAACGAGATTAAACGATGTTGTCGTCGTTCTTCGCCGATATTTCCTTTGCCTAATAGAACCAAAAGGCAACCATTGATAACTTGAATAAGTAATGAAATGCAAACAAGTGTCATACTAACAAACCAGAGTGTATCATGATGAACAGAATTGCCAAGAAGAGTTTTCAATTGAACAGCATTGGTAACGATCAATGCGATTTCAAAACTACTGTTAGCCAATGTTTTCTTTGTTGCATATCGATTAAATGACGTTTGGCCACGATCGAGATAACCTGTGACATTATGAGTTGTTGCTTGTTCAACTTGTGTTGTACTTTTTTTCGACATACTAACAAACACAAAACAAAGAAGCGAGCATATTTGTTATTTTCTATTCGCATTGAACTTACATTTGGATCAGCCGCAATCAAATGTGTAGATCGATGTATGCAGAAGATGAGTTATGTTTGTCTGAGTTATACAACAATGAATGTTGCTCAATGCTTCGCGTATGTGCTCTTTTTTTTTCTTCTTCTTCTTTCTCGTTTGTAGACAGATCACAAAGAGAGAGAGAGAGAGAGAGAGAGACAAAGAGAGTGATCGAGAGAAAGAAGAAGATATATTACAGTATATTAATTTACAAAGGAACAACAAAATACAAAACGATGATAGTAAAGTTGATGTGCAAACAGTTGCTAATGCAATCGTTTTCGTTTAAATCAAGAAAAAGTGACTTTATAGACGTAGGAAGAATGTTCAGACAAAAGGTTGCGATTAAAGATCAAGGTAATTAAACAAACGAGGTCATAACGTGAGACAATGTGTAATGATCAACGTTCTTTTCTGAACTCGATATGCAAATGGTGTTTTATCAAAAAGGATGTCCATTTTATTCTTTGCTGACCGCTTTATCGAAATATGAGTAGAGATTGAACGTTGAATTCTGTTCGTTTTTATTCTTTTGATATGTGGTGTATGGTTATATAAGACATGGTCTTGCGTTCTCTCGCCATTGCCCATCGTCGTCGATGATGCGAGAATAGTCCAACGACTGTTCGAAGCTGATATGCACGTATATACAAATACATAGATGAACAATATCGTATCGAATAAGAACGGGCTGTTCGAGTAGTAGGTTGTAGAGTGGTTTAGTGAACACAAAGAAACGAACGACGAAAAAGAAAAAGAATTGCTTTTGACCCGCGACGAGATTGAACACTTTTTTGTATTTGTGTGCAAGATAACCATTCATTCATAGACGTGAATCGAACAGACGTTTGTGTTCACATACGAGAGCGTAATATTAACGATTTCATATCCATTTCAACAATGAGAAAAATGTACATTGGTCCGGTGGTGTGTAGGCGAAATTGGCAATGGTATTTCTTAGTCAATTTTCTTCTCATCGGTAAAAACATTTTTATTCGAATCGATGTTGATTTTCAAAAAAATCTTCTGTTCATTTAGTTTCTGTTCACAGTCAACTTGATGTTGTTACATCTGCATCGAATTCAAATGGCAACGGTTTTCGAGCTCGTCGTCCACCGACTACATCAACTCGTCGTCCGTACAACGGCGCTAGTTCATCAACACCCGATTGTGATCATGGTGGATGTTATCCAGCTACAGGAGATCTTCTCATCGGTCGAGCAAATAATCTCTATGCTAGTTCGACATGTGGTCTTCGTCGTCCTGAACGTTATTGTTTCATTGGCAATTTGAAAAACGTAAGCTGCGATGTTTGTGATGTTAAAGTTGCCAATAAATCGCATACGATTGATCAAATTGTTGCACGAACACCCGGAGATCTTAATAAACATACGCAAGCTTGGTGGCAAGCAGAAAACGATCGAGATAATGTAACCATTCAATTGAATTTAGAAGCTGAATTTGTTTTTACACATTTGATTATGAAATTTCGAACCTTTCGTCCCAAAGGTATGATCATTGAAAAAAGTGCAGATTTCGGAAAAACATGGAAAGTTTACGCATATTTTGCGGCGTCATGTGCAACACAATTTCCCTATGTATCAACAGTACCATCAGCAGATTATCCGTATTGTGAAGGACGATATTCGGATGAAACACCATCGACTGGTGGAGAGGTTCGAAATTCAATTGTATTCATTCGTTTGACAAACATTTTTTTGTTCGTGTTTAGGTTGTTTTTCGTGTATTAACACCGAATACCATCGGTAATCGTGATCCATATTCACCAATTATTCAAGATTTAATTAAAATAACAAATCTACGTATTAATTTTACTAAATTACATACACTTGGTGATAATTATCTCGATACAAACCAAGAAACAACACCGAAATATTACTATGCTCTCTACGAAATGGTTGTTCGTGGTTCATGTTCATGTTATGGTCATGCAAAACGATGTATACCATCCGAAGAAGAATTCAAAAGCAATATAACAACACCAGGCAAAGTAAATCCTTCGTTGATTCAATGTTGTTGTTTTTCACTCATTGATTTTCTATTGAATTAAAGGTCTACGGTCGATGCAATTGCACGCATAATACTGAAGGTTTAAATTGTGAACGTTGTGCAGATTTGTACAATGATCGTCAATGGCGTCCAGCTCGTATTGGTCAACCAAATCCATGTCGTTTATGTGAATGTCATGGTCATGCTAAACGATGTCGATTTGATCCTGTTCGATATGCTCAAACAAATTACACATCGGGTGGTGTTTGTGAAGATTGTGAACATAATACAATTGGACCACGATGTGAATTTTGTAAAGATCTTTTCTACAAAGATAATTCTTTGCCTATTACTGATCCACAAGTTTGTAAACGTAAGTCAAATTGAACTGAAAAGCGAAAAGCCGAAAAGACAAATTGAATTGTTTCAGCTTGCAATTGTGATATTGATGGAACGAGAAATAAAGGCAGTTGTGTTCAATATGATGATGCACGTTTGGGTCTTCATGCTGGTCAATGTATTTGTAAAGAATTTGTTGAAGGACAACGTTGTGATAAATGTAAAGTTGGCTACTATAATCTCGATTATAACAATCCACAAGGATGTCAAGGTAGATTTTCGATTTTCAGAAATGAATTTTCGTTGAATTTGTATTTGAATTTAGCTTGTGATTGTCATCCGTATGGTATTATTGATAAACAATGTGATGCAACAACGGGCATGTGTCAATGTAAACCAAATGTTGTTGGACAACGTTGTGATCAATGCAAAGTAGATTAATCGAATTTCATTTCAAAGAAAAACAAAAAAACTGTTTTTTTTTTCTTCAAGGAAAATCATTATGGTTTACATGAAAATTCTCCAGATGGTTGTCGATCATGTTCATGTCATCCAGGTGGTTCCTATTCTCTTCAATGTGATATCAATACAGGACAATGTCCCTGTCGAGAAGGTATGACTGGCCGACAATGTGATACACCAGCGCCGGGTACTTATTGTGCTGGCTTGAAATTCTTTACGTACGAAGCTGAATTAGCTCGAGTCGAAGAAAAAGTATGCTGTTTTGTTTTTCGACAACAGTTTAACGAGTTATTTTTATTTTCGTAGAAAGCAATTGTATTTACATATGATAATCCAAATGAACAACGTTCTTGGACGGGTACAAGTATTGTTCGAATTTATGAAGGTGGTAAAATGGAATTCGATGTTTATCATATGGCTTATGCTGGACTCTATAATCTATTCATTCGTTATATGCCTGCTGTAAGTCGTAGTTGATTTTGTTATTGAAAAGATTTTCGTTGTTGTTTCTTTCTGCAGCCAGAAACATGGGAAGAAGTTAAAGTTATTGTTATCTCACAAAATCGAACTCAACCGAATGTAACTTTATGTGGAAATCAAACATATGAACAAGAACAAACATTCAAATTACCAGCGAGTATGATAAAGAGAAAAGAAGATTTGAAATCATTATTTTTGGCTTTTTTTCTCTTCTTTTCAAGATAAAACATTTTCTGAATTACCAAAACCATTATGTTTAAATTCGAATGAACATTATAAATTACAATTGCATTTGAAAAAATACGGTCATGGAGAAAATCCACGTGATCCTGTGATTAGCATTGATTCGGTAGACGAAACAAAAGATTTGTTTTTATCTAAACGAAACGAAAAAAAAACTCTATGTTTTAGATTGTTTTCGTTCCAGTGATTGAAAAAATGGAAATGTTCGATGAACATCCATTGATGCTCAATACCTACGAAACTCAACGATGTAAAGAACTATCATTAACTATCACACAACCAGTTGAATTACCTGAAGCTTGTCAAAAAATAATCTGTGGTCTAAGTGCTTTAACTATCGGACGAACGCTACGTGAGTTCAATCTTTCATCACCAAAACGAAGAAAAAAAACAATGAAAAACTTTTGTTTAGCATGTGATTGTGATCCAACTGGTTCGATGAGTACACAATGTGACCCCATTGGTGGTCAATGTTTATGCAAACCGTTTGTTATGGGTGCAAAATGTAATCTATGTGTACCTGGTTCGTATCAATTCTCGCCTGAAGGTTGTACAAAATGTAATTGTCACAATATGGGCGCGTTAAATAATCTTTGTGATGTGGGTACGGGTGCTTGTTTTTGTCGGCCGAATGTTTTCGGTCGAGATTGTAGTCAATGTTCGCCGGGTTTTTGGAATTTTCCATCGTGTCAACGATGTGAATGTAATGGTCATACGGATACTTGTAATCCGGAGACAGGCGTTTGTATTAATTGTCGAGATTCGACATCGGGTGATCATTGTGAAAAATGTGCTGATGGATATTATGGAGATGCACGATTAGGTTCGACACAAGTCTGTAAACCATGCATGTGTCCAGGTAAATCGAATAGAAAACGAAAGAGAAATGGATTTTGATTTGATTTGATCAATCGATAGGAGGACCTGGTTCAAGTCAACAATTTGGTGAATCGTGTGTTCATGATCCATATACACAACAAGTTGTTTGCCGTTGTCGTCCAGGTTATACAGGACCGAGATGTTCTCAATGTGCTGTTTCCTATTATGGCTCACCAGCCGAACCCAATGGTCAATGTAAACCATGTTCATGTAATAATAATATCAATGTCGATGATCCTGAATCATGTGATCGTCGTACGGGTTTATGTTTGAAATGTTTATATAATACGGGTGGTCCTAATTGTGAAACATGTCGAGCAGGTTTCTATGGCGATGCATTTGGACCAGATAAATGTGTTTCATGTGATTGTGGTATCGGTGGTGTACCTGATCAAATTTGTAATAGTCGAACAGGTGCATGTATTTGTAAAGAACATGTTGAAGATACAAAAACCGGTCGACGTTGTTCGCAATGTGTCGATGGTTATTGGGGTTTAGGTCGTGGTTATTGTTCGGACTGTAAATGCGATCCTGACGGTAGTGAATCATCTGTATGCGATAAATTCACTGGTCAATGTCGTTGTAAACCAAATCGTGGTGGACTTCGATGTGATCAATGTCCGCCAGGTACATATGGTGATCCAAGTTCATGTCAACCATGTCAATGTTCAAATGACGGTGCTGTTAGTTCTGAATGTGATTCGCAAACAGGTCAATGTACATGTAAACCAGGTGTTACTGGACAATTATGTGATCGTTGTGCACGTGCCAAATATGGTGCTGTACCGTATTGTTCGACATGTGGTGCTTGTTTTACTAATTGGGATTCGATTATCAACATTGTTACACGTCAAGTTCAATCATCGATTGATCGTCTTAATTCAGTTGAAATTCGTCAACTTGAATCGATAACAAATGGTTCACTTTTCGAACAAGTCGATTCGTTACTTGATCAAGCACAAATTTCTCTCGGTCTTAAATATACATCCAATGAACTCGAACCATATCGTTATAAATATCAAACAATTATCGATCGTATTAATCGTTTAACAACATTATTAAACGATGAATTTCAACCGGCATTTTTCAATCAAACAAAACGTTTTCGTTTCGAAGAAGATCTCTCGTATATAATCAATGTTATCAATGATACTTATAAATTAATCGATTTCTATAAACAACAATTCAATCGTGCTAAACACGCCGATTTACAATCAGCTGGCATAAGTGCACAAAAAATCGAACAAGAACTAATCGATAATAAAAATCAATTGAAACATTTGATGACTCTCAGTGCTCAACAACAATTGAGATTAGTTCGTTTAAATGAAACTGTTATGTCAAATAATGAACAATATCGTTTAAAAAATCAACAAACACACGAACAATTAAAAGATTTAACGCAAACATTTCTCGATCTCAATGAAAAATATGTTCATCAGGGCAATGTCAGTGATATTCTCTGTGGTTCACATGGTCTTGAAAATAATCAATGTTCAATCTGTGGTGGCGAAGGTTGTCTATCAACTTGTGCAAATTCATCATCACAATGCTCGTCAAGTATTCATAGTCAATTTGATCAATTGATTCATCAAATAAATTCAACTGAACATGAACTTTCAACAAAACAAGAAGAAACAAATTTAATCTATGCACGACAATATGAAATCGAAAAAGATATTACACAAGTTCTCAATGATGCTATTCGAGAACAACAAACATTTTCAGCATTTAATTTAACATTGAATCAAACAAGTACAGATATTGATCTTATACAAAAACAAACGATGAATTTAACGGAGATTTTACTCGAACGAAAACCAGCGGATATAAGAGAAATTCTCGATCGAATAGCCAGCAAACAAATTGATTTAACACCAACGAATTTAGAAGAAAGTATTCGAGATATTCGAGCACTTGTCGAACAAGCACAAGAAAGTAGTCAAATGGACAATGAATTAGAAAAGATTCGAGATGCAAGATTTAAATTAAATCGAGCAAAAAATATCGAAAATGATCTTTCAACTTATGTCAGGTAGAAACAAAGGAGAAAAACAACAACAATTTCTTTACTAATAAACATAAATCGATCATTTATTTGAATAGATCATACAGTGAACAAGCGAATGGAATGATACTTCTCGATAGTTTAGTTGATAAACTCGAAAATGAAACTAAACAATTGAAATATTTAGCTGGTGAAACCAATCGTCATATTGAAGAACTTAAAACTGCTGTTATACAAGTTGAATTTGCTTTTTTGTTGAAAAAAAAAACGTTATTCTGAATTGTTCTAGACATCGAGTCTACTAGATACATCTGAAGCTAATCTCAATGCTACACGAGAACGTCTATTTCAATTACAAGCAGCTGAACAAACACTTAACTCAAGTATTCGAAATTCGATTGAAGTCATTGCAATTGAAACCGAACGAAATATGAACGAATTTCTACCGAAATATATCGATGAATTAAATCATGTTTGAATAATTTTTCTTTGAAGAAAAAAAACGAGAAAACATTGATTTCTTTTTTCGAATTTCATAGGATTTAACACGACTCGATGATCATTTAACTAATTATACACGAAGTAAACAAGATTTACCGACTGAAACTCGTTCAGCAGCTATTCGAGTACGAAAATTAAATACAGATATGAAAACATTACAACAGAAAATTTCGGAATACAGTTTTAAACTTAATAGTAAATCGATTATGTCTTAAGAATACAGAACATATGATTCATTTGATGATTTAGATGCATTGAAAACATTCGATACCAGTCGACAATCAATGCCCAATGTTCAAAGTTTCGAACAATTGCGTGATACTGCACGTAATATACGAGATTTAATTAAACAACGAGCTACTCATTATATTGATTGTTATCGAGTAGAACGATAAACTGGAATCTTTTTTTTTCATTTTTTCTCTTTTTATTCATTTTCGTTCCTTTGCAACTGCTGCTGCTGCTTCTTCTCCGTTCATTTTAAAAGCAAACTGTTAAACGTTTTTATAACGCTAAAAATTAGAATTTCATTTCGTTTCCCATTTTTTTCCTGTAAATAAATGTTTTCATGTGTTTTTGTTTTCTGTTTTGTTCTTTTTTTTTCTTTTGCTATCGGAAATAGAGGTGAAGGTCTTTGGAATTAATTTATTCATGAATTAAATCTCTTCAGCGTTCGACTTTTTTTTGTCCTTAGAGAGAACGATTCTGAATGATAAACGAGTTTTTTTTTCATATAACTACGAATGTCGACAGTTAATCAACAACTGTTGCATTTGTGATGTTGGTTTTCTATGGTCGGTTTTGTTTTCGTGTTGTCTCTATGACCTAGATCGTTGATACAAATAATCGAGATGATGCTTCATAAGGTCAATAGAACCTCCGTATGTCATTTCCGGAGAAAAACAAGATGATTACAGTTAGAGAAAACGGGCATGACATTGATAGCATAAGCAGAAATCATGAATGTATCTCAAGAATAGCTTTTCAAAAGAGACAAGTAAGCTTACTGAACATTCAGATAGAAATTGTCATTATTATCCATAGTTATTATAAAAATAAAAACCGTTTCTTCGATTTTTTTTCTCTCTGGAACGTTCCTGTGTTCCTTTTTACTCATTATTCTGTCAAAGGACTTGCCATACAATTAATTATATATATGACTAATCTAAATGTATATTATTATTATTACTATTGAGAGAGCGGGATTAGGTTGACAATATGCAGATACCAAAAAGTTTGTCACTACAACTTACAGAATGTAAGTGTATGTTTTAAATTATTCAAATTAAACCGAAATTAGGTATCATCTAGAGTTGCAAAACTATCTGTCCTTTTAGCGAACGAATAGAAATTAGTTCGAATTTACATACTGGTTTTCAAGAACAAACTTATAATTATTAGAAATAAAACTCTCTCAAGGTTATTTTTCAATAGAAATCCGTCGTTAGTAGAGCAATGGATGTCGCTAGTTGTCGAAACATAATACTTATTTTGATTAAAATAAACATTACCGGAATGTTCTAAGCAACTCGTATCAATAGAAAAAATAGTTGCAAAGCAAATCGGGTAAATATTTACGCCCTTCTACTCGGTCTAATTTTTGTCGAAAAAGGTGCAAAGCAGATTTTTTTCTTCATTTATTTCTATATGTATGTATCATTACTCGTTGTTTGGTAAAGCCAATCATGATATAGTTTAGTTTGTTTTTATTTGTTAACGTATGGAAAAAAAAACATACATATTACAGTTCTAGTTAAAAAACATTCGTCACTCATTTTATGTGTCCTTTTGTCATTTGTCTTGCTTTTTTATAACCTTGTTTTTTTTCGAAATCATTCGCTTACTAATATTTGTTTTTTTTTCTTATGATTATTCAGATATAATTTCACAAACAAAGACGCAAATCTCTCGAACAACTTCAACGTCTAGTTTTACGGTTGATTATTAATAGAAAAAAAACTATTCTAATTTGAAATTACGTTTGTAAGTATCATTTCATCTATTTCATTTCACAGTAAATGCTCTAAAGAACTCAACTAATTCTATAACGTAAAGCAATCATCACGTGAGGACAAAAAAAGAACAATAGACACTTTAGTTTTATATTATTTATCCTTATATCGTAACAACCAGTTTAATATTTCAAAAATGTAAGCAAAAAAAGGACATTAATCAGGCCATACTTTTCGTTTTTGTTGATAGATAGAGAAAAACATGTTAAGTACAATTAATTGTCGAGCCATGATCATATTTTCTAAAGGTAAAATATGAAAACAAAGATAATTGGAGAATAAGAACTAAAACAAATGCTTACATTCACAATAGAAGAATAAGAAAAAAATCGCTTGTCATTTTCAGTTCAAATCTATTTCTTATTGATCTGTTTACATTGTTAGAAAAAGTACCTGCGATTTATCTACATATTCGGCTAATGTGACAAAACGTATATAAATATAGTTTTTGATTTGTATCTGTTAATTTTCTTTTGTTTTCCATGAGTTTATTTAATAATTAGCAAATCGCAGAATGACAGGGACCTTACAGGTTTTTTTTCTCCATATGCCAATCAAATAGATTGACAATCTTTGAGTTTTTGCAATTATGCTGTTTGTTCTACATTTCAATATTTGAAAATAAGAGAAAAAGAATCATGAATTAAATTAATGACACTAAATTAGTTTTATTGTTATTTTCTAATTAGATTTAATGAAATATGTCCTGGATAATTACTTACTAGTGGCATAAATACTGAATTTTGATAAACAAGTGAAAGAATATGACTTTTGTGCTTAATGAAAGGTTATTGATGTAGCGTATCATGCCAAGTACTTTCCTAGGTCTGTCTTATCGAAATAATATATTATAAAGGAATGTTTGTCTAACCGAATGCAGACAAAATGCTCAAAGGCAAGGTGTGTTCATTTGAAGCAAATAGTAAAATATAAGGAAGAGAAAAATAGTACAATGCCAAAAAAAACAACAAGCAAATAGATATTTTGTTGTTTTTCTGTGCCTTTTCTATTATAAGAAGCCCTTTTCACTTGTACGACCGCTACGTCAATAAAAAAATGTTCCTGCATTCCAATTTAACCTTAACTTTTGTTTTTTTTTCACATTTCCTTGGTCTTTATTTATCTATCCGCGAGCATTTCACGCCAATAAAGATGCATTTATTCTAGCTTTTTTTTCTTGTGAACTAAATAATTCATAAAACGTAGTGCCGAAAGTTCAAAATTTTCTACGATATATTTTTTAATTTTATACGCTCGTGATAATATCAGTCGAGTTTTTTCGAACTTTCATTTTTTGTTACGTCTAATCTCGATTTATTATGTATTTTTAGAGTCTTATCAGTTTGCACTGCGTTTTTATATAATAATAAACGAAAAGGACAAAGTTACTTGTCAAAGTCTAAGTGTTGTAATGGTCTTTCGATCGAAAAGTCTGCTTTTCATCTTTTTCTATTCTTTTTTCTCTCACGCTCTC
>ERZ778024.2334-NODE-2334-length-17164-cov-4.739260_pt1 | contig 17164 bp, 10 predicted proteins | sample MGYA00375754_ERZ778024 | MGnify/ENA primary metagenome ERZ778024 (study PRJEB29350, sample SAMN05389827) | bioreactor metagenome | isolation source: Thiocyanate bioreactor | place: South Africa: University of Cape Town | collected 2014-02-18 ...
TATCGGTCAGAAGCAACATCGAAAAGCGATAAGTTACAATCAAAAGGCAATTCGTTTTTATGATGATTCCTATGCGCAGGAGCCCAATGACCATACCAGCTATCTTAAATCTTTGGCCTATGCCAATATAGCCTATTCTTATGCATCTCTTAAAAAGTATGAAGAATCGGTAGCATATTGCAATAAGGCCTTGCAGATATCCAGAAAAATAAAAAACTATACCATCACAGGTCTTGTTTTGTCCCGATTAGGAAATGCAAAAGTGCAGCTCGGTAAGTTGGACGAAGCAGAAAAAATATTTAATGAAATCTTCTCTATAAAAGAACTGGCAGCCGCCACAAACGATGCGGCCTTGACCGCCGCTTATCATGGACTGGCTAATTTGTATATTAAAAAAGGTGATCTGAACAAAGCAGCGTTGTATGCAGAGAAAGGCTTTACGTTAAGCAAAAAAACAGGAAGCATTGATCTTCAGGATCAAGGTGCAAAGCTTATTTATGATATAAGCAAAGCGACCAAAAATTTTGAAAGAGCCCTTGAAATGTATCAGTTTCATGAAAAGATAGTAGATTCCAGCCAAATCCAGGCGTCAAAGAATGCGCTGGAGCAACAGCTGCTCAAATACGATTTCGAGAAAAAAGAATTAAATTACAAATTGGCAGCGCAAAAGAAAGCGGAGGTCAAAAACAATTGGCTTATAGGGCTTTCCGGAGCGCTTCTCGTATTGCTGATTGGCGGTTATTTTTATTACAGAAATACAAAGCAGAAACAAGAAATTGCAAAACTTGAGAAAAACCAAATAAAGCAAAAACTGCTCATTACCCAAATGAACCCGCATTTTATTTTTAATTCAATTAGTAATATCCAGGGACTGATTCGCGAAAAGAAAGAGGAAGAATCCATAAGGTACCTCAGTAAGTTTTCGATACTGACCCGACAGATTCTGGAGAATTCAAACGAAAATTATATTTCGTTAGAAGAAGAAGTAGGCATGATGGAAAACTATCTGTCCATCCAACAGCTTTTATACAACAACAAATTCAGCTTTACGCTTGTTGTCGATGAAGCCATTGATAAAGAATCCTTGTTTTTGCCGCCCATGCTCACACAGCCTTTTATTGAGAATGCCATAAAACACGGTCTGGCAGATAAAGACCAAAACGGTAAAATTGATATCCGCTTTTACCTGAAAGAAAATAAGCTGTTTTTTGAGATTTTTGATAATGGAAAAGGATTTGATGCCCAGAAAACCATAAGCAACCACAAGTCGTTGGCAATGACAATCACCAAAGAACGGTTGATTAGCTACACCAAAAATCAGGACTTTGTCGTACAGACCGATACGATAAAAGATAAAGATGAGAAGGTTTTGGGTGCTAAGGTCGTTTTTGAAATACCTTATATTTATGAGAGTTAGGGTTTTTGGTTTGGTTTGAAAACTGTTAGATTGAGAATATTGTATAAAAAAATCCTGATAGAATATCAGGATTTTTTTGATTTAAGGTATTTCTAAAGCAGTTCTTGTATAAGAAGCTTATTTTTTAATGATCACCTCAGATTGGTTGCTTACAGTTATGATTTTTACAATATAACTTCCATGAGGAAGAGAGGATATATCAACAGCATTATTGTTTATTTTCTTGGTTAAATCGTCTATGAATTTACCTGTCTCATCATATATCTCAACATTTGTCAAAGAATCGGTTTTTTTAATTTCGAAATTAAGAATGTCTTTAACCGGATTTGGATAGACTTTTATCTCGCTATCAATATTGATTTTGTACAGTTCTTCAGTTTTGGTTATGTCTTTTACGGTATTGTTTTCTGCACTTTTAGGAGCGAAGTCATTATTTAGTATTGTTCCAATTGCAGTATCGCTAATGTCTCCTGTAAAATTTGTCGCAGAGGCAATGCTCAATTTAAAAGTTTCGTCTGATTCAACAGCTGTATCATTAGTAGTTTGTATTTTAATAACTTCTGATGTTGTTCCGGCAGTTATTGTTTTGCTGGCCACAACGGTATAATCGTTTGCAGCAGCAGAAATGTTAGTATAAGCAAATGTAAGTGTCACATCATTTGGTAACGGATTGCTAAGTGTGATAGGAAAAGCCAATAATCCACCCTCAGCAACTGAAGCATCTTGGATTTGAATTACATCTACTAGAGGTTCAATAATAATTGATTTTACTTCAGAATCATATTTGGCATCTATTGACATAAAATAATCTGAATTCGAATCGAATGAAATAGTAGGGGTTATTTCATAAATATTGAAATTATTATAATTAGTGTCTGATGTATTGGAGCTCAAATACCGGCCTCTTCCTTCCCATTCAGTTGAGGTTGGGCGTAAAGCTTTGGAAATTGTAAAATAAAAGTCTTCAACATCGGAGGCACGTCCATTGCGTACAACTATTTTGATTTTTAATTTTTTTGGCAATACATTGGTGTCATTGGATTCCTCAGTTATTTTTTGACTTATCTGTATTCTGCTAAAATTAGCTGTATCTCCTTTTAATTTGATGACTTTCGGATTAAATCGAGTTGTTTGACTAAAGGTCATCCCTAGATCAGAAATATTCGAGGGATTTATAATCATAGAACCATCAAATGAATTTTCAATTATATTGGAAGTTTTGAACGATTGCCATTCCCTAAAAGAAGTTGCATTACTAAAATTGATGATTTTTGGTAATTCACCAAATGTTATAGGGATGTTGCGGGTTGGAGTAAATATATTGGAATTGACCGCAAAACTCGATTTTGCAATTCTATTCGATGGTAAAGAAAGCGGTGCTTCAATTAAGTTTAAACTTTTAAAATCTTCATTTATTAGATACGAATATTGTGCTCCTTCACTTATACGATTGCCCGTAATATCTACTATAAGTGGTACATTCAGATTGGTCAAATCTGCATTTGTACAGTCAATAAATGCTCTTACGAGGTCAGGACCGTAAAAAGGATTGTTTTCAAGAAAATTATCCCTGATAATAATGTGATGTGAATTACTTTTTATAAAGGCACCTTTTTCTGCGGGTCCTCTGTAGTCTAAAATGTCGTTATGGAAAATTAAATTTTGAGAACCAATCTGAAAGTTCAAGCCTTGTGGATCGTGTATTCTACTTAAATCCAGGATTGCATATTTCCAAAAACCTATAAATCGGTTATTGCTAATAGTGTTTAGGTCTGACCCCTCTAATTTGATTCCAATATTAAAATTTTCTATCTTATTATTTGCAATTTCACAATCATAAGCTTTCTTAAACGAGAGTGCAATTCCGGTATCATTATCGCCAGCGGCTGTTGTCTTACCGATAAAGTTGCAGTTTATTATCTTGACTTTTGTTATTGCATAATATTCGTCTCCAAAGTTGTCAACAGCATTATAGGGCGGGGTGTTATTAATTGAACCTCCAACGAATTCAAGACCATTTGTGCAGTAGAAAATAAGATTTTCAAATATTATTGCTTTATCGAATCCGTATTGGGGAATATTAATGCATTTGAATACAAAGCCTGTAAATTCCGGGCTGCTACCTGCAGTTTCAAGATGAATACCACCTGAGCTGTAAAGATGGTAACTGGTTCTGTCGTGATTTAAATTCCTTTTATTTAAATCAAGATAAACGGTTTTGAAAACAGGATATCCAACGCTATAAATAGTGCTGTTTTGAACTCTTGGAGGAAAATAAACCTTAGGGTAAAAATTTACAGCTCTCTGAATTGAATCAGACCAATCTGCTTGCGGATTTTCATCATAGGTTTGCCACCATTGAGGATAAGTTTGGTCAATTTGTGGGAATCCGTCTGTTTTACCTGTTCCCAAACAATTGAATATTTGATAAATCCCGGCATCAATTGAACTGTTAATAGTGAGGGTTTTTGAATTTGGGACCGTTATTATATTTCCTTTCAGGAATTTAAGCGCTTTCTTTTCGCTGACTGTTTTGTCGCTAACCATGGTTACACTCTTGTCTATAACCAATGTATGGAAGGTAGTAGAGCTGTTTAAAAAATCAATGGCACTTTCCAATGTTGCATAATCACTTAGATAGATTACGGTTAATTCTGTAGAATTAGAAGGAGTAACATAGGTAGCTTCGGATTTTATACTTCCAATTAGGCTGTGTGCTGGTAATGGGCTTCGGGCAAATCCTAAAAATGAAGCTAGAAATACAGTACAAAAGAGAATGTTTTTTTTCATAATGTAGTTTTTGAGGTTAAGTTTGTTATAAAGATAGGGAAAAAGAGAACTAAAAATTATGAAGAAAAAATTGGTTAAAAAATGAAAAGGTTAAATTTGATTACAAAGATGTAAACCTGAATCTATGAGAAGGTTTTTTAGAAGAGATAAATATTTAAGTTGGTAAGGGAAGTTTAAGAAAAGTATAAAAACAAAAAATCCTGATATTTCTATCAGGATTTTTTTTCTGCTCCCCCTCTTGGGCTCGAACCAAGGACCCTCTGATTAACAGTCAGATGCTCTAACCAACTGAGCTAAGGAGGAAGGCGTATTGCCTTTAAAGCGGTGCAAATATAAGGCGAAATTTATTTCTTGCAAATAAAATTGAAGAAATTTTTCAATTTTTTTTCTATTTCACGATGGCTTTATAAATGTCATTGCCGTTCGCAAAGAGTACCAAAACTATAAGTATAAAGAAACCAACAACTTGCGCTCTTTCTAGGAATTTTTCGCTTGGTTTCTTTCTTGTGATGATTTCAAACAATAAAAACATCACATGGCCCCCGTCCAATGCCGGAATCGGTAAAAGGTTCATTACACCCAGCATAATCGATAGGAAAGCTGTAATCGTCCAAAAGTATTCCCAACTCCAAACACTAGGAAAAACATTAAAAATGGCATAGAAGCCTCCTACGCCTTTGTAGGCACCTGTATCAGGGTTAACAATGGCTTTTAGCTGAGTGAAATAACGGCCCAACTCGTCTTTGCTTCTTTGAATACCTGCCGGAAATGATTCTGCAAGAGAGAAAGTTTCACGGCTTATTTTATAGTAACCTAATTTTTCAAGGTTCTCAGGTTTAAGGCCTCCTTGCATTACACCCAATTTTCCATCCTTGTTCACGGTTACTTTTATAGGTTCTTCTTTTTCATCTCTAAAAACGACTGCATCAAACGTCTTGCCGGCATTAGCTTCATTGAAAGCTAATATTTCATCAGCATATTTCATTTTCTTGCCGTCGATGCTTAGGATGATATCTCCTTTTTTAAGCGTATTTATATTTGGCGAATCTTCAGAAATACTACCTACAGTAAATGGGATACGCAGCTTCAGATAACGTCTGTCTTCTTCTACAATTTTAGACAGCAGGTCTACCGGAAGTTTGATTTCCTCTACAGTACCATTTCTTTCGATAGTAGCCGTTTTAGCAAAATTGACATTGTATTGTACGTCGTCGAATTTTTCTACCTTCTTGCCATCAACAGCAATAATCTTGTCACCGGTCTTAAATCCAATTTTCTCTCCTAGAGGACTGGATACCCAAATACCATCTTTTAACTCAGAATTGGAGATATAGGTGTTACCATAAACATAAGCCATCCCTATGTAAATGATGATTGCCAGAATAAAGTTGACCGTAACCCCGCCCAACATAATGATAAGTCGTTGCCAGGCCGGCTTGGAACGGAATTCCCAAGGCTGTGGCGGAAGTGCCATCTGTTCCTTGTCCATGCTCTCGTCAATCATCCCTGCAATCTTCACATAACCGCCAAGTGGCAACCATCCGATTCCGTAAACTGTTTCACCAATTTTTTTCTTGACCAGTGAGAATTTTACATCAAAGAAAAGGTAAAATTTTTCAACCCGGGTCTTAAATAATTTGGCCGGGATAAAGTGTCCCAATTCGTGTAATACAATCAGCAAGGATAAACTCAACAAAAACTGAGAGAGCTTAATAACTATTTCCATTTTTTAATTTTAGATTCAATAATTGCGAACAAAAATAGTGTTTTCTATTTACTTACGGTGGGATTATTCATTTTTCAATATTTTAAATGTTTGTTAATCTTTGAAATCGGAATTTTTAGTTTAGGCGATGTGAAGTAATTTTACTTTTTAAAACGGAATCGGCGTGCATTCCACTCTATTTCTGCCTTATGCCATTGCCGGCATCTTGCTAACTATACTAAACTTATACAATCATGGAAAAAAGACAATTGGGCAATACAGACCTGCATATTTATCCTGTGGCATTTGGAGGAAACGTTTTTGGATGGACTCTTGACGAAAAGAAATCCTTTGAAATTTTAAACGGCTTTACAGAAGCAGGTTTTAATTTTGTTGATACAGCTGATGTTTACTCACGTTGGGCACCAGGAAATACAGGAGGCGAATCAGAACGAATCATTGGCAAATGGCTGAAAGAAAAGAAAAACCGCCACAATATTGTCCTGACCACCAAAGTGGGTTCTGATATGGGCGATGGCAGAAAAGGACTGAAAAAACAATACATACTCAAAGCTGTTGAAGACTCGCTGCAACGACTCGGAACCGATTACCTCGATTTATACCAAACCCATTTTGATGATGTAGAAACTCCGGTAGAAGAAACATTGGAAGCCTATGCCCAATTACAAAAAGACGGTAAAATTCGTTGGATTGGAACATCAAACATGTCGCCCGAAAGAATCCTCGCTTCTTTAGAAGCCAGTGTTGCTAAAGGACTTCCGCGTTATGAAACCCTGCAGCCTCACTATAATTTATATGCCAGAGAAAAATATGAAACCCAATACGAATCGCTGGCGTTAGAAAATGGACTGGGCGTAATTACTTATTTTTCTCTCGAAAGCGGATTCCTGACCGGAAAATACAGAACAAAAGACGATTTGGGTAAAAGTCCGAGAGGCGGAGATATGGACAAATACTTCGATGAAAGAGGTTTGAAAATCCTGGCGGCACTTGATGAAATTTCAAACCAATACAAAGCCACGCCCGCAGCCGTATCGTTGGCATGGCTCATACAAAGACCATCGGTTACGGCTCCAATCGTGAGTGCCACCAGCAAAAGCCAGTTGGAAAGCATTATTCTGGCTCCGCAACTCAATCTTGATGCTGATGCCATCCGCTTGTTAGACAAAGCCAGTACATGGCAACTATAAAAAATATCAGAACAAACAAATTTGTTAATTATTGATGGAATTCAGATTTATCAACGCCTTCAACACCCGTCCCAAACTTAAAGGCTATAAACATGCCAAAGAGTCTTATTTAAAACGGATACGTTGGGCGGTTTCCCTTTTTTATTTTGGAATGGGATTGTGTTTTGCCACCTGGGCAAGCCGTATTCCGGACATTAAGGCTTCACTTCATCTAAGCGAAAGCGATTTGGGTTCCATTCTCTTTGCCCTTCCTTTTGGACAGCTTATGGTTATGCCCTTTTCAGGAAAACTGGTTACAAAATATGGAAGCCATAAAATTTTACTCATCGCATTGGCATTATATGCAATTGCCCTAACCAATCTTGGCCTGGCAGAAAAACCCTGGCAACTTTCTCTGGGTCTGTTTTTGTTTGGAATTTTCGGAAACCTGAGTAATATTGCCGTCAATACGCAGGGAGTTTATACAGAAGGACTTTTTAAAAGAACCATCATGTCGTCGTTTCACGGAGCCTGGAGTACGGCCGGCTTTTCAGGAGCCCTAATCGGTATTGCAATGCTGGCATTAAAACTGTCGCCTTTTCAGCATTTTGTAATAGCCGCCCTTATTGTTTTTGTGCTGATGGCAGCCAATTACAAATACCTAATCAGGGCAAAAGAGAAAAAATCTTCTGAGAAGAAGAAATTTTTTGCCAAACCGGATGGTGTCTTGCTCTGGTTGGGCATTATCGGTTTTTGCTGTATGGCGAGTGAAGGAGTCATGTTTGACTGGAGCGGGGTTTATTTTAAGGAAATTGTCAAGGCGCCCGGCCCGTTAGTGATTTTAGGATATACCTCATTTATGATTATGATGGCGAGCGGACGATTTTTAGGTGACCGTCTAATTCATAAATATGGACGGAAAAGAGTGCTGCAAATTAGCGGACTGCTCATTTCAACCGGATTGTTTACCTCGGTCTTTTTGCCTTATCTCATTCCGTCTACTTTGGCCTTTATGCTGGTAGGTCTTGGTGTTTCGACGATCGTGCCAACAGTATACAGTATTGCCGGAAAGAATGCAACAGTTGCTCCGGGCGAAGCATTAACCATTGTTTCCAGTGTGAGTTTCCTGGGCTTCCTGATGGGGCCTCCGGTTATCGGTTTTATTGCCGAAGCAGCCGGATTGCAATTTTCTTTTGCCTTTATCGGAATCTTTGGAGTGCTGATTGCTTTTATGGCAAGCCGAATCAAGGCAATACAATAAAATGTTTTTAATGAAAAAGGGCTTCCATTCGGAAGCCCTTTTTTATGGGTTCAATTATGCCTTGATAAACTTCATTTGTTTTGTTCCGGCATCCGTAATTATTTTTACAAAATTGACTCCAACCGGCAAGGCTGAAACATCCCATGAAGTCTGAGAAGCCGTTTCCTTTATGATTTGTCCCAACGCATTGTAGAAAATTGCTTTTTCAAGCACTACATTGTCAGGAAGTTCTAACTGTAAGGAATGAGAGGCAGGATTAGGATAAAGCTTTACGTTTTCATCCAATACGAAAGCCTCGTTTCCTAATGTAGCAGTACTGTTTCTTGCAATAATGTCGCTTTTTGGATTAAAGGTAATGCCTGTAATTGCAAACGGAACATTTTTGTCGATGGTCTGGTTGTTAGTAGTATTGTCCAAAATCAAATCCAAAGACTGGCCTCCTGTGCCAGTTACACGAACCGGAACCGGCATTTCGAAAAAGGAAACCGATGAATGGGATTGTGTCTGGCTTACAGTAAAACGGGCTACACCCGGAGAAAAATTTCTCACCGTTATGGTGTATCTCGGATAGCCCTGGCCATATACCCAATCATTAAAAAATTCATCCAAATCCATTCCCGAAGCAGCCTCCAGATGTGTTTTTAGGTTTTCGGTTATCGCATAGCCATACGCCAGACTCGGGTCGGCCAGATAGTTTTTAATACCCTGAAAAAAGTTAGTATCGCCCAGTTTAAAGCGTAGCATATGCACAACCATAGCACCCTTGTCATAAGACAACCTGCTGCTAAAAATCCTTCCCGCATCTAAAGCTTCGCTGTCTGTCAGATAAACCGCACCGCCAGGCTGTGAAGTGATGTTGTTAATCAAGCCGCTTTTCCAGGAATTAAAATTAGTAGCACCATCCATATCCTCGATAACAAGACCGGCCAGATAGCTGGCAAAACCTTCATTAAGCCAAATATCTTTCCAGCTGCCACAAGTAATTTTATCTCCAAACCATTGGTGGGCTAATTCATGGGCAATCAAATCCCTGCCAAAACTACCCATAAAAGAAACCGTAGTGTGTTCCATCCCGCCGGGCAGAGAACATTGCGCATGGCCATATTTTTCGTTAGCAAAAGGATAGGTCTCAAACAGCTGCTCAAACAAATTCATAATAGGCACAGTAACAGCCAAATCATTTTGGACAACGGCCTGGCTTTCGGGATAGATGTAATTCACAATCGGGAAGGTGTGTGGTGCTGTTCCTGCCTGTTGTGTGAAGATGGTGTAATTGGTCACGGCAATAGCCACAAGATAGGCCGGAATAGGATAACCATGACGGAAATGTGTGGTTTTTGTACCATCTCCATTATTTACAGAACTGATTTGAACTCCGTTGGCAACGCTTACATATTGGGAACCGGTTTTTATAAATACGTCTAGGTTTTCAATTTTGTCGTTCAGGTCCTGTTTGCATGGCCACCAGTCTCTGGCTCCAAAAGGCTCAGAAAGTGTATAAAGACCCGGATTTCCGGCATGCGTATAAGTGTTGAATCCGTCGCTTTGTGCCGGAGGAGCACCTTCATATACAATTGTCAATGAATCCAGTACGTTTGTGTTTTGAACGGCAGGCAGGTTAATAACCAATTCATTGGTGCCGTTTTGCGTAAAACTAAGCGAGGTGTTTCTTTGCTTTACGGAACTGACAGTCAATTCATCTGCAAGGTCAAAAGTAACAGTACTCATATTTGTTTTTGCCCTGTAATAGGTAGTCACATTCCCCTTAACATAGTAATTGCTTGGATTTACCTCAAACCGTAGCCTGTGATAAGTAACATCGTAATTTTCAGTATTGGGGTTATTTCTGAAGTTAATCTTTTTTACTGCTGATTTTCGTTCTGTCTCAGCTATTTGATGGTTTTGCGAAGAGGAACTTTGCGCAAAGCCAATGCCTGACAGAGATAAAGCAAGCAGCAGGTATATTTTTTTCATAATCGGGAAAAATTTCCCAAATGTAATTAATAAATCACACACAAGGTGTTAATTTATCAGGATAGGAACAGCATTTAAAACTTTACACTATGTTGGTCGCTAACTTTGCAACTGTCAACCTTTTTTCCTTAAATTTGCTACCTTTATAAAACCAGAACAATGTTACAGATAGCATTTATTAGAGAAAACCAGGAGAAAGTCCTCAAAGCTTTGGCAAAACGAAACATGGATGCCAAAAGTATTGTTGAACTAGCCGTGCAGCTTGATGAAAAAAGAAGAGCGACACAGGCTGAAATGGACAATATTTTGTCGGAATCGAATAAGCTATCCAAAGACATAGGCGAGTTGATGAAAAGCGGCGAGAAGGCAAAGGCAGAATTGCTGAAAACCAAAACAACTTCGCTAAAAGAAAAAAGCAAGGAATTGGCTGAAAAACTTGACGTATATACAAACGAGTTGACAGAGCAATTGTACCTGCTTCCAAATCTTCCGGCAGATATTGTTCCGGAAGGAAAAACTCCGGAAGACAACGTAACCGTTTTGCAGGAAGGTGACATTCCGGACCTGCATGGCGAAGCTTTGCCACACTGGGAACTGGTAAAAAAATACGACATTATTGATTTTGAATTAGGAAATAAAATCACGGGTGCGGGATTTCCTGTCTATAAAGGAAAAGGAGCCAAATTGCAACGTGCGCTGATTACCTATTTCTTAGATAAAAATACGGAAGCCGGCTACCAGGAATTTCAGGTACCGCATTTTGTAAATGAAGCATCGGCTTACGGAACAGGACAGCTTCCGGACAAAGAAGGACAAATGTATCATGACGCTACAGACGACCTTTATTTGATTCCAACAGCAGAAGTTCCGGTAACCAATTTATTCCGCGATGTTCTTTTGCAGGAAAACGAACTTCCAATTCTGGCCACGGCCTACACACCATGCTTTAGAAGAGAAGCGGGTTCCTATGGGGCACACGTTCGCGGTTTGAACCGCTTGCACCAATTTGACAAGGTTGAAATTGTAAGGGTGGAACATCCGGAAAAATCATACGAGGCTTTGGAAGGTATGGTAGAGCACGTAAGAACCATCCTGAATGAACTGAAACTTCCTTACAGGATTCTTCGTCTTTGCGGAGGAGATATGGGGTTTGCATCAGCCATGACCTATGATTTTGAAGTGTTTTCAACAGCACAAGACCGTTGGCTGGAAATCAGTTCGGTATCAAACTTCGAAACATTCCAGTCTAACCGATTGAAGTTGCGTTACAAAGATAAAGACGGTAAAAACCATTTGGCACATACCCTGAACGGTAGCTCTTTGGCATTGCCTAGGGTATTGGCAGGTATTCTGGAAAATTATCAGACACCGGAAGGTATCGTGATTCCGGAAGTACTACGTCCCTATACCGGATTTGATATTATAAATTAAGGAACAATTAACCAATAGTTTAATGTAGCAATGTACTAATTCAGCCTTAAAATTGTTATATTAGTACATTGTTATATACCTTTTTGCATTAAACTACAATGAAAAAGATTTTCCTATTCTTAAGTTTGTTTGCGTCACTGTTTGTTTTTGCACAAAACGAACAGTTGGCTATCAATTATTTTGATAAAGGAGAATTTGAAAAAGCCATCATTAGTTTTGACGAACTGCTGAAAAATCAGCAAGGCAACAGTTTTTATTTCCAGAAAATAATAGAATCCTATCAGCAACTGCAACAATATGACCAGGCAGATAAGCGCCTTCAGGAACGTTATGCAAAATACAAGCAGCCGTCACTTCTGGTTGAGATTGGATACAACTATCAATTGCAGAAAGATGCCGGAAAAGCTAAAAAGTTTTATGAACAGGCAATAAGCAAGATTAATGAAAATCCATCCAACGTCTATGCCGTGGCCAACACTTTCGAGAAAAAAGTATTGCTGGAATATGCTCTGGAGTCCTATAATCTGGCAATAAAGCTGGAACCCAAATTCAAATTCAATTACCAAATGGCTGTCATTTACGGACAGTTGGGCAAGATGGACCTCATGATTGACACCTTTCTGGAAGAAGCCTATTCCAACCAGAACAATACTATCATGATCCAAAACCAGCTTTCGCGTTTCATGACAGAAGAAGCTGAAGAAACATTCAATACAGCATTGCGCAAGGCGCTTCTGGTTCGAGCCCAAAAAAATCAGGACATATTCTGGAATCAGTTCCTAAGCTGGTTTTTTGTACAGCAAAAAGATTATGCCAAAGCATTTATCCAGGAAAAGGCCATCTACAGACGTGACCCGGAATCTTTTTCGAATATCGTGAACCTGGCCGAACTGGCAATGGAAGAGAATGAAGAAGAAACAGCAAAGGAAATTTTTGCCTTTGTGTTGGAAAACACGCAGGATTTGGATTTGCAAATCAGGGCGCATTATTTTTTAATGGAATCGAAAATTCAAAAAGCACCCGAAAAAGAATATCCTGCCATAAAAAGCGAACTGGATTTATTGGTTAAAAAATACGGAATAAGTCCTTATACCTTATCATTACAGATATTACAGGCTCATTTTGCAACTTTTAATCTTAAAAATCCGGAAGAAGGAAAAACCATTTTAAAACGCGCATTGGAATTGCCTCTGAATAAATACCAGACCGCAGATGTAAAAATGGAATTGGCCGATATTCTGCTTTATGAAGAAAAATTCAATCAGGCATTGATTTATTATTCCCAGATAGAAGAAGATTTGAAGAACGATGCCGTTGGACATGAAGCAAGCCTGAAAGCGGCTAAAACCAGCTATTTCAAAACCGATTTTGAATGGGCGCTTAAACAATTTAAGGAACTAAAGTCAGCCTCAACACAGCTTATAGCAAATGATGCTTTGGAATTGTTTCTTTTAATTAATGACAATACGGTAGCAGATTCGACACAGGTCGGGTTAAAGAAATTTGCCAGAGGCGATTATTTGCTGTATCAGAATAAAAACAAGGAAGCACTGGAACAATTCCAATCGATATTGAAGGAATACAAAGGCCAGGAAATCGAAGACGAAACACTGTTGCGAATTGGCGAGACTTATGAAAAGCTAGGGGACTACAATGCCGCCTTGGCACAATATCAAGGGATAATCGATAACCACAAAGACGGAATCTATATTGATGAAGCGCTTTATTTTTCGGCAGAGATTTATAATAAAAAACTGAAAGATACTGATAAGGCAAAAGCATTATACGAGCAAATCTTATTCAACCACGAAGACAGTATCTATTTTGTAGAGGCAAGAAAAAAATTCAGGCAGTTGCGGGGCGATACGAATTTATAATTATAGAATTACGAATTACGAATTACGAATTACGAATTACGAATTTTCAAAATAAACCGCTTCATTAGCGGAATCTAAAAATCTAATATTCTAAGAAATGATAATATACAACGTAACCATAAATATTCACGAATCGGTACATGACGAATGGCTTCATTGGATGCAGCACAAGCACATTCCGGAAATTCTCGGAACTGGAAAGTTCTCTTCGGCACGTCTTGTAAAAGTTCTGGTAGAAGAAGAAATGGGTGGAGTAACCTATTCAGTGCAATATTGGGCAGATTCCAGAGAAAATCTGGACAGCTACTATAAGGAACACGCACCCGGATTCAGAGAAGAAGGACAAAGACTGTTTGGCGACAAAATGCTTGCCTTCCGGACAGAACTGGAATTCATTAGTGACCATAAATCGGTTTAGATGAAATTAGAAATCAGATAATAGATGGCAGATGAAAGATAATAGATGTTAGGTAATCTAAAATCATAAATCTAAAATCATAATAAGACAGCAGATAATAGATGATAGATAACAGACAGTTAGGTAATCCGAAATCATAAATCTAAAATCATAAATCTAAAATCGCAAATCATAAATAAGACAGCAGATAATAGATGATAGATAACAGACAGTTAGGTAATCCGAAATCATAAATCTAAAATCACAAATCAAAAATCCCACATCAAAATGGATAAAGTAAAAGCCAAGAAACATCTTGGACAGCATTTCCTTACGGACGAAAACATAGCAAAGAAAATCGCAGATACGCTCCATTTTGAAGGCTATGATAATGTTTTGGAAATAGGCCCGGGAATGGGAGTATTGACAAAATACCTGCTTGAAAAACCGGTAAACACTTATGTGATTGAAATCGATACAGAATCGGTGGATTATCTGAATGCGAATTATCCGAAATTGCAGGGTCATATCCTATCACAGGATTTCCTGAAATACGACATTAATAAAACCTTTGAAGGGAAACAGTTCGCCATCATTGGCAACTTTCCCTATAACATATCTTCACAGATTGTTTTCCGGGCTTTGGAATTGCGAAATCAGGTGGCAGAATTTTCAGGAATGTTCCAGAAAGAAGTAGCCGAAAGAATCTGTGAGAAAAAAGGAACTAAAACCTACGGCATATTATCGGTACTGGCACAGGCGTTTTACGACGCGGAATACCTTTTTACTGTACATGAAAATGTATTCAATCCGCCGCCTAAAGTAAAATCAGGTGTGTTGAGACTTAAAAGAAAAGAAAACTTTACGCTGCCCTGCAATGAAAAGCTCTTTTTTACAGTGGTAAAAACCGCTTTCCAACAACGAAGAAAAACATTGCGAAACAGCTTAAAATCCCTAAATCTTTCGGAAAATTTAAGAGAAGATACTATCTTTGACCTCCGTCCGGAACAGCTGGATGTACAGCAATTCATAGCAATAACCCAAAAAATAGAAGCCGATGCAATTTAAAATCAGTAAGGAGCTTATTCTTCAGATTGAAGAATTAATCTTAAGCAAAAAAGACCAGCAGCTGGAAGCCTTGCTTAACGATATGCACCACGCTGATATTGCCGAAATCCTTGACGAACTGGATTTTGATGAGGCCACCTATATTTTCAAAATCCTTGATAGCGAAAAAACAGCCGAAATTCTTCTTGAATTAGAAGACGACCTTCGTGAAAACATCCTAAGCAGGCTTTCTCCAAAAGAAATTGCAGAAGAGCTTGACGAGTTGGATACGGATGACGCGGCCGACATTATCGCTGAACTTTCTACCGACATTAAAAATGAGGTAATCTCTGAACTTATTGACGTTGAACACGCGAAAGACATTGTTGACCTTTTGCGCTATGACGAAGATACTGCCGGGGGTCTTATGGGAAAAGAGCTCGTGAAGGTAAACGAAAACTGGAACGTATTAACCTGCGTGAAAGAAATGAGAATACAGGCGGAAAATGTTTCCAGAGTACACTCTATTTATGTGGTTGATGATGAAAACAGGCTCAAAGGAAGGCTTTCGCTTAAAGACCTTTTGACGACTTCTACCAAAACACCAATCAGTGAAGTATATATCCCGAAAGTTGATTACGTGCGTGTCGATACGGAAGATGTTGAAGTAGCGCGTATCATGCAGAAATATGACCTGGAAGCTATTCCTGTCGTAGATGAATTGGGACGGCTTGTGGGAAGAATTACGATTGACGATATCGTTGACGTTATCAAGGACGAAGCCGACAAAGATTACCAGTTAGCAGCGGGTATCTCACAGGACGTTGAGGCAGATGACAGTATTCTGGAGCTTACAAAAGCACGCTTGCCATGGCTTGTTCTGGCGCTTTTGGGAGGCTTTATATCTGTTCGTGTACTTGGACTTTTTGAAGGAGCAATGACAGAGCATGGAAACCTGTTTTTCTTTACGCCACTAATTGCGGCGATGGCAGGAAATGTTGGAGTGCAATCTTCTGCGATTATTGTACAGGGTCTTGCCAACAATACGTTGAGTGGCTCGCTTTTTAGCCGATTGATAAAAGAGATTTCCCTGAGCCTTTTAAACGGGGTTATTCTCGCTTCCATATTGTTTATTGGTAGCCATTTCCTTCTGAATGTAGAATTCATAATCGGGGTTATTGTGACCAGTGCCTTGATTTCCGTTATCATTATAGCATCGCTTATCGGAACGTTTGTTCCTCTTTTATTGAATAAGTTTGGAATAGACCCGGCCCTGGCAACAGGTCCGTTTATTACGACCAGTAACGACATTTGCGGAATATTAATCTATTTTTCTATCGCAAAACTTATCCTCGGTTTTTAAAAGCAAATCGCTTCGGTATAGGATTGCATAGTATGTAACCATAAAAATTCTATCGAAGAATGGTGCCTGAAGAAATAAAAATACTACACATTGACAGCAATCATCCTCTGTTGCTAAGTCAGTTGCAAGAAGCCGGTTTCACAAACCACGAAGATTTTAAATCTTCAAAAGAAGAAATAGAAGCCAAAATCCACGACTATAACGGAATTGTAATTCGCAGCCGTTTTAAAATTGACAAAACCTTTTTGGATAAGGCAACCAAACTGCAATTTATTGCCAGAGTAGGAGCAGGTCTTGAAAGTATTGATTGCGATTATGCGCTTTCGAAAAAAATAAGCCTGATTGCGGCTCCGGAAGGAAACCGAAATGCGGTTGGAGAACACGCCTTGGGAATGCTGCTGTCACTTTTCAACAAACTAAACCAGGCCGACAGAGAAATCCGTTCCGGACATTGGAACCGTGAGAAAAACCGCGGACACGAACTGGACGGTAAAACGGTAGGTATCATCGGATATGGCAATATGGGAAAATCCTTTGCCAAAAAACTACGCGGATTTGATGTTGAGGTGCTTTGCTATGATATTCTGGAAAATGTTGGCGATGCCAATGCAAAACAGGTGTCGTTAGAGGAACTTCAGCAAAAATCAGATGTGTTGAGCCTGCACATTCCGTGGACTCCGGAAACGGACAAACTGGTCAATGCAGACTATTT
>ERZ778024.2336-NODE-2336-length-17146-cov-6.270084_pt1 | contig 17146 bp, 21 predicted proteins | sample MGYA00375754_ERZ778024 | MGnify/ENA primary metagenome ERZ778024 (study PRJEB29350, sample SAMN05389827) | bioreactor metagenome | isolation source: Thiocyanate bioreactor | place: South Africa: University of Cape Town | collected 2014-02-18 ...
TTTTTTTTTTTTTTTTTTTTTTTTTTTTTTTTTTGTTTTTTTTTTTTAAAAAAAAAAAAAAAAAAAAAATAGATCAACATCTTTCTTTATCTATTTATATGCTGTCTTCTTTTACCTCAACCGTTCTTCAATGTCAGGACTTCTTCAAAGTTCATTCTTTTTCGGTTACGTCTTGATTGCTTGTTATGCTTGTTTCTTAATGCTTGCAACTATTGAATTCTTCTCTGCTCTCACATTTATCAGATATATTTACAAAAACTTTAAAACTGATTAATATATGTGTGTTACAATGATTTCTCTTTTTTCCTCCCCCTCCACCCTTTCATTTTGTTGTTATTTGGATTATTTAAATAAAATAAATAAATAAATAGAAAAAATTATTTTCAAAAAAAAAAAAAATTCTTGATTTTCTCTTCTCTTTAAATTTACAAGATAATTATAAATGGACACTTTCAGAAAGAAAAAAAATCAAAAGTTGAATTTTTTTTTTTTTTTTCCGAAATTTTAATTTTTGCAATTTCCAACTCAACAATAAAGTGATTCACTTCAATATAATTTGGTTTCAATTTCCAAATACTTTAGAATAGAATTATGGAAGGAATCTGTAATTTTCGTTCAGTTCGTGCTGGAGGTGGAAATGGAAATGGAAATGGAAATGATAACTCAATTCATTTTTGTGTTCCAACCCAAGTTAATGGAGCGCTGACATTAGTTCCAATTGCTACTTCGTCAATGGGACCCATTCCCTCTACAAGTCAGAATTTCTTATTGTTTCGTTCTGCTAGACCTGATAGGTAAAAATTTACTTTTATTCTTTCATTTTTGCTTCATTTTGAGTTTTGTATTTGATTTTATAAAAGCATAAATCAAATTGACATTAAAATCTTTAGAGCTACTGAAGGAGATATCACATTTTTAAGAGATGTAGCAAAGATAAAAACAATATTAGATTTAAGAGGAAGAAGAGAACTTTTAAGGACAAAAACAAAGATTGATGAAGTTTATCCTAGTTTTTCATTGAAGTTTAATGGAAGAACCAAGTTATTTCTTATTATTTTTTATTTTTTTTAGATGGATTGATTTGAAAAATTCAATTTATAACATCTCTTTATTTTCTAAAAATTTAGAAATGCAGCAACAATATTCAGATCTGCTAAAGAATGGAATCAATTTAGATCACAGAATGAAACATTAGCTAAATTAAATATTGATTTCTCAGGAAATTCTTATTTTTATGCTTCTTCTTTCTTTGTCAAAGTTGTAGCTGGACTTTTCTATTTACTTGGATTTAAATTATTAGCAGTTAGAATATTTGTTAGTCGGACACTTAATCCATTGAAACTCAAAGGACTTTATATTCACTTTTTTGAAAATTGTCAAGACTCTTTAAGAGAAAGTTTAAAAATCATTGCAAATCCAAATAATTTGCCTTTACTCTTACATTGTACTCAAGGAAAAGATAGAACTGGAGTCATCATTGCTCTTGTTCTTCATATTTTAGGTGTTCCTGAGGAGGAAATTATTTCAGATTTTAGTATTTCAAGAGAAGGACTTGAAAATGAAATTGTTCAAATGAAAAAAGAATTAGATCAAGTTGGAATGGAATATTTCTTTCTTGAATCACCTCCAGGAGAGTTAAGAGAATCTCTTCTCTATCTTCTTCAAAAATATGGTTCTATTGATAACTATTTAGATCATATTGGATTTGGTGAAAGTGATAGAAATGAATTAAGAAACACATTTTTAATGAAATAATTAAATTGTAAAAAAAAAAATTAATTATTTTTTCTTTCTTTTTCTTTTAAATACATAAAGTTTAAATGAATACAATTTTCAAAAATAATGTCACAAGTAAATGTTGAATTAAGATAAGGATCCAAATTCTTCATTCCATTTTTCATAGGCCAATAAACTTGATGGTGAAACAGAAGCTCGAATTTTCTTTGATGCTTGTAGAAAATCTTGAAATCGAATTTCCCTAACTTTATCTTCAGAAATATTTGTGATCTTTGAACCAATTTCCCGAAGTGGTTCCAATGCAGCTTCCTTAGCTTTAATTAATTAATATTTTAAGATTTGTTAAATTTGAAGAGTTTCATAAAGAGAAAAAAAAAGAAAAAAAAAGAAATCATTTTACCAAGTGCATTAATATCACTACCAGAATATCCTAATTGTTTAATTTAGATTATGATTTTGAGATTTTGATATATTTCCTTGGAGATAAAAAAAAAATTACCTTGTGTAATTTTAGCTAATTGTACATAATCTTCTTTTGATAATTTTGATTTATGGGGTTGTAATAAATGCTTTATCATTTTCATTCGAGTGTTATCATCAGGAAGTCCAATATAAATCCGCTTTGGCTTTTAAATGTGAATTTGAAATGATTTTGAAATAAAATAAAATAAAAATAAATACAAATCTTCTTCGAGCTGCTTCATCCAATTCTTGAGGTCTATTTGTTGCTCCTTTTAAAATGGATTTAATTTAGTTTAGTTTAATTTGATTTATTTTCAAAAAAAAAATAAACCAATCAATAAAACTCTTTGATTAGAATTTGTTGCTACTCCATCAAATTGAACAAGAAATTCTGTTTTTAATCTTCGACTTGCTTCGTGTTCTCCTTCACTCCTGCTTGTTAATAATGAATCAATTTCATCTAATAAATTGTAATTAATCACATTATTTCAATGCAATAAAAAATAAAATAAAATAAAAACCAATAAAAATAATTGAAGGTTGTAATTCTCTTGCAACAGCAAACATAGCTCGAACAAGTTTTTCTGATTCTCCAACCTAATATTTATATTATATTATTTATTTTTGATCAAATATTTTCATATCAATGAAATCATTGAAAAATTTTTACGAATTTTGATGTTAATGACGAGGCAGAAATTGAAAAGAAAACAGAATTTGATTGATGTGCTAAAGCTTTCCCAATTAAAGTTTTTCCTGTTCCTGGTGGTCCAAATAATAAAACACCTTTTATTTTTATTTTATTTTTCATTTTGTTCAGTAAAAAGTGATTTCAATTAATAATATGAAACCTCTTGCAGGAGCTCTTAATCCAGTAAAGAACTCTGGACGAAGTGAGGGTAAAATAACAATTTCATCAAGAGTTTTTTTAGCATCTTCCAATCCAGCTTTTGTTGGAAAAAAAAAGAAAAGAAATGAACATCAAATTAAATTAAAGAGATGAATAATAAAATAAAATGTACCAATATCATCCCATGAAACATTTAATGTATCTTGAGCAACAATTTCATCTAAAATAATATTTGCAAGTTTTGAATCAACATTTTTTAATGCACTTGTGACTCTTGATTTCTGATTTTGATTTTGATTTTGATTTTGATTCCGATTATCATTAGATAAAGTTCGAGGTGGTGGATTTCGAGGTAATTGTTGATTAGGATTTGTTGGTGCCTATATTTTTTAAAAAAAACAAAGTTTCTTTCAATCTATAAGTTTTTTTTTTCAAAAAGAAATAATTACAGTATTTCTTCTAGTATTCACTTTAGGTTTCTCAATAATTTGAACATCAGGTTCTTTTTCTGCTTCAACTAATTTTAGTTTTTATTAGATTCTTTCCAATATTAGATATTCTTCAGAAAAAAAAAAAACTTTTTTTAAGTTCAAGAACTCTAGCCTTCACAAAACTATAATTTTTTTCCATTTTCTCATGTAAATTTTTCCCTTTTTCCCTGTTTCATTTATTATTTCAATTATTTGATTATTATTTTTCAGCCAAAAATAAAAATAAAAATAAGTTTCACCATTCTTCTGTTGTAAAAAATTGTTTTAAATTCAAAGCTTCCTTTGTTTCCTGTATTCCTTTTTTATACCAATTGATTGCTTGTGAAGTTGAAGTTTGTTCGGCATTAATCCCTTTATCAATATACTCATAAGCACGATCATGATAACGTCTTTGTGCTGTCAATAGTTCACTCATTTCTTGTTCCTAAAAAATTGTCTTCTTTTTAATAAAACTTTTGAATAAAAAAAATGAAACAAACCTTGGAATTTCTCAACTCATAAAAAATAGACTTGACAAGCAAATTTCAATGTTTTGTTCTTCTATCCTTGAACGTGAAGAAGTCCAATCAAGGCCTACATTTATTTATTTATTCTTAATATTTGATTTTCATTTTCTTTTATGAAGATTGAGATATTAGAAATACAATCAGGAATTTTATAAAAATTCAGATTCTCTCAATCATTAATGAAAAATGAAAAAATCTCTAATTGAATTTTCAATTCAAAATTAGTCACTAAAAGGACAATAATTTAATACTTCTTTATTTATCCATTCTAATTTTTGTTTCCAAAAAAAAAATAAAATAAAATAAAGGAATTAAAGAAAAATTCAATGAGTTTGATGATTAAATATTATGATTCCTAATAATCAAATCAAAGCTTTAAATCTTATGAAGAGAATCAGTTCATTAATCAGAAGTGAATAGGAAGGGCTGATTCGTTGCATTGCGAATAAATCCAAGTCAAGAGCCAAGAGCAAAAACAAAAACATCATTTCCGCCATGTTTTATTCTGATTTTTAACACAAACATGGAGGTTTTTTAATTTTTTATTTTTTATGCTTTGATTTTTTGACTTTGGAGATCTCTGTTTCAATAGTTAGAATTCAAATTCAAATTCAATATAGTTTATAACATTGGAAAGGTTTTGAGAAGAATCAATATCAAGTGTGATTTTTTGGAAGTATACCTCTTTTCTTTCTTTCTTTTCTTTCTTTTTTTGTTTCTTTTTCTTTTTTTGAAAAGAACTTGTAAATTTGTTTTCTTTTTAAATATATTAGATTCAAGTTTGAGATCTCTCGATTCATTGAGATTTTTGTCAATAAGAAGATAGGATCTCTTGATTAAATTTTTTGGAGGTATTTTTTGTCAATAAAAAGATAGGATCTCTCTTTTTGATTAAACAATAAAATACAATATTTTAGATTTGATTTTTTGGATCTCAATTTTTAGTATTTTACCGAGTTTCATCAAAGAGATTTTAAATGTATTTTTCTCTTTTTTCTTCTTTCTTTTTGAATAAAACTTACTATGTATCATTAAAAAGGATGAAACTCCAAACTTTGAATGCATTTGAGTTTGAAAATTTCTCAAAGCAAGTTTTACAGGTTCATAATTTAATTTGATACACTGACAGATATTTCATCCCAAACAAACAAATAAAAACAAATAAAAAAAAAAGACATTAAAAGTTTTCCCCAGAGCAAGAGAAGCAACTGAGGCAATTAAACAAATTTATTCAGTATTAATAACACATACAAAACAACATAAGTTTAATAAGGATTTATCTCAAATTATGTAATTTTTAAAATAATCAATTAGAAAGACAATTTATCAATTAAACTAATAATTTTCTTAATAGATATTCAATTTTAACTGAACCACAACAAGGTAAGAATCAAAATTTTTGGGAAAAAAAAAAATCAAGATATACTTAAATTTAAACATTTTTCTTATTGAAAGGTCCACCAAGACTCCGTCTTTTATGTTCATATGCACTTCGTGAAAATGGAGCTTCTGAATTTATATCACTTGAAAGGTCTTTTTTTTCTTTTTTTTAAGATTGAGAAAAAATTCTCTTCAATAACTTATTATTTATTTTAGTTTTGATCCACCTGTTGATCGAAAACAAATTCCATTAATGCTTCCCATATTATTTATTTGTGATCGAAAAAAACAAAAAAAACTTGTAAAAAAACATATTGATCAAATAACAAAATGGGTTATGGCTGCTGAATTTGAAGTTAGATTAGCTTCTCTGATAACACTTTTATCTTTGTGTAAGATTTTAATTAATCAAAAATCATTTCACCAAAAAATATTGGAATCCTACAAATTACATATTTATTTATTTATTGAAAAATAGTACAAGATGGATTTTCAATTTCAGATATTAATATTATTGGAAATCAAATGAAAGATTGGATTAGAAATGCATCAACAGTTTCTGCACCTCAACCATCTTCTCTTACATGTAAAAATTATTAAATTACTAAACAAAAAATGAATGAAAAAAACAAAAACTTAAAAAACAAATAGTTTGGAAGTCACCAAATCCAGTACCTTGTACTGAATTAGATGGATCACCAATTCGTGATTTATTTTCAGTTTTAAATTTTTGTCAATATTTTACTCAAGATCAAATTTTAAATGTTCATACATTCTCAATGCTTTACTCTTGGATTTTAACAAATTATTTTCCTTCTCGAAATTGTACCCTTTTTTTCTCCAAATTTTGAATCATTTTGCTCAATTAACATCAAAAAAAAAAAAAAAAAAAAAAAAAAAGATAAAGGAGAATCAAGAGTTTTAGGAATAATGAGTGATGAATTTAAAGAAAGTGTATTGAAATATTGTTTTAGAATTATTGAACAAGCAGAAATTGCTGCTTCTGTTGATGCAAATAGTGGAAAAATGTACTTATTTTTATGATTTTTTTTTTTTTTTTTTTTTTTTTGAAACAAAAATAATAATCCTTTTTTTTTTAATAAGAGCTGAAATTGATTACAAATTAATTGATGCAACCATTGTGGAAGCAATTCGTTTATTAGATTTATTATGTAAAATTGATTCAAACTTGGTATATGCTTTATTCTTATATATATGTATCTAATTAACATAATTCTAACTTAACTTAAAAATTTTCATTCATTTTATTTTTTCCAGGTTTCTAGACTTTTACCAACAATTAAAAGAGTTTATAATCGAAATGTATCCAGTTCAAAATCTTCAGGATTTCTCTTTATAATTCTCCTTCAATTCTTTTTAAATCACTCTGAAGTTGTTGTTTATGATCCTGAACAAGTTTACAATTCCTTTTTCCTTTCATACCTCAATCAAGAATGTTTCTTTTTTTTTCTTTTTCCTTTTTTTTTTCTCCTTTTTTCCATCAACATTAACAAAATTAAATTTTTTGGATTAAAAGATTCAAATCCACATCTTGGATATGAAACACTTCGTCTATTAGTTGATAACAAAGAAGCAATACTTAAAAGAACAAACATTTTTTCAAAGTAATTTTTTTTTTCTTTTTTTTTTTTTCATTCTTCCATTTTTCTCATTTTCTCAATAGATACTTCCCTTCAATTTTAAAAATTGTTGCTTGGTCTCCACAATCACTTGCATGGTATTTCTTCTTCTTCTTCTTCTTTTTTCCCTTTCAATTAAATTTTCAAAAAAAAAAAAGTGAACTCTGTGAATTGGTTCCAGTTATTGTTTCTCCTTCAACTTACATTGAATTTTTCCATTCAATTCTTGATTTACCTTTGTTAGCTGCTGCAACAGAACGTTCTAAAATTGATCCAAGTAAGATCATTATATTATTTTTGATAAAATTTTGAATTCAACTTTTTTTTCTCTCCCAATTTAGCTGAATTTTCCCTTGCTGTTGATACCTCCTCTTCAATTTCAGATGTTTTAAAAAGCAGCAAAAATAGGGCTATGTATAATTATATTTTAAGGAACGAAGCAGGACTTGGTTCCATTAATTTTTGGTCAATTACAACTATTCCCCTCCTTCTTAATTTTACAAAGGTAGAAGAATTTTTTCTTTTCTTTTTCTTTTTCTTTTTCTTTTTTCTTATTCCAATTTTGAATTTTCTTTTTCTTTTTCTTTTTTAATCCCTTAGAATATTCAAAATTCAGTTCGAGTACTTTCAGTTTCAAAACTTGTACCAGTTTTACTTGAAATATATTTTGATGCACTCTTGACTCATGCAAATGAAGAACAATTTTTAGTTATGATTCCAGTCATCTTTGAGAGAATATCTCAAGTATTTTTCTTTTCTTTCTCCCTTTTGAATAATAATATTATATTCATGTCTCAATTTAATTTAGCTATATCCAATTGAACAATTTAAAGAACAAACAAGAAAAATTTTGGTTGATAAAGTCTTAGCTATTTTTGAGAAATATCCAAAATTTGTTTTCATTTTAAGGAAGCAAATTATTGAATTTATTGAGAATAGGAGAGAAGAAGGGAAAGAAGAATTATTGTTACACATTTGTTGGGTTGCGATTCTTTCTTTTTTGATGTTTTTTTTCTTTTGTGTTTTCTCACAACATTTTTTTTTTTTGATTTCCCAACTTAGATCCTTGGAGAATATGCAAGTACATCTACTGACTCAAGATTTTCAAATGAAACATTGTTCGAGTTATATGAAGTATTCTTTCTTTCTTTCTTTCTTTCTTTTCCTTTTTTCCTTTATTATGGTTTGAAATAACGACAATTAATAAACTAACAAAGGCAATCGAATTATTTGCTTATGAAGAAACCTTAATGATGTCTTCCAAACAAACAGAAGATCAAGATGATAGATTAGGAAGGAGAGAAAAAAATAATAGTTATTACACTGCTCAATTAATTTGTGTTTTAATGTCAGCAATTTCAAAAATTTCTTCAAGAAACCCCGATTTAACACCTCGAGCTCTTGTTTGTCTTGCTAAAATTGTGAAGGTATTATTATTATTATTTTCTTTTTTCTTTTCTTTTTTCAAATAAATGCAATTTCTCCTTCTTTTCAAAAATCCAAAGAGCTACAGAAATATGAAAGATGAAAGTCAGAGTACCATCGTTCTTCAAAGAGCAAGTGAACTTGTAAGACTCCTCAAACTTCCAAGGTAAAAATTGAAAATCTTTTTTTTTTCACAAAGATTGTAATTTTATAATAATTTTTCCATTTAGTGTTGCTGCAGCCATCCTTGATCCACCAAAGAAGGATATAGAAGAGAATAGAATTGATAATAATTCCTCACTACCATTTATTCTTCATTTCTTTAATTCATAGAGTATAATAAATAATAAGTAATAAATAGATTGTTTTATCAAATACATTCTTTTTTTTTTTTGAAAATTAAATAAATAAATATCAAGACAATGAACAATATTTTTAATAGTAGTAATTTCGAATTGTAGTGTATATCTTTTTCACATTTTAAGGTTAATGAGTTGCAACACAATTACTGAGTGGGTTCTCTTCTAAGACTTTCATCATTGCTCCTAAACACCATCCAGTTTCATAACCTAAAAAATTTTTTTAGAGTTTGGTATTTGTTGTTGAAATTTTTTTCCCTTGATGATAATTAACAAAAAAAAAAAAATAAAAAAAAATCAAACCTTTAATTTTCTTGGCAAGGTAAAGATTGCTTTCATCAGGGATTGAATAACCTTCATTTAATAATGCATATAAATAATTTAAATCAAAACAAATATAAGGGTTTTCTTGAAGGGTATCTTTCAAATGATCTTCAATGGTTTCTAAACCTATTATTACACAAATAGAATTTTAAACTTGAAGATTTTTCAAAAAAAAAAAAAATTAACTTGTTCCACAAAACTTTTTTGATTCATGTAAATAATGTTTAACTTTGAGTAATTCGGGGAAAGGAGTTTCCATTGTTTCAGTTCTATCATAAAAATAAGAAAAGGCATACAACTCACTTGGGAAATCAGTAAAGTGAGGTTGAAAAACTCCATTAAATGAACAAGTTTGATGTTGGCATTGAGCTTTCTTGTTTAAAATTGGTTTAGTTTCATGGTGACATGAATCATCTAATTTAATTTAATTTAATTTAATTTAATTAGGTTTCATAGAATCAAACTGAAGAAAGAAAGAAAGAAAGAAAGAAAAAAAAAAAAAAAACGTTTTGCTTCCATTCCAAAAATTTGATGTTCTTCGTCAACAAATGAAAATGGAAGACATGAAGTTTTCTTTTTTTTTTTTTTTTGAAAAGTTTAGAATCAATTTAAAGGAATAAATAAATAAAAAAAAAAACCTTTGAATTCTTTACAGCAACTTCACGAATTTTATTTCTAGCTTCCATTAATCCATATCCTAAATAACTGTGTTGATATAATCTGTAGTTAAAGTTTCCAAAATTTAAAGAGTATTGATTTTCTTTTGGTGCACTTGCTAATTTTGCAGCCTACAAAAATAGATTTGAAACAACGAAAAAAAAAAAAATGAAAAGAAAAAAAGTAGAAAAGAAAAAAAAGAAATTTACAGATTTTGGTTCAAAAACAATTTGAGTAGAACCTCCTCCTAAATCCATAATGGCAACTGTTGGAAGTTTTTCACTTCTTCCAAGTCTTCCAAGAAGGAAATTAACAGTAATCCAAGCAAAAATTCCTTCATCTGCACCATCCATAATTTCAACAGAGTTAGGTGGTAAAAAAAATCCAGAATCTCTTAAAAGTGCCTCAACAGCATCTAAAATATCTTCACTTTCAGTTCCTGGTAACATTCTTAATCCTGAAAAAAAAAAAGGAGAAAAAAGAAAGAAAATGATTATTTTTTGTAAATGATATTTTTATTAAAAAGAAAAGAAAAAAAAAAGAATAGTAAAGTAAACCTGCAGTAGCTTTTAATACAATTGGAGTGCAAGCATATTCTATTCGAAGAAGAAAAATAAATATGGAAGAAAAAAAAATTAACAATTAAAAAAAAGAAAAGAAAGAAAAGAAAGACCTGATCTAGGAATAGCTTCTTTTGCAATATCAAGAAGTTCTGTTAAAGATTGTGCAGCAGCATCAGGTTTACCTCTATAAGATGAAAGTCCAGGTTTTACTTGTTTAAAAATTTCAGATAAAACTTGAGCTCTAATTCATGTTTTTTTTTTTTTTTCAATAAATATTTCAATTCCAGTCATTAAATATCATTATCTGAAGAACAAAATAAAAAAATAAGACTCACCCATCTGCGGTATATTCAAAATGATAAATATGAATACGAGATCCTGTACTTCCAGCATCAAGCATAATACCATATCGAGTCTTGATTATAATAAATAGTTTTTTTTTTAAGAAAGGAAGATTATTTATCAAATAAAATAACATCAAATAATAAATCATATAAGTTAATATAATATAATAATTAAAGAAAATTACATGAATTTCAGATGTTGCAGCGATATCTTGTTTGTTTGACCTTGAAATGAGGAAAACAAATAGAAGCAAACAGAATATCAAGATGAATATTCTTTGAAGAGTTACAACTCCACCATTCTTTCCATATATTATTAAAATACTCATATTGGACCTATTATATTTAAAAGAAGAGAAAAACTTGTTAATTGTTGGGTTTATCAATACAAAAGTTCATAGAAAAAAAATTGTTTGCAACATTTTACAAATTTCTAAAGCTTCTAAATAATAAATAAATAAGGTTTCAATTAGAAAACAAGTCTAATTATTCAATCAACTCTCCTCATTTACTCATTCCTCAATCATTTCAATATAAAGAGTTAACATAGTTTTAACATAATTTCTTTTTAAAAAATTGTTCTAATAAAAAATTATAATTTTTCAGGTTTTGAGTTGATCATAACGAGTTCTACATGAAAGTATCAAAGTAAAAAAATTCATTATGCGTATTATTTCGAATGGATAGGTGAAGTAGAATGGAGGTAGAATAGAGCTTAAGGTGATGAATTAGGGAACTGGTGAGTATGGAGAGGAAAGTGAGAGTCTTCTAATAATTAATTGCTTATTGAAAATGAAGGTGTCAACCGATCTTGTGTTGTTTTTTCCATGCGTTTTTTCTATTTATTTAGGCTCTATCTCAGTCACTTCTAATTGTTTCTAATTGATACTTCTCCTCTTCATGGCTATAAAAGTCTATATTTATTTAAAAAAATGACTCATTTTCAAAAACGATTCTTAATAATATAATATAAATATTATTTGCAATCAATTACTTCATAATTACAGTCAAAATTTCTTCTAAAAACCAAAAAAAAAAAAAAATCAGTTCGACAAAATCAAAGAAATATAACAGAATGTTGCAACAAAACCAATATTTGACTCCAAAAATATCAATACTTTGAAATAAAATTAAAACTCAAATCCTTTTTTATGTTTCAAATCCAAAAATATAATAAAAAAAAAAAAAATGAAAAAGAAAAGAAAAAAAAAAAGAAAAATAATGATAGGATTTTTTTAAAGATAAGTAAAGAAAATAAATTTAAACAAGAGAGTTAAGCCAAAATGACATCCAAGTGCTACTGCGGCCAAAACAAGTGCAAGAAATTTGTTTTCTTCTTTTCCTGCCTGAAAAATATTCTTTGAAATAAAAATTCCTTTTTTTTTTGAATTGTTAATTTAATGTTCAGAAAAAAAAAAAAATCAAGAGAAAAACCTGAAAGAAGGAAAGCAATAAGTGAGAATGACCATTTTACAGCTGGTACTGGAGCCACACAAATAATCTTTTTTAAAAAAAAAGAAAAGAAAATTAGATAATTCAAAATTAAATAGTAAATCGTAATAACAATAATTATTACCGAGACAGGAATGAAGATTGTCAATGAATAGCCATATAAACAGATTAATTCTAATAATGTACTTGGCATTTTATAATACCGACAAATTCCCCAAAGAATCAATGGCATAAGAAAAACATAACAATAAATAGTGGTTGCAGAAATAGAAAGCATTTCAAAGTCAGGTGAGAATGTTGTCTATCATCAAAGTTTAAGTTTGATTGAGAGATATAAAATAAAATAATATATTTTTTTAAAAAATAACAAAAAGTACCCCATCATTTCTAGGAAGAAGTGAAGCAGAAATGTTTGCACACACAAATATAACAAAAACTAAAGTTGATGAAATCCAAAAAGGACCATATAAATCGGGTGATGAAGAGAGGAAAGTGAAAAAGGACGATACAAATGAATAAGGAGGGAATGTTCTTAAACAACGATTAAGTACCTAAACATTTTTTTTTTTTTTTCATTTGATAATTCAATTGACTTTAAATGTAAAATCCAAACCTGTGAGGTATCAACATCAAAAAAATTCATATAATATTCAAGAGAATAAAATGGATGATTAGGTGCTGTATGTTCAGTTGTAGGAGCTGATTCCCATTCTAAATTATTCAAAAATTAACAAAATTTAGAGTTTCTTTTTTTTTCTTAGGTTTTGTTGAAATACCTGGGGGTTGATTTAAAGAGACAGGTTTATACTTTCCTTTTGAACTTTCAGTGAATGAGAAATCTAAGGGTAATAGTTTTAAAATCGAAGAAAAAGAAAAAATAAGTAAAAAAATAAATGAATACTTTGAAACTCAAGTTCTCCATCATCATTCGTAGCGTCTATAACCTATTATTCAAATTATTATTATTTTAAAAAAAACACCCATCTAATAAATGAGATCATTTCATAAAATAAAGATTGAAATTGAAATGCTTTGTTGAATGAAAAGAAACAAGGACAAGTAAGAAGTAAAAGAATGAAGGAAAAGAATACATACTTTTCCAAAAAATTACAAAAGTTATCAAAAATTAAATATTGAAAGAGTTGAAAACAAAGAGAGAGAAATAGATATTTGAAATTAAAATTTTAAAGAAATAAAATAAGTTATTGAATTATGAAAAGAGAGAGAAGTTAACTGCTTTATCATCCATTGCAATTGGGAAGGGTCAAGTAAAAGGTTTGTTGCAGAAAGATTTTTTTTTTTTTTTTTTTCTTTTAGCTTGCTCCTTTTATGGCTCGACTTCCTGATTTCCTCTTCTTCAAATTGAGTATTACTCTGCATCAACTAACTCTACTCTTACAACTTCAAATCATAAAATCTAATATCTAAGATCTATCGAATAGACTTTCATGATGTTATTAGATATTTGAGTCAAAGATTTTTTGGGAGGTTTTGCTTTTTCTTCTGATTAAAATTTGGAAACATTAAATTTGGAAAAATGAAAGCTCTTTTAATAAACCCATTTGATGTTGGAGTAAAATTTTAGAATAATTGTGAAAGAAAAGGTTTATTGAAGTTTGAGGAAGTAATTAGATTCAGAGCATGTTATTGAATGTTGGATTGGATTTGAAAAGTGATTGATTTTCAAATTAGAGAAAGAATTGAGAAATGAATCTTCGAACAATTTGTGTTTGCTCAAACTCACATTGAATTGATTGTTGAAACAGAGAAAATTGATTGAAATTTTATACTGAGAGTCTAATAATATTTTGAAAAGCAATTGTTTGTAGAAGAGTTACTTTTGCCAAACTTTCAGTTCAATAAATTTTATTTTTTATTTTTTGGGGAAGGCTAAATAAAATTTTAAAAAAACCAATGGATAAGGTACCAATTCTTCCTTTTCACAATCACTTTGTAAATTCACTTTGTAATTTAATCAATATGATACAAGTTAACTAATTAACTAACTGAATTTAATCAACAAACAATCAAACTCAAGAAAGAAGGAGTTCCTCTTCCACCACAAATCAATGACTGTGACTCATGCCGACTTGTTGGGACCATAACATTAGGAGGAGTTGGACTCTATGTTCTATTTGAAAGACGTTATGCAACTCAAAAGCTACATAAGAATTTCCTTGCAGTTATTGGAACAGGTTCAATTTTTAAACTTTATAGATATCTTCATCTTAGAATCATAATTGAAATTGGATTGGATTAATAGGTTTCCTTTTAGCAAGTGGTTATAGATATTTCTCTGGGAAGAGTAGTAATAATAGTAATAGTACTCAATTCAAATAATGATTTCAAAATGAAATGAAATGTACTTGTATGATATCAATAAAATAATAAAAATCTATTTTGTAATTCGTTATTTTTTGGGTTCAATTCAAGGTTCAATTAATTACAAAATAGATAATTATAAAAAAAATGATTGAAGCCCTCGAGTTTTTCAGTGGACTTGGTGGACTTGTAAGTCTATAATTCAACTCTAACTCAACTCCAATTCAACTTTATCACTAATATAATATTCTCAATATAATATTCAGCATTATGGTCTTCAAGGAAGTGGATTTGAAGGTAAAGTTATCTCAAGCTATGATATTAATGAACATGCTAATAGTTGTTACGAACAAAATTTTGGTTTGAAACCAAACCAAGTATGAATTCATTTGAATTTTTGTTTATTTAGTTTAATTGTATTTTTGAATTTGAAAAATTTTCAATTAGAAATCAATAGAATATTTGACAAAGAATGATATTTGTAAACTTAAAGCAAATTGTTGGTTACTTTCTCCACCTTGTCAGCCATATACTTATGGAGGTAATTTTAATTCATTCTATTCTATCCATTCATTTTTCTTTCTTAATTTTCTTTCTTTCTTTTCTTTCATTTTAATTTCAATTTGATATTCACTCCAGTGGAATGGTTTGCAACTAATTCTAATTTTTAAATTCAATTGAAATATTCTATTAGGATCAAAAAAAGACCATTTAGATGGAAGAGCAAAAGGTTTACTTCATTTATTTGAAATCTTTCCTTCATTTGAAAGAGATGAACAACCAAATTTTGTATTCTTGGAAAATGTTCCTGGTTTTGAGGTTCCTCTTTTTTTTTTTCTTTCTTTCTGACATCAAGCTATCTCTCAAATAAAATAAAATAAAATAAAATCTTCTCTTATTCAATGTTCTTAAAGGTTTCAGTATCTAGGAATCACGTTGTAAAAACATTATTAGATTGTAATTTTGAAGTTTATGAATTTATTATTTCACCATCACAATTTGGATTTCCTTATGAAAGAAAAAGATACTTCCTTGGGGTTTCCTTTTCTTTTTTTTTTTTTTGGAAATGAAAATGAAAATTAATCAAATTAATCAAAAGGCTCATAAAAGAGAATTATTTGAATCTCGTTCAAGTTATGCTATTGATGATGTTGATCAACAAAAATTAATTACAACACCATTTTGGATTAAAGAACCAATTCAAAAGTTTCCACTTTCAATGTTTTTAGACGACTTTGAAAATGAACAAGAAGAAGAAAGACATTTAGTTCCAAATGCTTATATTGAAACACCTGTTAATTTTCGTTTTGGTATCAATCTATCTTTCAATTTTTTTTTTTTCATTTTTTAAAAAAATTTTCTTTTTTTTTAAATACAAGATATTGTCAGACCTTCTAGTCCAAAATGTGCATGTTTCACTAAAGTTTTTCTTCTTTTTCTTTTCTTTTTTTTCTTTTCTTTTTTTCTTTTCTTTTTTCTTTTGATTAAATCTGAATCTAAAAAGGCTTATGGAACTAAACATGTCTTTGGAAGTGGTCCTTTTCTTCAAACAAAAAATTTTGAGGTTAGGATTATTTTTATTTTAAATTTTTTATAATTTGATGACCAGAATAATAATTATAATAATGAAAGGTTGAACATGATTACATTCAATCTGATGTTCTTTTGACGCTAGGTTTACGATTTTTCACTCCAAATGAAATTGCAAAGCTTCATGGATTTCCAGTTGGTAAAAAAAAAAAAAAAAAACTATTTTCAATTTCAAAAAGATCTAAACATTTCCACTAATCATCAATTTAGATCCAAAGATAAATCAACATTTTGGATTAAGTCAAGATGAACTTTTTTCATTTGCTCCTGAGATTACAACCATTCAAAAATATAGATTACTAGGAAATAGTTTAAATTGCTATGTTGTTTCACAATTGTTAAATGCATTATTCTCTGGAAAATTAATTGAAGATGTATAAAAAAAAATTGTTTAGAGTTAGAATGAAGAATAAAATTGAAAATTGAAAATTTATCTTTGGATTTGAAATTGGAATGGAATAGAATTAATGAACACTTTAAAAGAGAAAATTAAAATCAAAAAAGAAACTATTGAAAAACTGCAACCTTCATAATTGGAATTGTGAGATATAGGACCCTTAGCTCAGCGGTAGAGCGGCAGATTGCAGATCTGTAGGTCTCCGGTTCAATCCCGGAAGAGTCCTTTCGTTTTTTTTTTTGTGTTTTTTTATTTTTTTTTACTTTTTTCAATTTTTATTATTTTTCGAGATTTTATTTTTTATTTATTTTTTACTTTAGAATTTATTTTAAATTGGTTGAGTAATTTATTCAAGTGTTATTACAATTTAATTAGTTTGATTAATAGCAAAAACGAAAATCTTTTAAGCAAAATTATTGCATTCGGAAAAGTTGTTCTTTTGAAGGCATTTATTATTACAATTACACAATGACAAAAAGCGAAGTGGAAATTCTAAATTAATTATTGCATTTGGAAAAGTTGTTCTTTTGAAGGTTGATAAAAATTTCCACTTCCACTAATCATTTCATTAAATTTAACTTTGAGATAATCAAATTCATGAGTGAATGGGAAAGTAACAATTGTTATAAAACATGATAAAGCTGAAT
>ERZ778024.2340-NODE-2340-length-17109-cov-53.952680_pt1 | contig 17109 bp, 20 predicted proteins | sample MGYA00375754_ERZ778024 | MGnify/ENA primary metagenome ERZ778024 (study PRJEB29350, sample SAMN05389827) | bioreactor metagenome | isolation source: Thiocyanate bioreactor | place: South Africa: University of Cape Town | collected 2014-02-18 ...
AAAGTTGGAAACATGGCTTTCATAACTGTCGACTACCACAATACTATTTTGAAGCTTTAGAGATAACTGTAAACAAATCAGATTATTACATGTTTCTAATTGATAGTCAAATCGCTACATATGGTCGTTTATACAAACATTCATCTTTTGATCCCAACAGTTCTCATGATACATCATTCGCTAAGAGTTCATCCAGTTTCTCGGGAAAATTTAGAATAACTGGTTATTTACAATTGAATATGACATATGTTTTGATGATAACAGCAGACTATCGGTACTTGTACAGACAAGGTCCATTCTCCATCATTGTCCATGGATTTGATAGAATTGATATCAAACGAATGAGTATGTAGATTTGTTTCACTTATATAATTCAATACATTTGTTGTTTTAATTATTTCTGATATTTGAAGGTCAACTTTCAACAACAACAATGAACACAACAATTCATCAATATGTATATTCATCAGAATTAACCACGAATAATCCTACGTTTCATCAAACAGATTGCGAGTTCATTCGATACTTGTGGTTTTACTACGAATCTATACAAATCAATGTCATGCAATCAGGCAACTATACATTTTCAGTCATAAGTCAATCATTCATCCTAGGGATTAGTTGGTATGAACAATACTTTAATCCATACATCGAATATGAGCTACTTTACCAGCCATATCAGATTAATTGTCCTGGAATTCCTAACCCTTATAAATTAACTGTTGAATTGCAATCTGATGTGACATACATATTAGTCGTAGCAACAATTACTGCCCCACGGATAGGCAATTTTTCCGTATTATCATTCGGTCCCAATCGTATTATTTTGAATAAACTTCGTAAGTGTAATGTTTACGTATGTTGTGAATAAATCTGTAAAAAACAATTTGTCGATTAGATCTTCAACGAACATATAAATCTGAATTAACCGAAAAAAGTCCAATTTATTCACGAGAATGTTCAAAAGAAATTTTTCACTATGAAAGTATTGAATTAAGTGTTGAACAGAATGGTTTCTATTCATTGAATAGTAGCAGCATTATTCGACTCTATGGATATCTTTATCGAGATCAATTTGATCCATCGTATCCACATGAAAATTTACTTACACAAAGTACTTTCGAATGTTATAAACATCGTTTTTATTTGGGAAGTGTTCTTGAAATGAATCGAATCTATATTTTGGTGGTAACAACATTGGATCCAAATGCGAAAGGATCTTTTCAATTACTTGTAACTGGTCCAAACAACGTTACTTTCAAACGAATCAGTAAGTGAACATATTTTTCGGACAAACAATGTAACGAATGAATTTGTTTGTAGATTCAGCATACAGTAGTTGTGTTGTTGGTGATCAATGTAATCCGTATAGGAAAAGTATTGGTTTGACTATGAATGATCTGTTACGTGATCAAATACAACGAAATCTCTCATTTAACAAACAACCTCTGTTGATACGATCAACTGCTGGTATAACTATGATGATGTTTGTCATTGGTCTTGTCAATGGCATTTGTTCTTTAACAACATTTCAAAATAAAGAATTACGAAAAGTTGGTTGTGTTTTATATTTATTAGCATCTTCAATCACATCTCTACTAACAACTTGTATGTTTACAATTAAATTTTGGTTTGTCGTTTTGCTTGGAATGAGTTCAACGGTTAGTTTGTCACTTCTTCGAACAGATTGTGTTTTCATTAGTCCTGTTTTAAAATTATGTTTGTATATCGATGGTTGGTTAAATGTTTGTGTTGCTATTGAACGAACTGTCAATGTATTCAACGGAGTTACTTTTGACAAAACACTAAGTAAACGTATTGCTCGATGGATGATTTTCATTTTACCAATTTTAATCATGACGAATCTCATTCATGAACCTTTACATCATCAATTAATCGAATATACACATAAAAAATACAAGTTTAAAGATCAAAATTTAACTCTATCTGAAGATGCTGAATATGAAATCGAACATCATGTAATGTGTGTTACTCGTTATTCAAATTCGGTTCAAATCTACAATACAATCAGTTTATTTGTTCATCTTCTCGTTCCATTTGTTGCAAATATTTGTTCTGCTTTGTTGATCATTGTTGGCACAGCTCGACAACGGTCAGCAGCGCGAAAGAAACAACTTTTCAAAGAACATCTGATTGAACAAATGAAAGAACACAAACAATTATTAATCAGTCCGTTGATTCTTTTTCTCTTGGCTTTGCCTCGCTTGATAATTTCCTTACTGTCGGGATGTGTTGATCCATCTCGAAATCCTTGGCTATATCTTTCTCCTTATTTCATTTCGTTTACACCGCCAATGCTTATCTTTACAGTTTATGTTCTACCTTCAGAACTCTATACAAAATCATTCAAAGAATCGATGACACGCTGTCGACGACGATTTCACTAATAAATAAGAATTCGATCGATTTCTTTCGAAATTAATTGTTTTCCATCAGCTAAGACCGATTTTTTCCGCGAAAAAAAAACACGATGTGCGAAGCCGTAGTAGAAGGCACACTGAGTCTCTTATTACGAGGGAGAGGGGGGGGGATTTATATCTCATTTCAATGTTTTGCTTTTGTTATTTGATCTTCCATTCATTCATTGATTTGACTACATCGAGGTCATGTCGATTTCAATTCGATTTTTGTTTTTCTTCTGTCTTATTTCGATCGGTCAAACATTCTTGTTTAAATCTCGAAAAACATCGGTTAAAATCGGTTCATTTAATCTACGTCGGTATTCTATATCAAAAGCTACGTCATCTCCAACGGCCAATGCAAATATTGCCAAAATTCTCCAACGATACGATCTTGTTTTTCTTCAAGAAATCATCGATTCATCGTCTGATAATCGTGTTATCAATCAACTTCTCGCTCATCTTCAAAAACAATCTCGTTCAAACAAATACGAATCTGTTGTTTCACCACAACTCGGTCGAACTTCGTACAGAGAACGTTTAGTTTTTCTTCATCGAACGAAATCTTCGAAAATTCAACTTCTCTCATCGTATGTTTACAATGGATCGGTTAGCAAAGAATTCGAACGACCACCATTTATTCTTCATATTAAATTATCATCATTCGGTCCGATTATTCTCGTTGGTGTTCATTTAAAACCTGAGAATGTTGAAAAAGAATTTCGTGCTCTACGCACCGTTATCGATCAATTCAAAGACCAATCATCAGTCATTGTATTAGGAGATTTTAATGCTGATTGTTCGTATTTGAATAATAAGAAGAAGAACGATTTACGTCAAAATGTTTTTCACGATTTTCAATGGTTAATCGACGATAAAACCGAAACGAATCTACTTCAATCGTGTTCCTACGATCGAATTTTAGTTTCCAATGGACTTAGTCAACGAAAAAAAATCAATTGGAAAGCGAACAGCAATAACACATTTCCATTCGATAAGAAATTTCACTTAACAAAAGAAGCTGCTTGGAATATAAGCGATCATTATCCAGTCGAAGTCGATATTTATTAAATGAAAGAAAGAAAAAGAACTGAAGGAAATGATACTGTTTGTTTTTTGTTTTCTCAGTAAAATAAAAGAATAAAATTTAATTATTTTCATTGTGAATTTCCGATCGAACGAGTTCTGCCGTAGAACTTGAACTAGTCGGACGTTTTTCTGTTGTTTTCAGCTGATCTTGCAATTGTTTCGTCCAACTGACCATTGTATCAGCTGGATTTCTGGGTTTTGTCATCGAATTTTTGTCTTCAACAAGATCGACAGCATAGACGCGTTTCTCATCGATATATTTTTCCTTTTGTTTGGCCAAAACTGCAGTTGCAAACGATTGAATCAACACATTACTCGGTGTAGTACGTTGATCAGGCGTTTGACTCGGAATATACTGCGAATTCGCCGGTGTTTCGCTTAGAATTTGATCAGGATTCCAAATTGTATTCATAACATGATAGTTAACACCGCGCGATGATGAACCAGGTAGAATAATCTGTTTTGTTGTGATTGATGGATCACCTGCAAGAGTCTCGGAGAGACGCCGATTATTTACATTGATATTTTCTTCGATCTCATCGTCATCGTCTCCACAACATTTGAGTTTGAACCATGGACAACCGATAGTTGCGCCGATTTCATCCCAAGGTAAATCTGAGAGAGTTAACAGAACAACTAAACTGCAAACGACACCGAAAACCGACCAAAATGCAGCTGAACGTTGACTTTGCGTTGGATCGTCGTTAGCTAAACAAATAAATCAATAAAAAAACACGAATTTAACGGTGTTTTTCTACGCCTACGTCTTTCACAATTTGGCCCATTGAAAAATATTCGTGAACAATCGCATGTGTAGTTATTCAATTGATCATTACAAATGCCACCATGTTGACATGGCGATGACAGGCATTCGTCGATTTGTTGATCGCAAGTTGTTCCGGTAAAACCCGGCGCACAAACGCACAATTCTCGTCCGACATTTAAATAACATTTTGCATTATTTTTACACGAATTATTCGTCGAACATGGCTCTAACAAATCGAAGTTTTCTTTCGATTACAAAGAAAAACAAAACGACATTTTACCTTGATATTCACAAATAAAATGCGAGATTTTATTGCTCATTTCATCGACTATTTGATAGGTTTTTTGTGTTGAACTGTAAATCATTCGATAGTTCGAACCATTTCCATCAAAAACTCGATCCGATGCATTGAAATACCAAGTTATCGGTTGATCTGACCAATTCCATGTCGACGACGATGTCATACCATCTGTCCAAAACTCACTTTCAATTCCCCAAGCTAAACATTCATTTAAACAACAACAAAAAAACACTCGAATTCCAATGATAAATACCTTTCATCCAGTAAATCAGCGATGTTGTTTCAATGGCTGATTCGAGCGCAAGTAAATGCGTGATAAAACCTGTCTGATTTGCTGAAATCGATGTCGATTCATTGACACAATACTGTCGAGCATGTGGCCAAGTCATATTCGAACCATTGTTGATCTTATAACAACCATTTAAGATGAGATTATACGATGATGGACAAGTTATTGTTTGACTCGACGGAAAGCAAAGCACAACGAGTAGAAGAAGCTAAACAATCGAATGAGAGAGAGAGATTAGCTTAGTTAATTAAGTAAACGTCTTACAAAGAATGACATTAGTTAGAATATTAAAAAGAATAAAAAACAGAAGCTATTGTTCGAAGGTATTTGTCGTCCCTTGTTGACGATGTGTGTGCGCACGTTCTAAGACTCAACGGAAATGAATAATAATGAAAAAGTTCTGTGTATGTGAATTTCTTCTCGTTATTCTTTCTTTTCTTTTGTGAGCACTCGAGTAGTGAGAAAAGAAAATGTTATTTTCCGTCTCGAAATCGATTTTCTATTGGCGTGCATTTAATCAAACTAATGACTGCGAAGAAAACTATTTCTTTTTGCTTCGTCGTGAACTTTACTTAAAACATAATTAGTTTTTTTTATTCTTCAAAAGTGTGAGAGTCTTTTTGATGAATATCACGTAGCAAAAATATTCTTCGGTTAACAATAAATGATTAGAATGAATTTTTTATTTTATTTGTTTTGCTGTTGAAGTTCTAACATTTGATAAATATATATTTAAAAAAAAAGAAAAAGAACGAGACTAAAAAACGTTTATTTTTGTGCTATTGAAACTCCTTTAAAACCAGTTTTTTGTGTCATATTGATTTTATCACCCCTGAGAAAAAAAAAGCAAAATGAGAATTTTCAAAATCCAAAAGACAAAAACAAAAATATCGAACTCACATCGATAAAGCCATGCCTTGACTTTTAGCTCGAATACGAATATGTCCGGTCACAGGAGCATCAGCATGTACAGCTGATTTTTCAATACTAACATTGGCTAAAACATCTTCGCCAAAGATCGATTTCGCATAGAGATTCGCTGCCATAAAACCACAATCTCCTAGAAGTGCTTTCTCCGGCGTTAAACAACGCATATTTGTCGATTTCAAAAGATACGTCAAATATAAATGAAGATCTCGAATCGTTGTATTAACAACAATTTTATTCTCCCATTCGAATTCGATCCACATTTGACGAAATTCGTTATCTGTACATGAATTTGCAACAATATAATCCATAATGTCAATATGAATATCATTGAGAACAACAACATTTCGATCGGATTGCGAACCCGTAACATCATAAACGATATTACCGAAGATAATTCCGTTTTCTGTCGATGTGACTTTGATATTCGCTTTGATATTGGTGAAATCATGTGGAGCCATGGTGATCGATGGAGGTTTTTCGACTAATTTCAAATCACCAAGTGTGGCTAATTCGAGGGTTAGATTTTGTAAAGTGTCCGATGTTTGATTAACTAAAAACAAAACACAAAAATTTTCGAAAACTATAAAATAAAATGTTTACCAATGAGAACATCGAGCACGATGTCATATTGATTCACATTGACATAAGCTTCGGCATAGACTGGATCGCTGAAACCTGTCAATTGCGTGACTTTGCTGAGTTTCGATGAACTGAAAATATCTTCATTTTGTTTGCCAACAGTTCCAATGGCTTGTTTAAGCGTTAAATCGAGAATATCTTCTTTCTCATCGAATTCATTCGATGCTAATAATTGTGTAAATCGAATTGGATCATCAGGCTCGATCGTTGTTGTTTTGCCTTTGGCTAATTTCTTCTCGATTTCCTTTTGTTCCTGAGCTTTGATCGTCAACATATCGGCAAGTGCCAATCGACAATCTTGTCCAAAGATTTGAAACGTCACTGGCAAACGTTCGTTTAACAATCTCACGCACATCAACATTCGATCGTGATCATCTTCATTCATCGGTTTCGATGGTAGATTCGTTCGGCCTAAATGCAAGATGCTCGCAATGATAAACATCGCTTCGGCACAGAAACGATTCTGTCTCGCCGAATCATCTTCGAGTTCGAAATAACGAATAACTAATTTGCAAAGTGATGTTGCCAAAGCAGCACCGATGAAGAAATCTCCGTCTAATAAAAATGTTCGTAGAGACGCTTGACGTGCTCGATCACTGCCGAGACCATTCAACGCTTTTTTCTCGTTTTGGTTGCCCGAAACGAACGCACTTTGAGTGGCGTAGGTGCCGTCAGCTGTAACTAAACGTTGAACCGGCGCTGACATCGAAGTGTCTTGTTCGTCTTTGGTTTCGCCTGTTGATCGACGGATTTCATCGTCGACAATCGGCAAATCACCGAGCGATTGTCGGATAAACGTCATGACATTTTGAATATCTTCGATTGACGAACAATATTCGCCGAGAAGCCAAAGCGTGGCACGAAGAACTTTGACGGATTTAATTTGCGCGCAAATATCGAGCAAACGCTGAACGATGAGATCTTTGAGATTGGAAAATTTCTGAATAACATCACGAATAAAAACGAGAACGTCGAGGGCGGCGAGTTCGTTCTTATCGGCAAGGAATTCAATCAAAACTGGAATGATCGTATTGGCAACATCGGGGAATTTCATTGTGCATTGATGCAATGTTCGAACGAGTAATTGTTTGTATTTTTCCACGTCTTCGGTTTCCTGTGCGTTGTGTGTTTTGGAAACTTCTTTTTTCAAAACTAAAACCATTTCATTGATTGTTTTCGATGTCACTAAATCGTAACTTAATTGTAAAGTTTTCTTTCGAACTTCGATGTCAGGCGACGCTAAAACTCGGAGAATGTCCATGACTAATTCTTGAAGAATTCGTTCATGTGCCGGAATATCTTTCAATGCGATTAATCGATCGAGAACGATCAATTTCACATTATTATCACTTTCCTTGATAATTAAATCGATGTAACACGAACTGGCAGCTCGAACAGCCGTCGGAGCGCTTGATAAAGTGATCAGCGTACCGGCGGCTTCGTATCGAACGGCTTGGGAAGATGAATTGAGAAGATTGTAAATGCAACGAATGAATCGAGCTCGTTCATTCGGATTGCTATGACAAACTTTGTAGATCAATTCCACGATGACCAATTGTAAAATATCGCCGAATGAATTGACTTGATCGATGACATTCGAAAGATAGTTCAACGCACGTTCTTGATCAACGTGAATGAGCATCATGAATGCATTTCGACGGCAGGACATGTCCTGTTCGACGTCGAGGAATTTGCCAATGAGTTCCGGCGCATCCGGAATGAGAAAATCGAAGTTTTTGTAAATTGTAAAAATAGCTAAGACAGCATTTCGACGAACGTAGGCGTGTCGATACTCTAAACAGGCACGGATCGATGGCATCAGTGGTTCGAGTAGTTCGGGTTCTTTGAGTTTGCAGAGAAAACGAAGTGTCGAACCTCGAATGAATTCATTGGGATGTTGAAGATCTTTTCGATAGGCATCGCAAACGAGAATCATCTCTTGGAGAAGTTTACCATCGCCGGTATGTTTAGGAACAATTTCCCAGAAGACAAGTAGCAATTTCTTGATTGTATGATCTTGAGATGGCATGACATAACGAATGATAATCATTAATAATGACGGGAATTTTTCACCGTTGAGCATCATAACGATGAGTTTTTTCAAGGCTTCAGCTTTGGTTTTTTCGTTACCTTTTTCGAGATCCTCACGTAACTGCATTTCAGTTGGTGGTTCGAGGTCTTGACTCGAATTGATCAAAGTATAACAAGGTTGTTCAGTGTTACTCATTTTCCTTTTCTTATCTGAAAAAAAACAAACAAACAGTATATCCTAATCAATTTCGAAGCGAGAAATACAAAAGAAAAACACGGAGATAATCTATTTTGAAATATCATCATAAGGATTTTCGAATTTATATTTTTGTCTGACTTCATCGAAGATTCGTTTCGTATCGATCGGACTATCTGCATTCCAGGTTTTAATCCAACGAGTTTGATATTTCGGTTCTCGAAGAATATCGTACTGAGATGGAGCGTGACTTTTACCGGGGCCATGTTGTTCCATGACCAAATACGTACGCATACGTTGATCAATTCGACGAGAATAGAGACCGGCTGCTTTCAATGTAAATGGCTAAACAAAACGAATCAATTATACAAAATTCAATTTAGGTTTTAGTTTACATGTCGATGTGGGCCCCAAATTCGGTACCAATAGTTTCGAGAAACAGGCATTTCGAATTGTTGTTGATAGTTCGAACAAGAAAAAAACAAATGGTGGATATGTATGCGAACACCGTTGACGTGGATAGATGGTTTTGTAATGAGAACCAATGCGATACTACTCGAAATGATAGATGTCACGCGCGAACATTCTTTTCTTGGGCGTCTGCATAGCATTCGACCCTTTCCTTGCAGCGAAATTCGAGCATTTAAGTGATTGAAATGTCTTGTTTTCGTCGTTAAAGTAAAAAAAAAACAGTACTCGCACATATACACGCTGCTCACGATTTGATATAAAAAAAAAGAAAGAAGATGCTGTCTCAAAAACGACGGAAGATTCCAATACAAGTAGCCATGTGGTCACAAGAAGCCATGAGCACTCACCGGCCTATGATTGATCCTGGTTCATTGCCGAAACATACGAGATTCAATATTCTATCTAGTCGAAGATTGCATAATGATTTGATCAATTTATCATTCGAACGACATCGAAAGATAGTTCGATTTGATTATGATCGAAAGTTATTTCTCAAAAAACAAAGACAAAAAGCTGAAAAATCAATGCCTGGCTTTCTACCGTAACTATCTTTTGTTTCTTTTACTTCGAACGTGTCTGTTCGTTTAGATATTTTCAATCATTCGAAAGTGAAACCGACGATATCAGTGTAACAAGTTTATGTTCGAGTCGTAGCGAAAATTTGAAATCTTCGTCACTTCAATCATTCAGCAGCAATTCATTTCAATCTGAAGATCGAGTCATTCTCCCGAAAATATCGAATAAATCGACCGAAGACAAACGTTTTCAAGATCTGATCGATCTCTTTTCCACGACACACAAGAAAAGCCCGACAGCAAACCCATCGGTTCAATCAAAACCTTCGCTTCAAAAACGCCCATCGATCCACGCAATTGATGACAACAAACTCAATGCCACTCTCTTCGACGCCTACGTATAAATCTCATGAAAACGAAAATAAAACTCTATGATTCACGAGCTTTTCCTTTTGAGACATATTTTAAAATGTAATCGATCAACCGTATCGTTTTTTCTTTCGCTACCTACGAGTCATATGTACGTATAAATATGATAAATATTTTCAACCTTGACTTGAATTATGAATAACGCACTCGATAGTAAACAAATTCAAATTTTTTACAATATTCAATTTCCTCTCAAAGATATTCTCGATATTCTCTATCCGATTTTCGGACAATACTATCCGTTCGATGATTTTCTTTTCATGATCTACACGATCAAGCACATTTTCTGTGCTTATGATCCTTCAACAAAGCAGCCAATTGCTTGTGCATTGCTTAATAATGATAGTTCGTCCGGCGGACTCTACGTCATGTTATTCGGGGTCCGAGAATCGAATCAACGGCACGGCATTGGCACTCAACTACTCCAAACAATCGTTCAATGGGCTCGTCAACGAGGATTTAGTTATATTCAATTGCATGTTAACATCGAAAATCAGAAGGCAATGGGTTTATATGAAAAAGTTGGCTTTCAGAAAATGCAGTATGTACAAAATTTTTACAAGAACATTCCGAAATCGCCACCACATGCTTTTCGAATGATTTTGTCTTTGCAATAAAAAGTATAGAAGAGTGATTTTCTTTTGTTCTTCTCCTCCCCTCGTTTTAACTGTGTTACCTTTAGAAGAAGAAAAAATTCCATTTTCTTCTCTCGTTGCCAAGAGAGACCTATAAAAGAACACTACAAAAGTTATTCTTGTCACATTTTCAACAAACGCAAAATAATAATAATGAGTAGTGAACCGGGCAGTACAATCGATGTAACGATTATTGAAGGTCGTCATTTGAAAGACGAAGATATCGTTGGACATAACGATGCTTTTGTTGAAGTTTATTTGGATAAAAACTACAAACAACGAACAACAACGATTCAAAATTCGAACAGCCCCGTATGGAATGAAAAATTCACTTTGTAAGAGTTCGTTTCACTTTCAAAGCACAAAGATCTTTTATTTTCTAAAGTAATATCGGAAAGCATGACGATGAATTGCATTTGCATGTCTACGATGAAGACTTAGCTGGTAAAGATTCAATTGGTTCGGCTAAGATCGATTTGAAAAAGCACGACTTTTCAAGAAGTCCATACGACGCTTGGATCCAACTACCAGCTATGTTAGGTCTCCGTTCGAACGGTGAAATTCACGTCAAAATTGAATATCATGTAAGTCATTTTGAAATAATCTGACTTCTGACTTTCGTTTTCTATCTTCTAGCCATGAAAAACCTACTGATATATTTAATCAAGCGATAATTAGACATTAGTACTGTTTTTTCAATGATATATTTATTTAAAAAAATACCTGATTTATTACCAAGGCACAAACAAAAACATGATTTCTTTTTCTCGTATTACAAAATAATAAAATGGACATTGTTCATTCTTGAGGAGACTTCGTTTGAGCAAAAAGGCCGTATTTTTGAAGATAATCTTGAGTTCCAAATGATAAACTTTTATCTACACTACGTGGTGTTTGTGATTGCTGGCCGCATTCAATTGCAGCAGCTAATTGATCATCTTCGAGATATTTCATTTCTAAACCGTGAACTTCAATCGATAGACTATTGTCCGATCGTGGCGGTGAATCATTTGGAACGCTAGTCGATTGAGATTGTGGATAAACAGTTGTTGTGCTACTTTCCTGGTTGATAAATTGCATTTGAACGCCATTGGAAATGAAACTAATGCCTGTTGTTCGTGTCGATGTTACATGTTGTTGCTGAGTACTGGCTAATTGAATGGGATTGTCAGATTTTTGTTCGGTTTCTTCAGCATTGATTTCGAGTAGACCTTGTTGTTGCTTTTGTTGTTGATTGTCGATGAATTGAAAGATTGGCTTGAGAATATCGACAGGATTTGATGATGCACGATGAAGAGATGAATAATCAATCATAGTTTCCTAAGTTAAATAAAAAAAAAAGATCTTCTCAACTATCAAACAATCACCTTACTCGATCGACTGAATGAATCATCGGTGTTTGGTATTGAATAGGGTCAATTTTTGGTGACGAAGGTTCACTCTGTATGGCAACATCACGTTTGAGAATCGGTGGTGATGTTGTCTGCTGATTAGCTAATAATTGTCGAACAAGTGCACTTAAACATTCGATTTGTGTTTCATAGGCATGCATTCTCTCGATAAACGCGTCTTTCCATTGATTATCATTGGTGCCAACATCGGACGGTGAAGGTGTTGGTAGATATGATCGAACAGTTCGTTGAGGAGTTGAAATCGGTGTTGTTGCAATTGTGTTCCATGATGGTGATGCATGTGTCGATTGTTTAGGCGGCAAACGAGGAATACCAAATAAACTTCCATTTGGATTCGATGGTGAAACGACTAGAGTATTTACTGATTCTTGATAGACACGTTTGAATTCGAAATCATAGGGAAATTGTGTGTCGAATTGATATAACGATTGTTTAGGAATTGGAATTTGTTTCGAACAAGTCCAAAGATCGTAATCAATCGCCAATGAACATGTCGAATAAACTTCGTAGAACACAGGTTGCCCGTAGGATGTTAGCGAATAACAAACAAGTAAAAACGAATGTTGAGCATTGATTCCTGAACGATGACGTTGTTTCAATGAAGAATTAAAACAATAACGAAGACAAGCTGCCCAAACAAATGCACATTGAATATCAACAACACCTGACACCCAACTAAACAAATCAAAATCATTTTTTTATTTCAATTCGACTTATTTCGAAATTCTTACATTCCAATTAACGGTAATGTACAAGCATGTGGATCGTTGTCCAGTGTGAGTAGAACTTTATTTTGAGACATTCGATCTAAACTACAATAGCCAAAATGTGGTTGATTCATGTAGAGATTGTTTCCCATTGATGAACTGAGAGTTTTATAGAGAGCTGTTGGAAAAATTTCAATCGAATTCGAATTAATCGGTGTTAAAATAAAACTATTCTTAATTGTCAAAAGATCAAACGACAATTCCATGGATACTGTTGGCGAATGATGAATACATAATTGTCCGCAAAGATAAGAAAATCGATGCAATTCAATCGGCAATGATGAATAACAATACACATCGATTTCCTAAAGATTAAATAAAAACTTTCTCATTCAAAAAACAAACTGCACAATCTCACTTGACTTGCATTTTGAATCAAATTATTATTTTCCTGATCACATTGAATTGGCACAAGAAACTCTCCAGTTAAAGATTGATGATTGTTCGTTTCTTGTTGAATTGAATCTGTTGTTAACAAACGATCGATAACGTAAGTTAAACGTTGAGATTCATCGTCAGAGATTAATGTGCCGATGAATTTTAACTGAGAACGAGGTGTTGATGTAAATTGTAAACGAATAGCTGATCGAACGACTTTATCTTCGAGAATTAATTGTGGTGACAATTGTTCGAAGGAACATAACGAAAGAGTCAACGGTTGACCGATCGGTGCTGAATTCCACAAAACAATCGGAGTCATTTGTTTGACATCTTCAAATGAAGTAATAAAAAACAAAAGAGAATATCAAATATTGACACTGATAAGCAGTTTAATTTTAAACGATGCTGAGTAAGAAAAAAACAAGACATCGAACTTTTGATTTTACTTGATGAATCCTTAGATATTTTAACGAAAAAAAAAGTGTTTATATAACGTTGACTTGTGATCTACCTGTCAAATTTTTTGACGTCGAATCAATGAAGAGGAGAAAAAAAAGAGAAAGACATTGTTTAACTTCTAATTTGTTTACAGAAATTTGTTGCTATTTGTCCTATTTAAACGGCACAGCGACATCTTTTTCTTTCTCTCTCTCGTCAATTTTATTAAGATTTATAGAAAATGAAAGTAAGAAATTCGAAACTATTCATAAATAATATTACATTGTCCCTTTTGCGTTGCATATCCCCACCATTTCGAATCCGGTAGAAAGCTCGGATCATTATCTGTCACACGAATCATTAATCCTGTGCAAGCAATTGAACCATTTGGATCATTGAAATCAACGGTTTCTTTTCCTTGATTATCTAAAATCCATTCGATCTTATCACTTGGGATATTAGGATCGATGATTTTGTCACCGACACGTACAGTTTCACCGACGATTTTCTTTTTCTTTTTCGGATGCACACGACATTCGAGTACGAATTGAACGAATCGACCAGGTTTAAAGAATAGATCTTGGTCGGATGATTGAATTTCTCTGATTTCCGAAGTTCGTGGATGAGCTGCATAGATAATTGACGGACTCACATTTATTCCTTCGCCGGGTGGGATCGATAGAACTGGTTTGAGTCCACTGAGAAGCATGGAGAGTCCATTTTGAAATTTAGTACCCTGATAGCAAAGAGACCAACCTTTGAACGTCTCTTCGAAATCATCAGACGTATAAGAAGAATATCTTTTCCATCCACTAGGACAATAATATGGTGTTTCACCACGATTTCGTCCATCTTGTAGAGCACTTCTCCAATTTAAAAATCCCGTTCCATAGATACGATTATATTGAGGATATAATTTAGCATCATGACGAATTCGACATGTTTCTTCACACGTGGAAATATCACCCATGAATATATAAAATATTTTCATTTTTCCAAGTTCTTTCTTCATTTTATCTGTTAGTTTATCATAGATCGATTTGGCTAGTAGTTTAAAATCTGCTGATTTACTATGATTATTCGTTTTCTTGGGAATATAATCAAAACATACGAATATACTGCCTTGTTGAATTTTTGTAATATTAATATCATTTCCATCGATATTCAATAAAATACAAATGTCACCTAAGAAATCTCCAATATCACAATTATCATAATTTTCATCGATTCCTAATTTAAACGACAACGATTTCGATTCGAAATCTTTGTTTAAAATTTCACTAGATATTGAAACTAGAGGTAATTCTGTGAGTTGATAATATTGTTTACATGCGTTGAAGTACTCTTTCTCTTCGAATGCTATCGGTTTTTTAGATAAAACCGATGTGTCTTTACTCATTGCTGCCAGTTTCAATCGTATAAGTCGTAATTGAACATCTTTCGATGGAAATGCCGTACATCGAATAGTGTTACCGAATACAGTTGACTTTGACCATTTAGTTGCAAAATCTTTTGCACATTCTGCATTGTCTTGATTGTTAATAAATAGAGTACGAGTTCGAGATTTGTATTGTTTCGGATTCGTTATACGTTCATGTGGAATTTTAAAAGCTAAAGATATGTAACCTTTGTCGAGACCTGATGGAATGCCGTACACTTCAATAGACCAAAAATCATTGGATATGTTTGTCGCCATTGGATTGTGTGTGTGTGTATGTGTGAATTTAACTACGATCGAGTTGCTTTTGTTACTTAAAGCATGAAACAACAACTGAAAAAAGAAAAAAAACATCTCTGCTTTACTAAGACGAATTCAATAACACGCATTTTCATATTTCCATCAGTGACTGAAGAAAAAAAAAAGCAAAACCCGAAATTTATTTTTACTGTTAAAAGAACGGTGTCGATGAAGAAGAAGGAGAAGGAGACAGAAAAAAACAAGTAATGTTTCTTTTATGGTTTGAAAAACAGTGTTGCATTTAAACGTCGAAAAGACAAGGACAACTGTGGTGTGGATATCATTTATTGACTAACGAAAAAACAAATGAAATCAATAGTATTAATTACATTCAAAAATTTTCATCTGCACAGCTTTTTCTCTCTTGTATTGATAATAAACAATAACAACATGTATGTATTTATTTTTATAGAAGAAGGAAAAGAGCATGGTGTACGTTTTCATTTGTTTTCAAGGATCAAATGAATTCTGTTGCTGTTTAAAATTTCCTCTTTTAACGAATGAATAATATCTAAGAAAGAAATTCTCTCGATTTTATTGAATAAAGTAAAAAGTCAAGTTAAATTATGGATCATTCATAAATGATATTGCATGATCCATTGTTTGCTGCGTTGTAATTCCACCATTTCGAATCAGGCAAAAACATAGGATGATTATCTGTCACACGAATCATTAAACCTGTGCAAATAATTGAAGCATTTGGATCATTAAAGTCAACTAAATCATTTCCTCGATTATCTATAACCCATTCGATTTTATCATTGCTTATATTAGGATCGATAATTCTATTACTGGCGCCTAAGGTTTCACGTCCTATTACTTTTCTATTTGTTGGATGAACACGGCATTCTAATACAAATTGTACGTATCGACCATGTTTAAAAAAGTCATTGTGTTGCGATGGTTGAATTTCTTTGACTTCAGCATATCGTGGATGAGCTGCATAAATTATCGATGGACTAGCATATATTCCTGGGCCATGCGCTGTGGCCCATGCTGGTTTTAGTCCACTTAGTAGAATGGACAAACCATATTCGAACTTTGTACCATGATAACAAATACACCATCCTTTGAATTTCTGATCAAAGTTATCACAAACATTGAAAGAATATCTTTTCCATCCTACAGGACAATAGTATGGGCTATCGCCACGATCTCGTCCATCTTGCAGAGCACCTGGCCAATAAGTATGACCTGGGGCATATATACGGTTATATTCGGGATATAATTTGATTTCATGACGGATTTTAGAATCGTCTGCACAGCTTTTGATATCACCCATGTGCATAAAAAATACTTTTAATTTACTCATTTCTTGTTTTACTTTCTCGGTGAGTGTATTGTATGTAGATTTAATTAGCATCTTTATTTGTGTTGCCGTATTACCAATTTTCTTGACAACATAATCAAGGCAGATATGTACACTACCTTTTTGTATTTTGTTAACACGAATATCATCTCGATTAATGTTTAATAAATTGCAAATGTTGTTTAAGAATGTTTCCATATCAAATTTATCATAATCTTCATCGATCGCAAATTTAAATGATAACGATTCTGTTTGAAAATCATCGTTCAAAATGTTAGGAGCTATAGAAACCAATGGCATTTTAGTGAGATTATAATACTGTTTACATGTACTATAATACGTTTTCTCTTCGG
>ERZ778024.2341-NODE-2341-length-17108-cov-6.796341_pt1 | contig 17108 bp, 18 predicted proteins | sample MGYA00375754_ERZ778024 | MGnify/ENA primary metagenome ERZ778024 (study PRJEB29350, sample SAMN05389827) | bioreactor metagenome | isolation source: Thiocyanate bioreactor | place: South Africa: University of Cape Town | collected 2014-02-18 ...
TACTTCTAGATGAGAAAGAACTTAAAATTGAAGTTGAGTAAGGACGAGTACTATAAGTAATAATTTCAAGATTTGTTTGTTTTTTTTATTTTTTATTTTTTTTTTTGTTTATTTGTTTGTTTTAGAATCCCAAATTCAAAAAAAAAAAAAGAAAGAAAAAAAAATGAATTACTTTCACAGCTAAAGTTTCTGTAAGTAAAAATGCTTGACTTTGAATACTTCCATGAACTATTGGTTCAACTTGAGAATGAAGAAATGAAATTGATTTTGCCATATCTAACATCATTCCCATTTTTTGATAAATATTTAATTGTGAAAGTTCATCTTGATTTCGAAGAAATTGATCTAAACTTTGAGTACAAGGTTCCATAATAATACATAAACGTGGAGGTACAATACAAATTCCATAAATTTCAATAATATTTGGATGACGAAGGGTACTTAGTAACTTTGCTTCCTCACAAAATCCTAAAATTTTCTCTTTTGTTAGTTCTATACAATCGAGGGATTTAATAATAACATCCTTCTTTTCATAAGTTCCATTTAAAATGGGTGAGCCAAAATTTGTAATTTTAGACTCCTCTTTAATTGATAAAAATCCAAAATTTAATAATTGAACTCCTTCTCTTGAAAATTTCTCTATAGTTTCAATCAAGAAAAGGGCAGAATTCTTTTCAAATTTATTTCCAACTAAAGGACTCTTCTCTTCATCAAAACTTTGACGATTTATAGATAGAGGTTCTAGGGAAGTTGGAATACAACATTTACAAGTAAATAATTTGATTAATTGATGGCGTAAGGCTTTAATCCAAAGAATTTCTGGATCACTTGTATAAAGTCCTTGCCAATATCTTGAATCCTTTAAAAGGGTATTATAAATTATAATTGGTTTCATTAAACCAAAGAGTGTCCAAGCAACAAAGTAATATAAACAATATCCAATATCATAATTCAAATAAATGAGTATTTTGATTGTTATAAGAAGCGTTCTAAATATAACCCAAAAGATTGAATATGTTTTTAATGCTGGACGACGATAAATAATTGAGAGAGGGGCAACAAGAATAATAATATAAAAACAATACAAAGTTCCATCCCAAATTATATCAACAATAAATGATCTTTTCTCACTTACATCAAAAAATACTCCTGTTTCTAAAAAAAATGTTCCAACTCCAATAATACCTCCAAACATTGCAGCTCTTTTGAATGCAGCATATCCTAATTGTGATTATTTATTTATTTTAAAAAAAATTATAAAATTATGGAAATGGAAATGGAAATAAATAATAAATAAATGAATAAATGATAAGTTCACCTGCACTTTGACTCATTAAAAAGAATGCAATGCCTTCAAGTACAGCATGATTTAATCCAAATGTTAATCCAAAGATTACACTTTTTTTTGAAAAATAAATCAATAAAACAATAAAATTATGAATAATTCTTCTTTTTTCTTGTCAGATAGAACAAAGAGAAAAGTAAAGACAAAAATCAAAAAAGAAACCTTGGAACTGGATCATTTGCACCTGAAGCAGAAATAGGAACAAATATATTAGCTAGTCCTTGAAAAGTGAAAGTAAATGCACAAGCTATTCATATTATTATTATTATATTATTATTATTGAATCAACATAAATATTATAAAATAGTAAATAAAATCAAAAAATTATCAATGCATACCATATAAAAACCAAAAGTAAGCAGGTAAGATCAATAACTTTGAAGCATTTTCATCTCCCTTCTGAGCCATTCTCTTCTGATGCCATAACCAAAAGATGATCAATAACATTGTTAATAGTTGAATAAATCCAAGTATAGCTGATAAGGCATTGTATTCATCTGGTCCTGAAGGTGATACCAAGTTCTCGCAGTACCCCTCTTCTTCCTTCATTTATTTTCAATTCCAACTAAACAAATTATTGTATTCTAATAAAGATTGGAAGAAGAATAAATTGAGTATGAAATTGAATTTAGAATAAGTTTAAGAGTTTTGTTTGGGTTAAATGTTTCTATTGAATATTGAAATTGAAAGGAGGAGAGAGATAGAGGATTTTTTGTTTTTTCTTTTGAATTTTTTGTTGATTTCTGAAAATATGCAATACAAAATACTCAAACTTTGAACAAATACTGAAAACACTTTTAAAACATAGAATTTAACTTGAAGCTTATTATTACAAGATGAGAGAGTTTCGATTCATTTTTTTAATTCTTTACAGACTTTTATATTAAAAAACTCCAAATCTTTAACAAAATCTAGATTTCTTTCATTATAAAACCTTTCATTCTAAAACTTTCAACAGTTTAAGCGAAAATCATTTTATGGATCTTTGTAACTTTTCATATCCTGTAAAGTTTTCATTATAAAACAAAACTTGATGTATCGTAAGTTCATGTTCATAGTTAAGAGCACAAAGAACTCCAATTTATTTGATCTTGCATTGACTTGATTCAAATCTATTGCATTTCAAGGAGTCAGCAAACACCAAGAAACCTAGACTCTCCAACTTTTCAATCAGAAAAAAAAACTCAAGCAAACCTAAACTCTCTCTCTGAAAGAAAATTCAAGATTAAGAATCAATTTCATTGTATTACAGTTTTGAATGATTGTATTGTTAAAGAGTGTGTTTTTAAAAACTTTTATTGATAGAATTATAAGAGATTTTGAGATTTTTTGGGGAAAAATAATAGTTTTTTTTTTTTTTCAGTTTTTGATTTTTCCAAAAAAACGAACAACTTGTAAAAAGTAAAAAAAAATCAAAATGATCGATCAAAAAAAAAAAAAAAATTGAAAAAAAATTAAAAAAACCCACCAAAAATAGGGGGCGCAGACCCAATAATTGTAATTAGAAAATTTTTTCTGCTTTTTTTTTTCTGATTTTTTTGGTTCTTTTTCCCGCCTTTTCTTGGCACGAATATAGAATTATGGTTTGGAACAATCGGGAATTTTTAATTCATGAAGGTCGTTTTTCTAAATAAACTAAAAATCAACATGGCGTTTTTATTTTTTTTTTGCTTCTTGTTTAATAGTAAAATTCACTTTCTACTTATACCAAATGCTGAAAATACCTGGAGATACTCTTCAATATTGACACCAAAAGAAACTACGCAACTTCTTTTATCTACTGCAAAAATTCCATTGATTTAGGTAGATTGAGTCGAAAAATGTTATGATTCTCAATTTTTTTTTCTTATGTTTTATAAGAAAGAAGAAGACCAAAAACGCCATTTTTTTTTAGGTTTTTATAAGAAAAAAATAAAAAACGCCATTTTATTTGGAGGTTGATGTTTTTTTGCAACCCAGAAATGTCAGAAAAAATTTTCTAATTACAATTATTGGGTCTGCGCCCCCTACCAAAAAGGAGGATGAAAACAACTGCCTTACTCCTGTTCCTCTTCGTCTTTGCAACTTCAACTCTTTCATATCGTTTAAAAGTAAACTCTTTCTTCTTAATTCTTTATTTTTCTTATTTTCTTCACAATCCCAACCTCTTCTTTTCTTTCTTTCTTTTTTCTTTTTTGAAACCAATTCGAAACAAACAAACTTGTTGATCTCTCTTTATTGTTTGTTTGTTTGTTCTTTCTTTATGAAATGTTGAAACCTTTTTGTTTTTGTTGTTGTTTTGAATGAAAATGATTGATGTTTTTTTAAAAATAGGAAGAGAGAAAGAAGGAGTTACCTTTTCCATTGGAGTATGTTGATGAGTATATTGGGACAGGTTCTTTTGGATATGGAATTGGTCATAATAACCCAGGTTAGATATTGTTGTTGATATTGTTTTTTTTTTTTTGGTTTGAAAAAACATAGATTGAATCATTCTTCAATATTGATTTATAATAATATTATTTGAAATTATTTAGGTGCTCAATCTCCATTTGGTGCAATGAGACTTGGTCCTGGTAAAATTTTTTCTTTGAAAGTAAAAAAAAAATAAAATAAACTCATTTGAAAAAAACTTTGAATATATAGATACATCTCTCAACAATATTTATCCTGTATTTTGTCATTTTGGAGGATATTATTACCAGTATAAATTTTCCTTTTTTTGAATTTCAAAAAAAAAAAAAAAAATCAATTTAGTGATTCTCATATTCGTGCTTTCAGTCATACCCATTTAGTTGGTGCAGGTCTTCCAGATTATGGAAATTTTGGTGTTATGCCACTTTCAATTGAAAAGCCATCTAATAATATGATAAAAAGACATAATTATCGTTCAGAATTTTCTCATGAAACTGAAGATATTTATCCTGGTTATTACTCTGTTTATTTAGATGATCATCAAGTATTAGCAGAGCTTGTCACAACAGGTTTTTTTCTTTTTCTTTTTCTTTTTCAAATGATAATTTTTTTCTTCTTCATTAATAATAAATTTTCTAGGAACTCACTCTGGAATTCATCGTTATACTTACGAAGAAGGAAAACCTAAAACAATCTTAATTGATGTCTGCCATACTGTTCAAAGTCAAATGACAAAATTACAAGATGATCCAAGACATTCCTCAATGTTTAAAAGTCAAGATATTGGTTTCTTTGAATCATCCTCAAAACTAGATTTCACTCAATTTACTTCAGATGAAAAAATGGCTCCATCTTGCGCTCTTGGTTCATTAGAAATTATTGATGGTAATATTTCTTTGTTTCAAAAATCCAGATAAAAAACTAACTAATAAAAAATATAATTTCTAGAACCTACTGAAGTAAAAGTTCGTGCTTATGTCCTTAATCGAGGTTCATTGACTGGAAGAAATGGAAGGGTACTATTACTTTTCTTCTTTTCAATTCAACTTCATAAAATGAAATCAAATTTAAAAATAAAATATAAAGGGAGTTGATGTTTACTTTTTTGGTAGCATTCCAAAAACAAATTTTGAATTAGAAGGTTTTGGAAGTTGGAATGATGGAAAAGTTGAAGAAAATGTTAAAATCCAATCCAATGTCACAACTAGTTCAATTGGATTATACCTTTTTTTTGGAGATTCAGGAACTGAATTAAATTCTAGACAAGTTGTAATGAATGTTGGAATTAGTTTCATTAGTCATGAAAATGCTGAAAAAAATTCTCTTCTTCAAAGACAAAATCGTACTTTTGATCAAGCATTAGAAGTCTCTTCTAATATTTGGGCCGAAAAATTAAGTAGTGTTGCCAATGTAAATTTTATTCATTCATTTATTATTCATTTTCTCATTAAAAAAAATCAAATTTAATAAATAAAAGGTTGAAACAACTGTAGAAAAGGAAAAAATTAAATTTTATACTTCACTTTTTCGAACATTTATGTCACCAACTATTTATAGTGAAGCGGATGGGTCGTACCTTGGTTTTGATAATAATGTAATTTTTTTTTTTAAACAAAAAAAAAAAAAAAACCAAAATTCGAAATTGATTTATAGGTACACTTTATTGAGGAAGGTCGTGCATACTATTCGGATTTATCTTTATGGGACACATTTAGAACCCAGGCTCCATGGCTTGGATTAATTCAACCTAGTGTTGAAACTGATGTTATTCGATCTTTAATTTTAATGTATCAACAAGGAGGTGATTTTCCAAGATGGTATTTTTTTTCAATTTGTTTCATTCATTTTCCAAACAAAAACTAATCTTTTCAAAAAAAAAAAAAAAGGCCAATTGCTAATGTTTATACAGGCTGTATGTTTGGAGATAATTGTAATCTATTAGTATTGGATGCTTATGTTAAAGGATTGAGAGATTTTGATTTAGCTGCAGCTTACCCTGGTCTCAGACAATCTGCAATGATGCCAAGACAAAATGGTTGATTTATTTATTATTTTATTTTTCATTTTTATTTGATTTGAAAAATATTTTTCCTTTCTAGATGGTCGTGAAGCAATTAATGAATATATTCAATACGGTTATGTTCCACTAGACAATTCAAGAACTGGAACTGGTTTCTTTCTTTTTTTTATTTATTTTCTTTCCTTTTTTTTGAAAAACTTTTTTTTTTTTCAATAATTTATAGGATTAACTTTATCCTATGCTTATACTGATTATGCCCTTTCTGTTCTTGCTGAAGCTCTTGGAATTGAAGAAGATGTTATCCTATTTAGAAATCGTTCATTGAATTATAAAAATGTTTTTGATTCAGAAACTCAATTCATGTGTCCAAAATATTCAAATGGAACTTTCAAATGTCCTCAATATCCAGCTTATCCATTCCATGAAAATTATGTTGAAGGAAATGTTTGGCATTATAACTTTGATGTCCCTCATGATTTAGAAGGAATGGTTAACTTGTATCCTTCAAAAGAAGCATTTATTGAGAAATTAGAAAAAAATCTTGTTGGTTCAACAGAAACAGATGAGTTCTTATTTCAATCAAATTGGTTCCCAAATCCATATTATTGGCAAGGAAATGAACATGATCTTTTATTCCCTTGGCTTTTCCATGCTGGAGATAGAGAAGATTTGACTCAATATTGGACAAGATGGATTTTAGAAAATCGTTATTCTGAATTTTCTGAAGGACTTCCAGGTTTGAATTTCTATTTTATTTTATTTTTTATTTTATTTCTTTATTTACTTATTGATTAATTTTTTGGTTTTATCAAAAGGAAATGATGATTATGGAACAATGTCAGCTTGGTATTGTTTTGGATCTTTAGGATTTTATCCTGTAACTGGCGAAGACTGGTACTTTGTTGGTTCACCTGTATTTGATGATGTTTGCTTTCTTTTTCTTTTCTTTTGGTTGTTTTAGAAATAAAATTGAAATGAAATTCAAAAAAAAAAAAGGCTCAACTTCGAGTTCCTGATGGGAATGGAGGAATTAGTACAATTCATATTATTGCTCACAACAATTCAAAAACAAATGTCTATGTTGAACGAGTTTTACTCAATGGTCAAGAATTAACAGAAGCATACCTTTACCATCATCAACTCTTATCCTCACCCACAATTGAATTTTGGATGACTGACCAACCAACTCAATTCTTCAAACATTAATTGATTGTATTTTTCAAAGTTCAAGTTCAAGTTTACAAAACAAAAATAAAAAATCAAAATAAAATCAAAAAATTCAAAAAATAAAAAAATAAATCAACAAAATCAACAAAAAATCAATCTCATGTTTTTATAGTTTTTATAGTTTTTTTGGTTAAAGAGGGATAACATCTTATAGTATTTTATACAACAGTGATAAAATCTTCGAATCACTAAAGGTTCTGACAAAGAGAAAGAGGGGGATTTGAACCAGAGACCCCAATAAATAAGAAAAAAACCAGGGAGCCATACATCAATCAACATGCCCAAATTACCTTTTTTCATTGGCTGAAACCCTTTTTAAGAAAAAATCAAAAATGGAAAATACAAATCGGAAAATTAAAAAGAAAAAGTATAAAAGGAGGTGAAAGTTTTTTTTTTTTTCGAAGAGATTTTTTTTGCTTATCTGTTATAAAACTTTTGAATTTATAATCAATTCTCTCATTTCAACTACACAATAAATAACAACAGTTTCAATAATACTCCTACTAATGATAAATCAACTTTTATTCTATTTGATTGATTGATTCATTTAGACATTTTTTGATATAATAAATTACAAGGGGAAAAAAACAAAAAAGTGATAAATAATTTCATGGTTATTTTTGTGTTTTTCATGATTTTACTTTTTTCTCTTCGATTGTAAATATTGAACCTTTGAGAGATCTTGAAGAAAGGTGATAGAATGTTATCAATTATTTGTTAAGTGTTAAATAATAAGAATCAAGAAAACTCAATTAAGAAGAATATTCAATTGAATGCTTGAAATTAATTGAAAACTCCTACTTTCCCCAAAAAAAAAAAAAATTTTTTTTAAATTTTCTCAAAAACTTGAAATGCAACTTCTTCAATTCAATAATTGTAAGAATTATTTCTTTGTAACATTAAAGAACCTTTACACTTAAATTGGAATTAGATTTTATCATTCAACAACACATAACGAACGACCTCAAAATTTTTTTTCTTTTTGAATTTCGACTCGAACTACAAATATCTAATGACTCATTACAAAATTCTTAAAAATGAAAAAAAAATGAAACCAACTAATTGATTATAATAGATATTTATAAGTTAACATGGTTCAGTTTGGTGTATATCTAGAATCATTTAGAAATCCTGAATGGGTAACGTATTATTTATCATATGAGAATCTTAAAGTTTTAATATATGCTTTACAAAAAGCTTCAAAAAGAGGTAATTTTTTTTTGTTGAAATAATCAAAATCATGAAAAAAATTTCTAATAAATTAACAAATTTAAAAGGTGAACAAGGTCTTAAACAATCAGATTTACCTGAAGGACAAGCATTTGAAAAATGCCTTGATGATAATTTGAAGAAAATTGATGGATTTTTTATTTCTAAGAAAACAGAATTAGAAGAGAGATTTCAAAGTTTAAAGAAAATTGTATTTTTCTTTTTTTTTTTTCTTTTTTTTTTTTCTTTTTTTTTTTTTTTTTTTTTTTTCTTTTTTTTTTCTTTCTATTTTTTAATGAAACTTATCTCACTTGCGTAGATTGAAAATGGAATCTCAAACCTTCAAGAATCAGAAAAAGAAAATTTAAGGAAACAATTTCATCAAATTTATGTTGAATTAAATCTCCTACGAGATTTTTCAAATTTAAATTATACAGGCTTTTCAAAAATTTTGAAGAAACATGATAAAATTGTTCCTGAATTTAAGATGAAAAAAGTGTATTTTAAAGAATATATTCATCAAAAAGCGGTCTTTGGAAATTTGGATCCTTTATATTCAATTTTAACTCAATTACAAGTAATTTTTTTCATTATTTCTGAAGGAAAAAAAAAAAAAATTAACTTTCTTTCTTTAGAGTTTATATTCTGAAGCCTTCGAAGATTTTAATCGTATTGATACAGAGATTTCATTCGGAGAAGCTTTAGCAAAAGCAACAGAAGATATTGCAAGATCATCAAATCAAGAAAGTAAAGCTTTCCTTTCCATTTTTTTCTTTTCTTTTCTTTTTGTTTCCCTTTCTTTTTTGTTATCTTACTTAATTCTTAATTGAATTACAAATTACAATCAATAGGAAGAAAAGCAACACTTAAAGCAAATGGATTTAGAACAGGTTCTTTTGATCTCACTTTAACGGAAGGAAATATAGCAGTACCTGAATTTGTAGTTTCTGTGACTTTTTTGAAAACCATTTTAATTTCTGACAATTTTTCTAACTTTCTAACAATAAATAAGCCTCAAAAGCGAAAAGAGAGAAATTTTCTTCAAAATGTGCTCTTCCAAAGAGCGAGGCTCACTGTCATGGCTGCAAATTATTTTTCATCACAAAAGGTTTTCTTTCTTATCTTTTCTTCTTTTTTTTTTTTTTGAATTTCTCATTCGAAAAAAAAAAATTACAAAAGGATTCAGCTTTCCGCGCAATTATTGCAGCAGTCTTATTAATTTTAATTGGTGGATGTGGTCAATCAATCTTTCTTGGTTTAATTTTTTTTTGTGATCTAAAAGTAAATCATTTATTTATATTGATAAAATAGAATTCATGGTTCGCATTGATCCAGCTTCAGGGCCAACTATCACTTTTTTTCAATTCTTATTTATTGCGCTTCAAGGACTTTCTGATTTTGTTATTGTTAAACCCCCTGTAGATTCTGAAGGGAATGATATTCCTTTAACGTCAAAATGGCAAAAATTTCGTCATCTTAGAATGAAAGAATTAAAAATACCAATTCTCTATCATGCTGGTATTTTCTTTTGTTTCATTAATTTTCAATTTCCAAATAATTTTAATCATTTAAAAATTAGGATGTGTGATTATGTCATGGTTATCTGCAATTTTTTCTTCTCAAGCTTATCAATATAATATTTCAGTCCCATTTCATATGGTTTTCAAAGGTAGTATTCTCTTAGTTAATATGTTAATTGGATCAATTGTACTTCGAAAAAGGTTCTTCTTTTTTCTTTTCCTTTTTCTTTAAAAAAGCTATAATCATTCTCTTCTTTCTTTAAAGGTATAAAATGAGTCAAGTTGTTTCAATTATAATTTTATCCCTTGGTATCATGTTTTCAACATTTGCATCAATTCCAAAAAATGCTGCTCAAGTTCATTTTTTTATTTTTTAATTCTTTTTGATTAATTAATCAATTAATCTTTGTTTCTCCCTCATTAGAACAATGGAGATTCAGATGAAGGATTTTGGTCTTGGATGATTGGAATTCTTCTTTTATCATCATCTTTACTTTTAACTGGATTTTTAGGAATTCTTCAAGATCTCAGCTACAAAAAATTTGGTCAACATTGGCAAGAGGCTCTATTTTATTCGGTTTGTTTCCTTTTTTTTTTTCATCCACCTTTTAAAAATCATTTTTCTTAATTTTTTGATTTTCTTGTTATTTTTTTAAATAAAAAAGCATTTCCTTGGATTACCTTTATTCCTTTCAATGAGTCCTGAAATCTATTCACATATAAAACTCTGGATCTTTGATCACCAAATCATGCTCCTGTTTTTAGTTTTAAATATTTTAACAACGTATATTGGAGTTAATAGCATTTATAAATTGATGGCATTAACAAGTTCTCTAACAAGTAATCTCACGATCACTATTAGAAAATTCATTTCTCTGTTTATCTCTGTATATTATTTTAAGGTATTTCTTTCTTTTTTTCTTTTCCTCTTTGATCTCACCAAATAATAATAAATTAATAGACATCTTTCACTCTTATTCATTGGTTTGGTGCTATCCTTGTATTATTTGGAACTGTTTTATATACACAAGCTTCTCAAACAGGTTTTATTTTTTTCTTTTCAAAATTTTATTCTTTTGATTTTTTTCACTAAAATCTAATTAAAAAAAAGCTCAAAAGAAAGAAGGAAAACAGAAAAAGAATTGAAAAGATTTCTATTTTTTGAAACTCTTGTTTCTTTACATTTGTATTGTATTGTATAACTTGAAAGTTTTTTGTTTAAAATAAATAAATCATAAATTTGTTCAATTCATTGTTCAATCAAAGATTTCTTCTTTTCAATTGGAGGGATTTCTTTTTTTTTTTTTTTTTTTTTTTTTTTTTTTTTTTTTTTATTTGATGTTTTTTTTTTTTTTTTTTTTTTTTTTTTTTTCCTTCTTTACTTTTACTCGTCTCCTCGGTTGCCAGAGCCGTTTGCTTCTGTGATGGACTTTCGTCTTTTTCATGTTTGAGAACAAACCAAAAAACAAAAAAACAATATGAGTGTATTTTTAACACATGCATGGTCGAAGGATGAGTTAAAGCGAGATAATCACGCACGAGTTGGAATTGTGAACAAACTGCTAAAAGCAAAAGGAATTAAAACATGGTTTGACGAGGATATGATGGAAGGACATATTGATAAGACGATGGCCGAGGGAATTGATGATAGTGATGTTATTTTAGTTTTTATTACCAAAGCTTACATGGAAAAATTGAACTCCAATGGACGAGATAATTGTAAAGCAGAGTTTACTTATGCAACTACTCGAAACAAGAAAATGATTCCAATTGTGATGGAACCTTGTATGAAAAATCATAAACAATGGGATGGACAACTTGGATTAGAATTGGGAGCACATTTATATGTTGATATGAGTGAAACTGGCTCGGAACATTATATCAGTACTATTACTGATCTGCTCGGCAGAATGGGCTATAAAGCAACAAAGAGTATTTATATGATTTTTATTATTTTGTTTGTTTAAATATATTTTTTCTTTTGACAATTTTTAGGCAAAGAAGAAGAAAGGAGAAGAGAAGAAGAGAAGAGAAGATTAGAAGAGAAAAGGAAAGAAGAAGAGAGAAGAAGAGAAGAAGAAAGAAGAGAAGAAGAGAAAAAAAGAAGAAAAGAAGAAGAAAGGAGAAGAGAAGAAGAAAGGAGAAGAGAAGAAGAAAGGAGAAGAGAAGAAGAAAGAAAGAAGATAGAAGAAGAGAGAAAGAAGATGGAAGAAGAGAGAAAGATGATGGAAGAAGAAGAAAGAAAGAAGAAGGAAGAAGAAAGGAGAAGAGAAGAAGAGAGAAGAAGAGAAGAGAAGAGAAGAGAAGAAGAAAGGAAGAAGATAGAAGAAGAGAGAAAGAAGATGGAAGAAGAGAGAAAAAAGATGGAAGAAGAAGAAAGAAAGAAGAAGGAAGAAGAAGAGAAAAGGAAGAAGGAAGAAGAGAGAAAAAGAGACGAAGAGAGAAGAGAAGAAGAGAGGAGAAGAGAAGAAGAAAGAAAGAAAGAAGAAGAGAAGAGGAAAAAAGGATCCTGTTATGACCTTGAATACAACAATGACAACTACTATTTGATCACACCAGCACAAACACTCTCTGACTTGAACAGTGCAATTAAATCACAAATTGGACTTCAAGAGAATGTAGAAATTCGATTACATTTCGAAAGAAAAGGAAATAGTAAACGATATGTTTTAAATGATATGCAACATTTAGAAGAAGGAGCGACAATTGTTGTTTCAATTCCGGCTGGTTCAACCCAACCTCAACAAATTGCAAAAAATACTAATGGTAAATTTCATTCTTTTGTTCTTTTTTCAGAAATTTTTCGATTTTTCGATTTTTTTTTTTTGGTTATTAGACATGTCAGAGCCACTACCAAAGCCCAGTGTATTTTTAACACATACATGGGTCAAAGACGAATTAAATCGAGAGAACCATTCAAGAGTTGCAACAGTAAATAAACTTCTCAAAGATAAAGGATATAAAACCTGGTTTGATGATGATAAAATGACTGGTCCCATTGATAATATGATGGCTGAAGGAATTGACAATAGTGATATCATTTTAGTTTTTGTCACCAAAGTTTACATGGAAAAAGTGGCACGGAAAGTCCAAGATAATTGTCAAGCAGAGTTCACTTATGCAAAAAACCAAGGAAAGAAAATGATCCCTATTGTGATGGAATCAGGTATGAGAGACTCTAAAAAGTGGGCAGGTCCACTTGGATTAAGATTGGGAGGACATTTATATGTTGATATGAGTGAAACAGGTTCAGAAAATGATATTACTGCTTTAATTAAAAACTTGAATAAGACATGGTCACAACAACAAGAACAAATGGATGATTCTCAAGAACCCAAATCCACAAAAAACATTTCATGAAACCCTTCTAAAAAAATTGAGCCAAGAGTTTTGTTCTGTTGAGTTAGGAAATTAATTTCATTGAGCAATAAATATTTTTTCTTTTTTTTTTTTTTTTTTTTTTCAAAAGAAGGAAGTAGAAAAAAAAAGAATTTATCAAAACTATTAAACACCAAAAAGTTCATTCCGGAAAGTACTTCCAACAATCTCATCATCACTTAAAGGATTAAAAACGACTTCAGGAATTGAAGAACTCTTTTTCTTTGTTCCAGTAGAAACCGGAGCTTCTTGAATTTTTGAAGAAGAATCAGGAGGGGGGACAATTGATAATACTATTTGTTAAATTATAATTAGCAAACACACAAAAAAATCAAAATCAAAATAAAAATTAACAAAAAAAATTACCAGATGAATGATGCTTAGTAAGAAGTTGTTGTAAATGATTGACCCATTCTACTTTAGAGTCAACATTATTGTCAGTAGATAATCTAAGTTTATATTCTTTTATTGTTAACACAAAGGTATTAGGTTTATATTTAACTGGTCTCATCGTTTTTGTAAAACTTGAGACACTTGTTACACTTACAGAAGAACCAGATCGTTGAACATTTCCTTCCTCACTGAGGATAGTATCTGAAGTCAAATGAATTGTCTCAATTAGTTCAGCATCTGCTCGAAACTGTTTATAAATCTTTAATACTAAAGGTTCTTTATCTTCAATATAAATAAATCTTTCCTTCCATCCAGAAAGTTTCCCTTCATATCTCAACAAAGTTGCTTGTTTTGTTTCTAACTTATTTAATAACAAATCTGATTGTCTTCTCTGAACCTCCTCCGTTTGTTGTTTTAATGTTGCCTTTCTCTTTAAATTCATTTCCTTTTGTTTCTCACATTTCTCTTGTTCCTCCTTCTCCTCTCTTTCCAACCTCTCCCTCTCAGCCTTCCTAGCAGCATGTCTTGCAATAATTGCTTGGTGAGGGTTAATTCCTCCATCATTAATTGAAGCCTGAACTTCACTCTGTTCCATTTGAACTTTCTCCAATTGTTGTCTTGAACGATACTTTTCAACAATGGATGAATGAGGGTTGAAACTTTCTTCTTCCATTTTTTTATTTGAAAAAAAAAAAAAAAAATTATTATTAGAGAATTGAAAGAAGAAGAAGAAGTTGAAATTAATGTTATTGAAATTTGAAGTATTGAAAGAATATGGAATTGGAGAGGTTGATATGTGTAAGAATTGAAGGATTGAAATAAAAACAAAAAAATTGATTTTTTTTTATTTTGGAGAAAAAAAAGGAAAAAAAATTAATTCAACAAAGAAAATTGACCCAAAAAATCGAATTAATTAATCCAAACGGTATCAAATTTCGAATTCAATAATGATAATATCAAAAAGATCTAACGATCTCATTCATTCATTAGCTTTTTTTTTTGAAATCTAAAGTGTTAATAATTCAAAGAAATTTTTGGTTTTTCAACATTAATTAGGGAATGGTTTTAAATTCGAATAGTTATTGAGGAATGGACTTGCAAAGTCAACAATTAAAAAAATGAAAAATACAATTAATTATAATTATGAAAATTAATTATTGTTTTTTTTTTTCAAAAAAACAAAGTCAATGATATTATAATTTGGAATTTGGAATTTGTAATAAAGTGTAAAAAAGCTTTTTTATCAAATTTGAGAAAAGAATCAAATTACAATTAACAATTTTGTAGGGGAGAAAGTTTGAATCAGGCAAGCAACCACTTTTGTTCCTTTGAATTCCAATAATTAAATTAATTAATTAATTCAAGTTTGAATAACTCTCTCCCCAAAAGAATCAATTAATTTGATTTCCCACCTTTCTAATTCAAATAAACAAACAAACAAACAAAAAACCAACTTCAAGAATAATAATAACATTGTTATCTTTATATTTTAAATAATACAATACAAATTTTTTGAGATCATCATTGAGATTGTTTGTTAAAAGTTGAGAGAAACAGAAGGTGATAATCTTTGATCAATTTGTTTGAAGGTGGGTCTTTCATTTTGAATTTGTTTCCAACATAATTGAATCAAAGTTGAAAGTAATTCAAGGGTTTGGTCTCCATTTGAATCTGGAATTTCTTCTCTATTTCCTGATCTAACTTGAAATTCTATATCTGATGTCTCTTTTACTAATTTTTTTTTTTGAAAAAAAAAAAAAAAGATTTTAACAACAAAAAGAAAAAGAAAAGAAAAAGAAAAGAATCAATTTTTTTAAAAAAAAGAAAAACATACAATGAGCCCAAGGAATCTTTCTAGTTATCATTTGCCAAATAATAATCGCATAAGAATAAACATCCCCTTTCATTTCATCTTCAATTGAGACATCATTCAGATTTGCCATTACTCTTCCAAATACTTCTGGAGCTGTAAATCGTGGTGAAAATCCTTTCACATTGATAAATTTTTGATTGGCCACCTATTGAGAGAAACCAAAATTAAATGAAATCGAAAAACTCTTATGATTATTATAAATTAAAATACATTTGTTTGAGAACTCATTCTAGCCAAACCAAAATCGCAAATAACTGCAATAATTTCATTTTTTTCCATTTTTAAGAGGATATTTGATCTATTATTTTTTGGATTCATTTTAGAAAAATTAAAACATCACAAAAAAAATGAAAATAAAAATAATGAAAAAAAAGAAAATAAACGATTTAAGATCCCTATGGACAATTCGAGATGAATGAACCATATCCATTCCTGATGCAATATCTTTTGAAATTTTCAAAATAATTTCACTTGGAATCTTTTGAATGGAACTTTTGATATAACTTGACAAATCTTGATCGTACAACTATATTTTTTATTTCAGAATTTTTTATTTTTTATTTCTATTTAAAAAAAAAGAAAAGAAAAGAAAAGAAAGAATACTTTAGTAATAATACAGCGAGGATGATCAGAATAACCAACCAAAGTAACAATATTTGGATGAGATGAAATTCCCCACATTATTGAAATTTCTTGTTCAAATCGAGTTTTGTTATCTTCTGGTGAAAGGGCTTGATCGTCAAATATTTGTTTAATTGCAACTTCTTCAAACTTGAATTTCTTTTTTTTTTTTTTTTTTTTTCCTTGACTTTCCCATTTAAGTTTTGTTTGAAATGAAAAAAAAAAGACCTCTTTTAATTTTTGATCTAAAAGGGCCCCTTTATAAATAATAGCAGCACCTCCCCCTCCAATTTTTTCTTCTTTTCTGATTTGGAAAACAAAATCGAGACAAAGAAATCCTGGTGTTGAGACTTCAAATTTTGTATTCATTAATGTTATATCACCATCTGTATTTATTTTTGGATTTATTGTTGATATAAATGAAAAAAAAAGAAAGAAAGAAACCAAGTTGAATCACTTCGTGTACTGGTTTACTTTCGTCTAAAATAACTGCACTCTTATCTTTTATTTATTTATTTATTTATTTATTTGTTTGTTTGTTTTTTTTTTTTGTCTGTTTTTAAAAAAAAGCTGAAAGCAAAAAAAGTAACTTGAACTTGTCGAATTGAATCGAGGTATTAAGGAAAAAATCTTGGAACTTTTTTTCTCTTCGTGGTCATTTTGAGAGGAGAAAGACCCACTTTGAAATGGATGTAATTGATTTTCTTTCTTTTTTCTCAGGAAAAGAATAATTAAAACGATTAATGCAACTAAAACAAGAGCACCAATAATTCCTCCAACGACACCACCAGCGATTGACCCAGTTTGTCCAGCATTACCTTATATATAGAAAAAAAAAGTTAAAAGTTAAAATGTTGTGATTAAATTCGAAGAAATTTTTACTTTCATTAGATGAAGTGCAGATATTATTAACACCAACATAATTTTCAGGACAGGAAGCGACACAAGTATTATTAAGTAAATAGAGTGGATTTGAACAAGTGAGGCAATATTCACCCCAAGGTTTGCTAGGATTTTCTCCACATGTTGCACATAAAGGTGAGCAATCTTGAAAGTTAAAATTCCTCGTAAGAGAAAAAAAAAAAGAAAAAAAAAGAAAAAAAAAAAAAAAAAAAAAAAAAAAAAAAA
>ERZ778024.2345-NODE-2345-length-17075-cov-5.467215_pt1 | contig 17075 bp, 19 predicted proteins | sample MGYA00375754_ERZ778024 | MGnify/ENA primary metagenome ERZ778024 (study PRJEB29350, sample SAMN05389827) | bioreactor metagenome | isolation source: Thiocyanate bioreactor | place: South Africa: University of Cape Town | collected 2014-02-18 ...
AAAAAAAAAAAAAAAACTTTGCAAGCGGTCCTGTCGAACTTACTTTAATACTTTTTTAATTGAAAACTTTTTTCAATTTCAATTGTGAAATAAAAGGTAAGATTTCTAACTTTACTTTTCAATTTTTTTAAAAAAAAGAAAATCAATAAGTTTTTTAAAAAAAATAACATTTTGTTTGAACAATATAAAAGATGCCAAACCATTGGTTTCGTTCAATTCATTCACTATCACGATTTCCCTTCAGGACATCAAACTTCCCTTCAAGACCTTTATTTAAACCTCAATTCTATTCAATATCTTCAGCTTCAACAACAACACCAAGTTCTTCTAACCATAGAGTATCTTTTGAGAATAATTTATTATTTTCAAGAGCTTCAACAACAACAGGTTCAAAAAATGAGAACAAGAAGAACAATAACACATGGAGCTATGGATATTTAACTGTACCATTAATTGCAACACTTTCTGCATTTTATTTCACTAATAATAGAACTGTTCATGCTTCAACAATGGTGACTGGTATTTTTATTAATATACTTTTTTAAAAAAAAATTTCAATTAAAGTAAAACAATAGGTGAAGATGTTTGCCTTCAAGTTCAAACTAGAAATATTGAAGCTCTAAAAAGGTTCGAAAATTAAAAATTAAAAATTAAAAAGAAAGAAAAAAAAATCCTTATTTAAAATTCAGAAAAAGAAAAAAAAAAAAAATCCGATTCAATATTAAAAATAATACATTAATAAATAGACTCCTAAAGAAAGATGTTGATGTTAATATGCGCCATCCCCTTGGTTGGTGTCCAATTCATATTGCTGCAATTAATGGAGACCATGTTATCCTTTCTTATTTAATTCAAATGGGTGCAGATGTATTATTCCTTTTTATTTTTCAATTCATTATGTTTTTTCTTTTTTCTAATTTTTTTTTTAAAAAAAAGGTAAACGTTGAAGATAATTATTCTCCAACAAGATCTGAAGGAAAATCTGCTATCTGGAGAAGGCATGAAGAATTTAGTTCATTAATTAGGTAAGATTAATTTGAACGATTGATTTTTTTTTTTTTTCTTTTTTCATTTGTTTTATTATTAGACCTGAAGTAATTGCTAAAGGATTCACTCCTCTTCATTATGCTATACTTTCAGAAGATGATGTTTGTTTTTTTTCTTGATTTTTTTATTTATTTTCTTTACTTTTCTTTATTTTTTATTTTTTATTTTCTTGAATATTAGGAAACTGTTCGAGTATTATTAAGAAATGGAGCAAACATTAATCAGAAGGATGGAAGAGGACATACACCATTAGATTACGCAACAGAGGCTCAAAAGCGAGCATTTGTTCCTTACATTGAAGGTTTTTTTTTTTTTTTTTTTGGATGAAAATTAAGAAATGAAAATCGATTTCTTAATTTTTTCAATAGAGGCAAACAAAATTATGCAAGAAAAAGCAAAGGAACTTCGAAGAAAATGTAATTTTTATTTATTTTTTTATTTTTTTTAAAAAAAATATATCAAATCAAATCAAGTCAACTTTTTATAACGACCCCTCTTTATTATTTATTTCTATAAAGTTCCACTTGAAGATCAACTCAAAAAAAGAATTATTGGACAAGAAGGTGCAATAAAATCTGTTTCTGGAGCAATTAGAAGAAGAGAAAATGGATGGAATGATGAACAACATCCACTTGTATTTTTGTTTATTGGATCATCAGGAATTGGAAAAACAGAATTGGCTAAACAAGTTGCAAGTTATCTTCATAAAGATAATCGAAATGGTTTTATTAGAATTGATATGTCAGAATTTCAATCAAAACATGAAGTTGCAAAATTTATTGGATCTCCACCAGGTTATGTTGGTTTTGAAGAAGGTGGACAATTAACTGAAAAATTAAGAAAATGTATTTTTTTTTTTTTTTTTTTTTTCAAAATAATAATAATAATAATTCAAAATCAATAGGCCCAAATGCTGTTGTTTTATTAGATGAAGTTGAAAAGGCACATCCTGATGTTTTAACAATTATGCTTCAATTATTTGATGAAGGAAGATTAACTGATGGAAAGGGACAAACTGTTGAATGTAAAGATGCTATTTTTATTATGACCTCAAATTTAGGACAAGAGGAAGTTGCTCAAGAAGGACAAAATTTAAGAAAAGAAGCAAGTTTAAAAGGAGGATTAGGTGAAAAGGACAAATTTTCTGAGAATGGAGAAGAAGATGAAAGTTCAATTTCTCGTCGTTTTATTGAAAAAAGAATGCAACCAATCCTTAGATCACATTTCAGAAGAGATGAATTTTTAGGAAGAATTAATGATATTATTCTCTTTCTTCCATTTAACAAAACGGAGTTGAACCAAATTGTAGATTTTGAATTGAATAAATGGGCGGAAAAGGCTAAAGCTCGTCATAATATTATTTTAACCTGGGGTGATGAAGTAGTTACATTATTATCTGAAGGATATAATACTCGTTATGGTGCTAGATCGATTCAACATGAAGGTAGATTTTTTTTTTATTCAATAAAAAATAAAAATAAAATAAATTAAAAAAAAAATTCAAAATAATAGTTGAAAAACGAGTTGTTAATCAACTTGCAAAAGCTCATGAATCTGACGAAATTACTGCTGGATCATTAGTTCATCTTTATGTAAATAAAAGAAAACAAGTTGAACTCAAGATCACTGCACCAAAAAAGGCTGCTAGCTTTTTTTCAAGAACATAGATAAATAGAATAGAAAGACAAGAAATGAAATTAATAAATCGAAGAAAAGAAGAAAAAAAAAACTTGAATTTGATTTTCTTTTTCTTTTTTGTTCTTTCTATTATTATTTTTTCTTTCTCCTTTATTTATTTATTTTGTTTCCTCCACTCTACATATTCATCAAGAATTACTGGCCCTAATTAAATTGAAAAATAATATGAAATTATCAATTTTAGATGAATAAAATCAAAAAAAAAAAAAAATTAAAATTTTACAAGCACTCATTTCATCATAATTCGATAAATCAGGTTTAATTACGTCACAAAATTCTTTAATATTCATCCATTGATCTCTGTTTATTACTTTTACTGGGGCTTTTTCCTTTAAAAATAAAATTAAATACCATTAAAAATTATTTTGAATTGAGAAAGAAAAAAAAGTCCTTAAGAATAAAATCTAAAAAAAAATTAAAAATAACTTGAAGAAATTGGAGTATTTGAGCTGTATGTTCAGATCTGTTTGACATTAATAATTGAAGCATTGCAAGTGCAGTCTTTGATGAAATATTTTAATTAGATTAAATTTGAAAAAAAGAAAAAGAAAAGAAAAAAAAAAAAACATTGAGATCTAAGCTTTTTTGTCCTTTATCTTTTGCAAAATCAAATCCATAACTGTAAATTTCTTTAAATGATTCAGGATCTTCGAGTTCCCAAAGTAATTTCTTTAAATGGGGTTTTAATTTATCAAGAGAATCACAACTATTTTATGAAGGTTAAACAAAAGAAAAATCTAGATTGTCAATAATTAATTTTAAACCCCATTTTTTTCATTCCAGTCATCCATTCCTCTTTTGAAAAGTATCCCATAGCTTTTGCACCTAATTTCCAAGCTACGATGAGCATTACAATCTATTTATTATTTAATTTTTATTTTTTATTCTTTGTCTATTTATTTTTAATAGATCTCACATTATCTGGAGCAACTTCCAAGTCATTGCAAAATCTTTCCATTCCTTCTGGACTAATCATATCCTCATCTTCAATTGAAAATATTTTTTGTTTTGTTATTTTCAGCAATTAATTGGGAATGATTATCAACTATTCAATGAAAAAACCTTTGTCCTTATATTTTTCAAAAAATTGTTGACATTTTGTTCCTGAAAACCCAGGGGGATCTTGAGACTATTGAGTTAATTAAAAAAGAAAAAAACAAAAATGAGGAAAATGAACAAAAATTTGAAAAGAGAAAAAGAGAAAAAGAATTCAAACACTGGAAGCTTTAGGCTTTTCCTCTTCTCTATATGTTTATGTTTATTTTATAAAAATTTTAGTTTAACAAAAAAAAAAAAAATAACAACTTTTCTACTTTATGTTATGTTCAACTGTAAAAAATGTTTAAAAAAACCAAAAATAAAACAAAAAATTCAAAAATAACACAAAAAATTCAAAAAAAAAAAAAGTAACAACACAAAAAAAAAGAACAATAATTAAAATTCAAATGGAATTGGAAATGAGATAGAAATATCTGCTTTCATTGTATTCCTTCATTTCATTCATTTTCTTCTTGATATTCTTATTATCAATAAGTAAAGTGCAATAATAAAAGAGACCTCTTTGAAGTTTTCTTCTTCATGTTTTTTTGGTTTTTCTTGTTTGTTTCTTGTTTGTTTCTTGTTTTTCAAAATCAAAAACAAAACATGATTCTTATATTTTCCTTCCTATTTATTACCTTTTCAATTTTATGGAACAAACAAGAAAAAACAAAAAAAAAAGAAAAAAAAAATTTTGCTTTGCTCTCGTTCTTCTTCTTTCTCAAACCAGGTTTGCTTTGAATTTTTTCTTCTTGTTTTTACAATTCAATACCAAATATCAAATTCTTATTCGATTCCCAATTTATCAAACAACCATATTTCTTTTTAATTCTTCATTTTTTTTTTTTTTTTGTTTGAAAATTAATTGTAGCTGTGGTCCAATTTCATCAATTGCTCTCTTGTGGATTCGGATAAACCTTTGACTCTCATTCTGGTTTTAATTGGACAATTCTTGAACTTGTATTTCAATTTCTCTTTCAATTTTTTTTAAAGAAAAAAATGAACAACTCTTAATTTACAACAAGGCTATTTCAAATTCCTTTTATGAATCCAAGAGCCACCGTCTATTCTGTTCAAAAAATCACAACATTACAGAAAGTAAACGATGCAACAGCAAAGAATCTCTTAACTAAAATTGCTGAACAAGTAAGACCCATTATGGAAAAGAGGAAATGGACAGTTGGAAGTCTTGAAGAATTTTTTCCCCCAAATCCTAACTTATTGGTTTTTCTTTCCTTTCAATTTGGTTTTATTTTATTTTTCTTTTTTTTTTAAAAAAAAAATTGTAATTAGGGAGTGAATATTAATCGTGGACAAAAAATTCAAATTCGTCTTCGTCCTCAAGAAGATCAAAATACTTTTTTACCTTGGGAAAGTTTATTAGGAACTATGCTTCATGAACTTACTCATATTGGTAATGACTTTTTTAAAAAAAAAAAAAAAATCGTTTGAGGATGTCAAAAAATTTGAAAAAAAAAAAAATCATTGATTAGTTCAAGGTCCACATGATGAAAAATTTTATAAAATCTTGGATGAACTAACTAATGAATGTGAATTATTGTTAGCTACAAATCCAGTCAATTTCAATGGTGTAACTCCATTTTCTGGAGAAGGAAGAAAACTTGGAGGAAGGAATTATCCATCCAATTCACCTATTGTACTTTTGTTTTTTGTTTTTTGAATTTTCTTTTTTATATTTTATTTAAAAACAAACAAAATTGACATTCAATTCTTTTTAATAGAATGATGTTCGAATTCAAAAACTTGGAAACCCAACAAATGGGTCCTATATTTTAGGTTTTTTTTTCATTTCCATTTTTATTTTTATTTTTATTTTATTTTTTCAATTTCAAAAAAGAAAAATTAATAATTATTTTGTTTTAAAAAAAGGTGGAAATGGAAATCATAAATCACTTTCTCCTCGAGAAATGGCCGCTTTAGCAGCAACAAAGAGATATGAAGATAATATTTGGTGTGAGGTTTTACAAATTGTAGCATTAGAAGAAATGAAAGAAAGAGAGAAATTTGAGAATAATTATCAAGAACCAAATCAAAATCAAAATATATTCCATAATCACAACAATCATAATTGGCAAAATGAAATTCAAACAATTACATCGACTCCAAAAGGAAGAATTGAAGGAGAGGAAGGAATTCCAGATTGGGCTATTGAAGGAGAGGAAATTGAAATTCAAAAACAAATTGAGAGAGAAATTGAGAGAGAAAGAAATAGGAATAGAGAAAAGGAATTGGAAGATATTGAAATTCAATTACAAATTGAGAGAGAAATTCAAATTCAAAGAGAAAGGGATAGAGAAAGAGATCGAGAAAGAGAAAGACAAAGAGATGGACGATCAAGAAATGATCGAACTGAGATTCAAAACACAACATTTCCTATTGATTATTATTTTCCACCAAAACCCAAAGGTAAATTATTTTTCTTTATTTATTTTCTTGGATTCAAATAATAGCTAATAATTCCTAATTAATAAATAGTTGACCCTTTGATTGAAGAATGGACTTGTCATATTTGTACTTTAGTTAATTTTCTTCCTTGTCTTCAGTGTCTTGCTTGTTTAACTCCCAAACAAGAAATTGTTGCTCTTGATTGAAAAAATTATCCAAATTTTTTGTAATATTATTGTTATTTTTTGTGAAATAAAGTTTTTTGAAGAGAGAATTATTTAATCAATAAGACAAAGTTTGTGAATCCAAAGCAAACTGAATTTCATTTCGGTGATCGAAGGTGAAACCTTTCTTTTTTTTTTCTGAGTTCCAAAAGGGGATTTTCCATTTTTGCCCACTTTTCAAAATTCCAAGAATTCCCTTGATAGAAAAATGGCGGAAAAAAAAAAGTTTATTTTTAATTTTTTAATTTTAATTTTATTTAATAATACCTTGCCCCTCTCTTGTCTTTCAACTGAAATTCAGTCAGTCAGTCAATAGACATTATACCTCTTTAACTTTAACAGAAATATTAGTCCTTTCCATTCAATTTTTTACAGGTAAAACTTTTCATTTTTATTCATTATTTTTCGGTTTTGTTTTTTATTTCAATTTTTTTTTTTTGGAAAAAAAGGGAAAAAAAAAAAAAATTAAATAAACAAACAGGGCTCAGTAAAATAAAATAAAGAGAAGGATAAGGAAACAAAAGAGATATCAAACATAATTCAATAAAGAGCTCAATCGATATTGAAGTAAGTATTCTAATATTATTAAATTTTTTTTTTAAAAAAAAATGACAAATTAAAATATAATTTTTTTTAAAAAAAAAAAGAAATGGGTAACAGTCAAAGTTCTGATTCTCGTCAAGAGGTAAAGGACCAAGATGTACCAATGCCTGGGAAAGAAGAGCTTGAAAGTAAATTCACTGAAACTTTAGAAGAGCTCAATCTTCCAGCTGCTGAAGTAGAGAAAATGAAAAATTTACCAGATGAAAAGAAATGGAAAGTTGTATTGGAGTCTGGAAAATCTCATTCAAAACACCCTCCCAGTTTTTATACAACAGGAATTAAAGTTCATTCTGATCCAAAATTAATTAAAAAGAGAGCAGCAGGTAAAAAAATACCAAAAGATATGATTGCTTCAGAAACTTATTTATCGGAATTGGAAATTTCATTAAGGACTTCACCTCTCTCTTGGTTAAAGGAGTTTGTTGATGAACCAAATAATGGACATTTATTGATTTTTCAATACCTTCAATCTTTGATTAAAATGGGAGCTTCAACCTTTTCAAAAGATATTTACTCTTCAGTTCAATGTATTAAAGCACTCTCAAATAATGCTTATGGATTCCGTCATCTTCTTGCATTCGAAGATGGAGTTAGGATTATTGTTGGAGCTTTATCAATTCCTCATGAAAAGACAATTATCACCTCCCTTGAATTATTATCTGCTATTTCTGTTGTTGGAGGAGAAGAAGGACATAAAAAAATTTTGGAATCTTTAGAAGAATATAAAATCCTTCATAATGAATCTCGTCGATTTGAAACCCTTGTGAAGAAATTAGAAGATGAAAATGTGAGTATAGATTTGAGAGCAACTATTTTAACTTTTATTGATGTCATTGTTCACTCTCCTAAAGATTCAAACTTTCAAGTTTATCTTCAATATGAACTTACTTTATTAGGAATAGAAAATATACTTGAGAAATTGAAGAAAGAAGATATTGAAAAAATAAATACAGTTGTAGTTGCATATCAAGAAAATTGTATTGATGTTGATGAACTTTTAACTGGAGAAAGAATTCCACGAAATGAACCTGAAGTGGATCCTGAAACAGCTGCCAAAATGAAACAATATCTTGATAAAATAGTAGAACTTGAGAAAGAACTTTTACAATCTAAAGATGATAATAAGAGATTAACTTTAAATTTAGATTCAGTAGTAATTTTTTTTTCTTTTTTCTTTTTCTTTTTTTCAATTCCATAATTTTCAAACAAAAAATTCAACTTCTTTAACTTTCTCTTTTTTTTCTTTTTATGTTTTATAGAATATTGGAATTCCACCTCCCCCACCTCCACATGGAGACAGTGATACTAGTGGAGGAGGACCACCACCACCACCTCCTCCTCCTCCTCCTCCAGGAATGGGAGGACCTCCACCACCCCCACCACCAGGAAATGAAGGAGGAGGAGGACCACCACCTCCACCACCGCCACCTCCACCAGGAGGAGGAGGACCTCCACCACCACCCCCACCACCAGGAGGAGCAGGAGGGCCACCACCACCTCCACCACCAGGAGGGGCAGGAGGACCACCACCCCCATCTCAAATTCCTCAAGTTCCTCAAAAAAGAAAGATTATTCCAAATGTTCCATTACCAGTATTCAATTGGGTACCTTTAACAAAAACAGAAGTAACTATCTTTAAAGAAATTGATGATGAGAATTTCCATAAAAGCTTTGATTATCATGATTTTGAAGACAAGTAAGTTTTTTTATTATTCTTTTTTATGAAAGCAAATAAAAACAAACTAATAATAATAATAATAATAATTAAGGTTCAAGAGAGAAACTAAAGAATCCCCACTTATTCTTTCAGAAGAAAAATCAGATTCAGTAAAAAAGAAAAAAGAAGAACTACAATTAATTGAGCCAAATCGTTCTCGAAATGTTGTTTTTGCTAAAAGAAAATTGGGATTACAACCTGATGTTTTAGCAAAAGGTAATCTTTTATTCTCATTCTTTTTTTTAAAAAAAAAAAAATCCTTTAATAATTTTGCTTAATTTCAAAAAAAAAAAAAAAAGTCATCAATGAGTTAAATACCTCAAAAATGACTGGAGAACAAGTCGAAATTTTACATCTTTCTGTTCCAAATGCTGAAGAAATTGGATTATTAAAACAAAATGCTGACCAAGTGAGCAAAATGGCTGTACTTTTTTTTTTTTTTTTTTCTGTCTTCTCCTTCAAAAGATAAACTAGAATTTTTCAATTCCAATTATATCTTTAAAATTAATAGGAAGGTGATCAATTTATGTTTTTACTTGCTGGTATTGAAAGATGTGAGATGAAGCTTCGTGTAATGGGTTTTATTCATAATTTTGATGAAACTTTAAAAACAATTGGACCACAAATTAATTCTCTTATTGCTGCTTCAAATGCTTTACTTTCAAGTAAACGTCTCAAACAATTATTTGAAGTTATTCTTGGTAATTATTTTTTTTTTTTAACAAAAAAAAAAAGAATTTTATTGAAATTAACAAAATGGAAAATTTTATCAATAGCATTTGGAAATTATCTTAATAGTGCAAAACGTGGAGGAGCTTTTGGATTTAAATTAAATGCATTAGATAAAGTAAACTTTTTTTTAGAATCATTTTTAATGTAATAAATAATTCATAATCAAAAGTTACGAGATACAAAAGCTAATGACAGACAAATTACTTTATTACATTATATTGCTAAAACATGTTCAGAAAAATTTCCAGATATAATTAAATTTCCTCAAGATTTAGAAGTTTTAAAACCTGCAATGGCAGTATCAATGCAAGGATTAAATGCTGATATGCAAGAACTTAGAGCTGGAATGAATGTAGCCAATCAAGAATTAAATAATCAACCTAATCATCAAAATTTATCTGTGAGTTTTTATTTTTATTTTTCAAAACCAAAAATATGATTAAAAAACTAAAATATTTCTAAAATTAAAAATATAATATGTAGAATTTTTGTAAACAAGCATCTCAAAAAATGGAAAAACTTGATGCTGATTTTAAAAAAATGCAACAATTATATTCTGATGCTGTTAAATTTTTTGGAGAAGATTCACAAAGAACTGAACCAAGTGAATTCTTTACAGTTTTTTCTCGTTTTGCTGATGACTTTCAGGTTCAAATTTTGGCTTTATTTTTATTTAATTTTTATTTTTGCTTTATTTTATTTTATTTTTATTTTATTTTATTAATATCTTATGCATTTTATTTTATTATTTTCAAAAAATAGAAAGCACTCAAAGAAAATGACCTTTATGCACAAAAATTAATCACGAAAGCTAAACCTACGAATGTATTTTTTTTTTTTCAATCTCTTTTTTTCAATCTTTTGATATTATCATTTTTTGACTTTAATTTCTAATCATACTTTTGAATTGATTAATAATAGATTCCTCCACCACCAAAGAATCAAGTTAAGGATGGAGCTGTTGATCTTTTCATTTCCGAACTTAGGACAAAAGGTTTCAGAAAAGAGGAAACATTAGGAAGAAAGAAAAAACAATAAAAAGAAGAAAACATTTTTGTATTTATCTATTTCAAAATAAAATAAAATAAAATAAAATAAAATAAAATAAAAAGTTACAAAAGAAATGATTTTTTTAAAAAAAAAAAAAAAAAAAAAAAAAAAAAAAAAAAAAAAATAAAAAAAAAAATATTTTTTTAAAAAAAAAAAAAAAAAAAAAAAAGAAAGTTCAAAATGGTAATTCTATTATCTTTTTATTGTGCATGTTGGCGTTGTTGTTGTTGAATAGAAGGACGTCTAAGGTAATTTTTCAAAGAATTATAAATCTTTTGAATAAATGCAGGTGATCGAGGATGTAAAAGAACTGAATCAACTCTTCTTTCAAGTTCTCCCATTGCTATTAAATTTTATGATTATGATTGAGATGGGTTTAAAATAGTGTAAATGAAAATCATAAAATAATGTAATTTAAAACAAAATTTTACTTTCTTTTGAATATCTATAAACAACTCCTTTATATTGAGGATGTGGTCCAAAAGAAAATCTTAATTGAATGATTTGGAAATGCATTAAAAAGGGAATAATGGAACCTCCACTGTTTTTTGAAAAAAAAAAAAATTTTTTTTTTTTCTATTAATAAAAACAAAAAATAGAAAATCTACGTAAAAATTCTAAAAAGAAAGATAAAAATTAGAGCAATTTCAATATTTGCAACAACTCTAAGAGCGTCAGGTTGAGATGCTATCATTTTTTCAGAGTATTGACCAAGAAGTCGACGTCTATTTTATTTTATTTTTTTAAAAAAAAAATCAAATGAACAATTCATTTTCTTAATTTTACAAACCATCAATTAACAGAAAAAAAAAAAAAAAAATGTGAAACTTACTGTTCTTGATTTGTAACTAAGATTGGAAGTAAGACAGTATTTAAATATTTCACTCCATGTGTAGCAGAAAAGACAAAAAAAGGAATCAAACAAACTAATTTTTTATTAAAATGTTAATAATTATTGAAAGTAATCAAGAAAAAGAATCAAGAAACAAAAATCAAACGAATTGAAGGAATAGCAAATTTGAATGCAATGCCCATTAAAATGTATTGTATATTTTCATCTAAACTAACTTGAAATAAGTACTCTTTTGACAATTTAAAATTCTAAAGTTGATTGAAAGAGAAATTTAAAGAATAGAATAGAATAGAAAAGAAAAGAAAAGAATAAAAAGATTAGAAAGTAAAAAAAGAGATATTTTACAGAATGAGTTTTGAGTGCAATAATAACAAATGAAAGAATAGCTCCACTTAAAGCACGACTAAACGCAGCTTCTTGAGAAAACAATCCAATATATCCAAACACATATAAAATCACATTTGTTAAAACATACATATGGCATAAGAACCAAAAGAATTGAAGAGAGAGTAACTCTTTCTTAATACGAACTGGAAGGGCCATCCTACACTCCGAGTGACTAGTCTATTATCTATTATTTGAATTAGTTTGGGAGTTTGTTCAACTATTCTTTCAATTCAAAGCTTTTAGTGATAGGTTACTATAAGTCTCAATACAATTTGAAAAACAATTTTGAATTGAAATTAATTATTACAACTATTTGAGAAATTTCAATGAATTATAAGTTTAATTTTTCTTTTTCCAAATTTTTAAAACAACAAATTGCACATTGAAACAATGAATTAATAAGTAATTATTATTTTGTAAAAGCTCATTTTGAAAGACCTTTTTTTATTTTTGACTTCAACACTTAAACTTTTCCTTTAAAAAATTCTTTTTAATTTTGTTTTGTTTTGCTTTCTAGTTTGTAGCATTGAGTTTCAGCAAGAATTCACTGGTGACGAGTTATGGAATTCAAAAATGAAAAGAATTGGTCTTGTAATTGATTTTTTTCTTTTTGATGCTTTTGACTTTTGATTCCAATTCTTCTTGAATGATGTTGACTTTCCCGCAGTTTTCATTCATCTTTGAGTTGACTTTGAATCATTGTATTACACAAGTAAAATAATTGAGCTAATTGCTTGATATATCAAATATCTTTTCTTCAATTTTTTTTTTGTCAAAAGTCAAAAGGAATTATTTCTCTTTGTTTTTTAGCCTAATTCAAAATTTCGAATCTTCTGTTCTGTGATGTGAAGTTTGTTTCAATGTTTGTTTGTTTGTTTGTGATGTGAAGTTGAGGTCGAAAAGAGCCTAAGATCCAAGGAAAATAAAAATCAAAAAATCATTCAAGTTGTTCAAAATCATTGAATTCATTTTATATCACTCCAAAGTTTTTTATCTTGGGGAGAAGATTCAATTTAACCAATAGAACCCCCTCAAAATGACAACAAAAGGAAAGTAAAAAACAAAAAAAAAAAAAAAAAAAATCAATGAAAGAAACAATATGAAACAAATCTAAGAAGAATAAGGTACAAAATTTTAAAGCAAAGAGGAAATCATTTGAGAGTAGAAAGAAAGAGAAACGTGAAGTTTTGAGGCTGGATGTTTCAACTTGTTTGTTCATGTTTTTTTTCTTTATCTTCCTTTTTAGTTTTGGAGCACAAAATATCATTGGTTCACGGATTTTTCAGTCAAGCAAATAAAAAATAAGAAATACAGAATCCAAAAAAATTAAAAAATAGGATTACAGTTCATAAATCTTTATCTATTGAAAATGAACAATTAACAAACAATTGAAGATAAATCTCACAAAAATTGCCAAAAGAACAACTCCAAAAATCAATCAAAAATCAAAAAATCTTATGTAAAAGAAACATCATTTTTTCGCCATTTTTCTTTTTTATAACCCAAACCCCTATCATACAATCAATTTTTTGTTCCTCCTTTTTTTTTTTCTTTTTGTTTTTTCTTCACATTTTTTTGATTATTTTTGGTCCAACTCGCCGATCTTTAAATGGAAAGGGATTTCCTTTTCAAAAACCAAAATTATTTGAAAAGGAAATTCACAGAAAAAAAAAATCGATCAAACAAATAAACAAACAAAATAAAAATAATTATTCGGGTATAAAAACAAGGGTTGGTTTTTTTTTTCTTCCATTTTTTCATTTTTTTTTCTCAATAATCGAGAAATTATTTATTATTTATTTCTAGAATTCCACCGAATTTTTTTTTTTTTTTTTTCAAACTTTTTTTTTTCTTTCTCTGAAATTCAAACAAAAAAATTATTTATAGAACAATTACTCAAAAGTCTTCTTCCAAACCTCATTCCACTTTCCCCAGTCTGTCCTTTTTAATTCCCAAGCAACTTCAAGCACCAAACAACCTCAACTTTTAGTGTGCACCACCACCTCAACAAAAACCTCAATAACACCTCAATATAACAATATAAATTCAAGAAATGGAAAGTGAAGTAAAGAAACTAAAGAAACGTAGTAGTAAAGGAGGAGGAGAGAGAGAGAGAGAAAAAGAGAAAGTTAAAACAAAAAGTGAATTAGCCATTGAAAATTTAGACAGCCATGGAATTTCACATAATTCAGTTCAAAATACTTCAAGATGGGTTAGTTCTCAAAGTAAGCAACTTACAGAGTTATTCTCTGGACCTTTAGACTCTCTTGAGTATATTTCGGACTTGGAGGACCTCCCAATGTTTGATGACCAACAAAATAATAATAGTAGTAATAATAGTAATAACATTAATATTAGTATCAATAATCATAGTAATTCAACTCCTCTCCCAACTATGGAAGTCAAGCCCAAAAAAATAGCTGCTAGTAGGAAACAAAGTAATATGAATGGAATGTCTTCTCCTCAATCCTCACCATACCCTTCTAAAAGTCTCTCTGAAAGCTCTGAGGTCTCACTAGAAGAAGCCTCTAAAAGACAATTCCATATTGACTCTGAACAAAATAGAAGAAAATTATTTAATGATAGCTTAGAGGAACTCAAAAATTCTATTCCCACTTGTGAAGGTCAAAAACTCACAAAAGCAGCCATTTTAACCAAAGCTATTAACTATGTCCAACATACCAAACGCCAAAAGGATATTCTTACTCAACAAGTCTGTCTCCTTCAACAACAACTTACTCAAATGCAACTCTCATGTTCTTGTCCAGCTGCTCATCAAGTTGGTTCATACTCTAACTTTGCTCCCACTGTTGATAATAAGTATACCCCTATTCAACCTAAAAACCATCCTTCCTGTTACTCTTCAACTTTTCCTTATCCTCAACAACAACCTCAACAACCCCCTCAACCCTCCCAAAAAAGAAAACACAAAACTCGCTCTCCTTCAGTCGACGCCCAACAACAACCCATCAAAACTTCTCAAGAATCATTTACCATCCAAGGTGATCTCCCAACATTTGAGAACTTCCTTCAACATAATGAACCCCCTCCACCTTACTCTTCACAAGTTGATCAAAACTCTTATTATCCATCTATCAAAGCTGAAAAGACTTCTTTACCAAATGGTTGGGAAGAAATGGTTACACCTGATGGGAAGGTCTGTTTTGTCAACCAACAAGCAGGAGTTAGTAGCTGGAAGAACCCTAAGGAAAATGAATCTAACTTAGGTTGGAACCAAGCCCAATTCATTCCTCAAAATGATCTCTCCTTTCTAGATTTTATGAACTTCGAGATCTCTCCTCTCAAAAATCCTTTTGAAGAGACTGAAATTCGTCAATACGTTCAATAAGCCTAACAATCATTTTGTATTTTGTAATTTTTGTTTTTAGTTTTGTTTTTTAGTTTTTCTTTTTCGTTTGTTATTTAGTTTGTTATTTAGTTAATTTGATTTGATTTGAAGTAAAATAAAGAAAATATTTTCCCTCTTACTCTTTGATTTCTTTCACTTGTTCTTTTATTCTTTTCAAAATCAAGTCGATTTTCTTTTCTGGAAAAAATTCTTTTGTGAATTTATTATTTATCAGTTGGTGGACATTTTTCGATCGGAAATAGGAAGTAACAAAACAAAAAAAATAAAAATTTTGGAAGTGAATTTTTTTATGCTAAATTCCTTAAACTTGAATAAACAATCAATAAGTAATTATATTTTATTAAGTTTGATGTTTCTTTCAAATTTCTGATTTCAAAAAAATAAATTTCATCTACAGCACTACAGCAGCCATTACAGAAGTTCAAAGTAAAAACATTGATTTCAAAAGAAAAAAAATTAGTCTGAAAATCAAAAAAGAATTCAGAACTTTTACGAATTTGAGAATTATACTCACATCGAGCTCAACCCAATTTTAGCGTTCTATCAACTCTCTCAAGAAGGGAGCAAAGAGGAAAAACTCTTCGCCATTGGGAAGAAAATGAATATCAAAAGGCTTTGGAAGAACCAATAATGATTAGCATTTTGAAATAAAAGTTCTGAACCGTCTGTGGAGGTTGATGTTGGGGGTGAGTAAAGCCCATTATGAGGGAGAAATGCAATACTGTCAAAACTGAACTCTGCCATCCTGTTTTTGATTCTTTTGTATCCAGTATGACCTATGAATAGAAAAAAAATTAATTGCAGAAAAAAAAGAAAAAAAAAACCTCATTAATGTTTTGTTCTATTCCGTCGAGTCGTTGGGTCACAACCAAATAAATCAAAATATCGCAACCCTCATAAACAGAGTAAACACCCTCACAGACATTACCCTTCCTCAAAATGTCAATCAATTGACGCAACGACTTGATGGCGCCAGCTTGCTGTGATCGCAAAACTGGTTTTTTTTTTAAAAAAAAAAAAATTAAAAGTTCATGCATACATAAATATTAAATAAAGTAGAAACAAATATATATATAAAGAGAAAAAAGAGAGCAAAAAGAAAACGAACTCTCAGGTCCATATTCCAGAACCACAAAATCTGGAAGAATTGATTCTACATCGTGAAAAGCGAATTAAATTTCAATGTATTTCTCTTTCTTTTCTTTCTTTCTCTCTCTCTTTTTTTTTAAAAAAAATGAAACTTCTATAGCCAATATTCTGTCAAGAACTTAAAAGGGAAACTCAAATTGTTCATGAGTTAACCTGAAATCCTTGGACATTCATACTAGCGAAAAGAAAAGTTGAGAGCATTGTTAGAAATTTAAGGTGTAAGGGAAAAAAAAAAAAAGAAATGCATAAAGAAATAATGTCTTCCTTGAAGGAAGGAAACAAAAAACAAAATAATGAAGAATTCCAGCGGGAAAGCCGCAAGAGATATCCAAACAGAAATCATTCAAATTAAAGAGCAAATAATCAAGATAACCTTCATTGTTCTAAATACTCAAGAGAAAAATAATGTATTGATTTGAACTAAAATAAATAAATAAATAAAATAAGTAAATCAAAACTTTTTCAAGATTGCAAACTCTTTGATAACAAAGTCAGTCTTCGATGGATCGATTCATTTTTGACAAGTTTTTTGTTTTGTTTTTTTCTGAATCATCATGGCGGCCTCCTTTTTTTTTTTTCTTTCTTCTTATTAATGATTTTTTTCTTTTTGATCAAATAACCACCACCAACAACAAATACCGTTCTATCTTCGTTAGATATCTCATTCTCTTCAGTTTTAACATCTTCTATCATATTTCTGAACATAATTTAATACCGATAATAATTAATTTTTTTTTTGGAAAAAGAAAAAAAAAAAAAAAAAACCAAAAAAAAAAAAAAAAAAAAAAAAAAAAAAAAAAA
>ERZ778024.2346-NODE-2346-length-17071-cov-55.851669_pt1 | contig 17071 bp, 20 predicted proteins | sample MGYA00375754_ERZ778024 | MGnify/ENA primary metagenome ERZ778024 (study PRJEB29350, sample SAMN05389827) | bioreactor metagenome | isolation source: Thiocyanate bioreactor | place: South Africa: University of Cape Town | collected 2014-02-18 ...
AGACGACGGCGGTGAATATCGACGTCGATTTCCACTATTTTGTTGATTGTTGGCTTGATAATCCCGTCGATCACGATTTGTAGCAGTCGAGGACAGTGGTTTCTCTGGTGAATTGACTTTTGCTTTCGATGAACTAAAAGTTAGCCGACGAATGACGAACATTTTTCGAGCAAAAATAACCTACGGAGCTTCTTCATCGTCCCATTTCGATTTGCTAGCGTTGGTTTCGACTGGTGGAATGTCGGTTGCACTTGACTGTGCAATCATACGGAGTTCATCTTCGAGACTCGTCTGTTGAACTGCTTGTGCTAATGATTGTCGTTCGTTGAATTCGTCGACATTCTCCCAACGTCGACGACGTTTGGACGTCGAAGAATTTTCGTTTTGCGCTGGAGGAACTTCGGGTTCGTCGACAGTTGGCTGTGGTGGACTTGGTGAAATCACGACGTTCTTCGGCGATGCTGAACGAACTCGAGATTTACTAGGCGATGGTGTTTTTGATCGTTGTCGATGGGATTTTGATTGATTATTTGTTTCATTTGATGTCGGTGGCGTTTTCGAACGACGACGATGTTGATGAGAACGAGATTCTTTCTTCGGCGATGGCGAATGTCGACGACGATCTGCTGATCGAGACTCGTTCGATTTGTGTTTGTCATTGCTCGGACTCGGGGATTTCGAGTGATATTTTCGTCGTGTCGACGAATCTGATTGACGATAATGACGACGATCACGATGATGATCATCATCTCGTCGTCGATTGTATCGATCGTCATCGTTGTGTCGACGTTTATGATTACTCTCGTTGTTTTCATTCGTATGTGTTTTACGAAAGTCATTTGAGTCAGACAAACGTTTACGACCTTCCTTAGCTGTACGCCAATGTGGCGGCGTACGTGATCTTGAACGACTTTTACCCGTATATCTCTACAGATGAAAATATCGAAAATGCAAAGAAACAAATTGAGATCAAACAACCAACCATAAAACCTCGACCTTTCACTGGTCGTCCACTTGAGTCGATTTTTTTCGACGCACGATGATCATTCGTTCTACAAACGAGATTTCTTTTTGTACTTTCCTCACAAATCCGAGTTTCTTACCGAGCATTGGCATTTTCATTATTTGTTTCATTCAAACTTTTTCTCATTAGAAATTTATGTTGAGGTATTTCAGGTATTTCACTGGGATCGATCGTAGTTTTTAAGCCCATAATATCTCGACCTGAGATATCATTGCTTTTCTCATTAACAACTGCTTTCGTCTCTTCGATTTGATTTTCTTCTTCGCCAGATAATTTAGCTTCTTTTTTTCGTCGATGTTTTTCTTTTTTCTTATGTTTCGATTTCTTTTTCTTCTTTTCCTCGTCCGATGACGATGAATTACTTGCATCTTCAGTTGAAACTTTACGTTTTTTCGTTTTCTTATTTTCTAATCGAACAAAAAAGAAAGAAAACAAACATATTTATATCATCAATCGAAGCTTTGATTTACTTGTAACAAGAACTAATTGTCCACAATGAGAAATAATCACGTCTTTCAATGGTCGACTATTTTTATCCACGGAAAGATTCTCGATTTTATCGACAATATCTTCGCCTGAGACTACACGACCGAAGACAACATGTTTTCTAGCAGAAATAAAATAGACCAAAAAGTCGAATAAAAGTGTACTTATGACACTCACCCGTCAAGATGCGAGGCGTCAGCTGTTGTACTAGAAAACAATTATGTTTTATTCGGATTTCAATAGAAAGCAAACGGCATACATAAAAAACTGTGATCCATTTGTATTCGGACCGCGATTAGCCATCGAGAGTAAATACGGACGATCATGTTTCATTTGAAAATTTTCATCTAAATCGATTTTTAAAGAAAAACATTGAACTCATTCCGATTCTTACCGGGAAATGTTCCGCCATAGATCGATTCTCCTCCGGTACCATCGCCTAAAACAAGATTTTCTTTGTTCGTACAAATGATACAAAAACATGAATCTCTCGTTTACCTTCAGTAAAATCTCCGCCTTGAATCATGAAATCTTTGACAACACGATGAAAATGACAATCTTTGTACGACAATTTTTTATGCAATGTCAAGCCCATTCCTTTGTCTCCTGTGCATAAACCACGAAAATTTTCGCATGTCTTCGGACACAAATCATTGTAAAGTTCGAAGACAATTCGTCCGACTAAAATTGAAATCAAAGAGAACTTCGAACAGACGTTTTTTCTTCTTGCGTACCTTGTTCAGCAGCTATTTGAATGTCAAAGAAACATCGTATCCTTGATGTCATGATCTAGAATTGATAAGTTAAGTTAGATATGATGAGAAAAAACAAACAATAATATGAGTGAGTGAGAAGAAACTTTCTCTGTTTTTCTTTTCATGAAATCATTGGTCAAATTTGTAAACTAATAATAATCATGTTGGATTTCAAATGTGACGAAACAAAGAACACGTTTATGACGTTGATTGTAGTGACAGACGAATCGCGCGAGCTGTTACAGTCATTCGAGATAATCTCTTCATCAATTATCATGGGTGCAAATAATTCAACAGTAAAATCGAGACAAAATATTTACGATACACCGCCGAAAGCAACGAATCAACGACTTTTGTTATTCGATCCTCGATCGCCGACTGGTAAAATTGAACTATTTTGAGAAAAAATAGCAACGCGGAATCGCTTTTTTGTTTAGACGAAATTTCTCGAACACCAATTCAGATTGATAATCAATTTCCTGCGCCTCACGGTCGATTGTACAATCATGTTCCATCGCAAATCATCGGACCTGACTTTCCTCTTGCTGCTGATCAATCGAAAAACAATGAAAATCATCGTGAAGAAGATAAAGATCCTGAAACTAAACGAACGAGTGGCGTCGAGCCAACTCTCGATCCAACCAAGGTTCTCACGGCCCTCGTAGCGAATAGCAACGGACAGTTACCACCGTATCAATTATGATATATCGATATATGTAAATTTCTCTTTTTTTTTTCATGTTCAATAATAAGATTTAGTTGGTGAGAGAAAGAAAAAAAAAACTAATTCGTAAAAATTTATTGAAATGATTTATCACTGAAATTATCCGAAAGAAATTCTCGCATTTTTTCATACGATAATAACGTTAAAACGGCGGCGGGTACGGTTCGAACGAGAGTTGCTTGAAGACCATGATAGAAACCGCGAAGACCTTCTTCGCGAATGATACTTCGCACAGCATGACGAACGTTTTTATATTCGTGTAAATTCAACGATTGCTGTTGCTGTTCAACATGTCGTGCGTGTCCGGCATCTTGAAGACGACTGCGAACGACTTCGTGTGGATAGGCTATGCAAGAGGCAAATAATTTCGATGTACTCGAAGCGAATATGAGTTGGCCAGTTGAGAGACGGTGATCATGAGAGAATTCTGAGGATTTCTTTTTTAAATATTCGTACATGGGAAATTGAATACCGACATGAATCTGCATAAAATTTCGAATTGATACTTAAAAAGAGACAAACATAATCAATCAATCTACGTACTAAACCTAACATCGACGGGATTAATCCTCGGTAGAGTGCGTGAATGCCTTCGGTTTGATAGATTTTTCTTACTGCATGAAATGAATTTCGATAATTGTCATGATTAGTCTGTGTCATCATTCGTGTCCGAATGGTCCACATTGGCGCAATAACAATATTCGATATAGCACCAGCTGTTACCGATGCACACAGATTTGTCCAAGTGTCATGTTCAAGTCGAAGAGATTTTAAAAATGAAGTATAGTGTTTTTTTGACCATTGATATACTGTGAAATAAACTGCCCAATTCGGTACATAACCCTAATAAAACTTGATGGAAATCAATGATGAATGTGAAAATATGCTTGATCATACCATCATCGTCGTGCCTAGACCCTTGTAAAGCGCTTTGAAACCTTCTTGCTGTGCTAATCTGTACATGACGGTGTAGAACGGCGTGCTGGATGCACCTTTTGGCAAAGGATTAACTTGAATACGTGTTTTGACGACATCGAGCGGGCTGACAAGGATACTAACGAATATTCCTGATGTCGCACCGGCGAGAGAATTTATTTGCGAGTCACTTAAAACAATTCGAGACTGATTGAATGAATGTTGTTGATTTGTCATTCGAATATGGAGATTTAGTTTCTGAAATATGTAGATTAGAGCTTGTTTAGCGACTTTTAAGTCAGTTTGGTTTTTTTGTTTCTTCTCATCAAATCAACATTTAATAAAATAAAAGCAAAAGAAAAAGACAGAGAAAAAAAAAACACAAGATTTAACAAAATTTAGCAAACGAAAAGAATACATTTTGTTGATTGTAAAGATTTCAATCCGAGAGAATCTCACGACGAATTGATTTCACATATTGAGATGGACACCAATAGATCCAAATTATTGAATTTTCTCTTTAAATATAAAACCAAGAAATGATTTCATTCGATGAATATTCACTTACGTTGTGCCAGTTTGAAAACCAATAATTGAATATCCATCATGACCTTCGATCGGTTCGTCAATAACATTTCGAATTTGTCTCATTGGTATTTTCTTTGTTGTTTCGGCTAAATGAAATAACGTTCATGAAGACAAAAAAAAAGCGAATTGTCTCTACACTACCAGTGTTTATCCATAGTTCATCGGTTTCGAGTTTGAATGTTAATCGAGCTTTTTTCGCTGAATGATTTAACATTGACATTAACAAACCATCGATCGATAATGGCAATGAATCATGTTGATTTCGAATACCTATTTGAGCGTTATCAGGTTTGCCTGAATTTTCAAAAGTTCAATTATATAATATTCATGATCTTATCCTATTTCTCCTACCGGCTTTGATAACTTTCTCATGTTTTGTTTGTTTGCACAATGGTTCTTTTTTATTCGAAGCTCCGCCGAAGTCATCAGACGCATCGGAATATCCACTAGCTATATTTTTCACGTTTGACGTCGATAAAACTTCGGATTTTGTCGCACCAATCAATAACAATGTTTGTCCATCGGTTAAATTCAAATCTTTCAATGTCGTCGTTGCATCATCACGTTTGACACTTGTTATTGATTTGTTTACTAATTTTTGTACATGAGGTTCGACATTTGTTAGTTTTTCAAGTTTATCTTTAAGATCTTTTAATGTATCGTAGAGATCACATTGAACAGCGAATGTTTGCGTTTTATAACGAATATTAAGTGTTATCGGTACGTTTGACGCACTTTTTTTTAATGGTGGTTGATCGGTGGATTCGGAAGAATCACCTGTTTCATTGCTGAGCGTTGTTTTGTGATTTGTATTGGTAATATCGGGAACAACAGCTGCAGATTCGTCACTCATAGTTTTCTAAAGCAAAAAATAACAACAACTCATTTTCTACTGTATAATACTCCGCCTCTTTTTTCGTTCTGTTTTTGTCTGTCTGTTTGCTAGATACAACTCAACAAAAATAAATGATTCATAGATGGAAGAAAAAAAAATTTCGCAATCGTTTTAGTTTTCATGTGACGTGCAAAGTTAATTAACAAATGAATTTCTACTAAGAAAATGTCTATTCTTCGAATGATTTATTTTGTTAGTAAATAAAAGAATTTCTTTCGAAACAGATGTCACTTGTTTACAATAAACTCGACTTTCTAGCGTAGATCTACTTTTATTGCTCGTTTTCACGAGCATTTCAACTAGAAAATCTATGGAATTTCACTTCGACGAGTTCAATCTGATGTTTTGTTCGATTGTTTATGAGAAATTTGAACCAATACGATTGATTTTAATGGTTCGACAGGTAACCAATCTTATCGAAACATTGACTACGTGCGTGTGATCAATTGTAGGCGAATAGTAAAAACCTTGATGTGTTCATAACAAACAAAAGTGTCTTTTTGAGTGTTAGTGTTTAATGTTAGCATGAGATGCTCGCTCAGATTCTCCAAGATTTATATGTATCAAGAGAATTACTCGATGAATTACCTGAAGATCAGAAACAGTTATTATTTTTCAAAATGAGAGAAGAACAAGTTCGAAGATACCATCAACGTGAACAAGAAGAAAATCGAACGAATGTCAACGGTATGCGTGTTGTTTGTCTCTCCTCAAATCATTGCCGTTTTGATTTTCTCTGTTTCGTAGTTAAAAAAGATCATAAGAAGAAAAAACAAGTCACATTTCGACTTGGCGCTGATGGTAATGAATGGTGTTGGATTATGGGAGAATCAGATGAACCGTTGAATACGAGTTCGACGCGAGCAAATAATGAAAATATCGATATTGATTATCAATCGAATAGACGGTAGATCGGTTGACTAATTGTTTTCGATGATTAACCGAATAACTTTTCTAGAACTAGTGATAATACTAATCATAATTTTACTATAAAAAATGGTGCTTATTATACAGCTCATCGAGACGAGTAAGTTCAGAAACGAATATCAACGGATCGCATCACTATTTGTTTCTATTTTTTGTGTTCGAACAAAAAAAAAAAGAAAAGAAAAGCTAGTCGATGGTATGTAAAATCGAAAGCTTCAGCAAAGAAGGGTTAAGCTTTTGATAGTGAAAATTTCTTGAATACAATTCAAAAGATTTTTTTTCGAGAATTTTATCGAAATTAAGATGTTATTCTTTGTCTAGACGAAAACAAATCGAAGAGATTTCGAATAATATTCAAGAAGCACGTCGAATTTTTGAATTACTCGAAAGTGAAACCCGCCGACTTGCTTTAGTAAGTTGAATCGGCAAGCATTCGATTGATTTGACATTTCGATTTTCTGTAGAGTAAAGAAAATGAACTTTTACAAAAACAAAGTCGTTCATCATCGCAACTTTCTCAATCGGATTTTGTCGATGAGGTATTCTATCACGAAATCGAAGAACGAGCCAAGAAAGCCGACCGAGATCGACGTGACGCAGCACGACGTGCTCGTGACTACTGTCATCGACATTCGTCTCAATCGAACATTTGCTTTGACACCGATAACGATTCGATCATCGAACTGCAACCGATGCAATTGAACGCATCGATTCGTTCTACAATTAAACACGATGATGACACCGAAAGAGACGTACCAGCATTTCCCAACGAACCAATTGTTACTACTGCTCAACCACAAACGTAGGACGTTCGGTTTTTCTCGATCGATCACTCTTTCCTTCCGTTTTTTTTAGACAATCACTTTTGCCAATAACTCGTGCTGATATTCGTCAATGGTTTTGTACGTTTGAGATTCCTTACGGTACATTCCGCATGCCAAACGGCGAAATTTATTCTTGGTTTCACGGCATAATCTCTCGTCCTCATGCCGAACAACTTCTCTCATCGAAGCCCATCGGCAGCTATCTCATACGAATAAGTGAAAAAATCTTCGGCTATGTTTTGTCTTATCATGCGTCGGATCATTGTCGACATTTACTGATCGAAGTCAATCCAACTGAACGATCGTATCGATTTTTAGGTGGCGCAAAAAAAGAATCATTCGATAATCTTATCGAATTAATCGAAAAATATTCGGTAAGACAAAGAAATCAAACGCAAATCTCGAGATTTTCTGTCTCTAGAATACACCGATTCGTTCGAATTCGACTGATGTTCTTCGTTATCCATGCGGTCAATCCAATCCCGGACATGCTGATTACGATGATCTATTTTCTGATAATTTCGAAAATGAAAAAGCCTACGAATCTTTGTATATATCGCTCGATACAACGACATCGTCGATTCATTCGACAACACATTTATAGTCACAAGAAGATTTTTTGTTTGTTTATTTATTTTTTTTGTCTCTTTCCATTTATATGTAAATATTCGAACATTCCACCGAGTTTATTTTTCATTTTTATGGTGCAATTTCGTTTGTTTTTCTCTTCTTCCTCTCTCTCTCGTTTTTTGTCCCAATTTATTCCCTCGAATACTCATTTTGTAGAACAGTAGGAGAGTGCTTCTCTCAAAATTTTAGCTGAAATGAACGTTCCTTTTTATTTATTTAACGAAATAAATATATTTATGATTGAAATCGAAATCGATACTAGACTTTGCTTGTTTTGTTTTTTTTTTCTATTTATTTCTCGTTCTCATGGAAATAAACATTGACAATACACAGACACACACACAGAAAGAAAAAAATTCGAATAAACAAGTTTGGTCTTTGAGGTTTTTGTTTCTATTTTTTTCGACCACCACGTTCTTTTAATTGCAAATAAACCACTGAACCTCTCATCATATTATAAAAGCCAAGTGAATTCGAGTCTTTGACGAACATTTCGTTGTAGACGAGTTTTTGTTTGCCAGGAGCCATCCCACCGAGTAAATCGGATAATTTCGATTTGATCACCGAGATCTAAAACAAACAAAAATATCGATAGATGAGAAAAAGAAAACAAAATCTAAATCCTTACAGGATCGGTTATTGGTAATGTTAAAGGAATAGCTTGACCATTGAGATTCCATTCTGGTTTTTCCGGTACAATTGGTAATTGAACAGTAATTGTAACTTGACCCTGAAACAAAAAGCGAAAATCAAAATCGAATAAATAATTCGATAATCTTACGCGTCCATAGGTTGCGAAGAATTCTTCTTCGGGAATGAGTTGATCTTCTGTTCTCGGTCGTTTAGCGGTCGGTTCTTCGACCATTGGCGGCGGATGCATGGGCGGTTGTGGTGCAACAGCAACCATTGGCTGCATTGCCACCATTTGGTGTGTTGCTTGCGGTAGAATAGCGACCGGTTGAATGCCTGGACGTTGTATGATTGGCGGTCCAGCGATTGTAACCATGGGCTTAGGAATTGAAGCCAAGATTTGAGGTGGTTTTTGAATAGTTTTCGTTGACGATGAGAACGATGATGTGGTTGTGCTTGGCTTGGGTATGGTGGGACCGATACGATTTGCAGGATCATCTTCGAGTAAACCTTGACTGCGTTGGAGAGCAGCGATTTGTTCTTCGACGGTGATGCTCGCCATGGCTTTCTTCGACGTTTTCTCAGCTAGAACAGAAGATGAAATTTCTTTTGAGTTTTGAAAGAAAATTTAATTTACCAGTGGATGTATGACCGTCCCATTGGACTTTATCATCGCGTTTATCTTCTTCACCAATCTGAATCGAACCGAAAAAAAATCAATAAAAAATCGATAAAAAACAAAAAAATGCTTTACCTTTTTACCAATAATGGTTTCCTGTGCGCCTGTACCGAAAATATCTGTACGACGTTCGGCAAATTTCTTCAATTCAAGGCCAACATGCGAGCCTGGCTCATAGACATGTTCTTTCTCTTGTTGTTCAGCAAGTTCTTTCTCTCGTCGTTGAATCCAATTTGGATCCAATAAAGCTAAACACAAAATACAGTGAAAACAAACAAAATCCATGTGAACCTTACCGTATTTCGTATGAGCCGAGATGCTGCTCGCTGGAATTTTTTCTTTCGTAATTGGCGAAATAAGATATTGTTCACTTTGACTAATCGTAACCATTTTATCTTTGGGATTGTAATCTTTAATGATAACATCTTGAGGTTTAAACGGTGTCGTTCGTTTATCTGTTGGCAGTGTAGGAGGTACAGCTGTTGTTGGTAGCATTGAATGCAACGGCATTTGATTGACAGGCATACGAGGAATCATAACAGGTGGTGGTGGTGGTGGAGCACCGCGTGGTGGCGGTGGTGGTTGTGGTGCAACTGGTTGAACATTCATATCTTCATCATCCTGTTCCATGTCCATTTCTTGCATATTAACATTGGATGCTGCGGCGACCGGTGAATGAGGTGGTGAATCCATTTCCATTTCTGTATGAAGATCTGCTGACATGCTGACCAAATGTGTTGAAGCAATATGTTGAAAATTCTGAAAGGAGAAATAAATGTTCGAGCAAAAAAAGCGAGAAATCGACTTACGTTTCCATCGAGACGTTCTTGGAGAAGCATACGTGCACCGACCATTTCCGGCGTTGTAGGTGGCTGAAATAGAAAACAAAAAAAATTCTCGATCAAAAGTTTTTAGCAGCAATTTTTTACCGGGAAATTGCCTTGTTCTTGTGGTTGATAATCGACTGTTTCCACCACGACGAAATCACGCCATTCGATTTGTGAATATGCAGCTAAAATGAAATTTTCAATATAGAAAAAAACAACAATTACAATTCTCTCGTACCTCGTTCTTTCTCAGCGGCTTCCTCTTCTTTTGCTCTCTCACGTAGTTGATGTTTAACCCATTCAACTCGATAGTTAACTTCGTCCATTGTTTTCTGTTGATTGTCAATACCAATATGAAGTTTAGTCATCATGTCTTTCGTTGGTATGAGAATTTTCGTGTACTGTTCGACAAGTTTGGTGAAATAATTGAATAGACCATGTGCTGGTTTCAAGAAATCAAATTGAGAATTACGTGCTTCTTTCGCCATTAACGACGTCAGAAATTGACGACCATTACGAGCGACAAATTGAGCTGTTAGTTTAACAACATCTCTGCAAATAAATTAAAGAAATAACAATAAATTTTTTAAAAAAATCAAACGTTTGTTCTTACAAATCATAAGCTGAGATCGACGGTGGTTCGGTCATAAATTCGTATTCACTGGGTGGATCTTTGATAATAATTGGTTCGAAGAATTTCGCAACTTCACTTTGAGCTTTCGTTTGAGTCTAAAAAAAACGCTCTGAATTCTTCGTTTTCTCTTCAATTGAAAGTTCTTACTTTAGGAACAGCAGGTTGTATCGATGGTGTCGGTGCAATTGTCACTTGTTGTTCGGTGCCAGGTGCGCCTGGTTTTCCTTCGCTAAATTCTTTGACTTTGTGTAAATAATAGGCATGATAAGGATCATGAGGATTAAGAAAATTAAATTTCGAATTATTCGATTCAGCTTCTTTGACTTTATTTTCAAAACTTGGACCGTTTCGAGCGACGAAATTCGCAGTTTTATCGACGATAGCTAATGAAACAAATGATGATCGTACCCAAAACAGACAAAAAACAACACTCACTTCGAACTTCAGGTGGTGGATAAATAATACCGATTTTTGTTCGGACTGACGGAGGAACAAATGCCGCAGGAACCGGTGTAATCGAAGCCGGCTGACCGGCAGGCATTTCACTCGAATTACCGTTCAATTCCACGGGAGGCATGATGAGTTCTACGTTAGGATTTCAATACAAATGACAAAGAGAGACGGACAAATTGTGTGTATATGCACTCGATTAAATGTTTTCTATTCGTTGAAATGTAATTGCATCAAGATTACGGATAGATGTCAGTCGAACAAGGCAGATGGCGATTCCTATTGGAAAGATTTTCTATTAAAAATCGTGTGAATTATCAAATATCCATCAAATGTCAAATATTGAACTTCGATTGAGATTTATTAGTTTCTTTTCAGCGATGTCAATCGAATTGGTTCCGTTCTAGTCAATATTTATTTGAGTTTCATCTATCAAAGAAATTCTACAGCGTATTTTCTCGATTTCATATTAGTAAAAATTCGGAATCATCGATTGATTTTGCCTGCAGGTTGATTCTGTTTTGTTCGAAGAAGAAAAAAAAGAGCAAATCTATTTTATTATTATTATTATTATTATTATTGATGAAAATTTGCACGATATATTCGACGAATTCGGCTGATTGTTTGCATGTGTGTGCCAGCGAAGAGAGAGAGAGGAGGAAGAAATTATCGTTAAAGAGAAGGCAAAGACGAAGAGGAAAAAATAGAAAGAAAAACTAGAGAATAAACATTAACAATAGTGAGTAGCAGCTATAAAACGAGAAGAAATTCGACTAGAATTGAGAACAGAAAAAGAAAAGAATGTTAAATTAAATAATGACATATTTAATCAAGCCAATAGTCTTGATTTTAATTTGTTCTATTGATAAGTTAACAGCGAATTTTTCTTGTTACACATGTATTGAACCTTTAGTTGGATTCAGTAAGAGATTTGCTTGATTAGAAAGAGAGAGAGACCGATCTTGTTTTTTCTTCATTTCAGCTGATCATCCGAATTCTTGTCGGTTTTTCAATGCATCCTCGAGTCTTGGTTTATCCTATGTTAAAAATTGTCAAGATGAAAATCCTACCGGTGAATATGAATGTCGAAAATTAGTCATTAGTTATCGTTCAGTTGATACGTATTTACGTCGAGACTGTGCACCAAAAGGTTTATGTTCGTGGAGAGACCGAACGAAAGCTATGGAAACAACACCCGAATCGAAATGCATTTATACAGATGATGCTGAACAGAAACTCGAATGTATTTATTGTTGTGATACGCCGTTATGCAATCGAACGAATACGTTCGTTGTTTTTATTCGATATTTTATTTTCAGTGATATAGTACGTCGATTATTACATTTATTTCCCTAATGTACACAAAATCGAACAATTGAACCAACAATCCCATGATTAATTTTCGCTATGAATTATTCAAATAATCTTAGTCCATTGACTTATTTCTGTTTTTTTTTGTTTAAATGGAAATTATGTCTCAGTTATGATTAGTCGCTTGTCAAATTGCTTCGTTTTAGTTTAATTAATATTTCATATCGACTTTTTCTTTTTCTTTTTTCTTTTTGAAATAGAAAAAAAAAAGTTCTATAATTATTTTAATTTTTCACTCTATTGAATTGTATTCAAGTAATGTAACAGGTTTTTCTTTTCTCATAGTTGAATCATATGTCTGCGTATGTATATTTAGTAGACAAACAAAAAAAAATTCCATACTATTTGCACACTTATCGATCGAAATATTCATGTAGTAGAGCATTTCTCGCAGTTAATCGTGTATTCGAATCGTAATTGAATAAATTTTTCAAAAAATCTAAACCTATACTACCAATGGACTTCGTTAGTTCGAATAGAAGATCATTTCGTCGTGTCCAACGTGGAAATTCGCAATTGAAATACAATTGTCGAGAGAACAACGGCCATAAGTCATCTGTCGGTGTGCCTAATATCGAAAATATACAAAAAAGTAATTCAATTTGATTATTTCCACGAAATAACGGTTCGATTTGAGTTATTGAACATAATTGAGCAAATACGCAGCCAATTGACCACATATCAATTGAATTCGAGAGAAATCGATCGCCAAGAAGTAATTCCGGTGGCGTATGTGCAAAGCACGATAGTTCATTGATACTAATCGTCATTGTTGGATAGAGAGCATGTTTAGCATATTCAAAATTCGATAGTTTCAATTGTCCTGTTCGCGTAATAAGCAAATGTTTTAATTCAATAGCACAATGAAAAACAAGTCGATCATGACAAAACACAATTGCTGATAGAAGTTGATAGATATACGTTCGAATTTGTTCGTTTGTCAATTGTTTTTCCGTACCACCGTATAGTAAACCGTGTGTAGCTAAATCTCGATTGAATGCGTAATCATAAATGAAATAAATCGAATTATTTGTTGTTAAATATTTAATCGATAGAAGTGAGAGAACATTTGGATGAATATGAGTATTTTCATCATTGGAAAGAACACTACGAAGGAGATAGGCTTCGTTTAATGACGATGAGCTTAACAATGGAAGAGATTTTCTATTTTAAAAAAAAAAACAACAACAGGATTTTCAATGTAGAAAAATGATTTTTCTCGATTACACGCATATGATCTGTTGAGTTGGCTGATGAATAGCTTTGAAAATTGATTTACATATTTCAGATTCAATGACAATTCCGTGATGTTTTCGCAACATCATCGTCCATGAAACGGCCATTTGAATTTTGAAAATGAACGAGAGAGAAAAAAACGATCTACATTATGAATAGATGTCAGAAGATATATCTTCTGACCAATTTATTGTTTTTGCTGAATACGAACTACTTGATTCAAAAAACACACGCATACAAAGGAAACATTGCACTGTTCAAAGAGAAGAAAACCAAACAAACTAAAAACTAGATACTTTCATGCTTGACAAAAAACACAGACGAGAAAAAAAATATATCACAAAACAAGAATATGAACATGAGAATTTCTTTTTACACATGAGCATATTGTTTTCTATAAATTGGATTGCTAGTTTCTTCTTCATCATCATCATCGATATGCAGGAGAGTATTTTCTTCTGGATGACGAAAATGTACATTCGATGGTGATGTCGGTGGCGTATGTCGACCGACAATTCTAATGATATCTTCTTCGATTTCATTGTCATCGTCATCGCCACTGTCGATATCCCAAAGGCGTTGAGATAACGATCGATTATCGTACGGAAATCGACGGTACGATGACGAAGGAGTCGAACGTGTTGGTTGTAGCAAAACCGATTGCCACGTATTACCACCGATGCGTGTTGGCGTTGTTCGATAGGGATCAAAATAGAGATACTGTTGCGTTTGAGGTGAACAATAGATCGCCGATTGTGATGATGGCGGTGGTGGTTGTATACGAGAGTACGACTGACGAATATGTCGAAGATCATTACTTGAATGTAATCGACGTGTCGTTGGAACTGATGATGAAGGCGTATTATTGACGAGAATACGCATTTTAACAGGTGTTGACGTTCGTGGACGTTCGGATGTACATAGGATAGGAATGATAGTTTCATCTCGACGTGGTGGTTGATAAGCAGAGTAATAGGGCGTATCTGAATGAAGAGTTCGATAGGCTGATGGTGAGACAAAATCCGATGCGACACTGCTTGATGTTAACTAAGAAATTCGAATAATTTCTAGCAGATCGAAATCAGTTATTCGAACTTACTTGTCGTTGTAATGGTGATGTAACTGGCGGTTGAAGATTTCGAACATCATTTGCCGATGTATTGACTTTGATTTCATTGTTATTCACTGTTTTCTGATGATCATCACCATAGATCAAATCATCGAGTTTTTCACTAGGTTTTTTCTCGTGATTAAAAACTTTAAACGGGCCTTTTGGTGTTCGTGTTATCGGCAGAAATGTTCCACTATCGCCTAATTCATACGATATTTCACTTTCAGCTTTATGCATCGGCTTTTTCTCATCGAACAATAATTCATGTTCATTCGCTGCTAATTTATTACTGTACAATGTTGTTGATTGAACTTTATTCGTTAGTTGATATTGTTCAATATCATTGATTTTAATTTTTGAATAATAATAAATTTGCGGTAGAAGAATAAATAACAACGAAATCGTTGCAATACTAAACATGCTTAATATCAATGCTGGATAGATAAAAAATGGATTGGTAAAATAATAAATCAACGTCCAAATTAACCAAATAAAATCAATGAAAATAAATGCAAACATATGCAAACAATTTACTAAACGATGATAACCGTTTGTTGAAATGAGTTTTTCATCGGTTCGACAATGTCGACAAAAAAATAAACATGTCGAAAGAATCGTACAAAGAACAAGCTGAACTATTGTATAAGTAAATGTTGCATAGAAACGATAATCAACTGTACAATGATGTGAACATGATGTTGTTGAACGAAATGATTTGTGAAATTGAAAGAAAAAATTCGGCATATGCGAAGAAAATCGATTGACATCGATCTGTTGACATAAACGTGGACTTGTAAAATACCACCAAAGAATTCCGATCGGTATTTGAATAAATATTAATAACATATAAATTAATAATGATGTGTAATGTTTAGTTCGTTTCGAAAGTATACGTGAACCTAACCATTGCATGATATATCGGGAGAGAAATGCTGAATATAAGAATGCATAGGACAATTGAGAAAGAAATTCTCGTAGACTACAAAGGATTTCATTCGAACGTAGTAACAATATGATTAGAATGAGATAAATAAAAGCGAGACTGAAACAAATAAATAGATTCGTGAGAAAAACATGATCATTGGAACGACGAGATGATAAATAGATCAATATCAATGAAAGTATTATTGTACATAGAAGACCAATTAAACAAAGTATGAATATTGATAATATCCATGTATCATTGAGAGGTAAGAACGATGATGAATTGAGTTTATCGATTGAATACGAAGAAAATTCGTTGATATTATCTGATGACATTGAGAGATTTATTTAACTAAATGAAGAACAAAAAACGAAAATCGAAAAAGAATCGAAGATTTTTTTTTCTCGAGATTTAATGAATGAAAAGAGAAATATGAGACGAAATATGATGGATTCTTTATCTGATTTGCCTTAGGCATGTTTCTATTCTACCTGTACTTATACATATACATAGACATATGTTTGTATATCTGTTGTCCAACAAAATTACCATCATCTTTAAATGGAACTAATGGAATCGATAATAGTTTCTGTATTTGTTATTCTTATTACATGATCGATCATTATTTGTGAAGAAGAAGAAGAAGAAGACGAAGAGAAAGAAGAAAACTTCTTCTTTATTTTTAATAATACGGTATCTAATTGACTTAAGTAGATAAAAGTTGGGGCGGTCTTCAGTTGGATACGGCTCATTATGTTTGTGTGTATGCGTACTCTGTCATCATTGATGATGTCTATTGTACGTACTATTACGAGTTGTATCGAATGCAATTCAAGGTAGACTTCATTAAAAATAGTTGTTGGTGATTTTTAATGAAAAAAAAACGGAGAGAAAAAAGAATCTGAACATTCATTAGTGTCGATCTGACTTGTCATGATTCATTTGACAGTATTTCTCAATGCGTGTGGCGTATATGAACGATATTTGATCTGTATATATGGTGAGAAAATGAGTCAATCGTGTGTTGACTTCTGGATATGAATATATATATATATGTCTCAATGATGGGAATAGAAACAAGATGATATACAAACTCAATATTAGACGATATGTGTATGACAATAGATTTTAATATAATTGCTATATTGTTTGTCCTTGAGATATATACGCACTTGAGAAGTAGTACGATGAGATTTTATTAAAGTGGAGAAATATGGAGAAAGAGAGAGAAAATTTTTTCGTTTTTTTTGTCAACGATATCTTTCAAGACAGAAAAGTAAAAAGAAAATAATATACTACAACATTCATCGTCATTATGTCGTGTTCGAATAACCTTCAATAATACAAAATAAATGTGTATTTATATCAAACATTCTTACCGATTCTTTATCAAATATTGAATCGAAATATTTAAATCGTTCGTTCGATCGTTCGTTCGAT